>Ga0210385_10000330_pt1 | contig 38279 bp, 36 predicted proteins | sample IncBWH26OmetaG_FD_160107 | JGI IMG/M metagenome (GOLD analysis project Ga0210385, IMG submission 160107) | Forest soil microbial communities from Barre Woods Harvard Forest LTER site, Petersham, Massachusetts, United States - Inc-BW-H-26-O ...
GGCCGGGGCGACGGCGATACGACCCGTCCACACATCTACTCATCCTCCCTCCCCGGCAACTCTCATTCCCGCCCTGGGACCCCTACCGGGGGTGAGGGGTGAGCTCCACGAGGGCCAAGGCCGTCCCCGACCGTCGCCGCGCGATCCTCGATGCGGCCGTGCGTGTGTTCGCGCGGCAGGGTTTTCATGCCTGCCGCGTGTCTGACATCGCCGATGAGGCCGGTGTGGCCTACGGCCTGCTCTACCACTACTTCCCCTCCAAGGAGGAAGTGCTCAACACACTCTTCCTGGAGCGCTGGGGCGTGATGCTCGAGATGATCCGCGAGGTCGATCGCAAGCCTGTTCCGGTGCGTGAGAAGCTCGGCGCGATCGCCTCGTTCATCATCGACAGCTACCGTCACGACCCCGACCTGATGAAGGTCATCATCGTCGAGGTAACACGCGCGGCCAACTCCTTCGGCCAGACGCACCTGGGCCAGATCCGCGAGGCCTACCGCCTGATCGGCGAGATCGTCACCAAGGCCCAGCAAGAAGGCATCTTCAAGGCCGACATCGACGCCGAGTTTGCCGCGATGACCTTCTACGGCGCGATCGAGCAGGTCTTGACCGGCTGGATCTTCGGGCTGCTGCCACAGGGCGAGGAGGAGTTCGAGCGGGCCAAGCAGTTGGTGGTGGAGACCGTGTGCGGCGGCCTGGAGGTTGGGCCGGGCACGCTGCCTGCCTGATTACCGCGCGGCGCGGTCAGGGCGCCTGGTCCGGCTTGCTCGCCGTCGGGTACAGGCCCGTTGGACAAAGGCTGCTTGTGTATCCACCGCTACCAGCGCGCGCGGTGGTGCTCGACTACTCCCACGGCATGCGTGAGTTCGATACCGCCAGGCAGCGTGCCGCTGAAGGTGCCGAATGGGGCGCGGTAGTCACTGCGCACGAGCAGGAGGTTGTCGCGGCGGCTGCGCTCGGCCTCGGAAGCAAAGTGCAGCTCCGAACCGTCCTCTGAAGAGATCGTGCACAGGTCGGCCGAGAAGCGCACCGGTGGCGCCTCGTGGGGGACGCCCGCAACCCATATGGCGCGCTCGCTGCCGGACGGCGGGTCGTTGACGCCTTGCACGAGGTTGAATGCGAGCGGGGTGCCGTCCGGGCTGGTGCCGACCCCGGCAGCCCACCACCACTCCGTCACGCGTGCGTGATAGCCGGCGGTGTCATCGATCACGGCGAGCGCGTCGATGGCGATCGGCGGGCGGGCACCGAGAACCAATTGACCATGGGCGCGTACGCCGGCTTGCTTGCGCGTCCATACATATGCGCTGCCGTTGGGGCACTTTGCTTCGATACCGTCGTCTTCCTCGAGTGCGAGGTCGAGCAGGATGGCGTCGTCACGAATTCGCAGGCGTCCAGGAGTCAGATCGAGCGCGCCACGGCGCGGGATCATGCGCGTGCGCTCTGTCATCTCGCCGCCCGCACGCTCGAACACAGCCCAGAACGTCTGCTGTGCCGGCCCGACATGAACGGAGGCCGCGCAGATCATGACTTGCTCGCCGAATACCCCCACGTAGCGCCAGCGCTTGAGTGGGCGGGTGCCGCGAAATATACGCATTACGGCCGTCCTTTCCCAAACTCACTCTCATTGGCCCAGCGGGCCAATGAGCTGCTACGGCTTGGAAGCCGTGACAATCAGGTTGTAGAACATGGCCGCCGGCAGCCGTGACTCCAGCAACTTACGATCCACGCCCTGCAGCGTGAGATAGCCGCGGTATGCGTAGTTGCGCCAGCTCCAAGGCACGTCTTCGGGGTGCGCGGTGGCCTCCAACGTGCGGTTGGTCCAGCCGAACCAGTTGGCCAGCAACTCCTCGCCGGTTACGCGAATATCGGTGAAGCCGGCTTGGCTCGCGAAGCCGGAGAGTTCGCCCGGGGAAAAGGCGTGAACATCGACGAAACCCTCGAGTGAGGCCTCCGGTGCGCCTCCATCCGCGGGCGGCGCGGGGCGCGCGCCGATCGCTCGGCGCCACAGCGGCGCGACGGCGCCCGCGGCGCGCTTGGGGACTTTTGCCAGGCGGTCGCCATAACGCGACGGCTCACCTGCGAACAGCACGGTGCCGCCTGGCGCGAGCACGCGTGCGAACTCGCGGAAAGCTTGGGCGAGGTCGGGGATGTGGTGGAGGATCGCGTGGCCGATCACGAGATCGAAGCTCGCGTCCTCGAAGGGGAGTTGCTCGGCGTCGGTGGGCACTGTCGTCACATCGAGGTTGAGCCGCTTGGCGTTGGCGCTCAGCGCCGCCAGCATGCCGGGAGAGATGTCGGTGCAGGTTGCTTTGCCGATCAGCCCGGCGAGCATCAGGTTGAGTGTGAAATAGCCAGTGCCCGAGCCGATCTCCAGGGAGCGCTCGAAGCGGGTTGGCTCGCGGCCGAGCGCCTTGCGCACCTTGGAGATGACCTGTGCCTGGCCGACATCGCCGAAGTCGATGCCCCACTTGGCGTCGTAGTGGTCGGCCGCCACGTCGTGGTAGCGGGTGTTGACGTCGCGGATCTCTTCCGCGTTGGTGAGGGGTGTCACGGCCCGGCACCATATACTCGCGCGCCTTGTCTGTGTCTCTCTACGAGCAACGCGACCAGCCCGAGGGGGTACCTCCACTCGCGCTCACCGGCGAGCGCACGCTGCCGGACGTGCCGGAGGAGAACTATTGGTTCAGGCGCCACCTGGCTGTTTACGAGTGGATCGCCGCGCGAGTGGCCGGATTGCGCGCGATCGACATGGCCTGCGGCGAGGGCTACGGCTCGGACGTGCTCGCCGGTAGCGCCACGTCGGTGGTCGGGGTCGACGCCAACCCCGAGGCGCACGAGCACGCGCGTCTGCGCTACCAGCGCGTCAACCTACGCTTCGCCCGCGATCTTGTCGAGACATTCCCCGAGTCGGCCGATGCGGTCGTGTTCCTGCAGACGATCGAGCACCTCAAGGATCCGGCGGCTGTGCTCGCTCACTTCCGCTCGCTCGTGGGGGAGACGGGCGTCGTGTTCGTCTCAACGCCCAACGTCCTGACACTGGCGCCCAAGGGGGCGGAGCGCTCGGACAATCCGTGGCATGTGCACGAGTACCGCTCGCGCGAGTTCCAGGAGTTGTGCGAGGGAACGTTCGCCAAGGTCGAGATGTTTGGCCTCTTCCACGCGCGCAAGCTGCGGGCACATGCGCTGGCGTTGAAGCTCGGCTGGGATCGGGTTCATCCACGCTTGCACTTGACCAAGCCTTTCTATGGCTGGTTCACGCCGGCGATAGCTGCAAGCGACTTCGCGTTGCGCTCGGCTGCCGAGAGCGATCTCGATGAGGCGCTCGACTTCATCGCTGTCTGTCGGCCGTGAGGGGCGACGCTCTCATACCGGCCGCGGCCGCCTGGTCGTGAGCCAATCCCGCCCCAAGGGCGAGTTGGCGATCGTCCTGCACACGCACATGCCCTACGTGGAGGGCTTTGGCACCTGGCCCTTCGGCGAGGAGTGGCTGTGGGAGGCGATCTCCGGCAGCTACCTGCCGCTGCTCGACCTGCTCGACGAGGGCGCCCCGCTGACGCTGTCGCTGACGCCGGTCCTGTGCGACCAACTGGAAGCAGCGGGTGTGGACGAGCGCTTCGAGGCATTCGTCGACGAGGTTCGTCGACGCACGCACGCCGAAGACATCGCCGGGCTGCGCGAGAACGGTTTTGAGGAACTGGCACGCGAGTTGGAGCGCTCCTGGGGCGAGTACGAGCACGTTCTGGAGCGCTTCCGCGAACGCGGGGGAGACCTGCTTGGCGCGCTCGGACGCCACGCTCAATGGACCTCGTCGGCCACACACGCGGTGCTGCCGTTGCTGGCAACGGACGCAGGCGTGCGCGCACAGGTACAGACCGGCGTGGACTCACATCGGGCGCGCTTTGGCAGCGGCTGGCAGGGAGGCTTTTGGCTACCGGAGTGCGCCCACACTCCGCATCTGGAGCCGCTGCTCGAGGAAGCCGGCGTGCATGCGACGTGCGTGGAGTTGACCAACCGCTACGGCCTTGGTGCTCGCGAGCACCTGTGCCCGCTCCTCAGCGAATCGGGCGTCGTGCTCGTCCCGATCGATCGCGCCACGATCGCACGCGTGTGGAGCGACGGCGGCTATCCGGCGCACGGCAGTTACCGCGACTACCACCATCACACAGTCCACCACCATCAACCGTGGGCCAACGACGGCGGTACCTACGACCACGAGTTGGCGACCGCTCTCGCGCGCGCACACGCCGAGGAGTTCGTCGCCGCGACGATCGAGCGGCTCAGGGTCGCCAACGAGACGGTCGAGGGCGGGGACCCGCTGCCCGGCGGCGGGTTGGTCGTGTGCGCGCTGGACACAGAGCTGCTCGGGCATTGGTGGTACGAGGGAGTGGCGTGGCTGCGAGCCGTCGTGGAGGAGTGCGGGAGAGAGGGATTGAAGCTCGTGCGTCTCGATGAAGCCACGGCGATGGCACAGCCCGTGCCGCTTGGCTCACCGGAGTGGGGTGCAAGCACTTGGGGAACAGAGGGCGACCTCTCGACCTGGTCGGGGCCGGCCGTGGCCGACTTCGCCTTCGCGACACGCGCGGCGGAGCTCGAAACGCTGGCAGCCGGCCGCAAGGCGGGTGGCGCCGCTTTGCGTGAGCTGCTCGCACTGCAGGCCTCCGACTGGGCGTTCATGGTGTCCCGTGGGTTGGCAGTTCCGTATGCGCAGGAGCGCTTTGTCGGCCACTGCGCCGAGTTCAAGCAAGCGCTTGCGGCCGGCCCCGACGCGGACTTCAGCGCTCTGCGCAACCTGGCGGTGCACGCCGATCCGCTCGCGCTGCTTGCACCGTGACCATCTGCCCTGCGAATGGGTGGTGTCCGCCGGGTCAATGGATTGAATCGAGATGTAACGCTTCGACGCCATCCGGCCACATAGTGGTTGTGGAGAGGCGATTGCGATTCGAGCTGCTTTACGCGAAGCACGCCCCGGCGGTCAAGGCATACGTGCTGCGTCGAGCTGGCGCCTCGACGGCTGACGACGTCGTCGCAGAGGTCTTCGTCGTCTGCTGGCGGCGCTTCGAGGAGATCCCGGTCGATCCCCTGCCCTGGCTGCTGGGTGTCGCCAGGCGCGTGCTGAGCACGCAGCGGCGTGGCGAGCGCCGGCGCGGGGCGCTGCACGAACGCCTCGCCGGGCAGGCCGGCGAGGGGATGGACGATGCAGCGAAGGATTTCGTCGCGGTGGCGCCTATGGACTTCGCTACCTCAACGTCCGCGGATATAGCCGGAGATCTCACCGACGGTTCGGCTTCGGCGAGCCGTTACTCGGGCGAGGGCGCGCTTGCGGGCGTAACCGATCCCGCACTCGCCGCCGCTCTCGCGCTCTTGAATGACGTCGATCGCGAACTGCTGCTGCTGATCGCGTGGGACGGCCTCTCACCGGCTGAGGCCGCGACGGTGCTCGGTATCAAGCCGGCGACCGCGCGCGTGCGCCTGTTGCGCGCGCGGCGGCGTCTGACCCAGGCGCTCTCTCGCGAGCGCTCCGATCCAACAACCTGCTCGTCCCTACCGATGGAGGCATCCTCATGAGCGTTGACACGATGACCCGCCTGGCGCATGCCAACCCTGTGCTCGACCCGCCGGTAGTCGAGTCGCCCGAGCGGTTGCGGCGCCTGATCGAAGACGACGCTCCTGCGCTCGACCTCGGTGAGTTGTGTGGTGGGCGTTCGCCGATCGGCAAGAGCTCACGGCTGCGTCGTCGTGGGCTGATCGCTGCGTCCCTGTGCGCTGCCGCGAGCGTGGTCGGAGTGGTGCTCTCTTCCGGGTCCTCCGGCCCTGGGGTGAACGTGGCCGCGGCCGCCTATGCGGCCACCTCGCCCAAGCCGGGGATCGTCGAAGCGGTCTTCGTCACGCGTATCGAGCGCGGCATCCAAGCCGGGAGCATTCTGCGTCAACGTGAATGGGACGACGCCAGCAGGGGGTTGCGACGGGAGCGCGTGAAGTTCACCGAAGCGTATGACGGAAAGCGCCAGACGCATGTCAGCGAATCGGCCTCCGCACCGGGGCGCCGCGAAACGTGGCATCGAGGGCGCCTCGAAGTCAGCACGGTGCCTCGGGTAACCGTTTATCGTGACCTGAATCCCAGGATGGCATTTGTGGAGGGCACCCTCGATGGAGTTGAAGGGATTGTGCTCTATCGACGGCTTTACCGCGAAGGCCTGATGAGGCTCGTGGGCCGCGAGCGTCGCGAGGGCCAGTCGTTGTGGAAGCTGGAAAGCCGTCCCACCACCTACAACGCCGCCGATGACAGAAGGATCGCCATCCGCACGAGGCTCGTCGTGCTAGTTGCCCCGAAGACGTTCCTGCCGATTGTCGAGCGTGTGATCGATGCCGCACTCCCCGGTCGCCCCACGGCGCTCGAAAGCGATCTCCTCAGCTACCGGCGCCTTCCCTCGAGCTATGGGCACGACAAGCTGTTCGAGCTCACCGCTCAGCATCCGAACGCGCGCGTGCTGAGAGGGTGGAAGCCCTCAACACCTCACGCCCAGCCCACGCGACGCTAGCCCTACTCCCAGCGCGGCACCAGCCCTACTCCCAGCGCAACTGCCGCGGCGCCTCGCGCATGCGCAATATGCGTGCCGGCACGCCCCCGACGACCGCGTTCTCGGGCACGTCCTTTGTCACTACGGCATTCGTGCCCACCACGCTGTTGTGCCCGACGCTCACTCCTCTCAATACGCACGACCCATAACCCATCCAAACATTGCTGCCGACACGTACGTCGCGCTTGTAGATGCCCTGCAGACGGATCGGACGCTCCACCTCGACCACGCCGTGATCGAAATCGATCAGCATCACTCGATCGGCGATGATGCACTCGCGTCCGATTGACACGTGCTGGTAGGCGGAGATCGTGCACTCCTGGCCCATCACCGTCTTGGATCCGATCGAGACTTCGCCCTCGTGTACGCGGATCTTCGAGTCGTGGCCGATCCATGACCAGCGACCCATGCGCAGAGTGGCGTTCCTACCGATCTCAAACTTCACGCGCGGGCAGATAAAGCACATACCGTCAGTCTGAAAGCGCTTGCCGTAGCGGAGCTTCAGCAATAGCCAACGCGCTCCGAGCAGAACGAAATGACGATTGATCATGTTGTGCTCGCGCATCCACCGCCATGTGCGCAACGCTTCTTTGAGCTGTTTCACGAGCGCGCATCCTAGAGCTAGGAGTCGCATCGGGGACGGCTGGGCGCGCGGCGGAACATGTCAGGCGGGTCTCCGGCCTCGGCATGCGGGACTTCAGCTCCGAGACGTGAGGCGACGAGTGGTCCAAGTGGCTTTCCGAGATACTTCCGCGCGTGACCCAAACGCTCGCCCAACGTCTACTCGATGGCGACCGCCGTGCGCTCGCGCGTGCCATCACGCTCGTCGAGAACGATCGCCCTGAGGGCTGGGAGCTCGTGCGCGAGGTCTACCCTCATACAGGCAAAGCGGCGGTCTACGGTTTTACGGGCCCGCCGGGCGTCGGCAAGTCGACACTGATCGGCGCGCTGACCAAGGCAAGACGAGAGGCGGGCCGCTCAGTTGGTGTGCTCTCGATCGACCCTTCCTCGCCCTTCACTCAAGGCGCGCTGCTGGGCGACCGCATCCGCCTGACCGAGCACTTCCTGGACCAGGGTGTCTTCATCCGCTCGATGGCCAACAGAGGCGCGCTGGGCGGCCTCTCAGAGGCGGCTTTGCAGGCAGCCTTGCTGCTCGACGCGGCAGGTCGCGAGGACGTGTTCGTGGAGACGGTCGGAGTAGGTCAGGCCGAGATCGACATCATCGACCACGCCGACACGATCGTGCTCGTGCTGATGCCAGGCTCCGGCGACTCGATCCAAGCGTTGAAGGCCGGTGTGATGGAGATCCCCGACATCATCGTCATCAACAAGGCCGACCACCCCTTGACCGACACGATGGTGCGCGAGATCCGCGGCGTGCTGTCGCTTGCCAATCTTGGCGACTCAGAATCGAGTCCCGCCCACCCGCGATGGCGCGTGCCGATCGTCAAGACCGAGGCGGCCCACAACAGGGGAGTCGGCGAGCTGATCGAGCGCCTCGACGAGCACCGCGAGCACATCCTCGGGGAGGGCACGCTGCAGGAGCGTCGCGGGCGTAACCTGCGCAACGAGGTCTTGGCGATCGCAACGGCACGCATGCGCCGGCGACTGGAGGAAGAGCTGCGCGAGGACGCCGAGTTCAAGCGTCTGCTGGAGGAGGTGGTCGAGCGACGGCTTGACCCGGCCAGTGCCGCTACAGCTTTGCTTGAGCAACACCGGGGCTGACTACGCTATGCCGATGACTCGGGCGCGCCCAAACAACCACATCGCGCTTTATGGGTGCCTGCTGGTCGCAACGCTGACGCTCGCCGCAGCGATTTCCGCCCGTTCGGCCGAGGCTCAGGTGAGCGTGAGGGCGCGCACCGCAGAGGCCAGTCACCTGGGCTGGCCGACGATCACGGGCATGCTGCTGCAGAACTCGAACAACGAGAACAGGCCGTTGGACGGCAGGCCTGGACACGATCCATTCGACGGCACCGACCCAAGCTACTCGTGCGACGGTGCAGATACTGGAGGCCTCTACCACGATTGTGGCTTCCCGGGCATCAGCGATGGCCCGCGCTTCACGGCGCTGTCCCAACTGGAGGCAGAATGCCGGCAGGAAGCCGCACGCTCCAAAGCGACTCCAGCGGAAAGCGCTCCGTCGGAAACCGAACCCTCGGAAGGCACCTCACCCGAAGGCCCGTCGCGACCCAGGAAGTCATCGCTCCAGGCGCCACTGTCCAGATTCATGTTCCCAATGGCGCTCGACACCTCGGTTGTATCGCTGCCATCGGGGTTGCCCACAGCCTGCACAGCGAAGTACGAACAGACAGATCTGGTGCCCGCGAACATCGGCCACAACGAGCTGCTCGGCGGTGACGGCAACGATACGATCCACGCCGGACCGGCCGGCGACGTGATCTGGGGAGACTCACACGCCGAAGGCAACGACACGACGCAGGTCGACCGTCTCTACGGTGGTGCCGGCGACGACTGGATCTACGCAAGTCACGGGACCAACTACATCTGGACAGGAGCCGGCACAGACCACGTGCTCCTGGTCTACGGTCACGGAGTCGTCTACTGCAACGGGCCAGGGCGCAAGGTCTTCGTGATGCGCAAGCTCTCTACCAATCGTCACTACCGGCTGGTCGGTTGTAGCGACAAGACGATCGTTCCCTACGCGGCATAACCGCGGCAGCTTTCCAGAAGAACACGGCCTGTTGGTGGCGGCCGCGTGTTGGAAGGGTTGACTTTCAGTCCTCGCTGTGCAGCGAACGGGCGGTGGGTGAGCGGGTCACGGTGCGCTGGTCGGGCAAGGTGCCGATCACACGATCGCCAACGGTGGAGGTCACGCCGAACCAGTAGCGCTCGTTCTTGAAGTGGTGCAAGCGATGGTTGCGCCAGATCGCCTTGAAATAACGCCCTTTGGGTCGGTAGGGAGTGTGGATCAGGAAATGGCTCCACTCGTACAGCGCGAGGATCGTGAAGCTGGTGAGGACCCCGGTCGTCGCGTAAGCAAGTCGAGGTCCTCCGAGCACGAGCGCGATCGGGAAAGACGCACCCCAGGTCACGAGCGCGATCATCGGTAGAAACACGAGCACGCCGTAGACCGGCAACAGCACCCCGTCGAGCACCCCGGGCGCTTCGTGATGAGCTCGATGCTCGCGCGCCGTGAGCATCTCCACGCGACGGCCAAACAGGTCGAAGGGTGGAGAGTGCAGCATGTAGACGTGGATCGCCCACTCCACGAACGGGGTCACCGCGATCAGCCCGACAACCATGACCAGGTCGCGCCAGCTCCATCCCCCCTGTACCAGCCGTGCTGTAAGTGCGACCAGGACGGCTCCGAGGAGATAGGGAGGAGAGGGTTGCCTCCAAAATGCTTGGGCGCAATCGCCAAGCGTCAGCATCCCTGTGCCGGCACGCGCGGGCACAGCCTGTGCCGGTGCCGTGAGCGGATCCGGTTCCTGCTCCTCGGTTTGGGTGATTGCCCGTGACATCGAAAGGAATGCTACGCGCTTGACTTCGCCACACACAACCTGGCGCGTGCGCCTGTTTTGATCTGTCGCTCGTGAAACCAGCGTTTTGCCAGGTTGGTTTCAGATGGATAGCGCGGACGTTCCAGCTAAAGGGATCGAATGAATTTGTCGAAGACGTGAGCGAGCCCCGGGTGGGCCGCCACGCTCGGACAAGGAAGTCCTTGACGACATGCCGCCGAACTACGACACCGACGCTCACGTCCTGAGGGCACGCAAGACAGCCGCATGGACTCGGGCCGGACTCGGTCTGATGGGAGTAGCACTGGTGGTCGCCGACAGCGGCCTGTTGGCCCATCCGACGGCCGGGATGGCGGGCTTCGCAGTGATCGTCGTGACCGCGGTCGTCCAGCTCTCGGCGCCGCGCCTGTCGTGGATGCGAACCGAGGAGTCGATCTCGGGTGTGGCCGGCATCCTGATCATCGGTGTGCAGACCGAGCAAGTCAGCGTGATCGGCATCATCTGGCTGGCCGCAGTCGCGAGCGGGGTCCTGGCACGCGGTGGGCGGGTCCATTGGATCGGCCGCACGGTGGTGCTATGTGCTCTCGCTCTGCCGATCCTGCGCACAGGCCATCTAAGCCTCGAATACGCAGCACTGTTTGGCGCCACGATCGGCCTGTTGCTGACGAGCGGACGCCTCACGCGCGAGCTCAACCATCTGCTGCAGCAGGCTCGCTACGACGCCGACCACGACGATCTCACGGGGCTGCTTTCCTACACCGCCTTCCGGGCATTGCTGGAGCAAACCGTTGAGTCCTCGCAGCGATCGGCACCGGTCTCGCTGCTGCTGCTGGATCTCGAGCGCTTCGGGATCGTCAACAAGACGCACGGCCACGCGGCCGGCGACGCCCTGCTCGCGGCCGTAGGTGAGCGACTGCTCGCCACCGCCGGCTCCGAGCGGGCGGTCGGGCGCCTCGGCGGCGACGAGTTTGCCTTGATATCGCGCACCACAGATCCGGTAGCACTTGCGCGGGTGTTGTTGGAGATGCTCCCGCAACGCTCCGAGGACGATCCAAGGCCAATCTCCGCGTGCGTCGGCATCTCGCAAACCCCGGCCGACGGAGACAGCGGCGAAGCGCTGCTGCGTGCCGCCGACATCGCCTTGCGCGTCGCGAAGCGCAGCGGGCTCACAGGACAGATCTCGGCCTATACGGGCGGTTCGCTCAGCGGCACCGGCGAGCGCAGTGCCCGTGGCACGCTGGACCGCCTGATCGAAGGCAAGGGCCTCTCGATGGCGGTACAACCGATCGTCGACCCCCGAAGTGGAGCGATCCACGCGTATGAGGCGCTTGCCCGCTTCGGGCGCCGCAGCACCGACAGCCCTTTGCACTGGCTTGCGGTGGCCGAGGAGTTCGGCAAGCGCGACCTGCTCGAGCGGGCGTGCTTGGGTGCGGCACTCGAGCTGTTCGCTTCGCGCCCGCCTGGCACGTTACTCTCGGTAAACCTATCCGCTCCGGTGCTGCTCGACCGGCGCACACTCGAGCTTCTGGAGGAACCGACCGATCTCTCCGGCTTGATCATCGAGGTGACGGAGGAGGCGCTCGTGCAGAGCGAATCTCAGCTGCAGCAGGCGATGCGACCGCTGCTGGCCCGCGGCGCCAAGCTGGCTGTCGACGACATGGGTGCAGGCTATTCGGGCTTGCGTCAGATCACGACCGTTCACCCCAGCTATCTCAAGCTCGACCGCTCGCTGATAGCCGGGATCGACGAGGACGACGACCGCCAGGCGCTGGTGGGCGCGCTCGTCGGCTACGCCACCCATGTCGGCAGCCTGCTCGTCGCCGAGGGTATCGAGACGCCGTCGGAGCTGAATGCCTTGATCGAATTGGACGTCCCGCTGGTGCAGGGCTTCTATCTGGGTCGTCCAGCCGCTCCCTGGCCACAGGTTGCCGCCGGGCAGTTGGCGACATCCCTATAAGCCCTTCCAAGCGGCCGACGTTTCGGCGATCGATCGCGCTTGGAGGCCGTCGAGCCGCGCGCTGTGGGCCAGGGCTTGTGTGTACAGTGCGACGCGATGGCCATCGACTATCTCAAACTGGCCGACCGTACCTGGCCGACGCTGATTCGCCTGATGGGTGGGCACGCGAAGATCTATCGTGCCACGGGCGGGCGGATCGGCCACCGCGTCCCCGGTGCCCCGGAGATGCTGCTGCTCGATCACGTCGGCGCCAAGAGCGGCGAGCGCCGCTACACACCGCTCGTGTTCGCGCGTGACGGCGACGACGTGATCCTGATTGCCTCCAAGGGTGGCTATCCGAAGAATCCGGCTTGGTTCTACAACCTCAAGGCCAATCCCGATACGACGATCCAGATTGGCTCCAAGCGGATGCCCGTGCACGCGCGCGTAGCCACAGCAGAGGAGTACGAGCGTCTATGGAAGCGCGCGGTTGCGGTCTACGGTGGGTACGAAGACTATCGGCGGCGGACTGACCGGCAGATACCGCTGGTAGTGCTCGAGCCGCGCTGAGAAAAGCCTGCTTCGGCGAGGCGAGAGTTGCGACCGGTCAGACGGGCGCCCGCCGCGAGGCCAAGCGAATCTTGTCTCCCAAAAAACGCCCGCTGACTATCGGGTGTGTGCGGCTATGCCCCAAGCGCGCGGGCGATCACCATCTGCTGGATCTCGTCGGTGCCCTCGCCGATCGTGAGGATCTTCGCGTCGCGGTAGAAGCGGCAAACGGGATACTCCTCGATGTAGCCGTAGCCGCCGTGGATCTGAACTGCCTCCTCGGTGCAGCGCACCGCCAGACGCCCAGTCTTCAGCTTGGCCTGGGCCGCGGTCAACGTGAAGTTGCGCCCGGCGTCCTTCTCGCGCGCGGCCTTGTACACGAGCAGCCGTGCCGCCTCGATCTCCGCCGACATGTCGGCGAGCTTGGCTTGGATTGCCTGGAACTTGGAGATCGGCTTGCCGAACGCCCGGCGCTCCCTGGCGTAGGCAAGTGCCTCGTCGAGGGCCCCCTGGGCGAGCCCCACGCCCATTGCCGCCACGCCGATGCGACCTATGTCGAGGATGTGCAGAAACTGCTTGAACCCTTGCCCGCGCGGCCCGAGCAGGTTCTCCTGCGGCACACGGCAATCGGTGAAGCTGAGCGGGCGCGTGTCGGAGGCATTCCAACCCATCTTGCGATACGGCTCGCCCGGTTCGTAGCCAGGCGTCCCATTGGGCACGAGGATGTTGGATATCTCCTTTTGAGCGGTGCCCCCCGCACGCGCGGGGGTGCTTCCCGTCTCGTTGGTTCTCGTCTCGTTGGCCGCCTCGCCGTTGCCCATGGCGCCCGTGACCGCCGTGATGCACACGACACCTGAAATGTCGGTGCCAGCATTTGTTATGAACTGCTTGGCTCCGTCGATCGCCCACTCGCCGCCCTCCAGGCGCGCACGGGTGCGTGTGTTGCCCGCGTCCGAGCCCGCCTCAGGCTCGGTCAGGCCGAACGCGCCGAGCTTCGACCCCGAGCACAGTTGCGGCAGCCACTCGCGCTTCTGCTCCTCCGAGCCAAATAGATAAATGGGCTGCGTCCCAAGCGAGGTATGTGCGCAGAGCGTGATCGCCACCGAGGAGTCGACTCTGGTCAGCTCCTCCACCGCGAGCACGTAGGCAAGCGTGTCTCCGCCGCCCCCACCGTACTCCTCGGGAAATGGAATGCCCATCAGGCCCAGGCTGCCGAGCTTGGAGACGATCTCATACGGGAACGACTTCGTCCGATCGAGCTCCTCGGCCACCGGTGCCACCTCGCCTTCGGCGAACTCGCGCACCGTGCGGCGGATCAGCTCGTGGTCGGGTGACAGGTCGAAGTCCATCGCGGGGGATTCTCACAGAGAGCAGGCGAAACGCGGGTTCCGCCGCGTGCGGTCCCAAAAAGATTGGTCCCAAAGGATTGGTTGTGTGCGGTCCCAAAAAGATTGGTCGTAACCGTATAGAGACCTAAAGATTAGGTACCAAACTATCTTGGGTGTCGACAAAAACACTGGTGTTACTGAGATCTGTTGTTTTGCGCGATGTCCCACAGACTCCGTCGTCAATCCGCAGGATGCGGTTCGGATATCGGGGCATCGCGCTCTAGGATTGCCAGTCCGTGGCTCGCACGCGCCTGATCCTTGACGTCCTAGCCCCCCGGCAGCGGTGTCGCTACGGCCCGCATCGCTCGCAACGCGCCGACCTCTATCTACCCAGGCGCGCGGGCCCACACCCGGTGATGATCCTGATCCACGGTGGTTCCTGGCAGGTGCGCTACGGCAAGATCGTGATGCGTGGTCTGGCCGGCGATCTCATGCGACGCGGCTGGGCCGTGTGGAACATCGAGTACCGTCGCGTGGGTGACGGCGGCGGTTGGCCCGAGACCTTCGAGGATGTAGCCGCCGCGATTGATCGTCTCACGACGCTCGACGCGCCGATCGACCTCCAGCGTGTGAGTATTCTCGGCCACTCCGCCGGTGGGCATCTGGCATTGTGGGCCGCGGGCCGCGCGAAGCTTCCCGCGGGAGCCCCAGGTACACCGGCACCAATTCATGTGCGCCGTGTGATCTCCCAAGCCGGCGTATGCGACCTGGCCGACGGCTACCACAGGATCCCGGAGGGCCCCGTCAAGAGCTTGATGGGAGGTGGGCCCGAGGAACTTCCCGAGCGCTACGCGATCGCCGATCCGATGGCCCATGTGCCGCTGGGCATTCCCGTGCTGCTCGTGCACGGGGTCGAGGATGAGACGGTGTCCGTGGAGTTGAGCCGCAAATACGAGAGCGCGGAGCGCGCCGCCGGCGGTACGGTCGAACTGGTCGAAATCGAGGGTGAGGCCGGCAGACACCGTGCCCACATCGACCCCCGTGGGGAGGCCTGGGCTGCGGTCACCGGTCGCCTCGGCAGCTACATGCGCAGTGACAGATTGCCCACTCGGGTCGCCTAGACTGGCGTGCCGTCCGCGCTTGGCGGCAGCCGATGTGGGCCAACCGAGCCGGGCAGTTGAAACGGCGGATCGCTAGGCGCGGTAGGAGCGAGCCAGCTGAACCAGTAGGCGCACGCCGTACCCGGCTGCACCTTTCGGCGCATAGGCGCGTCCGAGGTCCCAGGCCGAGCCGGCGATGTCCAGGTGCACCCAGGGTGTGTCCCCGACGAAGTTCGACAGGAACGTCGCACCCGTGATCGTGCCCGCCTTGCGTCCTTCGGGGGCATTGTCGAGATCTCCGTATTTCCCTTTCACCAGTTCGTCGTACTCCTCGTGCAGCGGCAGCCGCCACACGATCTCGCCCGTCTGCTCGCCGGCGTCGGTCACCTTCGCGGCAAAGACATCGTCATTCGAGATCAGGCCGGCATAGGTCGAGCCGAGCGCGATGATCACCGCGCCGGTGAGCGTCGCCAGGTCCACGACCTGCTCGGCGCCAAGCGAGATCGCATGGCAAAGGCAGTCGGCCAACACGAGTCGGCCCTCGGCGTCGGTGTTGTTGACCTCGATCGTCTTGCCGTTGGCCGCCGTCACTATGTCGCCGGGCTTGACCGAACGGCCGCTCGGCAGGTTCTCGGTGGCGCCCACGACCGCGACGATCCGTACGGGAAGGCCGATCCGAGCGATCGCGGCCAACGCCGAGATCACCGCAGCCCCACCGGACATATCGAACTTCATCTCGGCCATCTTCGCCCCGGGCTTCAGCGAGATACCACCGCTGTCGAATGTGACAGCCTTGCCCACGAAACCCAGCAGCGGGCCGCTCGGATCCGATCCCCGCCCACCCGGCTCGTAGCGCATCGTGATCAGCGCCGGCTCCTGGTCGGAGCCCTGCGCGACTGCTGCGAAGGCCCCCATCTTGCGGGCGAGCAGGCCATCGCGTCCCTCTACTTCGACAGACAGGTGTTGGATCTCCTCGCCGAGCTTGCGTGCGTGCTCGGCCAAGGCGGTAGGGGTCAGGTCGTTGGCCGGCCGGTTCTGCAAGTCGCGTGCCTCGCTAACGGCATCGGACACGATCTGTGCGTCGCCGACAACGGCTGCCAGATCGCCGTCTCCCGTCACGATCAAACCGTCGAGATGCTTTGGCTTCGCGTCCGAGCCCTGCTTGCCTGCCTGCCCCCCTTCATGGGGGCTGCCCGTTTGGATGCCTTTTGGCGAAGACTTGTGACTGTCGAAGCTGTAGTCGGCCAGCCCTGTCCCCTCCACAAGTGCAGCGACGACGTCCTGCTGAGTGTCAGGCGCCTGCCAGCAGAGCACCTTCGTCGCCAGCTCTCGCGCGCGCTCGCGAGCAACCGCCGCTGCCACGCGAGCTCGCTCGGCGGTGAAATCCTCGCGTGTGCCGAGCCCCACGGTCAGCCAGCGCTTGCCTTCGGCGTGCGTCAACCCGAGCGACTTGAACGATGCACGCGCCTCGCCGCTCGAGAGCAGCTCACCGACCTGCTCGGGCGCGCCGGAGGGCGCATCCTCGCCCTCGAAGAGGCCAATCGCCACTGTGTCGGCTGATGTCTGCCGGGCTGGATCTGTGGTCCACGACACGTTCACGATCTGAGCACGATACCGGGCTGGGCTCAGGTGAGCCGGCGAGGCTCAGCGGTCGGAGGCCCTGGAAGGCAGTGGGTGCTCCCAGAAGGCAATGCCCCCTGCGCGCGCGGGGGCATTGCCTTATTCGGGCAAACTCGGGGAGCCACAACTCGGGGAGCCAAGGTCCGCGTTCGATAGCCAGCTGTGTGTGCGAGATGTGCCTATCGTCACGTATGCGGTGCCAGCAGCCCGGTAGGATTGCCATGCCTAGGCCGTAAGCTGCCGGCCACCCCCGACTTCAGGAGAATCGCCTCGATGCCCAAGACTGTGATCCTCGGTGCTGCGCGCACGCCCATCGGCAAGATGGGAGGAGGCCTGTCAACGCTTGAAGCTACCGAGCTCGGTGCGATTGCGATCGAGGCCGCCCTCGAGCGCTCGGGCGTCGAGCCCGCTCAGGTCGAACATGTCGTCATGGGTCAGGTGCTGCAGGCCGGCCAAGGCCAGATCCCCTCGCGCCAAGCCCAGATCAAGGCAGGCATTCCCAAGGAGGTCTCCTCGGAGACCGTAAACAAGGTGTGCGCCTCCGGCGTACGCGCCACTGTGATCCTCGATCAGGCGATTCGCGCCGGAGATGTACAGGTTGGCGTTGCCGGCGGCATGGAGTCGATGTCCCAAGCTCCCTACCTCTTGCCGGGTGCGCGCTTCGGTTTCCGCATGGGCGACGTCAAGGCGCTCGATGCGATGGTCCACGACGGCCTCACCAACCCTTTCTCTGGCAAGCAGATGTTCGTCGAGGCAACGGAGGTAGGCGATGAGCTCGAGCTGACGCGAGCCGACCTCGACCGTTGGGCGCTGCGCTCCCATCAGCTGGCATTGAAGGCCACCGACGAGGGCCGCCTGCCCGAGGAGATCGTCTCGGTCACGATCAAAGGTCGCAAGGGAGACACCGTCGTCGAGATCGACGAGGGGCCACGCCGCGACACGTCCTTGGAGAAGCTCGCCGCACTGCCGGGTCTCGTCGGCAAGGAGGGTACGCACACGGCGGGCAATTCTCCAGGCGTCAACGACGGCGGCGGCGCGCTCGTCGTCGCATCGGATGAGTGGGCGCAGGCCAACGGCAAGCAGGCGCTTGCCGAGGTCGTCGCCCATGCCCAGTCCGCCGACGAGTTCGCCTATCTCGCGCGCACCCCGGCCTCGGCCGCCAAGAAGGCGCTGGAGAAGGCCGGCCTGAAAGCCGAGGACATCGACGTGTGGGAGATCAACGAGGCGTTCGCCTCGGTCACGCTCAACTCGATCCGAGTGCTCGGCATCGACGAGGACAAGGTCAACGTCAACGGCGGCGCCGTGGCGCTCGGGCACCCGATCGGCGCCTCGGGCGCGCGCATCATCGGCAGCCTCGTCTTCGAGTTGCGCCGGCGCGGCGGCGGCCTCGGCTGTGCGGCGATCTGCTCCGGCGGCGGTCAGGGCGACGCCTTCATCATCAAGGTCTGAGATGGCCGCGGACAAATCGAGTCCCACCCGCCCCAAGATCCGCGTCGTCGTGGCCAAGCCCGGCCTCGACGGCCACGACCGTGGTGCGAAGATCATCGCTCGCGCGCTGCGCGACGCCGGTATGGAGGTCATCTACACCGGACTGCACCAGACTCCCGAGCAGATCGTGGAGACGGTGATTCAGGAGGACGCCGACGCGGTGGGCCTGTCGATCCTCTCCGGTGCTCACATGACCCTCGTGCCGCGCGTGGTGGAACTGCTGCACGAGCAGTCGATCGACGACGTCGTCGTGACCGTTGGCGGAACGATCCCGGCGGAAGACATCCCCGAGCTCAAGAGCCTCGGTGTGGCCGAGGTCTTCACGCCCGGCGCGCCCACCCAGGCGATCGTCGATTTCATCCGCGAGGCGACCGTCGCCCGCAGCGCTCGATAGTGCGAGACTCGCGCCAGCATCATGTCTTTATGTCCGCGTCACGGTGACGCGGACGCCACCCCCGCAAGGGTGGCTGATTGACTCGTCAGTCAACTGAGGTAGGATTGGCCCATCGACACCCCCTAAGGAGTAGCTGAATGAAGATTTGCGTCCTGGTGAAGGAGGTCCCGGACGCCGCCGTCGAGAAGCGCATCAACAGCTCGACGGGGCGCATGGACCGCAGCGGGGAGAAGAACCTCAACCCGTATGACACGCACGCCATCGAGGCTGCGATGCAGGTCCGCGAGGGCGGCGTAGCCCCCGTGGAGGAGATCGTGGCCGTGACGATGGGCCCGGAGAGCGCCGTGCGCGCGCTGCACAAGGCGGTCTCGCTCGGTGCCGACCGCTCAGTGCACCTCTCCGACCCGGCGGTCGCCGGTTCGGACGTAGCCGCCACCGGCTACGCCCTGGCCCAGACCCTGGATCGCGAGAAACCAGATCTCGTGCTGCTCGGCCAGCAATCGGACGATGGCGAGTGCTACACGATCGGTGCTGTCGTCGCCGAGCACCTCGGCATGCCCTCGCTCACCCAGGTAATCAAGATGGACGTCGCCGCCGACTCCCTGCGCTGCGAGCGCCAGGCCGAGTACGGCTATGACACGGTACAGATCGCCCTGCCCGCTGTCATCTCCGTAGGCGATGCCATCAACGAGCCGCGCTACCCGTCGCTGAAGGCGATCATGGGCGCCAAGAAGAAGCCGCTCGACACAGTCACCGCTGGCGATGTAGGCATCGATGCGTCGAAGGTCGGCGGCGACAACTCCGCCGCCCAATGGGTTGCCGCGAAGGCCCCGCCGGCAAAGGCCGCCGGCGAGATCATCGAGGACGAGGACACCGCCGAGACCGTCGAAAAGATCGTGTCCTGGCTCGACGAGCGCAAGCTCATATAGACCAGAAAGGAACTTGATCTAGACATGGCAAACATTCTGGTCTACGCCCTTCACTACGAAGGCGCGATCAACAAGAACTCCCTCGGAGCAGTCTCAGAGGGCGCAAAGCTCGCCGCCGAGCTCGGCGGCGAGGCGCACGTGATCCTCGTGGGCGAAGGAGTCCCGCAGGATCTGGCGGCATCGCTTGGCAACTACGGCGCCAAGAAGGTGCTGATCGCCGAGGGTCCCGAAGGGCTCGCACAGCCGGTCGTCGATGCAATGGGCACCGCGATCTCTGGCGGCGATTACAAATACGCGCTGTTCGGCGGCGGCCTGCTCGGCTTCGAGATCGGCGCCGGACTGGCCGCACGGCTCGGAGCCGGTGTGGCCATGGAGGTCACCGCGGTACGTGCCGAGGGCGGCGAGCTGATCGCCGAGCGTCCGATTCTCGGCGACTCGGCAATCTCTGAGATCAAATACCGCTCCGACGTCGGCATCGTGATCGGGCGCCTCAACGCGTTCGAGATCAAAGAGACCGGTGCCGGTCCGGCTCCGGTGGAGCAGCTCAGCTTCGAGCTGAGCCCGCACGCCAAGCAGGCCACGATGGTCACGCGCGGCGAACAGCGCGGTGCCGACGTTGACATCGAGGGCGCCTCGATCCTCGTCGCCGGTGGGCGAGGCCTCGGCAAGGCCGAGGGCTTCCAGCTCGCCGAGGACCTGGCGGCGGCATTTGGCAACAACGCGGCGGTGGCCGCCACCCGTGCGGTCGTGGACGCCGGTTGGTACCCCTATGCGGCCCAGATCGGCCAGACCGGCAAGACGGTCTCGCCGAAGCTCTATCTGGCGGCGGGCATCTCCGGTGCGATCCAGCACAAGGTCGGGATGCAGTCCTCGGAGAACATCGTCGCGATCAACAAGGACTCGAACGCGCCGATCTTCGAATTCTCAGACCTCGGGATCGTGGGCGATCTCAACAAGATCCTGCCCAAGCTAACCGAGGCCGTGAAGGCCAAGAAAGCAAGTTAGTGGCGGTGCGGGCGGCGGATGCGGATGCGTGAGCGAAAAGGAGCGTCAAGCGATGTCATCTAATAACGGCTCAAGCAATGGGAAGGTCGTGCCCGCGGCCTTCCCGCCGCCCGTGGACACCCAGAAGGAGTTCGTCAAGCGCGGCCTCGACGCCGAGGACGAGCTGATCGAGGTCGGTGTGGCGATCGTCGGCGGTGGTACCGCCGGCCTGGCCTGCGCCAACCGCCTGCTGCAGTTGCTGGCCGACGATCCGGAGACGCTGGAGCGCCTCGGCGAAGTGCCGGTGGCGGTCGTCGAGAAGGCCAAGACCTGCGGTGGGCACAATCTCTCCGGTGCCGTCATGCGGCCCAAGGCCCTCGAAGAACTGTTCCCGGATATGACTCGTGAGCAGTGGCGCCAGGAGGGCTTCGCCTTCGGCGAGGTGACCAAGGAGGCGGTCTACCTGACTCCGACCTCCAAAATGTCGCTGCGCATCCCCACGCCTCCTCCATTCAAGAACCACGGCAACGAGGTTGTCTCCGTCTCTGCCCTGGCCCGCTACCAGCAGCAGCAGGCCGAGGAGGCGGGCGCATACATCCTCACCGAGACTGCCGCCACCCAACTCGTCGTCGAGGATGGCCGCGTCGTAGGCGTGCGCTCGGGCGACAAGGGCCGCGGCAAGGACGGCGAGCCGCTCGGCAACTTCGAGCCCGGCACCGACATCAAGGCGCATGCGACCGTGCTCGCCGAGGGTTGCTGGGGGCACCTGACGGGAGCCGCGATCCGCGAGTTCGATCTTGCGAAGGGTCGCGAGCCGCAGGTGTGGGAGCTCGGCGTCAAGGAGGTCTGGAAGGTCGCAAAGCCGCTCGACCGCCTGATCCACACGATGGGTCCTTGGCCGCTGAAAATCTCATCCAAGTACGGTCAGATCGGCGGTACCTGGATCTACCCGATGAAGAACGAGAAGACCGGCGAGGACATGGTCTCGATTGGCTTCGTCGTCGAGCTCGACTACGCGGACGCGACGACTTCCGCGCACGACCTGCTGCAGACGTTCAAGACCCATCCGCTCGTACGCAAGATCCTCGAGGGCGGCGAGCGCGTCGCCTGGGGCGCGAAGGCGCTGCCCGGCGGTGGCTACTGGTCGATGCCGAAGCTCTCGATGCCCGGCGCGCTGCTGGTGGGCGACTCCGGCGGCATGGTCGACACGATGGCGCTCAAGGGCGTGCACCACTGCATCAAGTCAGGGATGCTTGCAGCCGAGTCGATCTACGCGGCGATCAAGCGTGGCAGCAGCGATCTGTCCGACTACGAGAAAGCGATCGAGAACTCCTCTGTCGGCAAAGAGCTGTGGGAGGTGCGCAACGCGCGCCAGCCGCTACAGAAGGGCCTGTTCCTCGGGGGGCCGCTCTCGGGCATCCAACAGATCACCAAGGGCAAGCTGCCGGGCCGTGCCGATTGGCACCGCAACGACTCGATCCCGGTGTTCATCGGCAACACCAAGGACGTCTACGTCAAGCCCGACGGCAAGTACACCTTCGACAAGCTCTCCTCGGTGTTCATCACCGGCAACGCCACCCGCGACGACGCACCCAACCACATCCGCGTGCAAACACACGTCCCACGCGAGGTCGCCGAAACCTGGCGCTGGATGTGCCCGGCGGGGGTATACGAGATCCCCGAGGACGCTCCGGAGAAGGGCCCGGTGGACGTGATCGTCAACTACACCAACTGCGTGCAGTGCGGGGCGATCACAGCCAAGGGCGGGCGTTTGACCACCCCCGAGGGGGGCGACGGTCCCCTGTACCAGATCACCTGAGCGTTTCCGACTCGGAGCTTGTGCCCACTTTGTGCGAAACAACGTGGGTCTGTCGGTGTTAGAGGCTTTGAATGAGAGGGATGACGTTCAAACATGCGCGAGCCGCGCGAGTGGCCCTTGCCTTGGTAGGCGCGCTGATGCTGTTCGCCTGGGCTCAAGCCGCGTTCGCGGACACCGGTCTGCACACGTCGGCGACAGCCCCAGCCGCGGGCACGGCCTCGGTCGGGATCGAACAGTGCGTCACCTCCACTGTCCAGGCGGAACGCTCTGCCACGTTCACTGCACAGATGGCCGCCACTGCTACGACGCAGAAGATGGCCATGCGGATCGAATTGCAGCAGCGTTTGCATGGCGAAAGCGAATTCCACACGCTTGCGGCTCCTGGCTTCGGTGTATGGCGTACCTCAGAACCCGGGGTCGAGATCTACAAGTACGTCAAGCAGATCACCAACCTCGACGCTCCCGCGGCCTATCGTGCACTGGTGCGCTTTCGCTGGTTCGACGAACGAGGACACGTGCTCAAGCGCGATGAACTGCACACCTCTCGCTGCGTCCAGCCGACCCTGCCCGGGCAGGTCACGCAGACCGCGCCGTCCGTCGGCGCCTGAGGTCGCTAGAATGGTCGGACCATGAAGGCTTCCATCCACCCAAATTACGTCGAGGCGCACGTGCGTTGCATGTGTGGCAACGAATTCACGACGCGCGCCACACAGGAGGACATCCACGTCGAGGTGTGCTCCAACTGCCACCCGTTCTATACCGGACGGCAGAAGCTCGTGGACACAGGTGGACGCGTAGAGCGCTTCCAACGCCGGGTCGCCAAGGGACGTCAGCGCAGCGCGCAGACGGCAGGCGGCACTCAGGCGCAGGCTCGCCCCCAGTAAGACGATGTCCTCTCGACCGGGTGCCGGTGGGAGGGTCCAGGCGAGCAACCTTCAGGCGGCCGCGACCGGGCAGATACAGCGGTCCTCATCGAGTTCGGGCGCTCCAACAAGCGCCGTAGGCCAACTTCCCGACGGCGAGCTGACGGCAAGGCGGGACGCGCCACTGGGCGGCCAGGCGGTCTTGGAGGGAGTGATGATGCGCGGCGTGCGCCACTGGGCGGTAGCTGTGCGCAAGCCACTGCGTCCCGGCGCCGACGCGCAGGAAGACGGTGACTCCCAGGAGGGTTCGAAATCCTCGCGGGAGGGATCCGAATCGCGTGCCGGCATCGATGAGTCGCACGATGAGCGCCCCGGGTCCCAGGACAATCACACCGCCAATGCACGAGACGTTTCTCACTCGCTGGAGGTGGCGTTCGCGCGGGAGGGAGAGCTCAGCCGCGAGGAGGAGCAGGGGCAGCTGGAGGAGCTCGGTGAGATCGAGGTCGTCACCTTCCCGCTCACCTCGGCGCTTGTGCGCCATCGCTGGCTGCGCTTGCCGATCCTGCGTGGCATCGTTGCGCTCGGCGGGTCGCTTGCAATCGGCTTCAGGGCACTCGGCATCTCCGCCAACGCGCAGCTGCCCGAGGGCGAGGCAGATGAGGATGCGCAGGAAATCGGTACCGGTGTCTGGGTCGGGACGGTGGTGGTCGCGATGGTGTTCGCGATCGGTCTGTTCTTCCTGCTGCCACTTGGCCTGACAAGTCTCATCAAGGGACAGCTGGGCTCCTCAGCGTTGTTCTGGATCGTCGAGGGCATCGTGCGAACTCTGATCTTCCTCGGCTATATGGTCCTGCTCTCGCGCATCAAAGACCTCAGGCGCGTGTTCGAGTACCACGGCGCCGAGCACAAGACGATCTCCTGTTTTGAGGCCGGCCTGCCGCTGACGCCGGCCAACGCGCAGCGCTTCTCGCGACTGCACCCGCGCTGCGGCACGAGCTTCCTGCTGATCGTGATGGTCGTCTCGATCTTCGTGTTCGGGGCCGTCGGCTTGCCTGCGTGGTACCTGCTGGTCGCCTCACGCATACTCGGTGTGCCGATCATCGCTGGCATCTCCTTCGAGATAATCAAGTTCGCCGGGCGCAACCGCAACAGGCGTTGGGTCAAAGCGGTCATGTGGCCCGGCCTGAAGCTGCAGCTGCTCACCACGCAGGAGCCGAGTCTCGACCAGTTGGCGGTCGCGATCGCCGCGCTGGAGGCAGTGCTCGAGCTCGAGACTCCCGGCAGCATGGACGCCGCCGATCTGGTTGGTGTGGAGGTTGTTGCGTAGACACCTGGCCGCCGTACGCTCGCGCATCGCCTTCCAGAAACGGATTCGGGCGTGTCGATCGTCTCGAAAGACGTTCTCAGCCTCGGTGGGGTTCTGCAAGGCCACATAGACTGGCCGCATGATCGAGGAGCTGATCAAGCAGATCGAGGCCCGCTTCGCCGAGCTCGGCGAACAGATGACCGACCCCGAGGTGATCGGCGACCGCGAACGCTACGCCGAGGTCGGTCGCGCATATCGTCAGCTTGAGCCGGCGGCAGAGCTTGCTGCGCAATGGCGGCATGCAAGCGACGACGCGGCCGGTGCGCAGGAGCTGATCGCCGAGGGCGGTGAGGACGCAGAGCTGCGCGAAATGCTAGAAGCGTCGCGCGAGCGGATCGAGGCGCTCGAAGAGGAGATCCGCTTCGCGATGGTCGAGCGCGACCCCAACGACGAGAAGAACGTGATCGTCGAAATCCAGGGCGGCGCCGGCGGCGACGAGGCCGGGCTGTGGGCGGGCGACGTCTACCGAATGCTCACCCGCTATGCCGAACGCGTAGGCCTCAAGCCCGAGCCGCTGGAGATCGGTGAGGGCAAGTACACCTTCGCAGTAAAGGGCGAGAATGCCTATTCGATCTTCAAGTTCGAGGGCGGTACTCACCGCGTGCAGCGCGTGCCGCAGACCGAGTCCCAAGGTCGCATCCACACCTCGACCGCCACCGTCGCGGTGCTGCCGGAAGCCGAGGACGTCGATGTCGAGATCAACCCCTCAGACCTGCAGATCGACGTCTATCGCTCATCCGGCCCGGGCGGACAGTCGGTCAACACCACCGACTCGGCCGTGCGAATAACGCACAAGCCGTCTGGCATCGTCGTCTCGATGCAGGACGAGAAGTCACAACTGCAAAACCGAGAGAAGGCACTGCGTGTGTTGCGCGCCCGTCTGTATGAGCGCGCGCTGGCAGAGCAGCAGTCGGAGCTGGCCGCCGACCGCCGCTCGCAGGTCGGCACAGGGGATCGCGCAGAGAAGATCCGCACTTACAACTATGGCGAGCGTCGCGTCACCGATCACCGCATCAAGCTCACCGTGCACAACCTCGACCAGGTCCTCGAAGGCGAGCTCGAAGAGATCACCGCTGCCCTGCAGGCCGATGAGAAGCGCCGTCGCCTGCAGGCCCAGACGGACGTCTGATCTCACGAGCACGGCCTCCCACAAAGACGACCCTTCCGGAAATGCTCCCTTCGCCCGTTGGACCGCTCGCTCGTGGAACCCCGGTCCGCGACGCGCTTGACGGCGCCGTCACCGCGATCGCCGCCGCCGGCTGCGAAACGCCGCGCCTGGACGCCGAACTGTTGCTCGCCCACGCGCTGGGCGTAGAGCGCGAGCGTCTCTTCATCGACGCCGAGCTGAGCGTCGCCGGTCCGGCCGTGCGCACCTTCCAGGACTACGTGCGCCGCCGCTCTGTGCTGCGTGAGCCGGTCGCCTACATCCTCGGCAAACGTCACTTCCGCCAGCTCGAGCTCGCAGTCGATCCCAGGGCGCTGATTCCACGCCCGGAGACAGAGTTGCTTGTCGAAGTCGCGCTCGCCCTGCCCGAGGGCTTGCGTGTGCTCGACATCGGCACCGGCAGTGGCGCCGTTGCGCTCGCACTGAAGGACGAGCGCCCCGATCTAGAGGTGACGGGCAGCGATCTCAGTACGGAGGCGCTGGCTCTCGCAGGTGCCAATGGCAAGCGGCTTGGCCTCGACGTGCATTGGCTCACAGCCGACCTTTTGGAGGGTGTGCCAGATGAGTTCGAGGCGATCCTCTCCAATCCGCCGTATGTGCCAGACGGAGATAGGACGATGCTCGCTCCGGAGATCCTTCGCCACGAGCCGTCCCGCGCTCTATTCGCGGGCGAGGACGGGCTCGCTGCGATCCGGCCTTTGCTCGACCAAGCAGCCGGCCGCGCCTCCGTGCATTTGCTTGCGCTGGAGATCGGCGCTGGTCAGGCCGCCGTAGTCAGCGATCTGATGCGCGCTGTGAGCTTTTCGTCTGTACGCACTGAGTGCGATCTCGCTGGGATCGAGCGTGTCGTCGTGGGGAGACGGACGTGAGCGTTGCCGTCGCGGTCGAGCGGACGCCCGGCGGGGGCGAGCGGTGAGCATCGTCATCGGTATAGGAGAGACGCTCGGCAGGGTGAGACAGTGAATCTCGGACTCGACGACGCCGAACGCTTGCAGGAATGTCTGGTCGGCGATGGCGTTGCGCTGATCCCCACCGACACCGTCTACGGACTCGCTTGCAATCCAGAAAGCAAGACAGCGTTGCAGCGCATCTATGAGCTCAAGGGGCGTCCGCCCGTCAAGCCGGCTGCCGTCATGTTCTTCGCACGCGAGCCGGCACTGGAGTCGCTGAGCGAGCTGGGGCCGCGTACGCGCGCCGCGCTCGGCGCGCTGCTGCCGGGCCCGGTGACACTGCTGCTGGAGAACTCCAGTCGGCGGTTCCCGTTGGCGTGCGATCCAGGCGCCGGTGGCGGAGCTGCCCTACTCGGCCTACGCGTGCCGCTGTTCGAAGGCCCATTCGCGGCGCTCGCCGGTGTCGGTGTGCCAGCGGCACAGTCGAGCGCCAACTTCTCCGGCGGCGCCGACCCGCCCGACTTGCAAAGTGTGCCCGTCGAGTTGCGCGAAGGTGTCGACCTCGTGCTCGACGGTGGCAAGCTGCTCGGTGTCGCCTCCACAGTGATCGACATGTCCGAGTATGAGCAGGATGGACGCTGGCGGACCGTGCGCGAGGGACCGCTTGACGAGGCCGCGATCACGGCGATGCTCGCCTGAATGTGAGGTTGGAGTTGGCTTGGCGCCAGACCTGAGTGGCTCGGCTCCTGCTAGCCTCGTAGTGCGCAGCCGCGACTGGCGCGAGAGGTGGAATCGACCATCGGGAAGCGGCTTTGCGATCATCGCCGCGCGCCTGGGCACCCATAGCGATCACAAGCTTTAGGAGCGCGCCCATGTCCGATCTCAGCCCCGACTACTTCAACCGTCCGCTCGCCGAGGTGGACCCCGAGGTCGCCGCCGCTCTGCGCGGCGAGCTCGAGCGCCAGCAGCAGACGCTCGAGATGATCGCCTCGGAGAACTTCGTGCCGCAGGCGGTGCTCGAGTGCCAGGGCTCGGTGCTGACGAACAAGTACGCCGAGGGTTATCCGGGCAGGCGCTATTACGGCGGCTGCGAGTGGGTGGACGTCTCCGAGCAGCTGGCGATCGACCGGGCCAAGGCGCTGTTCGGGGCCGAGCACGCAAATGTTCAGCCGCACTCTGGAGCTCAAGCCAACACGGCCGTCTACCACGCCCTGCTCCAGCCGGGCGACACGATCATGGGCCTGTCGCTGGCCCACGGTGGCCACCTGACGCACGGCATGAAAATCAACGTGTCCGGCAGGCTGTATGACATCGCCGCCTATGAGGTCGACCGCGAGACGAGCAGGATCGACATGGACGAGGTGGCACGCATCGCGCGCGAGCATCGGCCAAAGTTGTTGCTGGCCGGCTGGTCGGCCTACCCGCGCCAGCTCGACTTCGCCCGTTTTCGCGAGATCGCCGATGAGGTCGGAGCGCTGTTGATGGTGGACATGGCGCACTTCGCGGGCCTTGTCGCTGCGGGTCTGCACCCGAACCCGGTCGAGTACGGCGCGGATGTGGTGACGACCACCACCCACAAGACGCTTGGCGGCCCGCGTGCGGGGATCATCCTGTGCAAGCAGGAGCTCGCCAAGAAGATCGACTCGGCCGTGTTCCCAGGTCAGCAGGGCGGTCCGCTCGAGCATGTGATCGCGGGCAAGGCGGTGGCTCTGAGGATTGCCGCAAGCGAGCTGTTCGCCGAGCGCCAGCGTCGCACGGTGGAGGGCGCCAAGGTCTTTGCGCAGCAGCTCTTGGGCGCCGGTCACGGCGTAAACGTGCTCACCGGGGGCACCGACGTGCACCTTGCGCTCGTGGACTTGCGGGCATGCGAGCCCGAGCTGAGCGGACGCCAGGCCGAGGATCGCCTGCACGAGATCGGCGTGACCGTCAACCGCAACGCGGTTCCGTTCGATCCGCGCCCGCCGATGGAGGCCTCGGGACTGCGCATCGGCACGCCGGCATTGGCCACGCGTGGCTTGCAGGTCGAGGACTTCGCCGAGATCGGCCAGGTGGTCGCGGCGGCGCTCACTCCTGAGTTCGAGTCTCGCAAGCAAGAGCTCTCAGAGCGTGTGCAGGCGATCGTGGAGCGCTATCCGCTGTATGAGCATTTGAACGCCGTGGCTGCGGCCTAGCGTCGTCAAACGACTTGGCGCACCGTTGTAGTTGACAGCGGCGCATGCGCCGCTGTCCGGGGCGGCACATGTGCCGCCCCGCGGGACGGTGCATGCACCGTCCCGGCCGACCCGCGCATGCGCGGGTCGGCCAGCCGGCACATGTGCCGGCTGGAAGGCGCGCAAGCGCCTTGTCACCTGCGATGCTGTGCGCGAGCCGATGGCCAAACTCAACGAGCTCGACGCGCTTTACGCATTCCTGACCGCAGCGGCCGTGACCGCGCTGCTCACCCCGTTCACGATGCGCTTGGCCAGGGCGGTGGGCGCCGTCGACGAACCGCGCGAGCGCGGACTCTCCGACCGGCCCACACCGCTGTTGGGCGGGCTGGCGATCTTCGCGGGCGTGCTTGTCGCCGTGCTCGCCTTCCTGCCGGCGGGCTACGGCTCGAGCAGCGAGATGTGGCACGGCGTGCTGATCGCAGCCGCACTCATAACGCTCGTCGGGGCACTGGACGACCGCTTCGATCTGCCCCCGCTCGTAAAGCTGGTAGGCCAGATCGCGGCAGCCGTGATCGTCGTGCACTTCGGCGTCGCGGTGAAGTCGATCACCCTGCCGTTCGCCGGCACCTTGCATTTCCCAAATGCCGGCCCAACCAATGCGGGCCCGGCACTGACCGTCATCGGCCTCGTAGTGATGATGAACATCGTCAACCTCTCAGACGGCGTCGACGGCCTCGCCGCGGGCGTCTGCGTGATCATCGCGGGAACGCTCGCGATCATCGCCTTCGATCTCGACCGCGCCGCCCCGGGCGTGCTGGCGGCGCTGACGGCCGGCGCCGCGCTCGGGTTCCTGATCCACAACTTCCCGCCCGCCTCGAGCTTCATGGGCGATTGCGGGGCCAACCTGTTGGGCCTGCTGATGGGGGTGGTGGCCGTCGAGGCAGCGGTCAAGAAGCCAGTTGTCGTGTCCTTCGTACTGCCACTGATCCTGCTGACCGTGCCGTTCTTGGACACCACCTTTGTGGTACTCAAGCGCTTGAAGTACAAGCGCCCGATCTACGCCGCCGACAGCGAGCACTTCCACCATCGCATGGCCCGCATCGGCTTCTCGAGCAGACGCACGATCGCATACCTCTACGCGTGGACGCTGATGCTCGCCGGCTTCGCGCTGGCGCTGCGATTCGTGCCCTACTCCGATCACAAAGGCCAGCTGTACCTCGGCTGGACACTGGTGATGGTGGGCCTGGCGGTGCTGGTGGTCGCTGCCAGCGTCTACCTCGTATACGTGCTCGAGATCCTCAAGTTCCGCCGACTGGACGCGCTGCGACTACGTCGATTGCGCCCCGAAGCCTCGCCCGAGGAGATCGAGCGCAGAGTGGCGCATCACCTGGAAACCGGCGAATACGAGGCCGTCGTCATCGCCGGCAACTCGCCCGCGCGAGGCGACTCCTCGATGCAAGCCGACCCGCTGGTGGGTGACGTGGCGGGCGGGACTGAGCAGGGGATCGGCGAGCGGCAGGTGAATCAAGATCGCGTAAGCACAGAAGAGGAGCGTGGCGACGCGCAGACGGCGGCTGTCGGCGAGCGCGGCCAGCGGCAGCGCCCATATCGCATACCAGGGCAGTAGCCAAGCGGTCGAGAGCAGCAACGCCAACGTGGCCCAACCGGCCATCGCCCGCCATTCGGCCCCTTGCGCCGTGCGCCACAGCGTCAGCACCAGTGCGACCAGGAAGCCAGCGACGAACAGGTCCCGCCACCACGCCGGCAAACCGCTGAGACCGACCCAGCGCGCCGTCTCCGCCGGCAGGCTGTGAGTGGCGATCAGCTGCTGTTGCTCGCCCAAGGCGCCCAAGAAGCCGAAGGCATGGGTCCCAAAGCCGACAACCGCCACGACTGCGAGCAGCAAGAGCGCACCAAGCGCGCTCGCCGCCACGTGCGCTCGCTCCCGCCATCGCGTGGGGGCAAGCACCACGAACGGAAGTACGAGGCCGGCGGAGGCCTTCACGCCGATCCCGACGACAAGCAGGGCGGCTGTTGCCCGGAGGTCTGCAGGGTTCGTCGAAACGGCGATGCCCCCCGCGCGCGGGGGGGGCATGCCGGTTTTGCGAGCCGCGAGCGCCAGCGCTCCGGCCAGGACGAGCAGCACGAGCGTGTCGTTGTGCGCGCCACCGACGGCAAGCTCCAGAAGCACGGGATTCAAGCCGACGAACACGGCCGCCACCTTGGCCGAGCGTCCCATCATGCGTGCCGCGCTCGCAGTCAGGGCCACCGCCGCGAGGCTGCTCGCGACAGCGGCCACCTTGAGAGCCCATAGGCCACCGCCGAGCCCGAGCGAGGCAAGCGGATAGGTGCCGAGCGTAAACAGGGGTCCGTAGGGAGAATGCTGGAACGGCCAGCCGATGAACGGAAAGACGGCGTCGGTTGGAGCTTCCGCCGCGACGTGGGTATAGGGATCCAGCCCGTGCAACAAGCCCAGGCGAGCAAACTCGAGGTAGCCGAAGACATCTTGAGAGATGAGCGGCGGGCCGAGCAGCAACAGTAGATTGGCCGCCAGGATCGCAAGCGCGATCGCCTTGCCGGGCAGGGCGCGCGCGGCAAGCAACGCAGCGACGTAGCCGGCGCACATCACGAGCGTCAGCACCTGGAAGCTCGAGGAGGCGATGCCAACCCCGAGCCCGTGCAGCGGCCCGCTCAGCCAGCCCGGCCAGCCCCCGATGCGCGCCGGGACATAGGACGTGGGACTGCCCGCGGCGCCGGCTGCCACTCCGAACACGCCGCCCACGATGCCCACGAGGCCGGCCAAACCGAGCGCGCGCAATGCCGTCGGCGAGCGCGGGGACGGGCTCGCCGAGGTGCGACCGTTCGGCGCGGCCGCTACGCTTTGCATGTCGCTTGCGCTGAGAGCATCTTCACCGTGCTTGCGACCTAGCCGTTCCGTCCACCGGGCGGGCAAGGCTTGAACTGTATGCCACGCCGCCACCGCACATCGACATCGCGCCGGCGCCGCGGGCCCAAGCGCGTGCTGATTCTCTCCGCCGACGTCGGCGAGGGCCACGCCGCGGCCGCACGCGCGCTCGCCCGACAGATCGAGAGCGCCCCCGAGCCCGCGGAGGTGACGGTGATCGACGGACTTGCGGCAATGGGCCCGCTACTGCAACCGGTCGTCGAGGACGGCTATCGCGTGCAACTGCGCTTCTTCCCGTGGACCTACACGGTGATCTACTGGCTGCTGGAGTCCGTCGCGCCGGTGCGAGTGCTGGCGCGCAGCTTGCTGTGCCTGTTCGGCTCGCGCCCGCTGTCAAGGCGAATCGCCGAACACGAGCCCGACGTCGTCGTCTCCACATACCCGGCGGTGACGGTGGTGCTCGCGCGCTTGCGACGCACGCAGCAGGTGCACTGCCCGACGGTCGCGACGATCACCGATCTCACAGGCTTGTTCTTCTGGGCCCAGCCGGGCATCGACAGTCACTTGGTCATGTACGGCGAGTCGATGAGCTCGGTCGAGCGCATCGCTGGGCGCGGCAGCGCACAACTGGTACGCCCGCTGATCTCCTCAGAGTTCCTCGACGAGCGCCCCCAGACGGAGTCCCGCCAGGCGCTCGACCTGCCGCAGGAGGGCCGCATGGTAGTCGTCTCAGGAGGCGGTTGGGGAGTGGGGGACATCGAGGGCGCGGTGCGCGCGATTGCGGGTATCCCCGACGTGAGCGCGATCGTCTGTCTAGCTGGGCGCAACGAGCAGCTACGCGAGCGTCTGGAGGCGGACTTCGCGGACGAGCGGCGGGTACGCGTGTACGGCTTCACAGAACGGATGCCGGAGATCCTGGCGGCTGCCGACACGCTCGTGCACTCAACCGGCGGCGTGACGTGCCTGGAGGCGAAGGCCACCGGCACACCGGTCGTCTCCTACGGCCTGCCGGTGGGACACGCGCGCCTGAACACACGTGCGATGGCCGATCTCGGCCTGCTGCGACTCGCCAACAACACGGACGAGCTGTCCGAGCACGTGCAGGCCAGCTTCGCCGAACACCACGCGTTGCGTGGCCGTGGCAAGCATCCGCGCGAGGGCTTGCTGGCGATCGCCGGCCAGAACACGGTCGCCGCGCCCGAGCTGGCCGACGGTGTGGAGAGACCGAACGAGGCCGGAGCGAACGGATCGCAGCCACCCGAGCCGCAGCTCGACCCGGCGGCGGTGGACCTCGTGCTCGACGCGCCTCACCGTGTACGCCCGATCCCGCTGTGGCGTTTGCGCATGATCGCGTTCGTCACGCAGATGGCGCTGCTCTTGGTTGTGAGCACCTGGTTGATGTCCACCGACGAGGTGACCGCGTTCGCCGCGCTGTTCCTGGGAGGGCACGCGCTCAAGCGTGTGGAAACCTCGACGCCCGAGGTGGGCTTGGTGGTGCGGGCCCCCGCAGGCAAGGTGACATTGATCGCAAGCGAGCTGGCGGGCGCCGGCATCCGCGTGTCGTTTGCCGACAACGGCGTGGACTCGTCCACCACGATCGCCCAGTTGCGCGCGCATCACGACGAACTCTTGCCTGAACTGCCGCATTCGGGCTCGCCTTTCCGTTGGGTGCGCACACGCGGGACGCTGCGCTCGCAAGCGCGCGCTCTCGGCTTGCATCACCGCTTCTATTTTCTACAGCCACCGAAAGGCTTGACAGTGGGTCAACTCGTACTAGCTCGGACCGCCGATGCGATCCCGGTTGCCGGCTCAGAACGCTTGAACGCGCCCGGGCCGCTGCCTCATGGACGCATGCGTGCCGGCGATGTGCTCGTGGTGTCGGTGGACGGCGACGCCTCGTCGCTTGCCGGCGTCGAGCGGATCGTCTCGCAGTTGCGCTCCGAGGGACTCTCGGTAGAGCCGCTGGGCTCGCTGACAGCCTCGCCTTCCATCAAGGCAAGCAAGAGCGGTGAGCGGGCAAGCGCGGCAGCGCCGGATACGAGCACGGCCAAGGAGATCGTGAGCGGTATGCCGCCGAGCGGAGTGGAGCTGAAGTCTTCCCCGAGCAAGAGCGGCGCGAGTATCACCGGCACGATCGTTTGAGTCACAAAGACCACGGGCGCAACTTGGATCGCCGGGCGCATTTGCAGGGCGCTCATCTCGCTGAGCGCCGCCACCGCCGAGGCCCCGGCTGTCGAGAGTCCCCAGGCGACCGCGAACCACAGGCGGCCCCGGGAAAGGTCGTCGGAGAACAGCTTCGTCGCCACACCGCTCCAGGCATAGCCCAGACCGGCAGCAACCATCGTCAGCGATGCAGCCGGTCGGCGTACGCGATTGACCGCATATGGGAGCAGGGTGAGCAGTCCGAGTCCCACGAGCACGACGGTCACGATCAGGTCGTTGCGGTGTCCGGTGCTGCGGTTCGGGGCACAGGCGGCGATACCGACGACGCCGAGCACAATCGCGCCCATCGCGAGGTGCTCGCGCCGGCCGGCACGCTCGCCGAGCATGCGCTCGCCGAAGAACAGCAGCACGAGCAGGCCGACGGCCATCGTCGGCTGCACGATCACGAGCGAGACCAGCAACAGGGCAACGACCTGCAACGGCCAGCCAAGCATCGAAAGTCCCGTTCCCGCCAGCCAGCGTGTACGGCGCAGCAGGTTCAGGGCAAGCGCGGGGTGCAGGTGCTCGGTATGGGGAGTGCGCTTGGCGTCCATCGCCTGCAGCGCGACCCCTAGGCTGTAGAGCGCCGATGCGGCCACGGCCGCCAGGATTCCCAATATGAGATCGACCATGTACCCCAACGATCATCGCAGCAGCGCTCCTCGGATTGCGAGCGCGGGCGCGGCGGTGGCGATGGCGAGTTACGCGCTACCGGCGCTCGCCAGCTCGTGGCCGGCCGGCTTTCCGCGCTCGCCTGCGCCGATCTGGCCTGCGCTGCGCCGCTCGCTCGGGGTCGAGGATCGCACCGCGAGCAAGCGCGGCTGGGCACTCACCTTCGACGATGGCCCGCATGCGCAGGGCACTCCAGCCGTGCTCGACGCGCTGGCGTCCAGCGGCGTAAGCGCCACGTTCTTCCTGGTCGGCGAGCAGGTGCTGCGCAACCCCTCGCTGCCCGGCGAGATCCTTGCCGCCGGACACACGATTGGCCTGCACTGTCACCGCCATCGCAACTTGTTGCGCCTTGCCCCGTGGCAGGTTCGCGACGATCTGAAGCGGGCGCTGGCGGTCGTCGAGGAAGCAAGCGGGGTCTCGCCCGCGTTGTATCGCCCGCCCTACGGAGTGCTCAACGCCAGCGCTCTGCGCTTCGCGCGGCGGGCGGGCTGGCGCACGTTCCTATGGACGCACTGGGGGCGAGACTGGGAGAAGCACGCCACCCCCGAGTCGATCGCCTCGCGCGTGACCGACGGCGTGCAGGAGGGGTCTGTGCTGCTCCTCCACGACGCCGACGACTACAGCGCCTCTGACTCTTGGCGACGCATGGTGCTCGCATTGCCGCGCGTATTCGACGTGCTTGCCGACAGCGGAATCGAATCCGTCGCGCTCTGATCGCGAACGCGGTTCTGGCTTTGCTGCTGGATAACATCGGGTGCTTGCCAGCCACGAGCACAGACGAGCGCGTCCTGGCGCCCCCGACGGCGGACGGCACTGGACCGGTATATGCGGAAACCATTGCGCCCGTGGCGATCAGGCGCCCGCGCTGGTGGGGTGAGCTGCTTGTGATCGCCTGGCTTGCGTGGCTATACGACATTGTCACGAACCTCGCGCCGTTGCGCGAAAAACTGGCGCTCGCGCATGCGCGTGACATCCTGAGCTTCGAGCAGTCGCTGCACATCGCGCCTGAACTGGCCCTGAATCGCTGGCTTGTCGCGCATCACGCACTCGCGACGATCCTCTCCTACTACTACGACAACGCCCATTTCATCGTGACCTTCGGCTTGCTCGGCTGGCTGTGGTGGAAGCGAGCGGACATCTACCGCCCCCTGCGCAGCGCGCTCGTGTTGATCAACGTGATCGGCCTGATCGTGTTCTGGCGCTACCCGGTGGCGCCGCCCAGGATGCTCATCGCCGATGGCTTCACCGATGTCGTCGCCGCTTCGGGCACGGTCGGCTCATGGCACACGGGCAGCCTCGCTGCCGACGCCAATCAACTCGCCGCAATGCCCTCGCTGCACATCGCCTGGGCCGCGTGGTGCAGTCTCGCGATGTGGCGGATCTCCTCGCGTGTCTGGGTGCGGACGCTGGCGCTCGTCTATCCGTGCGTGACGGCGTTTGCGGTGCTGGCAACCGGCAACCACTATGTGCTGGACTTGATCGGAGGCCTCTTGACGTTCGCGCTGGCACTGGCTCTGGTGCGACTGGCGTCCGTGGCGCATGTCACAAAGTTGTTACTAAGTCGCAGAACCGGTAGACTCGCCGCTGCCACCGACGACTTGCTCTGAGGGGAGCAATGAGTCCACCGTCTCACGGCGCGTGGACCTTCTCATCTGTAGGGTGGCTCACCATCGAATATGCCCGACCGACTAGCGACAATGACCGATGTCACCGTTCCCGCGCGCACGAGCGCAGCGTCCGGGAGCGCCGACGCGCGCGCCGACTCGAGCCGCCTGGGCGCGGTGCTGCGCTATCTCGATCTGATCGTAGTGGCGGTCGCGGTGCCCGTCACACTGGTGCTGGGCGCGCCTGTGGTGGGCGTTGTGGTGAGCGCGGCAGCGTGGTTCTTGCAGTACGCGGTCGCTCGGGTCGGGAAAAGCTGGATCGCCAAGCAGGGATCGAATGCACGCTTCGGTCTCAGTCTCCTCGACGGGTTCGGGCGCATCTGGTTGCTCGCGGGCGCGATCGTGCTCGCTGCGCTCATCGGCGGACGCTCAGACGGACTGACCGCCGCACTCATGATCTTCGGTGCCTACTCCGTCGCATTCGTCGTGCGTGTGGTCAGTGGGCGCCCGCAAGGAGCGCAGCGATGAGCGCGGTAGCGGCGGCGGCGCCCGCCGGAGCACCGGCTTCCGGCAAAGAGGGCATGACCCAAGGGCGGAAGGTCCTCTACTCGGTCCTGGGGGTTTGGCTCGGCGGGATCGTGCTGTTCGTGATCTTGTTTGGCGTGACTGCCCACAAGGCCCCGGCGGTCGCCAGTAGCGCCTTCTCTCCGACCGACGAGTTCAAGCTCGACACCTGGTTCAAACTCGGCCCGGTCGCATTCAACAAGGGCGTTCTGTATCTGTTGATCACGGTCGGCCTCACCATCGGGGTGATGTTCTACATCTCAAGGCGCCTGCAACAGCGTCCCGGACGTCTGCAGGTCGCGGTCGAGATGTTCTACAACTTCACCCGCGGCATGTCGAGGGAAAACCTCAACGAAGACATGGAACGCAAGTACTTCCCGCTGATCGCCACGATCTTCGTGTTCATCCTCGTGAGCAACCTGATCGGCTACATCCCGCTGCCGGTCAACTCGGGTGAGACGTTCAGGCTGTTCGGTGTGAACATCCCCTCGTTTCAGATCTACGCGGCCGACACCAATGTCGCGTTCCCGCTGATCCTCTCGCTTGGCGTCTTCGTCATGTTCACCTACGAGGGAGTCAAGTTCCACGGTCCGATCGGATACCTCAAGAGCCTGATGCCCGGCGGCGTCAAAGGTGCGCTCGTGCTCCTGATCTTCCCGATCGAGATCCTCTCCAACTTCCTGCGTCTGATCTCGCTGACCGTGCGGCTGTGGGCGAACCTACTTGCCGGTCACATGCTGATCGCGTTCATGGGCGGCGAGCTGGGCGTGCTCGTCGGCCTGCAGCTCGTGTCCTGGTTCCTGCTGCCGGCAGGGATCGCGATCTTCCTGTTCGAGGCCGTGCTGATCGCCGGCCTACAGGCCTTCATCTTTGCCATCTTGACCGCCATATACCTCGGCGGAGCGGTCGAGAGTCACTAACAAACAAGGAGCTATCGAGCAATGCAGTTTCTACACCTCTTGAGTGCGATTCACCCGCTGCTGGGTGTCGTGGAACCGATCATCAAGCAGAGCCAGGATGCCGGTCGCGCGATTGCGCTGGGCGTCGGAGCCGGTGGCGGCGCCGCAGGCGCCGGGGCTGGCATTGGAGCTGTGTTCAACGCCTCGATCCAGGCCAAGACCCGCCAGCCCGAGCTGCGTGCCGAGGTCGAGCGTGACCAATGGCTCGGTTTCGCGCTCACCGAGGCGTGCTTCTTCTACGGCCTCGTCGGCGGCTTCATCGCCTTCTTCCTGTAGGCCGAGATGCACGCTGCAATCCCAATAGCTTCTTCCAGCGGCTCCTTCCTGATCACCCCAAATGTGGGGATCATGATCTGGACCATCGTGGTGTTCGCCATCTCGCTGTTCATCCTGCGCAAGACAGTGTTCCCAGTCATCGGCGAAGCGCTGGACAAGCGCGCCAAGATGATCGACGGCGACATCGACGCCGCCGAGCAGACCCGCAAGCAGGCCGACGAGCTGCTGGCCGAATACCGTGAGCGTCTGAAGGAAGCTCGCGCCCAGTCCGAGGAGATCGTCCAGCGTGCGCGCCAGACGGCCGAGTCTCACGAGCACGAGTCTCGCGATCGTGGTCAGGAGATTCTCGCCGAGGCGGCCAAGCGCGCCGAGCGCGACATCGACGCCGCCACCAAGCGAGCGCTCGACGACATCCGCCGTGAGGTCGCCGACCTCACGATCATGGCCACCGAGAAGGTC
>Ga0210385_10000331_pt1 | contig 38094 bp, 33 predicted proteins | sample IncBWH26OmetaG_FD_160107 | JGI IMG/M metagenome (GOLD analysis project Ga0210385, IMG submission 160107) | Forest soil microbial communities from Barre Woods Harvard Forest LTER site, Petersham, Massachusetts, United States - Inc-BW-H-26-O ...
CTCAAATAATGACTCCGGGCCAGTTCTGTTGAAGAATAACGTCGGCGAAAAGAATCATTGGCTGGGCTTGCGGCTCGTGGGCAAGAAATCTAATCCCGATGCTGTCGGGGCCCGCATAACCTGGCAAACCGGCAACCTGAAACGGTCAACCATGAAAGTTGGTGGGGGAAGCTATCTCTCGTCCCACGATCCCCGCGTTGTGCTCGGCATTGGAGAAAGAGAGAAATTTGACTGGGTCGAAATCAAGTGGCCCAAACCCAGCACCTTGGTCCAGCGCCTCACCGACGTTCCCGTCGATCGCTACATTGTGATCGTGGAAGGTGAGGAAAAATGGAAATCAAACTGACTCCCTACTCGATTACCAAGGGGTGCGCTACCCACTCCTGCCAAGCTTGAGCATGCGCCTGCCCCAGTTGCCAACGCACAACAAATTGACGAATTCTATTGCAGCAGCGCCCATGCGCGTTCCAACGAACTCTCCTGGCCCGAGCACGATGGGAGAGCAGCAATGACGACGAAGTGTTTTATGGTTGGCCTCGACGGAACCACCTGGCCCCAGTGACAAATGTTGCAATCAGGCGATTACACTCAGAACCGTGCCTTTGGTGCGGATGGTGGGCTGAGGAAGCTCACCCATCGAGTGGAACAGTCATTCGGTATTGAGCACAGGAAGTGTTTTTCCAGTTTTAAGAGCGAGCTATTCGATTGATCGCGCGGCGAGTAGCTCGGCGATTCGTGTTAGTTTTTCCCTGGGCTTTCCTTTGGGTGCTCCGGCTGCGATTTCGACCCCATCGATCCGTTTCCAGTGGTCAAAGGTAACAACCTCTATTTTCTTTCGTGCAAGTACATCGGGAAGATCGTGTTCTTCCAGCGATAGACCGGTCAATTTCGAGTGCAGATCTAGATCCGCAAGCATCGCGCGTACGGTTGCTTCCGCATCCCCTTTGTTCGTACCGATGACTCCGGACGGCCCGCGCTTGATCCAGCCGGCCACATAGACTCGCGCTAGAGGAAGGTTCGTGATGGGATCGACCACCCGTCCGTCACGATGAGGTATAACACCCCGTCTTTCCTCAAAGGGTATTCCGGGCACTTGTAGGCCTTTGTACCCAATGGAGCGAAAGATCAATTGACACGGTATCTCCTCAAAGACCCCCGTTCCGTGGGAGGTGACTTCTCCATCGGCGCCTTCAGTCAATCGGTTGTGTTCTACCCGGAGGCCCTCAACTCGTCGCTTGCCGAGCACTTCTACCGGTGAGGTGAAAAACCGCGCCCGGACCTTTCTCGGTTGAATTCCATCTCCTCGCTCGCTCTGGGCTCTCAAGAGTTCTAAATTCTTGCGACTAGCCGGAGATGATCCCGCCCGCGAGTGCGCCGGTGCTTGCGTTCCGTCCAAATCCAGAGGACGAACGACAAAGTCGACTCCTTTCATTCGCATCATTTCGTTAAGTTCAGCAGGTGTGAATGCGGCCTGCGCCGGACCGCGGCGTCCGAGCAGGTACACCTGGTTGATCTGGCTTTCGCGGAGAACCTCCAGCGCATGCCCGGCAATGTCGGTGGTCTCCAGTTCGTCAATTGACCGCGTCAAGATCCTTGCAACATCGACCGCAACGTTGCCGTTTCCGATGACGACTGCCGTCTCGGCACGCAGATCAAACACACTGTCGCGATAGTCGGGATGGCCGTTGTACCAAGCCACAAACGCTGCGGCGGAGTGGCTGCCAAGGAGATCCTCTCCTGGAATGCCGAGGAGGCGATCGGATTGCGCTCCGGTCGCAATCAAGACCTGGTGGTAATGCGCTAGCGCCTCTGCCAGATCGAGATCCCCGCCGAATGTGACATTTCCGAAAAAACGAAAGCCCGGACGCGCGGCTGTCTTCTCATAACGTTTGATAACGTTCTTGATCTTCTGGTGGTCTGGAGCGACACCGCCACGGACAAGACCGTAGGGTGTCGGAAGACGGTCAAAGAGATCTACCGCGATGCAGCCACTTCTTTGAGAGAGCAGTTCTTCCGCGGCGTAGAATCCAGCCGGGCCGGCCCCGAAGATGGCAATCCGCACTCGGTTCGGTGAGAGATTAGCTTCGTCGATCCTTGCTGAGTAAGGCAAATGCTCGCCCCGAGAGAACCCTACTAAATCGATCTTCGCGACTTTTGTCCCGACAGTTTTTACCTTTGGAGTGAAAAGTTACTTCACTTGGTGCGGAACCGCCGGTCCCTTTGTGCTCAAATTGACGCCGCGTTCGAGTTTAGTCAATTATAAAGATAGAAAAATTCATTTGGTCAAGCAGCAGGAATTTTCACCGACTCGCGCTGGACTCCAAATTGTTCCAAGTCACAGTAGAGCACATCATAATGGGCGACTTCGAATTCGTTTATTTTCAAAAAGGAGACGCGTTCATGTTGGCCTAGAGAATCGTGCCCCCGAAGCCGCTCGCGACAACAAACTCCTGGCTGAAATCAAGTCTCTTTCGCCAACGGATCGATTTCTCATCGCTTTCCATTCACCGTCTGCGACTCACGAACCCGGACTGGTCTTGGACGAATCGGCAAGCTTTATTGAACTCCGCCATGACGGCAGCTTCGTTCACACCTGCGGTCCTAGAGAAGTCGACATCATGGGAGAATATCGTGTTCGGCAAGCTTTCCGGAAGCAATTACCGCCCTTAACAATCAGAACATCTCTGAGGGTTGTCGCGGTGAAGACTCCGATCAGAAACCAACCAAAGACGCCTCTAGCCACTATCGGCAGGCTGGTGATCGAGCGAGAAATCGGAAACATCGGACACCAGTGAAGCTAAGCCTGCCAGCGCGCCTCAGCGCCGAATTTCCCGGGACCGCATTCCTGGTCGCCGCCGTCATCGGTTCCGGCATCACAGCAGAGCGCCTTTCAGGCGGCAATGTCGCTATCGCCCCTTTCGGGCTCGCCGTCATCTGGGATGCTCACGCCGCACCCCATCCGCTATGCCATACGCAGTAGCCAGCTACATTACCGCCGCGTACTGGTTTACCGCGTCAACGTCCTTCGCAAATCCAGCGGTCACCATCGCCCGTGCGTTTTCGGACAACTTCGCCGGAATCCGCCCGCAAGATGTCCCCCTCTTCGTAGCAGCGCAACTAGGCGGAGCCTTAGCCGCCACGTTCCTGTTCAGATGGCTATCTTCCGCACTTGCGTGACGACCGGAATGAAGCCACATTCAGATTGGCGGAGTGCCAAAAATGCCGCCCAATTTCGTAACTGTTCGCACCTCAATTGGGTGATAATTGGGTGATAAAGGATCGGGGCATCGCATGCGAACGTGTGAAGCTCACCTTCTCTGGTCGGGTTCCGACAAATCCGAGAACGTTACCTAACTCTGCGAGTGCAACAACGGAAATGAAAAGTCGATCAAGCCCCGTTTCTCGCACGAACTTCGACAGGTGATTTCGTAATTTTCCGCATCTGTGCATTATTTCTTCCAATCTAACTGCTAAAATGTGAAAAATCTCACACGCCTTTCTTCCCGCAAGCCTCTACGGAGGCTGCTTCCGGTAGGAGGTAACCCGGTATGACCCAGAAGGCAAGTTCCAAGGCGACCCGAGACCTGCCTCAAGAAGACGTTCCCAAAGCCGTCTCCCGACGCAACTTCATCAAGGGTGTCATCACCAGCGGTGTGGCAGTCTCTTCGGCGGGCTATCTGTTTCGCGCCTCATCCCTCCTGCACGGCCAGCAGTCGGCGGAGAGTGTAGGCGAGCGGTTGATTACGCTCAACGTCAACGGTCAGCAGCGGCGGGTCGACGCGATGAAGCAGGAGACGTTGGCGTCGACTCTGCGTTACAAACTCGGCCTGACCGGCACCAAACTGGGATGCGACCGCGCTGAATGCGGATCTTGCACCGTTCTGATCGACGATATTCCATACTATGCGTGTTCGGTGCTGACCCACACGGTACGTGGCCGAAAAGTTGTGACCATCGAAGGCCTGGCCAAAGCCGACGGAACTTTGCACCCAGTACAACAGGGTGTCATCGACGAACAAGGATTTCAGTGTGCCTTTTGTATGCCCGGCTTCATTATGAGTACAGTCGGATACCTGAAAACCAATCGCAATCCTACCCGCCAGGAGTTGGCGCAGGGCATCTCTGGCAACCTCTGCCGCTGCCAGGATTATGACAAGATCCTCACCGCGATGATGCGCGGCGCCGAGAATATGCGGAGGTCTAATCTTGGATAACAAGAAAGCGGTCGAGACTGCTAAAGCTACTGAACGCCAGTACGGGGCTGGGTACAAGCTGATCGGCAAGAACTACCAGACCCCAGATCTATATGCGAAGGTTACGGGCCAAGCAAAATATGCCGAAGACTTTCGGGCGGAAGGTATGTTGTTCTGCAAATTGCTGCTCAGCCCAATGCCACACGCACGAGTAAAGCGCATTCATTCGGATGCAGCCCTCGCCACGCCGGGCGTCAAAGCCATGCTCACGGCCAACGATCTTCCCGCTCCGGCCGATACTCTCACCGACAATGGAACTGTAATCAAAGCCAGCAAGTGGGGCGAACGTGGCCTCACGAACGAACCGGTCTATCAGGGTGAACCGATTCTTGCAGTCGCCGCGGTCGACGAACTCACCGCCGCGGAGGCCATCGAGAAGATACAGATCGATTTTGAACCGCTTCCGTTTGTGGTGGATCCGCTCGACACGTTGCGACCTGGTGGTCCGAATCCCCGAACCGATGGCAACGTCTGGACTCGGCCCCCAGGGCAAAATCCGGGTCCGCCAGTGGTCACAGAACTCAAGTGGACCAAAGCCGACTTCGCAGAATTAAAGAATGGCCGTCTGCCGATGGGCAGGGCTCCCGACGAATGGTCATACGGTGATCTCGATTCCGGCTTCAAGAATGCGGCTCTGGTTCTTGATGAGACATTCGTCACGCCCGATACCAGCCATCAGACGCTTGAGACCCGCAGCGCAATGGCTTACTGGCAGAACGGCAAGGTCTACATTTACACGGGCACGCAAAGTACCGCGCAAACGCTGCCTGCGATTGCGCGCTGGTTGAACATTAGTCCAGACGACGTCGTCTTTATCAGCGAATACACCGGGGGCGGCTTCGGCAGCAAGATCACCGGCGGCGTGTCGATGATCATCCCTGCTCTTCTGGCGAAGAAAACCAACACTCCGGTGATGATGCGTATCAGCCGTGAAGAAGAGACCTTCATCGGACGCGCCCGACCCAGCTTTCAAGGACGCATGAAGGTCGGTTTCTCTAGAGAAGGCCGGATCACAGCCCTCGATATGTTCGTGATTTGCGATAACGGTCCCTACGATGTAGTGGGTGATGCTCCCTCATCGGGCCGCATCGTCTCGCTTTTGTACCAGCCGCTAGCCATGCGCTGGCGTGGCGTCACGGTGCTCACGAACACGCCGCCCCGAAGTGCGCAAAGTTCACCAGGCGGCCTGCAGGGGATCGTCATCATCGAGCCCATCATCGCGAAAGCTGCGCGCAAACTCGGAGTTGATCAAGTAGCGATTCGCCGCGTCAATTGCCCGGAAGGCAAAGCGCCGTTCGGACCAGCGATCCAAGGAAAACGGCAATATGCAACCAGCGCATTTCTCAAGGAAGCACTTGACCGCGGCGCGGAGCAGTTCAAGTGGAGCGATCGGGTCTCGCGCACTCCGAAAAGGATGGGCACGAAAGTTCGCGGCGTCGGCGTGTCGCTGAGCTGCTATGTTGGCGGCACGATTGGGTTCGACGGGCTTCTGGTGATCAAGCCGGATGGACGGATTACCTTCCAGTCCGGAATTGGCAACTTGGGAACGGAGTCGGTGATTGATGTACACCGCGCGGGCGCAGAAGTTCTCGGTGTGCCGTGGGAGAAATGCGACGTCGTGTGGGGGAACACGACCAAGAACCTTCCTTTCACCTGCGTCTCTGGCGGAAGCCAGACCACCCACGCGATGACACGGGCGGCGCATGCCGCCGCGATGGACGCCAAGAAAAAGCTCCAGGAAATCGCGGCCAAGAAGCTGGGCGGCAAACCGGAGCAATATGAGGTCGCTAACGAGCGCGTCTTCCGCAAGGGCGGTGCCGGCATGACTTTGGCGCAGGCGGCGAAATACGCCATTCAACTCGGCGGTGTCTACGATGGTCATGAAGCCTCGGCCGATCTCCACAAATTGACGAAGGAGTCTGTGGCAGCATTGGCGGGTCAAGGTCTAGTGGCGGCAGCCAAGGACAACTACCCACGCGACGGCTCGACCTTTTCGTACGTGGCCAGTTTTGCGGAAGTTGAGGTCGACGTCGAGACTGGCAAATATTACATCGTCGATTTCCTCGCCTCTGCCGACGTCGGCACCGTAATCCATCCCAGGGCTCTCGGTGGTCAGGTGCTTGGCCGTTCGGTCTTGGGCATCGGGCATGCGATTGGTCAGAAGTGGGTGTTCGACCCGCACTACGGCGAAATGGTTTCCAAGCGGTTCCATCACAACAAACCGCCGACCATTCTCGATGTACCCGTCGATATGCAATGGAGCGCGCTCGACATTCCAGATCCGGAAACGCCCGTCGGAGCGCGCGGTGTCGGCGAACCGCCCGTTGGAGGCGGCTGCGCCTCCATTTTGAACGCGCTCTCGGACGCGCTCGGAGACGAGATCTTTCAGCGCGCGCCGGTGAATGCCGACACGATTCTTACGTCGCTCGAAGCGGGCCGCCCGATGCAGCATCCGCTGATGGCTCATATTTGATTGAGGTCTTGAAGGAGATTTATGGCTGTCATACGAGACGTCATGCCCGCCTTCGAGCTGTATCAGCCGAGTTCCGTGGCCGATGCGCAGAAGCTTCTCGAACAGCACGGAAGCGATGCCTGGGTGCTCGCCGGAGGGATGGACAGTTTCGACTGGCTCAAGGATCGAATCAGGAAGCCGAAGGTAGTCGTCGATCTCAGTGGCATCGAGGAACTGCGAGGAGTTCGCACGACCGGCGATGGTGTCGAGATCGGCGCGATGACGACGCTAACTGAAGTGGTGAATCATCCCATTATCAAGCAGAAGTACGGGCTGCTGGCGGAGGCCGCAGAACTGGTAGCCTCGCCGCAAATCCGCAATCAGGGAACGCTCGGCGGCAACGTTTCACAGGACACGCGCTGCTGGTATTACCGTGGCGGTTGGCCGTGCTATCGCGCCGGCGGCAACATTTGCTATGCCGATACGCCTGAGGGCCGCAATCGTGAGCATGCCATTCTGCACGCGGACCGCTGCGTGGCGGTGAATCCTTCCGACACGGCCCCGGCTCTGATTGCGCTGGATGCTAAGTTCGTCCTGAGCACGCCCAAAGGTGAGCGCGTGGTGAATGCCGAAGATTACTTCATCGGCCCCGAGATCGATATCACGCGGCTGCACATCTTGCAGACCGGCGATCTGCTTACTGCCATTCGGATTCCGTCCACCTGGGCGAGCGCGCAATTCCATTTTGAAAAAGTGCGAGACCGCAACGTTTGGGACTTTCCGCTCCTCAACGTCGCCTCGGCCATGGTCCTATCCGGCAACACGATCGAGCGCATTCGAATCGCCGTGAACGGCGCCGCCGCCCGACCGTTAAGGCTGAAGGCGGTCGAAGATGCTGTTCGGAACAAACCGCGGAACACAGCGACGGGCGAGATGGCGGGAAAACTCTCGGTGCGAGGTGCTGTTCCATTGCAGTTCAATACCTACAAGATCCCGCTGATGAGAAATCTTGTGAAGCGCGCCATCAGTGGAGTCGAGGAGGCGACATGGGCTTCTTAGAGTGGGCAACCAGTCCGTGGGGACAGAGTGTCCCCATCCATATTGCCTGGTTCCTGATCTGGGTTGCGGTGATCGCGGGGTTGCTCTTCCTGATCGTTCACGCCATCTACATCATGTATTTCGCTAAACCGAGAGTGTTCGCGGCGGATGCTTCCCCGGTCTCGGCCGGCATACCCAAGCACGTTCCCCGGCACTCGCTGGTAGCACGGCTGTTTCATTGGATCATGGCAGCCTCAATGTTCACGCTGCTGTTTACAGCGTTTCTCCCGAAGGTGGGCATCCAGTTTAATTGGGTGACCTATCATTGGATCGCTGGCGCAGTGTTAACCGTCTCCATCGTCTTTCACATCATTCATGCTTCCTTCTGGCTGGATTTCTGGTCGATTTGGCCCGACCGCATTGATGTGGACGACGCATGGAAAAGGGTTCGCCGCTTTTTTGGAATACCCGCGCCGCCGCCGCGAAAGTTTGCCAAGTATCCTCTGGAAAACAAACTCTTTCACGGTGTCATTATCTTGTGCGGTCTGTCGGTAATTCTTACCGGCGTTTTCATGATGTCTCGCGTGCGCACGATCTTTTTCCCTCGGAATCCTTACTTGTTCAGTGATATGACCTGGGGCCTGATGTATGTGCTCCACGGATTGGCAGGCGTGGGACTGATTGCGCTCGTTATGATGCACGTCTACTTCGGACTCCGTCCCGAGAAACGCGCGATTACGAAATCGATGATCTTTGGCTGGATGGACCGCGACTTCTATCTGGAAGAGCACGATCCCGAGCGTTGGAGGGTCGAGACTGCTTCTTTGTCATCGACATCGAACCGCGCCGAAGGCCGAGGGTTGACAGATGCTCACTGAGATCTGCGATCGTTGTGAAGCGGTGGAAGAATGCTACGAGTTCCTGCTGGCATACGCAGCCCAGGGGCTGCCGAGTGATCGAGGAAGCAAGTCGGGTGGACAAATCCGTGACTTCTTGCGACGAGCCGTGGAGGCGTTGACGGGTCTGCCCGAAGCCTGTGCGATGGCAGTCAAAGAGGAAGGTCTTGGGGCCGCCAGCAAATACTTGGCGTTCATCGCGGTGCTTGATCGCGACTCTCGTGACTCTCTGGCTGCCATCGAAATGGTTCTCGCTCAACCCGCGATCAGTTCCCAGTTGATTGACAACCTCAATGCTTCGATCCATCTTCGAGCGCTGCTGACTGACCTGTTCCTGCTTGGAGAGATCCTGAGGAAGCAAAGCAAACCGGCTGCGGAAGTCGTCACGAGCGACGGCGAATGAAAAACCACCCCCAGGGGAGGATGAACGCCACCACAGCTCAACCTTTCACGAAATTCGATTATTTGACTCCCTTCTGTTAACCGACTGATAATCACAGCTGAAGTTATGTCGTCATCTCGCATGGATATCTATGAAGAAATCGTCCAGCTGCGCCGCGAGGGACGCCGCGGCGCGGTTGCTACCATCGTAAATGTGCGTGGATCGATTCCTTCATTCCGCACCGCGAAAATGCTGGTGCGCGACGATGGCTCAATTGTCGGCACGATTGGTGGAGGATGTGTGGAGGCTGATGTCTGGCAGGCCGCGCGCGAGGTGATGGAATCCGAGAAGCCGCGAAGCGTGAGCTTCGATTTGAATCAGGATCCGAAATACGATACAGGCTTGGTCTGCGGTGGGATGCTCGAAGTATTTATTGAGCCGATTTTACCCCCCGCATTGCCTTAATTTTGGCAATCAAGAAATCGACAATTGCCAGTTATTCCCTGATATCTTCACTGCATGAGCCTGACAGCCAGCTTTGGCGGTGTGATCCTGGCTGCGGGAAAATCCTCGCGCATGGGCCAGGATAAAGCTCTACTGGCGTGGCCACCACTCGTTGCCGGGCAAACTGCTTCCAGCGACACTTTGCTCTCTGCCGCGATTCGTTCGCTTTTATCGGCCACAGACTTCATCCTGGTGGTGGTGGGAGAGAACGAAGCAGCACTTGCACCAGTTATTTATTCTCATGGTGCTTCTCTCGTCGTCAACCGCGATCCCCAGCGTGGCCAGTTCAGTTCGTTGCAAGTCGGTTTGCAGGAGGTGCTCAATCACGGTCGAGATGCCGCAATCGTGACGCTGGTTGACCGGCCTCCAGTCAAATCTGTGACCCTGCAGACTTTGCGGGATGCGTTTTCGATGGCGGACCCGAACGTCTGGGCAATCGTACCTGAGTATTCTGGTCATCACGGGCATCCCTATCTCATCGGACGCGAAATCATGTCAGCGTTTTTGCAAGAGCCGGCAACGTCGAACGCACGCGATATTGAACATGCACACCACAAGCATGTCCAATACGTGAGAGTCGACGATCCGCTGGTCGCGGTGAATATCAACACCCCGGAAGACTACGCGGAGTTACATGTCGTTCTCCAAGGCCAGTAATACGTGGTGCGCCGTCGCGCGGGCCTCCAATCAAATCATCGTCGGCAGATGAACGCCGCAGAGGGAGAAGCTTTCCGTCCGGATGCCGACGGATTCTGGAATCTGCTCTCTGCCTTGAGCTGCTGGTCGCGGCATTTTGATTGCAGGCCGTGCGAACGCGACCGCCGTTTTATTTTCCCGACAGCGCTCCGCAGCGTGGTTAGACGGCCCCAGAGGGTGCCAGTTACAATTGCCGTTCCATGTATTCCGAGCAGTTACTTGATCATTTTCAGAACCCGCGAAATGCAGGGGAAATTTCCGATGCCGATGCCGTGGCGCAAATTGAGAATCCAGTTTGCGGAGACGTGCTGAGACTAACCCTGAAAGAAAACGCGGGCCGAATTACAGAAGTCAAATGCAAGGCCCGGGGATGCGTCGCAGCGATTGCGTGCGGTTCGGCCTTGACCGAATTGGCGACGGGCATGAGGCTGAACGAGGCCGGGGAGTTGCGGCGCGAGGATGTCAGCGTCGCTGTCGGTGGCTTGCCTGTGGCCTCGGCTCATGCCGCCCAATTGGCAATCGATGCGCTGGTAGCAGCTCTGGGCCGCATCGGCCGCACCAAATTATGAACAATCTCCGCATATCGTCTTCCCGCAAACGCTGATTGCATTTTGCCTTCCCAGTCCGCGTTTGGACGCCAATAGCCCCTAGGGGCTCGAGATCTGCGCATTGCAATAGATGGCAACACCAAGCCGACTGAGGCTCCGACTTCGTTCTCAATGTTTTTCCCAATTATCCAGTTCGAGTCGCCTATTTTGGCTCCCCGTCCATCAACAGCTCTTCAAACCATGCGACTTCGCTCAGAACTCACCCAATGAGTGAAAGATTTCCGCCCCAAAGCATAGGGAAGCGCCATGAATTGAGAACAGGCGCCGGGATCGTGAGGATGTCGGTGGATCGACTTTTTTGGCGGGCCTTGTCGGCACAACTCATCATATTGAGTTTTCTTCATACAATATGGTGAATCCTGATCATCATTTCGGGATCGGTGACGGTGTCCATGGTCTTCTTGATTCGTGGAGGCGAATTAACCAAGGCAACAGTCGGTCAAGGATTTATTCGTGCTGCAGAGATCTTATGATCTACCGAGAATCGCCTGTAGTCAGACCAGGAAACCGTCGTATACAGGAGCTTCTTTTGCTTCCTCACTTGTGCCGCCAATAGCTCCCTTATCGGGAGTAATACTGGCATCCTCAGCCCGCTTAGCGTCTCCCAGTCAAAGTAGAGTGCCGATTGCACTGACTCGGTCAGGCAGTCGTCTGCGGTCGGGGTCATCTCAGTGAAGACGAACAATACATTAAAGTCGTGATCGGTCAGAATCTGCTCGAAGCATGGCACCGCTCCCTTCCATACCGGATGCCCTCCCCCGAACAGCAAAACACCCTGGGGGTACTCCTCCCAATAGCAGCGATCGTCTTCTGCTCCGGATTTGAAGCTAAAGACATAACGGCCATTTACGGTGCCTTGGAAGGTCCAGGAATTCTCCGCGATGTAGTCTAAGCTGTCAGCCCAATCCGTCTGGGTCCAGAGCCCATGTTTTTGTATCGGGAAGGATTCTCTGAATTCGCCCAAGCTACCATCTTTGCGGATCTCCCTGAATAACTGCTGACCGTCAGCAACCGACACCTCGTCGCAGATTGGCTTCTCGGTTCCCTGCTCCAGGCACTGTCTGGCAATCACATTCCTCATTGTTTGTGAGGCGGTTCGGGCCGCGGTTCTCAATTTGGCAACAGCGCCGGGCACATCTGCGGGCTCGGCCGTGAACTCGGGAATCACTGGGGAGGTATCGGAAGGCGTGTCGTCCTCCCGGTACTGCAGTGCTTCGTACGGCACTGCACCCAATTTGGTGACATGTGCCAATTCGGGTATTTCGGGAAAGATGCTATTCCCCAATTTTCCATCTAACGTGCGCAACGCACGTCCTATCGTGCTTGTTGAAAGGGCTACCGAGGCGGTCATGTCGTGGCCCGGGAATTTCAGCTTGCCCGTAAGAATAATCATTCCCAGAAGGTTTCCCCTGTCGTCGAGCACCGCACTTCCGCTTTGCCCAGGATTTAAGTGAATGTCAAGGATGAGGTTTTCGTCGACGACGGCGTTGCCCATGGCCAATCTGACGTTTACACCGAGCAATCGCGCCGGTTGCTCCTCGAATTTCCCGTTCCAGTAGCCCGCAACCGTCACCTTCTCACCGGCGAATGCTCTGTAACAATATGTAGCCCCAAATTTGTGCGAGACTGGCTTTCTCGTGTAGATGAACGAAATGTCGTGTGCAATGCTGTAGTGCAGGTCCCCCTTCTCAGTGGATACATCCATTTGCATGGTGTCGCTGGCATTCGCAAGCGACAACACTTTATCCGTGTGCGAGCCAATAATCCCGAGGTTTGCTTTACCGGCCATCAGTTGGGTGTGATAAGGCGTTGCAATCACAGAACAGTCTTGGTCTATGCAAATTCCGCTTGCATAGACCCGCCTGACTTGCGGCGGAATCGATAACTGAATCGTAGAACGTCGCACAGGGACGACATGAGATATCACGCTGGATGCTTCGGATCTTGCCAGCATGAGTAAAACGACGATTGCGAACCCGGCAGGAGACGAAGTGGCTGTCATAACGGCCACGACCCTGCAATACAGTTGCGAAAGAAAAGGGAACTACGACCTTTAGGTCTGTGCCCACTACCTAAGTGCTATGAGCGGCTGCGCAAAAGCGGCTGAAAGACCGTCGCCGCCGTGACAATCCGACGCAAGGCGACGTGCTATTTACCAGCTCCCCTGGCCTCCCTAAATGGCTATAATGCGACCCCTCCCTGCAGACCGGCCTGGTTTGCTGGGCTTGAACCTGGAGTGCTCGCTAAAGAAATGGGGTGAGCCAGCCAATCGATTATTGAAGGGGTGACTCCCACCAGTTGCTGCGAATCGCAGCATTCTTCTGGCTGAAGCACGGAATGGACATGCGGACCCCAACTCTCAAATTCGACGGGACCGGAGCGCCGCTCTACAAACGCAGTCGCTGTAGGTGGCCAAGCTGCCATTTGCGAGCGTGACTTGCGAGGGACCACGAGCCCGCTAGAGGTCGCGAAGTGACCGAAGGAATCTGGGGACATCTGCACCGGCAAGCCCTTCGCTTGCCGTGGATGAGTCCTGCATGTAATTAACTGAGGTATTTGAAGCTGGCGGAGAGGGAGGGATTCGAACCCTCGATAGAGTTGTTAGACCCTATAACGGTTTAGCAAACCGCCGCCTTCAGCCTCTCGGCCACCTCTCCGGCGTTGCAAGGATTTTAGTTTACCACTGATAGGGATTCAGTAATATTGTGCCAAAAATCGGTTCTCTGCTGAACGATGGCCAGTCTTGCACTCGCCCGCTCAGAGTCGCGAAGCCCTGGCACGCTTTCTCGGGACGAGACTCAGCGGGGCTGCGGAGTCTAGTTCTACGCGGTTGCGACCCTTGCGCTTGGCACGGTAGAGAGCTTGGTCGGCGGCCCGGATGACTCGCTCGGGTTCACGGTAGCGCGTGCTCGACTCGGCTACGCCAATGCTGACGGTTACTGATAGACGGTCCGGCGATGAGTTGCTCGGCGACGGCACGCGGATTGCCTCGGTGGCCCTTTTCTTGGCGGGCTTTCTGCGATCGGACTTGTTCGTACGAAGATCGTTCCAGAGAACACTCTGCACAGGATTCAACGGATCGACTCGAGGGGTCTTCCGTAAATTGTTTTTGCTTTCGGCGACGCGTTCAGCCAGTCTCTCCGCTCTTCTTTCCGTGCCACGCAACTGAAATGTCGATTTTTCGATACTTTGGCGCAGTGACTCGAGATGGTCGAAGGCTTCTTTGGCGGAGGTGGCGTGGAAGACTATTGCGAACTCCTCACCTCCACAGCGGAATGCCCGTCCATCGCCTCGGACTTCAGACAGCCGGGCCGCAACCATGCACAAAACCTGATCTCCGACGTCGTGGCCATAGGTGTCGTTGAATTTCTTGAAATGGTCGATATCGACAATGGCGATCGCATATTGATGATCAAGAGAATGCAGAGACTCGTTGAAGGCGCGGCGTCCGCGAATGCCGGTGAGTTCGTCATGGTAAGCGAGGATGTAAGAAGTTTCGATGAGCGACGCGGCGAGTATGAGAGCTGCCGTGGCGACATAAGCGTCGGACGCTCTGCCCACCGGAGCGAACTGGAGCCATAAGAAAACCGCAACCACCGACCAGACAAATCCCGGCTCGGTCGGTTTGCGCGTTTGAAAAAAACGGCGGACGAAGACAGCAATGGCGATCACAAAACCCAACAAGATCCAGAGCGGGATAGCTCCGTCGGGGTGCGCAGCGGCGGGGCTATTTTCCGGTCGGCATAGCACCGCGACTATCACCGATTCGAAAAAGAGCAATCCGAGACGGGGCGCGATTCCAGCGATTACAATGCCGCGCTCGCGGGTGGTGGCGAAGACCATGAAATTGAGCGGAATGAGCAGCGCCGCAAGAACTACAGCGTTGTGCCCGCTTCCGGAGGGAAGTTGTCGGGCCAAAGTGGCATGAGGCTGACTGGCGGAAAAGAAATCGACGGCCCGATGCGCGAGCAGCAGAGTTAACAGAGAAAACAGAACGCGGCCGGAGTTGAAGCGCCAGGCCAGGAGCAATCCGGTGGCGAAGACTCCAATGTAGTAGAACGGCAGCGAGGCCGCGACCTGGACGAACAGGGAACTGTTGACCAGCGCCGCCGCGAGCGCCAACAACAGCCCGCCAGGAACCAGCCACGCTTTCCAGTTGCTCGCGTTCACATGTTTAGGATACGGCAGTCTAGAGCGAGAAGGGATTATGTTTCGGGAACAAGAATTCCTGGATTGACGGCGTGGAAGTCTGCCTTGAAAAATCTGAGGGTGAGACGGCTACAGTGATAGTCTTCCAAGTTTATGGCTCGCGCGCGACATTCTGTGCTTCATCCCCAATCGGGTTCGGAACTCCGTGTCGCAATTGATACGGGTGGCACGTTCACCGATTGTGTTTGGGTCGAGGAGGGAGCGCTCAAGACGCTGAAGGTGTTCTCGACGCCGCACGATCCCTCGCGCGCGATTGGCGAAGCGTTGAGGCAAATTGCGGGAGTTGCAATTAGGCCTCACGGAATTGGGAAAATGAGTGCGGCACAGGCCGTCGTTACCTTACTGCATGGTACGACCGTTGGAACGAATGCGCTGTTGCAGCGCAAGGGCGCTCGCGTGGCCTTGATTACGACCTCAGGATTTGAGGATGTGATTGAAATTGGGCGGCAGGCGCGTCCTCGGCTGTATGACTTTTTCTTTGATCGAGTGGAGCCGTTGGTTCGGCGAGAAATGCGGTTTGGTGTCTTGGAGCGGACGAACTGCAAGGGCCGTACCCTGGAGCGCCCGTCGGACGCCGAGTTGAAGAGACTGCGAGAGGCAGTACTGGAAGTCGCTCCCGAGGCCATCGCGGTTTCGTTGTTGTTTTCATTTGCCAATCCTGAGAACGAATTGGCCGTGGCCGCAGCGTTGGCGGACTTGGAGAAGCCGCTTTCGGTTTCGCACCGGATTTTGCCGGAATTTCGGGAATATGAGCGGACGAGCACCGTTGTTGTCAACGCCTATCTACAGCCGCTTATGCAGAGTTACATGGAAAAACTCGCGCAACGTGTCGGTCAGCCAAATGACAAATCGGCCTCGGGCTTGCCCGCTGGGCGAAAGCAAAACGCGCCGCGGATTTTCGTCATGCAATCCAGCGGAGGGATCACCGCGTTGGCAGCGGCAGCGCGAGAACCAGTACGCACCGTGCTGTCGGGACCGGCAGGCGGGTTGGTCGGAGCGGCGGCGATGGCTGCCAGAAGCGGGTTCCAGCGAATACTCTCATTTGACATGGGAGGAACCTCGACCGATGTGGCCGCGCTGCGGGGCGAGCCGCGAGTCGGCGGACAGGCGGAAGTGGCCGGGCTTCCAGTCGGCGTTCCGATGCTTGAAATTCATACCGTGGGCGCAGGGGGTGGATCGATCGCGCGCTTCGATGCCGGCGGAGCTCTACGGGTGGGGCCGGAATCGGCAAGCGCCGATCCGGGACCGATCTGTTACGGGCGTGGGACCGAACCCACAGTAACGGACGCCAACTTGCTGATGGGGCGACTGCGTCCCGAACACTTTCTTGGCGGCGAATTCAGGCTCGATCTGGAACGAGCGCGGCGCATCATTTCGGAGTGGTTGTGGAAGCAGGGCTCGCGGCTGACGGCGCAACAATTTTCCGCCGGCGTCGTGCGCGTAGTGAACGCGAACATGGAGCGCGCTTTGCGCGTGGTTTCCATTGAACGCGGATACGATCCGCGGGAGTTTGCACTGGTCGCGTTCGGTGGTGCCGGTGGACTGCACGCCTGCGAACTGGCCGAGGCGCTGGCGATCCCGACAGTGATGATTCCGGCGCGGCCCGGCGTCCTTTCGGCGTTCGGCATCCTCGCGAGCGATGTCGTGAAGGATTACTCGCGCACCGTGCTTTGGCGATTCGGCGATCGGGACCGTTCCCCACAGGTATTTCGCGCGAACCTGGAAAAGGAGTATCGCAAGCTGGAAGCGGCTGCGCGAGAAGAGTTTCGTTCGGAACTGTGGAGTGGCGCTCTCCAGTATGACCGAAGCCTTGACCTGCGGTATCGCGGCCAGGGGTACGAACTCAATGTGCCCACTGCGGGGAAGGTAGTTGCGAACGCCATGATCGCCCGGTTCCATAAGGAGCATCAGCGGCGCTACGGATATCACCACGCCGGTAGGGAGATTGAAATGGTGACGCTGCGGCTGCGCGTGCGGCTGAAGCAGCGGAAGTTGCAACTGAAGGTAGCACGGACAGACTATAGGCTGGAGACTTTGCGCGCGGTTCCCAGAGAACGCGCGCCAGTGATCTACGACAACAAGATCGTGCTGACGCCGGTGTTCGATCGCGGACAATTGGTATCGGGCAGGCCGATGAGAGGGCCAGCCGTGATCACGGAATATAGCGCGACCACGGTGATCCCGGTAGGGAAGAGGTTTTGGGTGGATGAGGCTGATAACCTGGTCATTAAGGTCCGGTGACTAAGGTCCAGCTGACCGCCGCCAGGCAAGGCCTTCAAGTGCGGCTCACTCTTCCTCGGGTTCCTTCTTTTCCTCGATCGCCATGTCTTTCAGTTCACTGGATTCGAAGACGTCCCCACACTCCTGACATTCCACATATTCGGAATCTTCGTCGCGGGAAACGATCTGCACGCGCGGATGCTTGCACTGCTCCGGAGTAACTTTCTTTTCGGGGGATGGCGACGGCTGGCTAGGCGTCATAAAGCATGTCGACAGCTGAAGAAAAAGACGGAGGTTTTTCCTTGAATTCCCGTTATTTTCAGGCGGTTGATGAAGGATGTCAAGTGCCTCTAAGCAATTTGTACCCGACCCACCCTGCCGGCCACGATCGAAGAATGCCGCCAGGATTGGTGTCCAGTGGCACTTTTCGCTCATTGCCCAGACCTCCGGTTTGTGATAATTTCGCCGCTCATGTCCGGATTGCTGTCAAAACTCGGATTCGGCTCCCCGGTTGCGCCTCCGGAGATTCTCCTGGGAGACATCCCCTCACTACAGGGGGCCAACCTTGCGGTTGCCTACTTTTCTTCGCGGGCCGGCGGCGATCTGCACGATTTTCTGCGCGTCAGTCCGCACCGCTTCCTTTTTGGGTTGCTCGATGTGGCTGGCAAACGTGAAACCTCTGCGCCGGTGTTGCAGGCGGCCCAGGCTTGTTTTCGCGCGTCCGGCGAACAACTCTTCGCGGCCGGAGAGCTCAACGAACCGGACGCCATGATCGAGCTGGCACGGCGCCTGAATCTGGAGATCATGCGGGCTGCCGGCGGCGTTCGCAGTTGTCCCGCTTTTGCCGGTTGCTATAACGAGGAGTTGGGGACGGTTTGCTATGTCAACGCCGGCCATACGCCTGGTTTGCTGCATGACGATTCAAGTGTCGTCGAGCTGCCAGCGACTGGCTTGCCGCTGGGGTTGTTTTCGCTGGCGCCAACCGATGCGCGCATTGTCGGCCTGGGATCCAAGGGCTCGTTGGCGGTGGTCTCGCGTGGAGTCGTGGAGGCGGAATCGAAAAGCGCCGAGTTTGGCCTCGACGGCGTGAAGAGCGCCATGCAAGCGCGGCCTGCCTCCGCCAAAGATCTTTCTCAGGACATTCTGCAACGCGTCCAGGATTTCATGCACATGGCGCCGAAACACAATGATGTGACCGCGCTCACGCTGGTGCGCGGAAATTAACGCCATCTCCTCACCTCAACTTCTTGCCGCAACCTCTTGTTGCCGCTTGGCCTCCATCCCGTTTGCAGCGTAAAATGAATAGATAATTTCCCCGGGTTTACCCCAGGATTTAAGAGAGCCCTGATGAAGAAAAACAGAATTTTCCTGCTCCTGGCAGCCGGTTGCGCTCTATTGCTCCCCGCTCTTTCCCTCGCTGATACCGTCGTCGAAGAGATCGTTGCCCGGGTAAATAACGAGATCGTCACGCGGTCGGAATATGTTCGCAGCCGCGATCAGCTCAAGCAGGAAGTCATGCAGCAGGACGCCGCGAACGCCGACCGTGCATTTACCGAAAAACAGAAAGACGTTCTCCGCGACCTGATCGATCAGCAATTGCTGCTGCAAAAAGGCAAAGACCTCGGCATTACCGGAGACACCGAACTCATCAAGCGTCTCGACGAAATGCGCAAGCAGATGAACCTCGAGACCATGGAAGATCTGGAGAAAGCCGCCGAGGCCCAGGGAGCTTCTTACGAAGATTTTAAGCAGAACCTTCGCAATCAGATCATTACGCAAAAGGTGATTTCGGAGCAGGTTGGACAAAAACTCGCCATGAACAAGGACGAGGAGCGAAAGTTTTATGAGCAGCACAAGGCGGACATGGAGCGGCCCGAGGAGGTTCGCCTGAGTGAGATCCTGATTGCACCGAAAACGCCGGTCAAACCGAACGGCGCCGACGGTAAGCCCGAGCCGCCCACGGAAGCTGAAACGGAAGCGGCCTTGGCTGCAGCCAAGGTCACAGCTGACGATGTTCTCGAACAGTTGCACAAGGGCGCGAAGTTTGAAGATTTGTCGAAGAAATATTCGGATGGCCCGTCAGCGAAAGAAGGCGGAGACCTCAGTTATTTCAAGCGCGGAACTCTTTCGAAGGATCTCGAAGACAAGGTTTTCGCATTGAAGGGTGGCGAGACCACGGATACGATCCGCACTAAGCAGGGCTACGTAATCCTGCAGGTGACCGAGCATCAGATGGCTGGCATTCCCCCGTTTAAAGAAGTTGAATCCCGGATCCAGGATGCGTTGTACATGCAGAAATTGCAGCCCGCCCTCCGCGCTTACCTTACTACTCTTCGTGAAGAGGCCTTCATCGACGTCAAGACGGGCTATATCGACTCGGGCGCCAGCGCCAAGCAGACCCAACCTGTTGAAACCACAGACAAAGAACCCAAGTCAAAGAAACTCAAAAAGAAGAAGAAGCTGGGCGTTTTTTAAGCTAATCTGGCGGTGGTACCCTGCTCTAGCCCATGAATGCTACCCGGTCTGGCACTTGCGCGGGGGCCGATTTCGCGGAGGCTCATGAAAGAGTTCTTTATCTCTGAATGCGGCAAGCAGGAAAACAAAGTTATCACTTCCAGTTTTGTCGTGGCCTCGAAGCAAGTCAAAGCAAAGAAAAATGGCGAGCCTTACCTGGCGCTTGTTTTGGCCGATCGCTCCGGTCAGATCGAAGCCAAGATGTGGGACAACGTCGACGAATTCATCGCCGTCTTCGAGCAGGACGACTTTCTCAAAGTTAAAGGGCTGATCAATAAATACAAGAATCGCTTCCAGTTCACTATCCACAAGCTCCGTCGCATGGAAGAAGCAGAGATCGATTTCACCGACTACCTGCCCAAAACCCCCAAAGATATCGGCGAACTCTGGAGGACGCTGACGGAGTTTGTGGTCACCTTCCAGAATCCGCACCTCAAGTCGCTTGTGGAACTCTTTATGGCAGATGCGGAAATTGCTGAGCGCTACCGCAATGCTCCCGCCGCCAAAACGCTGCATCATGCGTATATCGGCGGACTGCTCGATCACGTTGTGTCTCTGTTCCGCTCTTGCGATCTCATGTGCCGGAACTATCCTCAGGTGAACCGCGACCTGCTGCTCACCGGCGCGTTTCTGCATGACATCGGCAAAACTCAGGAACTTGCGTACAACCGCTCGTTTTCCTATACCACGCGCGGACAGCTGCTGGGCCACATGATCATCGAACTGGAGATGCTTCAGGCCAAACTCGCAAAGCTGCCTGACTTCCCCGTGGAATTGAAGACCCTCCTCGAGCACCTGATCATCAGCCATCACGGGCAATATGAATTCGGCTCGCCTAAGCTGCCTATGTTTCCCGAAGCACTCATGCTGCACTATCTCGACGATCTGGATTCTAAGATGGAAGCAATGCGCGCCCACTTTGAGCGCGAGATCGAACTGGAAGGACCCTGGAGCAGCTACAACGCATCGCTTGGACGCCCACTGCTTGATTCCAGGAAATTCCTGCAGGGCGAGAAACCACCCGTCAAAAGCAGTGTGGAGGATTCCAATGCGCCTGCGGCGAACGGGACGGCCCCGTCTCCAGCCCCTGCGCCGTTGCTCGATCTTTTCAGCGAACAGAAAGCATAGTAAGCCGCAGAAAGGACATTCGCACTGAGACTAGGCGTTATCCCTTCCCGTTTGCATCCACCGCCGCGATTCGACTACAGTTCTCACCTCAGCCAATCTAACCTTTTGGGGACAGCCATGGGTTATCGAGCCTTCTCCTTACTTTCGATGTTGCTTTTGTTGACAATTGCTGCCTGCTCGCGTAAACCGGCCGACAATGGCTCCGGCTCCCCCAGTCAAAATGCAGCCGCTCCGGCGAACGCTTCAGTACCGGCGAACACGACGGGCGCAAATGAAATGAATTCTCCGACTCCAGCGCCCACCTCACCAGCGCCCGCGGCAATCATCCCTGCCCCGTCTGGAGCGCCCGCAGCGGCACCGCCTCCCGTCGTCGTACCTGCGGGAACAAACCTCTCCGTGAAGCTGAAGGATTCTCTCGGGTCAAAGCTCAGTTCGCCCGGAGATTCGTTCCGCGCAACATTAGCTTCTGACCTTAGAGTGAATGGCGACACCGTGATTTCAGCTGGGGCTGCGATTCGCGGCAGGGTCATCGACGCGAAAGCCCTCGGCAAGCTCAAAGGCGCCGCGTTGCTTGAGATCAAACTCACCTCAATCACCGTCAATGGAATCGATCAGCCCATCACCAGCTCAATCATCTCTCGGACGTTGAAAGGAAAGGGCAAGCGGACGGCGGTGGTGGCTGGAGGGGGAACGGCCCTCGGCGCAATCGTGGGTGGTTTGGCAGGAGGTGGAAAAGGCGCGGCAATTGGAGCGGTTGCCGGAGGTGGCGCAGGCACAGCGGGTGCGGCATATACAGGCAACGGCGAAATCGTTCTTCCTGTCGGCGCCGCGCTCAGCTTTAAGCTGAAATCGCCGCTGACAGTCAATCCCCCAACCATCAATCCAGTGGCAACAAATCCGACGCAATAACGCCGACTGAAATGGGTAACTATGGATTTCTCTCGTTTCACCACGATCAGCTTTGATTGCTATGGCACTCTCATCGACTGGGAGGCCGGCATTCTGCCCACGCTGCGGAGAGTGCTTGCGAATCACGGCCAAAGTCTTCCAGACGCCGGGATTCTCGAACTCTACGGGGAATTCGAGGCACGGGCTGAAAGCGGACTCTACCAGAGCTACAAAGATGTGCTGGAGTCGGTGGTGCGGGCTTTTGCGGAGCGCTTTCACTTCACGGCCACTTCCGCCGAGATTTGCTCGCTGCACGAATCCGTTCCGGCGTGGCCGCCTTTTCTCGATACAGTGGTCGCGCTGCGTCAGCTCCAGTTGCGATACAAGCTGGCTGTCATTTCAAATATTGACGATGATCTATTTGCCCAGACGCGAAAACATCTGGGCGTGGAATTTGATAACGTCATCACGGCGCAGTGGGCACGCAGCTACAAGCCTTCCCTCAATAATTTCCAGATCGCCCTGCGCACGCTTGCGATTTCTCCCTCGCAACTGCTGCACGCCGGTCAAAGTGTCTATCACGATGTGGTGCCCGCGGCGTCACTAGGCATCTCGACGGTGTGGGTGAACCGGATTTCAGCCCGGCCGGGAGTTGGCGCGGTAAGAGCCTCGATCGGAAAGCCCGATCTTGAAGTTCCAGATCTGGCCAGCTTGGCGGCAGTTATGACGCCCACACAACCCTGGCCGCCCCCTGTCTAGCTGATCGGGATCGGTACTGCGAGAATCTTCTTTTGGATGGCGACCGTGACTAGCTGCGCCTTGTTGTGAATGTCGAGTTTGCGCATCAGGTTAAATTTGTGTGCCTCGACGGTCTTCACGCTGATGCCTAGGACCGCGGCCGCTTTTCTTACCGTATATCCCTCGGCAAGTAATTTCATCACTTCGCGCTCGCGCAGCGTCAAAGTCCCTCGACGTAACGCCACACGTGCCGCCGGGTTCGACGAGGCCTCGCCGACTTTCAATCTGGACTCAATCTGCGGACTCAAGCGCCGTGCGCCGCGATGCACTTCCCGGAGTGTTTCGAGCATGAGCGATGCGGGAGTATCCTTCAGCAGATAGCCGCTCGCGCCCGAGCGCAAAGCTTGCTGCACATACTCCTGGTCCTCGTGCATGGTGAGGTAGACGATGCGGGTCCCGGCGCAGCGCTCTTCAATCAGCCGTCCGGCCTCGAAAGACGACATGCCGGGCATGCCGATGTCGAGCAACACGAGGTTGGGGCGATGCTCGAGCGCCAAGCGAAAAGCCTCCGCAGCGTCGCCGGCCTCGCCCACCACAGCGAAGTCAGGAGCGTCCTCCAATAGGCGCCGCACTCCGTAGCGCAACATCTCGTGATCGTCCGCGATCACACAACGGATGCGTGCGGCGTTCGGATGAAGCGGTCCAGTCTTCGTGCTCAGCATTGAGAATTTACCTCGCCTGTGACGAAGTAGCGCGGCAAGTCCTGGAACCCCGGTCTGTTGCAACTTCTGTACTCAAACCTAATTATTGTACCTGCTCGTGGGAACTGTCGGCGCAAATGTGCGGCGTTGATGGGCGAAAATCGACCCCAGCCAAAGGTTCTTCTTCATTTACAATGCCTTTTCCACATGCTGCGCTACTTTACTTCCGGAGAATCTCACGGCGAGGCGCTGGTCGCGTTTCTTTCCGGGCTGCCGGCCGGACTGGCCGTGGATCAGCAATTTGTGGACCGCGAGCTCTGGCGGCGCCAGCAAGGTTTCGGACGCGGCGGGCGCATGAAAATCGAAACCGACCGGGCGCATTTTCTTTCCGGCGTCCACCATGGCAAGACCATCGGCTCGCCGATCGCGGTGATGCTGGAGAATCGGGATTGGAAAAATTGGATGGAGTCGCTCCCCGTGGAAACGGGCGATCCGGCAAAACACAAGCGAGTGGCTTCACCGCGCCCGGGTCACGCCGATCTTGCCGGCGCACTCAAGTACGACTTCGCGGAAGCGCGTTACGTGCTGGAACGCGCTTCGGCCCGGGAATCAGCGGCGCGGGTTGCAATCGGCGCGCTCGCTAAGCTGCTGCTGCGCGAGTTGGGAATGGAAGTACTGAGTCATGTGATCGCAGTGGGTGCGGCTTCAATTGTGGACCGGGAGATCGCCTGGGAGCAAATCGAGTCACTGTCGCGCAAGGACGAGATTCTGCTTTCATGCGCTGATCCCGAAGCCGAGCAGCGCATGAAGGCGGAAGTGGATAAGGTTCTGCGCACGGGTGATTCGGTAGGTGGAGTTTTCGAAGTGGTCGCGCGGAATGTTCCACCCGGCCTGGGCAGTTATGTCCAGTGGGATGAGCGGCTGGATGCGCTGTTGGCGGCCGCAGTCATGTCATTGCAGGCAGTTAAGGCCGTGGAGATTGGAAGCGGAATTCAGGCGGCGCATTCGCCGGGTTCGGCAGTGCACGATGAGATCGGCTATCAGAACGAGTCGGGTTTCGCGGGCTTCACCCGCACGCGCAACAATGCCGGAGGGTTGGAGGGCGGCGTGTCGAATGGACAGGAGATTCGCGTTCGCGGCTATCTGAAACCGATATCCACGCTGCGGCGTCCGCTGCAGTCGGTGGATTTTGAAACGCGTGAGCCGGTGAAAGCGGCCTACGAGCGCTCCGATGTATGTGTCGTGCCGGCTGCGGGAGTTGCCGGAGAAGCCATGGTCGCACTGACACTGGCGCGCTGTGCGCTCGAGAAATTTGGCGGCGACTCGATTAGAGAAACGAAACGAAACTTCCAAGGCTATCTTGAACAGCTGAAGAACTATTGATTCCAAGACCAAACCACAAATGATTTACCCCATAGTGAAATTCGGCGATCCCGTGCTGGAAAAACCAGCGGCCGACGTGACCACCTTCGATGAAGGGATCCAGAAACTGGTAGACGACATGTTCGAGTCGATGTACGCGGCTCGAGGCGTCGGCCTGGCGGCTCCGCAGATCGGCATTTCACAGCGCATTGCCGTGGTCGATATAACTTTCAAAGAAGACCCCGGCGCCAAGTTGGTGCTGATCAATCCGGTAATCATTCACAAAGAGGGCCGCCAGCGGAGCAGTGAGGGCTGCCTGAGTATTCCGGAATTTCGCGAGGATGTAACCCGTGCCAAAACCGTGACCGTCCGCGCGCAGGATCTGAACGGAAAGCTTTTCGAACACACTGGTGAAGACTTACTGGCGCGAGCTTTCCTCCACGAGACCGATCACCTCAACGGCAAGCTCTATATCTCGCACATCAGCGGCTTGAAGCGGGACCTTATCAAGCGCAAGATCAAAAAGCTGGTGAAGGCCGGAGAGTGGTAGAAGGTAGATCTCCGTCGCCAGGTCCTGAGTCTCTGGGAAAACCGATGTGGCCCGGACGCTTTTCTGGATCGCCGCTGCTGGAACTGGAAGCCGGCGTGCGCTGATTTTTCTTAGACCTCACACCTATGATTTTGGCTTTCTGCGGCACGCCTCGATTCGCAGTCCCGACCTTGGAGAAACTCGTCGATGCCGGCCATTCCGTCCCGCTGGTGGTGACGCAGCCAGATCGCCCTCGCGGACGCGGAATGGAAATGACTGCTTCTCCGGTGAAGGATGCGGCGGTTCACCTCGGAATTCCTCTTGTACAACCGGCCGCCATTAAGAACAACCCTGAATTCCGCGAACGGTTGGCGGCGATTCATCCCGACGCAATCATCGTCGTTGGTTATGGGCGCATCATTCCTCAGTGGATGATCGATCTCCCCCGGCTAGGGAATTTGAATCTGCATGCGTCCTTGCTGCCGAAGTACCGGGGTGCAGCGCCGATCCAATGGGCGATTGCGAGCGGTGAATCCGTTACTGGAGTTACGACCATGCGCATTGACGCGGGTCTCGACACCGGCGATATCCTGATGCAGCGCGAGATTTCGATTGCGTTGGAAGACACCGCGGAGTTACTGGGCCCGAAGCTGGCTTCGATCGGCGCGGACCTCATGGTCGAGACGCTCCGCGGACTCGAAAACGGACAGCTGCGCGCGATTCCGCAGGATGATTCGCAGGCTACTCTCGCGCCTATCTTGAAGAAGGAAGACGGGCGCATGGACTTCGCGCGCTCTGCTGCCGATCTCTTCAATCGCCTGCGCGGGTTCCAGCCATGGCCCGGTGCATTCACGAGCTACAAAGGCAAGTCTTTGCAAGTGCATCGTGCACAGCCTTCGCAACCCGGCCTTCAATTGCCTCCCGGCCAGGTGCTTGTTGAGGGAACGCGTCTGTTGGTTGGCTGCGGAAACCCCAGCAATGCTGCCACGGCGCTCGAACTCCTCGAACTTCAACTCGAAGGCAAGCGCCGCATGAACGCGCAGGAATTCGTCAACGGTTATCGCCCACGATCAGGCGACTATCTGGGACAATAGTCGCGATGGCTGTCTCTGCCGCGCGGTCCGTGGCTTTCGAAATACTTCGTCGCGTCGGACGCGATAATTCGTACGCCAGCGAACTCCTCCATTCCGATTCACTTTCGAATCTTTCCCCGCGCGATCACGGACTTGCCACCGAACTCGTGATGGGATCGTTGCGCTGGCAGTCGTTGCTCGATCAGCGATTGGCTGCGGCATCATCGCAGAAACTCGATCGCCTCGATGGCGAGGTCCTGGTCGCGCTGCGACTCGGCGCGTATCAGTTGCAGTTTTTTTCCAGAGTTCCCGCCCGCGCCGCGATCTTCGAGAGTGTCGAACTCGTCAAAGCAGCGCGAAAGCGCTCCGCCGCGCCGTTTGTTAATGCAGTCTTGCGAAAAGTATCGCAGGCCAAAGCCGACGACGTTTTTGCTCAAATCGCTGAATCGCCCGATGCTGCGACGCTGGCAGCGAGCGCCGCCCATCCCTCGTGGCTGGTGGCTCGTTGGCTTGATCGCTATGGGATCGAGGCAGCGCGAAAGATCTGTGTCCATGATCAGATGGTGCCCGGCACGGCCGTTCACATTTTCGGCGATCGGTCTCAGGTTGAAGCCGAGCTGGCTGTGGCCGGCGTGCAGCTCGCGCCTGGGCGTCTGCTGTCGAGTGCCCGGCAGGTGCTTTCGGGCGATGTGACGTCAACGCGCGCGTACCGCGAGGGGCGAGTGTCCATTCAGGACGAAGCTTCGCAACTGGTCGCTCTGCTGGCCGGTCGTGGAGAAAGCATTCTCGATTGTTGTGCGGCTCCTGGAGGCAAGACCAACTTGCTGGCGCGACGTAACCCGGACGTCAAAGTATTTGCAACGGAACTCCATCCGCACCGTGCGCGCCTGTTGCGTCATCTTATCCGTTTGCCGAACGTGCACGTGGTCGCGGCCGACGCGCGGCGCCTACCGCTCTCGTCGAAGTTTGACCGCATCCTTGCCGACGTTCCTTGTTCTGGGACCGGTACCCTCGCGCGTAATCCTGAAATCAAGTGGACGCTCAAACTGGAAGACCTCAGCGATCTGCAGTCGCGGCAGGTCGCCATCCTGCAATCCGCGTTGGCCCAACTCGCTGTCGGCGGACGGCTCGTCTATTCAACCTGCTCGCTCGAAACGGAAGAAAACGAAGCGGTTGTAGAAGCCAACTGCTTGGGCGCCGCAAATTGCAAAGTCGTCAATATCAAACCAGAGCTCGAGCAACTGCGTCGTGCAGATGAATTGTGTTTGGAGGATATCGCGTCACTCGCAGCGGGACCCTATCTTAGAACCATTCCCGGCGTGCATCCTTGCGACGGATTCTTCGCCGCCATGATCGAGCGGAAATAGCTTCTACCGCACTTCGAAACTCACCGCGCTACCCGCCGGAAGTTTTTGTCCCGGCGTTGGAGACTGGCTGACGATCATGCTGGCTGCACTCGGCTCCGACGTCGCAGAAGGCCCCGCTGCCACAGGTTGCGCCTCGCCGGGGGCGACTGCCGCGGGAAGTAGGCTGACTTTGCCGACGCTGAAACCGGCATCCCGCAGCGCGAGGGTTGCGCTACCGAGCGGCTGCCCGGTGAGATCGGGCATCACAAACGCCAACGGTTCGGCGCCGTCGCTCACCAGTAAGCTGATCTTTGGCGCCGATACTCCGCTGGCATTCGGCGGTGGGCTCTGTGAGATGACCTGGTCTGGCGGTTCGTCTGGCAAACTGATGTGTGCGACCCAGTCCAAACTTAGGCCGCGACGCTGTATGTTTAATTCCGCCACCCGTTCGCTGCCTCCCGTTACATTGGGAATCGCCACGCGCAGCGGGCCCAGGCTTTGCGCTACGCGTACCGACCAGCCTCGCCGCACCTTGGTTCCGGACGCAGGCATTTGCGTCACGATTTTTCCCTCAGGAACGTCAGCGCTGTAAAACTGCCGCTCAATCACAACCTGTAGACCAGATGCTGCGCTCGCGCGCTCGGCTTCTGCGGGATTCATGCCTATGAGCTTAGGAACAGCCACTTCGCGCCCGTGGATGGCCAACTGCATGGCCGTAAGCGCAGAAATAAGAGACACCGTCATCAGGACGAGAGCGAGAAACAGCATGCGGAAAAATTGTCGCATTGCTGGCGATTATAGCTGCTTCGACGGTTCTACTCTTCCCACCGGTGCCCGCACGCATGGCACGTCCATCCGCTTCTCTGCGCGGGGACGGGGAGGCCGACGTACGCCGAGAGACAAGCAACCGGCTTGTCGAGCTCTCGATCCATGATGTCGAGCGATTCGCACTGCGGACATTTCGGCTGCTCGACCGTGCCGATTCCTTCCACATCGATCATTGTGGGAATTGGCTGGTTCAGGATTTCGTTGGCCGCTTCCGCATCTTCGGGACGAACCTTCAATTTGATCCCGCCGAGAAGATTCGAAATAAACCAGTCCATGCGGATCATATTGTCATCGACCAGGTACGCCTCAATCCCCGCCGACTCCAAACTGCCCTTGGCGAGAAGCGCGTCGGGAAGGTCTCGGAATTGGCGCACGGTCACGGCTGCGTTGTACTCGAGGACGTGTTCGCCCAGCGGTGCAGAAATCTCGACCTTGAGGCCGCGCTTCGCCGCCTCGGCCAGCAGCGCTTCGTAGGCAGGCACGCTTAATTCGTCGGCGCTCTGTGCGACCTGGTCAAGTTCTTCGTCGCTCATCGCCGAATATACACCGGCGATGCGGATGCGCTCCTCGTCGGAATTCAACATCGTCATAACCGGCATGATAATCCGGACACGATACTCCGGGGTGAGTATGCTAGCGGCTCGACCTCCGGCTCGTCTGATCAGCGCTCGATTTCGACTCCGATGGAGTGAGCGACGCCTGGGTCTTCTGTTGCGCCACCCATCCGTGGATGCGCGTACTCAGCACGTCCATGGGAAGCGCGCCTCCAGAAAGCACTTCATCATGGAAAGCGCGCAGGTCGAACTTGTCGCCCAGTTGGTCTTTTGAATACTGGCGAAGTTTCAGAATTTCGAGCTGTCCAATTTTGTAGGCGAGTGCTTGCGCCGGCCACGCCATATACCGGTCGGTTTCGCTCTGCACAGTGACCTCGTCCATAGTCGAGTGGGCGTGGAAATAATCGACCACCTGTTGCCGCGTCCAGTGCTTGTAGTGGAAGCCGGTGTCGACCACCAGGCGAATTGCGCGCAGCATATCGTCCATCATGTGGCCATAATAGCTGTACGGGTCCTGATAAAATCCGGCTTCCTTACCCAGTCTCTCCGAGTAGAGCGCCCATCCTTCAACATAGGCCGTATAGTTTTCGTGCTGGCGAAAGGGAGGCAGTTCCGGCAATTCCTGCGCAATGGAAAGCTGCATGTGATGTCCCGGCACCCCTTCGTGGTATGCGGTTGTTTCAATGTCGAGCAACGTGCGTTTGGCAAAATCTCCCGTATTGACCATGACATGACCAGGTCGCGAACCATCGGGAGTGCCTTCCTGGTATTCGGCGTCCGGAGCTTCTTTCTCGCGGAACTCTTCAACCGGTTTTACTTCGAGCTTGGCCTTGGGCAGACGGCCAAACATTTGCGGTAGCCGCGCATACATCTGATCTTCATATTTGCGGTACAAGTCCAGAATCTCCTCACGGGAATGCGCGTGCAGCTTTGGATCCGTATCCACTGCCGCTTTGAAACTCTTCAGGTCTTTGTAGCCGAGCTGGTTCACCAACGCGAGCATGCGGCCTTCGATTTCTTTCACCTGTTCCTGGCCGAGCTCGTGAATCTCCTCAGGAGACAAATCCGTCGTCGTACTTTCTTTCACACGGAATGAATACCACGCTGCCCCATCCGGCAGAGCCCACGCGCCGGGCTCGGTTCTGCCTTTTGGCGCATATTCGTCGCGGACAAACGCCGTGAATCTAACGTAAGCGGGAATTACGGAATCCTTGACAGCACTCAATGCCGCCTCGCGCAGCCGCTTCCGGTCGGCCTCGGGGATCGTGTCAGGGAACTTATCAAACGGATGAATGAATGGACTTTGTTCCGCTGGAGTCGTGGCGATGCCATTCGCCTGTGTCACCACTTTATCCAGCAGCATCTTTGGCGGCATCAAACCCTCGGCCATGCCTTTGCGCATCTGTTCGATGGTTTGATCGAAGAGCCGCGGCAGCAGCTTCAAACGCGTGATGTAGTCTTCATAATCCTTTGTGTTTCCAAATGACAGAATGCTGACCAGTTGCGGCGCGTCGATGTGGATGCCGCTTTCCTGGTTCACCGGCATCTCCCAGGGTTTGAAGCGCGCGCCTTCCAGGCCTATTTTCAGGTCGCGCACCATGAGCTGTTGATTCAAGGCGTCCTGCTCGGGAAGTCCCGTGATGTCGATCGCCTCGAATCGGGCAAGGTACAGGCGGGTCTGCTCCAGATCGTCATCGATGGCTTTCTGCGAGAAATCGTCGAGTTGTTCGTTGTAGCGCTTGTCGCCCAGTATGGACGCGTAGATCGGGCTCGTCCGCAATGTGTACTCCCATCGCTCGTGCAGCAAGTCGTTCAAAGCCTTGCGCCGCGCCTCAAGGTCGGAGGGAGTATTAGCGGCGGTATTGCCGGAGGCCGGGCCGTTGAGAGCCGAATCGTTCACACGAAGATTAGCGGCGACGGCCGCCGGAATCAGCAGGGCAATAGCTAGCAGACCGATCAAGAATCGCATGGAAACTCCAGAAGAAATTTGGTGACGTTGAGGCAGACTGACAAAGGTCTGTTCTGTTAGACGGATACGCAAGCCGATGGTGATCGGTTCCGTAAAAAACATTTTCAGCCGCCACGGCCACCACCGCTAAAAGGCTACCGGCTAGCCAGCCCTCCCGCAGTCTCGCCCCCGTCGCAAGTGTAAACGTGGCCGGTAATATTTTGTGCATCGTCGGAGGCAAGGAAGGCAAACAGCGCTGCGATCTCTTCCGGTTGCGCATGACGGCGCAACGGAATCTTGAAATTCACCTCTTCGAGCATGGCATCCGTATACTCCGCGCGCTGCATTGGTGTCAGCACGTATCCGGGAGCCACCGCGCACACCCGAATCTTCGGCGCCAGTTCCAACGCCATCGACTTCGTCAGTTCGATTACGCCTGCCTTGGTGGCGTTGTAATCAGCGTAAAACGGATAGCCCATGATGCCATTGGTCGAGGCCGTCTGCAGAATCACTCCGCCGCCGCGCTCCATCATGTGCCGCGCCGCAGTCTGCGCCACGTAGAACACGCCGGTAAGATTCACGGCAATGACCTTGTCCCACTCTTCGGGACTGATGTCGAGAAAGTTGTGCCGAATGCTGATGCCGGTGTTATTCACGAGCACATCGACGCCGTCCATCAGCCGGATGGCTTCGGCGAAGGCGGCTTGCACTTGCCGCAGGTTCGTGACATCGGCATCAATCGCCCCCGACAAAGCGGGTAGTTCGCGCAGAACCTTGCGTCGCGCCTCCGCGTTGCGGTCGAGCACGCAGACCGCGGATCCTTCTTCCAGAAACCGCGCCGCCGTGGCCGCCCCGATGCCGCTGGCTCCGCCCGTAATCAGGACTCGTTTTGATTTCAGACCGCGCACTCTCACCTCAGCTCTCAAGACCCTGCAAGAAGGCAAGCAGATCAGGTTCCCGCTCGTTCAACTCGTCCGCTTCAACTCAAATCCCAGGTACATCATCTGCCCGATGTGATGGTGGAGATGCGTCGCGCATTGCAGCACGATTTCGAAGCGGTCATGCGAATCCACCCCTGCGGCCGCATATTCCCTTGACCAGTCCTCGGACGACTGACGGTTGATTGTGTCGAGCACAATCTCAATTGCCTCGTCGAATTTCCGCAATACCGCCACTTTCGACGGCCGCCCCGCTTCCGAAAATTCCAGCGGACGGTCCCGCACATAACCCGTCCCCGCAATCTGCGCACCGATGTAGTAATTCAAATTACCGGTGAGATGTAGCACAAGATGGCCGAAACTGTTGCCAAAGGGAAACGGCTTCGCCCAGAACTGTTCGTCCGTCAGCGGCGGGGCGAGTTCGTGCAGCACACCCGCGAGTTTTGCATAGCGCGCTGCCAGACGCGATGAGATTGTTTCTTGAAGCTCCGTCATTTAGTTTTGTTCCATTTGATTCTGGATGGTCACTTGTCGATCGGAATCAATTCGATACTGCAGCCGGAAGCGCCGCAGGTCATCGTCGCCCGTCGAACAATTTTTACCGACGACACATCCGGAAATCGGACAGGGAAGTCCTTCTCCCGTAATTGTTCGATGGCAGCCCGCAGGCCGTCGTCACCATCTACGAACTCGGCGCGTTCCGGACGCGGTGAACTGTCGAACACAAGATTGAAGCGCGCCGCAACTGGCTTGCTCGTGACTGACCCGAGCTTAACCGTACGCGCCTGCACCAGTTCTGATCGCGCCAGCTCTATCTCTTTGTCGGCATTTTTCCTCGCTACTCCGGGATCGCCCGCCAGCTTCACCAAACGTGCCCGTGAATCCTGCACTTCACTGCCACCGGCGGCCACCGCGAGCGCATACATGTGACGCGCTTTTTCCGGTTGGCCTTGTTTTTCGAGCGCTTGTCCCAGCCGGTTGGCGACCGTTCCCGATTGGCTCAAAAGCCACGCAGAGCTTAGAAACTGCATCGCCGCCAAATTCTCGCCGTGATGATACTTAGCCCATCCCATGCGCGCCCATGCTAGCGCCACCAGCTTCATCGCCGAAAATGCTCCTGGACCAAGCCGGTCGAACTCGCCCGAGTCAAATTGCCCTCCAATATCGTAAAGAATTTGCTGGGCGTCGTTCTCGGTTTGCGCCGGATCAGCGTCGTCTTTCAGCGCCGACGCGAACATGTCCTGAGTGGAATCCCCGGTCGTGCTGCCGGTGAGACCTCTCATCAACTCCTGCGCCTTTGTGTTCTCGCCCAACCGGCCATACACCTGCGCCAGCGCCATTTTTACTTGCGGATCGTCAGGAGGAAGAGCCGCCGCTGCCTCCAGTTCCGTGCGCGCGTCGGCATCCTGTTTTGATTGCGCCAGCAGCATGCCGAGATCCTTCAGTGTCGTCTTATCGTATGGAGTCTGCTCCAGTTGCTTGCGATAAGCAGCGATCGCTTCGTCGGTTTTGCCCGCCAGTTGCAGTTCCACCGCCAGATCGCCATTCGCGCGCTTGTGATTCGCGCTAACTTCAAGCTGCTTGCGAAACGCGGTGATTGCCTCGACGTGATTGTTGGCCGCGGCGTAGGCAAGTCCCAGATCGTACCAGCCATCCTCCATGCCCGTAGTCGCCAGCGTTGGATCAGCATCCACCGCGCGTTTCAGCAAGTCGACAGCCCTGCGATAGTCCTTGCTTTGCGATGCCCTCATCCCCGCTTTAAGCAATTCTTGCGGACTTCCTTCCACCCGGGCGGCCTGGGTCCCTTGTCCCGAAGGAGTCAGAATGGTGCACGACAAGAGTTGATCTTCGTCGCTATGCGCAGCGTTACGAAAGGATTCGTAGTCGGAGCGCCGGGACGCCGCTATCTCGTTCATCTTCACGATGAGCTTGCGCTCACCTTCCAGAAGTCCCTTATTCAGCGTGTAGGACGACGAATAGTCGCCATAGTCCCGCGACATTTTCACCGCTGTTGGCGTATGCAGAGTGAAGTTCCCGGGAAATTGCAGGCGCACCCGATAGTCCGTTTCGCCGGCAGGACCGATGTTCAACGGATCCGTGCTCTTCTCCGACCTCCGTATCGCAGGTAGTCCCAACGGCGGAATAGGCCGAAAGTTTACGTTTGCCGACGGCACGATGAAATAATTGTCTTCATGCAGGCGATACTTTAGATGAAAAGGCTTGCTTGTGTCTTCGATGGGATCGACTTGGACATCGTTGACGTCGCCAGGCAATCCCCAACTCGCTGAGAGCGCCTTCACCAGGTCCTTCCACTGCGCCTGCGAGACTCGCCGAAAGCCTGCGCGCATTGGCCAATCGCGGTCGCCCTGCGCAATGACTTCTAGAGTGGCGTCGAGCGCACCGAATTCCGTGAAGCTGCCGTCGAGCGTGAAATGCATGAAGGTCTTGACCGGCGAATCCTCCGGCGTTCGTCGCAATCCTGCTTCGGAGTCGTGCGACGCCAGCACCGCCTGCTTATTTCGTAGCTGATAAAGAATCAGGCCGAACGGAGTCACCTCGGGAGTCGTGTCGAGCCAGGTCAATTCCGGCCCGGTTCCCAGCCGCGCCGCCGTGATCACGTGGTCGAACTGTGCCGGGGAAGGAATATCCGCGTCAAGTTGGCGTGAGCTATCGATCAGGACGGGATAACTCTGAATTCCCTCCGCTCGCAACATCGCCGAAAACAAAGTGTGCTTGTCTTTGCAGTCGCCATAACCATTTTGCAGAACGTCAGAAGCAGAATGCGGTTGATAGCGGCCAATTCCAAGCGAGATGCTCACATAGCGCACATTGCGCGCCACGAAATCATAGAGCCGGCGCGCTTTCTCCGTGGATGTGCCGGCATCTTTGGTCAGTTCGTCGGCTTTTTCCCGCACTCTCTCGTCCACGGCCATCCGTTCGCCCTGCAACTGGGCATACCATTCGGCAACCTGTTTCCAGTCGGTGAAAGTGGTCAGCTGCACATCGGGGCCGGCGTTCTCATCCTCATCTTTTGCTTTCTCTTTGTCGCGGTCTGGCCGAATATCCTTCACCACCCAGGTGTAAACGCGGCGGTCTCCATTTTCTTGAGTCTCCGGTTTGTGGTCAGGGGCTTTCAACTTCACTTCGCGCGCCTTCGGGATATCAATTTCCAACCGGTCTTCGTTGACCGCCACCCCTTTGGGAAATGTGTATTCATACCAGAAATTTCCCGCGGCGAGCGGAGTGATTACCGTTGTCACCGTTTTGTATTCCAGCCTGTCTCCGGGCTGCAGTGCAGCGACCGAAATATGCCGCTGCCGGTAATCGCTGTACATCGGTGCTTCCCTCAGCACATCGGGAGCAAAATCCTGTGCGGTAGAGTCTGGCGTCACCACTGTGCGCCCATCAGGCTTACGCACGCGCACATACTCCACCTGCAACTTCTCCGTCGCCGAGGAATATCCGAAAACCAGCTGGCCGAATTCCTCCACGCCTGCCTGACTCTGGATCCGGACCACGGCTTCAGTCTCGCTCACCTCGGTTCCATCATTTTCAAAGCGGATGCGGTTCAGGATGCGTTCAAAAACCGCGCCTTCATCAGCGTTGGCCAATGGCGTTTTCTGTGCAGGCAGGTTTTGCGTAGGCAGGTTTTGCGTTGGGTTCTGCGTGGGCGGGGTCGAAGATGACGCGGGAGTTTGCCCCAACGCATTCAAGGCGACCAGACAACTGATCAGCCCGATCGGCATGAGCGAGAAGAGGCCAGAGGAGCGCGATATGCGAAAAAACATATTGCAGTTCTTTTACGCTGTGGACGGCTCAAAATCAAACCAGGCAAGTGCTCTCGGCATCAAGCCCGGTTCGCCGCCGACTCTAACGACTCCGGACCTGCTCACCCCGCCCCGTTCTGAAGCCGTGGGTACGCAGGTTACTTGCCGTCGCTGTGCTATCCTGACTACACTTTAGATGTTTCCGTCACATTATGTTTGCGGTACGCCTTGGCGCAGCATCGAACCTTTGGTATGGAGCTTTTTCTTAACCTTTGTTGGCTGTCTCTGTTGCTGCCCGCTTATTTGCTCTGGCGCCAGCGGAGTTGCTCGGCCCTCGCCGGCCGTGCCGCAGGAAGGATCACCAGGGGCTCGGCAGTCGCGCCGCTTGTCTTCTTGTGCGCGCTTGCCTGCGCGATACTTTTGCTGTTCCCCGTTATTTCCGCCTCTGACGATCTGCACGCCATGCGCGCGGAGATGGAAGAATCCTCGCTCGGCAAGCGTAGTGTCTCCCAGGCGGGCACAGATAGTGCTTCGGTTTCGCATAGCCGCTCTCACAATCTGACCGCCCTCATCACTACAACACCTTTGCCGAAGCTCAAGAGCTTGCACCGGTTGGAACTTCTCGCTGCGTCGCTTTCGACGCCCGTCGCTCCATCGTTGATCCGCGCCAGCCGCGCTCCTCCCATCTCTCATCTCGCATAAGCCCTCAAGTTGCCGATCGCTTCCATTTGAAGGATCGAACCTGGCTCTCCTCATTTTTGAATTCTTGCAAGGGAACCTGGATGCTCACGGCGACGCTGCGTCATTTGGGATGACGCCAATCCATATTTCAGCTTTCGCAGGTTCAGGGATCAGGCGAAAGTCTGGCAGGCAGTCTGGCAGATAAAGATGAGTAGAAAAATGCAGCCACATTTCCGGCGTCTCGCAGTTCGGTACGTCGTTCGGTACACGGTTCGGCCCTTCATTCGATACATAATTCGATACGATGGTCGATACGCCGTTCCATGCATGGTTCGTGACATGATTCGCTCTTTGCGCGTTCTGCCCCTCGTCGTGGCCGCGGTTTGCTTCGCGCAGCCCGCTCCGCCGTCAGTTCCTCCACCGGCTCAAAGCTTCACTTGGGAGAACGTGAAGGACCGGTTCGAGCAGAACAACCCGACCCTGCTCGCGGACAAGCTGAACATCGACGAATCCCGGGCTCAGGAGATCACCGCACACCTGCGTCCCAACCCGAGCTTGGGGCTGCTGGCCGACCAGATTGATCCATTTAATTCCGGGCCGTCGCATGGAGCGTTCGCTTATTTGCTTCCTTCCGCCACGGTCAGCTACTTGATCGAGCGCGATCACAAGCGGGACTTGCGTCTGGAAAGCGCGAAAAAAGCCACGGGAATCGCCGTTTCCAACCATGCGGACCTGGAGAGAAGTCTGCTTTTCAATTTGCGGAGCGGGTTTGTTTCAACCCTGCAAGCAAAAGCCGTACTCAAACTGGCAACCGACAACCTCGCGTACTACGATCACGTGCTCGCGATCAGCAGAGATCGTTTCAGTGCCGGTGACATCGCTCAAATCGATCTCGATCGCTTGGAGTTGCAGCGCGTGCAGTATGAATCGGATGTTCAAACCGCGCTGGTCAATCTGCGTACCGCGAAAATCCAGCTGCTCACGCTGCTTAACGACCGCACTCCGGTTGAACAATTCGATGTCACTGGTCTGTTCGATTTCAGCGATCAACTGTCGTCCCAGGACGACTTCAGGAAAATCGCTTTGGACTCCCGTCCCGATTTGCAGGCGGCGGTTGAAGCCGTTGACAAAGCGCAAACGGACCACAAACTTGCCACTGCCAATGGGTCCACCGATCCGACCGTTAGTTTCGATGTCGGCCGTAACCCGCCGATTGACGCCTATTTCGGCGTCGGAGTCAGTATTCCGCTGCGCATCTTCGATCGCAACCAAGGCGAAAAGCTGCGCACGAAACTTGATATCGATCGCAACCAGCGGCTGCTCGATGCCGCGCGCGCACAGGTCTTCAGCGATGTCGATTCCGCGTACGCGACAGTGAGCAGCAATGTGGTCCTGTTGCAGCCCTACAAGGCGAAATATCTGCAACAGGCTGTCCGAGTCCGCGACACCGTGTTTTTTGCCTACCAGCACGGCGGCGCATCCTTGCTCGATTTCTTGAACGCGCAAAGCGACTACCGCGCCGTGGAACTTAGCTATGTCAACTTGATCGGCGCCTACTTGACGGCTGCGGCACAACTGAATATGGCCGTTGGCCGGGAGGTCATCCAATGAAAATGAAAAGCGGATTTATGGGCTCAAGGCTGACGGCAGCTCTTTGCCTGTCGCTGCTTTGTTTAGCCTTGAGCCTGCTCCTGCTAGGATGCAGCGACAGCAAAGCCGACCCCAAGGCTGAAGCGCCTCCTGCCGCTACGGTCGAGCCCGACCTCGATGCCAACAACTTCAAGGTCGATCACCCGGAGCAGTTTCCACTGGTGGCGGCGATTGAGCACAAGGCGGCGCCT
>Ga0210385_10000334_pt1 | contig 37813 bp, 41 predicted proteins | sample IncBWH26OmetaG_FD_160107 | JGI IMG/M metagenome (GOLD analysis project Ga0210385, IMG submission 160107) | Forest soil microbial communities from Barre Woods Harvard Forest LTER site, Petersham, Massachusetts, United States - Inc-BW-H-26-O ...
ACTGTCGGTGGCATCGCTCAGGTGCGCCGTGACCGCGGCGATGTGATCCATCGCGGCACTGAGCTGCGGACCCGCCTTGTCGGTCACACCACGGACGCTGGCGGCGGTGGCGCGAAACTCATCGGAAGTCTCACGCAGATCGGCGACCAGGCTGCGTATGTCCTTGATGGTGTCGGGAAGCGCGCGGGTGGTGGCGTCCAGGTTGCTGAAGGCGTGGGTGATGGATCTGATGTTGTCGTCATCCAGCAGCAGCTCGATGCGGCCGAGCGCATCGGTGGCGCGGCCGACCATTTCCGGCAGGCTGGCCAGCAGCAGGTCGAAGTTGGATTTGGAAGAGCGTATGACCGGGTAGCGCTCGCTTGGCACGGGCGGCAGCAAACGCTTGTTGCCCGCCTCGCGCAGCAGGTCGATGAACAGCACCCCGGTCACGCCCTGCTGCGACAGCTCAGCCACCGACTGATCCGACACCGGGGTGGAGGAGTCGATATCGACGATGACCTGCACGCGGCTGGCATTGCGCGGATCGATGTACATGTTCACCACGCGGCCCACATTCACTCCCAGGTAGCGCACCGGGGCGCCCTGGGTCAGGCCGCTGACGCTGCCGTCGAAATAGACTTCATAGCGGGTGAAGTCGCGGTGCTCGCGCGCATCGCTGTACCAGTAGACGAACAGGCCGGCCATGGCGATGACCAGCAGCACGAAGGCGCCCACCGCCGCATAGTTTGCTTCACGTTCCATCTGGCTCTCCGGCCCGGGCGCTGTGGCCGCGTGCCCGCACCCCATGGAAGTACGCCTGTATCCAGGGATGTGGATTGTCCATGATGCCGGTCAGGGTGTCGCTCACCATGCGCCGGTCCACAATCACCCCCACACGATTGCAGGTACGGAAGATCGTGTCCAGATCGTGGGTGATCATGACCACGGTCAGGTCCAGGTGCTGGTGCAGGTACAGCAGCAGCTCATCAAAGGCCGCGGCACTGATCGGATCCAGGCCCGCCGTCGGTTCATCCAGGAACAGCAGCTGTGGGTCCAGGGCCAGTGCCCGCGCCAGGGCCGCGCGTTTGATCATGCCGCCGGAGAGCTGCGCGGGGTACTTGCGGGCACTGTCCGCGGGCAATCCGACCATGCGCACCTTGAGCATGGCCAGTTCATCCAGATCCGAGTCCGCAAGGCGCAGGTATTCCAGCATCGGCAGCTGCACGTTCTGCAGCACTGTCAGCGCGCTGAACAGCGCACCTTCCTGAAAGGTGACCCCGTAGTCGGCCTTGACCGCGCGCATCTCCTGCGCCGTCATGCGCGTGACATCTTCACCGTTCAGGCACACGGTGCCGGCAAGCGGCCGCTGCAGACCGAGTATGCTTCGCAGCAGCACCGACTTGCCCGCCCCGGAGCCGCCGACGACGCCGAAGATCTCCTTCGCCTCCACCGTCATGTCCAGGCCGTCGTGCACCAGCTGCGCCCCGAAGCGGTTGACCAGCCCGCGCACCTGCACCCGTGGCGCCATCAGATATCCAGTTGCATGAACAGCATGGCGAACAGCGCGTCGGCCAGCAGCACCACAAAGATGGCCTGCACCACGGCCACGGTGGTCAGCCGGCCCAGTTCGCGCGAGGAGCCGCGCACCTGCATGCCGCGGTAGGTGCCCGCAAGGCCGATGAGCAGGCCGAACACCGGCGCCTTGATCACCCCCACCCAGAAGGTGGTCGAGGCGATGGATTCGTTCATGCGAATCAGGTACTGCGGCAGCGGGATATCCAGCAGGTACCTGCACAGCAGCGCACCGCCCAGCAGGCCCACGGCATCGGCGATGACGGCCAGCAGCGGCAGGGCGATGATCAGGCCGATGATTCGCGGCAGCACCAGCGCCTCAAAGGGATCCACGCCGATGGCGCGCAGCGCATCCACCTCCTCGTTCAACTGCATGGAGCCGATCTCCGCGGCGAAAGCGCTGCCTGAGCGGCCGGCCACGATGATGGCGGTCAGCAGCACCCCCAGCTCGCGCAGCACCCCGATGGTCACCAGGTCCACCACGAAGAGCTCGGCACCGAAGCGCGCCAGCTGCTGCGCGCTCATGTAGGCAATGATGACGCTGATCAGGAACGCGATCAGCGTGACGATCGGAATGGCGGTGATGCCTGTTTCATAGACATGGCGCGCGATTGAAATCGGTCGCAGCCGCCTGGGTGCGCGCAGCGCACCCAAGGCGGTCACGGCGATGCGGCCGACGAAGGCGAGCCCGCTCAGCACATCATCCCAGCCGCCCACGACCCGACGCCCCAGCGCTTCCACCGGCTCCTCGATGTGGTGCGGCCCGGGAACCTCGGGATGCTCCGGCGGTGGCTCGCTGGTGGCCGTGGCGATCAGGCGCAGCTGATCCGGTGGTGGTCCGGAGAATTCGACGCTGGCCCCGGCCGCCGTGGCGCGTGTCACGAAGTCGCGCAGCTTGACGCTCGCCGACAGGTCCAGCGCCGTCACGGCGGTGGTGTCGATGCGAACGTGCGTGGCGCCGCCGAGCTCCACGCCGGCAAGCTCGCGGGCGAGGGCGTCCAGCTGCGTGATGCGCCAGGGGCCGGTCAGTTGAAGTTCGACGCCCTGCGCCGTGCGGCGGCTTTGCAAATACACGTCGTTGTCGCCAGCATCAGGTATCGTCCCGATACTGCCTGATGCGGATGGTCGCGACAATCAACAGCGCTGCCACCAGGACCCCCAGCCACAGGTCGACGTTGGCGAACACCGGCAGCGGATTGATGTTCGCAATCAGCATGTTCAGGGTCAGGGGCTGACTGGCGCCATCAGGGGCCCCGGGCGGGGTCATCCCGGCGTGCAGGAACACGGCGCCCATCCGGTACATCAGGATGCTCCACACATGATGGGTGCCCAGCGCGATCCGCTCCATCATGGCGATGACCAGCGGCGGCAGGATCACCCACAGCCACACGCTGCGCCGCGCCCACGCCGACACCAGCAGCAGGTAGGCGGTGATGGGCGCATACCACAGCACCCCGGCGATCACCGCGAGCAGTGAAATTCCCTGGATGCGCAGCCAGGTGCCCGCTTCCCAGAACACGCCACCCACATGATCCGCGGCGCGCACGTAGTAGATACCCGTCATCAGCAGCGTGGTCGCCGCCGACACCAGGTAGACCCCCAACGGCACCAGCACCAGCGCCAGCAGCAGTTTCGACAGCACCGTGAGGGTGTCTGACACCGGCATCGACTTCCAGAACAGTATGCTGCGGTCCTTGCGCTCGGTGTACAGGCAGTCCGCGGCATACATGGAGACGATCAGCCCCAGGGTGAAGAACTGCGGCAGCGCCGCCAGCGCCACCACCAGGCCGAACACGGCACTGCGCTGTTCCGGCAACGCGGCCATATTGGAATCGAAACTCTGCTTGCCGATGATGGCGCCCACCAGCAGCAGCGCGGCCACCGACAGCGGAGCGATCCACAGCGCGCGGTGTTCCCACAGCTCGCGCCGGATCAGGGTGCGCAGCACCGGCGGGTGTCCGTAGACCGTCGGAGCCGGCGTCGAGTCCGCGCCAGTTGCCTCGAGGGTGGGCTCTGGAGTGCTCATGCCGCCTGCATCTTTGCCACGAACAGGTCGGCGATTGACGGAGTGCGGACATCGCCCAGCGGCTCCAGGCTCTCGGGCGATTGACCTTCGAAGAACATCGCCACGCGACCGAAGATCTCGCGTTCGTAGAACGGGTGCAGCTGCCTGGCGCGGGCCACCTGGTCCGGACCCACGGTCACCTGCACATACTGCTGCGCCAGGGTCTCCACGGGTGCGTCCAGGGTCACGCGGCCCTGGCGCAGGAACAGCACATCGGTGAGCAGGTGCTCGATCTCCTCCACCTGGTGGGTGGTCAGGAGGATGGTGCGGTCCTTGTCGAAATAGTCATTCAGCAAGGTGTCGTAGAACTGGCGCCGGTACAGCAGGTCCAGGCCCAGTGTGGGCTCATCCAGCACCAGCAGCCGCGCGTCGATGGCCAGGATCAGTGCCAGATGCAGCTGGGTCACCATGCCCTTGGACAGCTCCCGTACCCGGCTGTTCATCTTCAGATCGGTCTTGCGCAGGAACTGTTCGGCATGTTCGCGGTTGAAGCGCGGATGTACGCCGGCCACATAATCGAGCGCCTGGCTGACTTTCAGCCAGCGTGACAGCACCGCGACGTCGGCGATGAAACAGACATCGCGCATCAGCTCATCGCGCTGGGTGCGCGGATTGCGCCCCAGTACCGTCAGATCCCCCTGGTAGCTGGTCAGCCCCAGGATGGCCTTCAGGGCGGTGGTCTTGCCGGCACCATTGGCGCCGATCATGCCCACGATGCGCCCCGGGGCGACACTGAAGGTCACATCGTCCAGGGCGCGATTGGACCCGTAATACTTGCGCAGCCCCCGGGCCTCAATTACTGCCGTCATGCTTCTCATCCGGTGGCGGTGGGGAGTTCTTTTTTTCGGCGGCTTGCTCCGCGCGCAGCAGATCCGCGGCGGACAGCCCGAGCCGGACGATGGCCGCATGAACCTTGGGCCACTCATCGTCCAGGAAGCGCTGGCGTTCATCCTTGAGCAGCGCGGCGCCCGCGCCGGTGCTGACGAACATGCCCCGACCCCGGCGTTTTTCGACCAGATGCTCATCGACCAGCTGCTGGTAGCCCTTCAGGACCGTCAGCGGGTTGAGCCGGAACTCCGAGGCGACGCTGCGCACCGAGGGCAACGCGTCACCCTCCTTGAGAATCCCGTCCAGAATCATCGCGACCACACGGTCCCGCAGTTGCCTGTAGATGGGCACACTGTCTTCCCACTGCGGGTCCATGAACGCTCCGAGACGCCCGTATCGGGCAAGTAGCGTTCTAATCTACCAGAACAGCAGAAGGCGTTGACGAGTCCACGCTTCGCTCCGAGGTAGGCGAAGTCTGACCGGTGAGCTGCGCCTGCGCAGTGCTCACGTTGAACTCATGGATCAGAATCGCATTCGGGGCCATTGCCAGCATGGCGCAGACCAGGACCTTCAGGTTCACATTGTTGGTGCTCATTTCCATCTCCTCTTCCCGACCCGGAGGGGCGACCGCCTCCCCCTGTTGTCATGGTGTTATATATAACTACAACACTACCCATGTGTCAAGCCCCAACACATGAGACATAGTTCACAGATCGGCCAGGTCGGTAGAATCGCCGGTCACCTTCCCTGGAGTCCCTCATGAAGCAAGCTTTGAACGTCGCAATCACCGGGGCTGCCGGTCAGATCGGCTATGCCCTGGCTTTCAGGGTGGCTTCCGGCCAGCTGTTTGGCGCGGACCAGCCCGTGAATCTGCACCTGCTGGAGATACCCCAGGCGCTGCCGGGCCTTCAGGGCGTGGTCATGGAGCTGGATGATTGCGCCTTTGCCACCCTTAACAAGGTCATCGCCACGGACGATGCCAAGGTGGCCTTCAAGGACTGCCACGCCGCGCTGCTGGTGGGTGCCCGTCCGCGCGGACCCGGCATGGAACGCAAGGATCTGCTGCTGGCCAATGCGCAGATTTTCTCCGCCCAGGGCCAGGCGCTGAACGCAGTCGCGGATCGCAAGGTCAAAGTGCTGGTGGTGGGCAATCCGGCCAATACCAATGCGCTGATCGCACGCGCCAATGCCCAGGATCTGGAGGCGCGCAACTTCACCGCCATGACCCGTCTGGATCACAACCGCGCGCTGGCGCAGCTGGCGCACAAGACCGGCACGCATGTCACCCAGATCAGGAAGATGATCATCTGGGGCAACCACTCGGCCACTCAGTATCCGGATGTCAGCCACGCCACGGTGGATGGCAAGCCGGCGAAGAGCCTGGTGGATCAGAAATGGCTGGATGAGACTTTCATTCCCGTGGTCCAGCAGCGCGGCGCGGCGGTGATCAAGGCGCGCGGCTCCTCCTCGGCGGCCTCGGCCGCCTCGGCGGCGCTTGACCACGTGCGCACCTGGGCGCTGGGCACCGCGGAGGGTGACTGGGTGAGCATGGGCGTGCCGTCCGATGGCAGCTATGGCATTCCCGCGGGCGTCATCTATTCGTATCCGGTGACCTGCCGCAACGGTGACTACCAGATCGTGCAGGGCCTGGCCATCGATGAGGGCAGCCGCAAGCGCATGACTGTCACCGAGAACGAACTGAAAGAAGAGCGCGAGGGCGTCAAAGACCTGCTGGGCTGAGGTTCAGCCCTAAGCGGTACACGGGGGTGTCATGTACGGCGCGATCATCACGGTGCTCTTCCTGGCCGCCGTCGTCGTACTCACGTACCGGCGGCTGGGACTGCTGAGCTTCTGCATCACGCTCACGGTGCTGCTGGGCCTGTACTGCTACCTGGCGCCACCGGCGCCAGTGTGGAAGAGCCTGTTGTGGGTGCTGACCGGCCTGCTGTGGCTGCTCAACCTCAAACCGCTGCGCCGGGTGCTCATCAGCGGCCCCTTCCTTGGCTCCTATCGGCGCATGCTGCCCTCGATGTCGCAGACCGAGAAGGAGGCGCTCGAAGCCGGCACGGTGTGGTGGGACGGGGAGCTGTTCACCGGCGCGCCACGCTGGGAGAAACTGCACAGTGCCAAGGCGCCGCAGCTGACCGCTGAAGAACAGGCGTTCCTGGATGGGCCTTGTGAAGAACTGTGCGCGATGCTCGATGACTGGGACATCACGCACGTGCGCGCCGACCTGCCTCCGGAGGTGTGGTCGTACCTCACGGCGAAGGGCTTCTTCGCCATGATCATTCCGAAACGCTATGGGGGCCTTGAGTTCTCAGCCTACGCGCACTCCTGCGTGCTCGCGAAGGTCGCCAGCCGCAGCACCACCTGTTCCTCCATTGTGGCCGTCCCCAATTCGCTCGGGCCGGCCGAACTGCTCAATCACTATGGCACGCAGGAGCAGAAGGACTACTACCTGCCGCGGCTCGCGCGCGGTGATGAGATTCCCTGCTTCGCCCTCACCGGCCCGCGCGCGGGTTCCGACGCCGCCTCGCTGCCGGATACCGGGATCGTCGGCCGCGGTACCTGGCAGGGGCGCGAGGTTCTCGGGCTCACGCTGAATTTCTCCAAGCGCTACATCACCCTGGCACCGGTGGCGACGGTCATCGGTCTTGCCTTCAGGATGTTTGATCCGCAAAAACTCCTCGGCGAGCGCACCGATCTGGGCATCACCGTGGCGCTGATCCCGCGCGAGACGCCCGGCATCAGCATCGGCCGCCGGCACTTCCCGCTGAACATTCCCTTCCAGAACGGACCCATCCAGGGACAGGACGTGTTCGTGCCGCTGGATTGCCTGGTCGGTGGAGCGGCGATGGCCGGCCAGGGCTGGCGCATGCTGGTGGAGCAACTGTCGGTGGGCCGCTGCATCTCCCTGCCCTCCAACACCACCGGCAGCGCCAAGGCCGCGGTGTGGGCCACCGGTGCCTATGCCCGCGTGCGCCGGCAGTTCAACCTGCCCATCGCGCGCTTCGAGGGCATCGAGGCGGTGATCGCGCGCATGACCGGGCTCACCTACACCATGGATGCGGCGCGGTCCGTGACCGCCGGCGCCATCGATGGCGGGGAGAAGCCCTCGGTGCCCTCGGCGATGCTCAAATACCACGTCACGGAAATGGGCCGCATCGTGGCCAACGATGCCATGGATGTTCATGGCGGCAAGGGTATCTGTCTGGGGCCCAGCAATTACCTGGCACGCGGCTATCAGACCGTGCCGGTGGCCATCACCGTGGAAGGCGCCAACATCCTGACGCGCAATCTCATCATCTTCGGTCAGGGGGCGATCCGCTGCCATCCCTTCGTGCTCAAGGAGATGGAGGCGGCCCGCAATCCGGAGCGTCGCGCCGGCGTGGCGCAGTTCGACAAGGCGCTGTTCGGACACATGGGATTCACCATTTCAAATGCGGTGCGCTCCTGCGTCATGGCGCTGACCCTGGCGCGGGTGCGCGGCGTGCCGGATCACGGCCCGACCCGGCGCTACTACCAGCACATCGAGCGTTTCAGCGCCTCCTTCGCCTTCGCGGTGGATGTGGCGATGCTGACCCTGGGCGGCTACCTGAAGAAAAAGGAGTCCCTGAGCGCAAGGCTGGGCGATGTGCTCTCGGCCATGTACCTGGCCTCGATGGTGCTCAAGCACTACGACAATGAGGGCCAGCCGGAGGCGGATCTGCCGGTGGTGGAATGGGCCTGCCGCAACTTGCTGTATTCGGCTCAGGAACAGCTGCACGGGTTCCTGCGCAACTTCCCCAACCGTTTCCTGGCCGGCCTGATGCGGCTGTGCATTTTTCCGCGCGGCCTGACCTATTTCGCACCCTCCGATCGGCTCTCGCGGCAGGTGGCCGACCTGGTCACGGCGCCCACGGCGACCCGTCAGCGGCTGGGCACCTTCGCCTATACCACGCTCAATGAGCGCAGCCCGCTCGGTGCCCTCCAGGAAGTGCTGCTGCTGGCCGAAGGCGCCGAAGTTCTCGAGAAGCGCATCCGCGACCAGGGTGTGAAGACCGGTCGGGTGACGGCGCTGGACCTGCCCGGCAGGATCGTCCAGGCGGTGGCGGCCGGATTGCTGAGCGTCGCCGAAGGCGAGCAGCTGGCGGAGTTTGATCGCAAGGTCATGCAGATCCTTCGCGTCGATGATTTTGCACCGCACGAACTGATTCCCGGAACCCGGTTGTCTTCCGCTGACCGACCTGTCTAAGCTGATCGCCCTTCATATCAAGGAGCTGCCATGCGTACTCTCGCTCTCGCCGCTTTGCTGTTCACCGTTTCCACCGGCGCCGTGCTCGCCGCGGATGCCGCGCCCGACAACTACTGGCCCAAGGACGCCAGGATCTACATCATCAGCCCGAAGTCGGGCGCCAAAGTCACCAGCCCGGTCACGATCAAATTCGGGCACAAAGGCCTGGACATCGCGCCCGCCGGCGATAAGACCCCGAACACCGGACACTTCCACCTGCTGATCGACCAGGGCCTGCCCAGCGACCTGAGCGTGCCGCTTCCGGCCAATGACAACATCCTGCACTACGGCAAGGCGCAGACCGAAGCGACTCTGGATGCGACCAAGCTGCCTCCCGGCAAGCACACGCTGCAGCTGGTGATGGGTGATGGCAGCCATATCCCGCACAGCCCGGCGCTGGTGTCGAAGAAGATCACCATCACGGTCGAGTAGGACCTGGGTGGGCGTCGCGCGGGCCGTTCTGCATGTCGACATGGATGCGTTCTACGCGTCCGTGGAGCAGCATGATGATCCGCGACTTCAGGGTCTGCCGGTCATCGTCGGCGGCACCGGCCCACGCGGGGTCGTGGCCGCCGCGAGCTACGAAGTGCGCAAGTTCGGCGTACGCTCGGCCATGCCGATGCGCCAGGCGCTGGAGCGCTGCCCGCAGGCGCTGTGCGTGCGGCCGCGCATGGCCCGCTACCAGGAAGTGTCGCGGCAGGTCTTTGCGATCTTCAACGAGTTCACGCCCCTGGTGCAGGGCCTGTCACTGGACGAAGCCTTCCTGGATGTGTCGGCCAGCCGCGAGCCGGCGGCACAGATTGCCCGGGCCATCAAGCAGCGCATTCGCGCGGTCACCGGCCTGACGGCCTCGGTGGGCGCCGCCACCAACAAGCTGGTCGCCAAGATCGCCTCGGATCTGAACAAGCCTGATGGGTTGACCGTGGTCACGGCACTGAACCTGCGCGCGGTGCTGGATCCGCTGCCGGTGCGGCGTCTTCCGGGGCTTGGCGGCAAGACCGGCCGCCGACTGGAGGCCGCCGGGGTGCACACCCTGGGCGAGCTGCGGGTGGCGACCGATGAGTGCCTGCGGCCGATCTTCGGCCGGCATTGCCAGGAACTGCGCGACCGTGCCGCCGGTATCGATGAGCGGCCGGTGATGGTCGAACGGCAGGAACTGTCGATCAGCGCCGAGGACACCTTCGATCAGGACATCCATGAGCGGCGCAGGCTGCACCAGGCGGTGGCGGAACTGGCCGATCTGGCCTGCAGTCGAACCCGTGACCGCGAACTGGCGGCCGGTTGCATCAGCGTCAAGATCCGCGAGCATGACTTCACGACCGTCACCCGCCAGCGTGCGGTTCAGCCGCCGACCCAGGATCGCCGGATGATTGCCACCGTGGCCACGCAGCTGCTGGACCTTTGGTTGGATGAACATCCCGGGGCCCGGCTGCGGCTGCTGGGGGTGGCGTTGCGCCAGCTGACGCCTGCGACCCAGCTGGATCTGTTCGGCGCCGAACCAGGCGTCGTCGATGAAACCATGGATGCCGTGCGGCAGCGCTTCGGCAAACTGGCGCTGCGTCGCGCCAGCAGTCTCGAGTAGCCCCATGTACCGGGCCTTTTTCGGACTGAATGAAAAACCCTTCGCGATCACTCCGGATCCGCGCTATCTGTTCCTGAGCGAGCGTCACGCGGAGGCGCTGGCACATCTTCTGTACGGCATCACCGAGGCCGGTGGCTTCATCCAGCTCACCGGCGAGGTCGGGACCGGCAAGACCACGGTGGTGCGCTCGCTGCTGGCGCAGACGCCACAGCATGCCGAGATCGCCCTGATCCTCAATCCGCGCATGACCGCGGCGGAGTTCCTGCTCACCATCTGTGAGGAGCTCGGGATCGGCGTCCAGGATGCTGCGACCGGCAGCCTCAAGGACCTGGTGGACATTCTCAGTCAGTACCTGCTTCGCGCCCACGGTACCGGCAAGCGCGTGGTGCTGGTGGTCGATGAGGCGCAGAACCTGGCGCCCGAGGTCCTCGAACAGGTGCGCCTGCTCACCAATCTTGAGACCAATACCCAAAAGCTGCTGCAGATCATCCTCATCGGCCAGCCTGAGCTGCGCGAGCTGCTGGATCGAAATGAATTGCGCCAGCTCGCCCAGCGCATCACCGGCCGCTACCACCTGTGCCCGCTCACGGTGGATGAAACCATCGCCTATGTGCGCCACCGCCTGCGCGTGGCTGGCGCCACTGCCGACATTTTCACCCCCGCCGCGCTGCGCGAGGTGCATCGCCTGTCGCACGGCGTACCGCGGCTGATCAATGTGCTGTGCGATCGCGCGCTGCTCGGCGCCTATACCCAGGACCGCCACCAGATCGGCCCGTCGTTTGTCCGACGCGGCGCGATCGAAGTGTTCGGCAAACATTTCTGGCCCTGGTGGCTGCCGTGGAGCGTGGCGGCCGCCACGGTTCTGGTCGTGGCCTGCGGCGCCTGGGCCGCTTGGCGCTACGGTCCCTGGAGCCAGAGCCCAGCGCCGCTTCAGGCCCACGCCGCCGCGCCTCCGGGCGCCATCGGTTCGCCCCCGGCCGCGGCCCACGCCTCGGCACCGCCGGCGCGATCCTCCAGTGCCCCGACTGCCTCCCGGCTCGGCGCGCTGCTGGCCGACCAGGCCGCGCAGACCACGCCCGCTGCGGCGTTCGGCCAGTTGTTCAGCATCTGGGGCGCGCGCTATACGGCCGGCGGCGCGGATCCCTGCGCGCAGGCCACCGCACAGGGTCTGGAGTGCTATGTGCAGAAAGGCTCACTGGCGCAGCTGCGGCTGTACAACCGGCCTGCCATCCTGTTGCTCACCGACGATCAGGACACCGCTCATCAGATTGTGCTGACGGGCCTGGATGATGAATACGCCCACGTCGATATCGGCACTCAGCCGCAGCTGGTCACCATCGGCGACCTGTCGCGCTATTGGTTCGGGGACTTCATTCTGCTGTGGCGCCCCGCAACCCACGATCCGCGGCCCCTGTCACCGGGCATGCAGGGGGCTGAGATCCGCCAGCTGCGCACGGACCTGTGGCGCCTGACCGGCAAAACCGCCCCGGCTGATGCCAGCGATGTCTACGATGGAGAGCTGGCGCAACTCGTGCGAGACTTCCAGCGCGCTCACCGGCTGACGGCCGACGGCGTGGCCGGGGTACAGACCCTGATGGTGCTCAACAGCACGCTGGCGAAGCCGGACTCGCCGCAACTTGCGTCGCTACCCGAACACGGAAGTTGACCATGTCCTTCATCCTCGACGCATTGAAGAAATCTGAAACCGAGCGGCAACGCGCCGACGCGCCGGCGCTGTACGAGATGAAGATGGCGCCGCCACGGCGGGGTGTGGCGGTCTGGCTCATCGTGCTGGCGGCCCTTCTGGTCATCAATGTCATCGTGCTGTCGGTGGTGCTGCTGCGTGGCACGCATGGGAGTTCGCAGATTGATGCCGGAGCGGTCGCGACACCCCCCAGCGCACCCGCCGCCGCCACGGCCTATCCGACCGCGCCGACCGCCCCCCCACCGGCACTGGCCGCCCCCGCGAATCCCACGCCGACCCCTGCCACGGCGTCCGACCCTGCCAGTGCGGCCAATACCGCCAGCTCCGAGGCCGCTGATGATGCACCGGCCGTGGAGCCGCCCCATGGCAATGGCAGCGCCAATGCCGGCGCCGGCACGGGGGTGGGCGGCACCGGCGAGGTGCCAACCTATGCCCAGGCGGCCAGTGTCCCCGGCGCGAATCTTCCTGAGCTTAAGCTTGACCTACACGCCTATGCCACGAACCCGGCGGACCGTTTCGTGTTCCTGAACATGACCAGGCTGAAGGAAGGCCAGAGCACCCCGTCGGGCGTTCGGGTGGAGAGCATCACGCCCGAGGGTGCCGTCCTGTCCTGGCAAGGCTCAAGGTTCTTCCTGCAGCGCGAATAGACCCCCGCCCCGGGCCCTGCGGCCGGCCGCCAGCTGCCTTCCGGGAGACCGGTTTCACAGAAATTGACGCTGCCGCGCGACATTCCGCGGTCCTTCCGTCAAGGTTGTCCTGGGTCCATGCCTGCCCCCTTTGCAGGGGGGTGCACCCATTCTGGGACAACCATTTACAGTGTCGGAACCAGCGCAGAATCAGCCCGCCCAGGAGGCGCCTGCCGGCCTTGTGCCGTCCGCGGGAGCGGCCCGCATGGCCGAGAACCTCCTGCTGTTGACCCATGATGAGTCACTGATCGAAGCGCTGACCGGCGTGGTGGCCCCCGGCACCCTGATCAGCGTCCGGGATGAGGCCGCGCTCGCCGGCCAGCTCATGAGCGTGGCGGCGGGGGTGGTGTTCATCGATGCCGGAGAAGGCGCCGCCCAGGCAGCCCTGACGGCACAACTGACGCAACGCCTGCACGGTCAGTTGCCCGACGTCGTCCTGGTGGTGGCCGGGGACGGCGCGGCGCAAAGCGAACTGGCATCCCTCATCGCTGACGGCACCATCTACCGCTTCGTCCACAAGCCGGTGTCGGCGCAGCGGGTCAAGCTGTTCGTCGATGCCGCCTGGCGCAAACGCGACGGCACCAGCAGCGGTTCCAGTGGCCTGTACCAGTCCCTTTCGATGTCGCAGACCTTGCCCATCCTGCCCATGCCGCGGCCAGTGCCCTGGCTGGGAATCACCGCGGCGGCGGCCGTCGTCGGCGTGGCGCTGCTGTGGCATGCCGTGAATTCACCGCGCAGCGCCGCACCTCCGGACAGCGAGCCGGCGCCGGCGCTGTCCTCGGCGCCTGCCGTGGCGGCTGCGCTGCCGAGCGTTGCCGCACCGGCGCCGCCGGCCGCGGAGAGCCCGGCGCACGCCACCGAGCAGGTGCGCGTCATTGCGCGGCGTCGCACCGAGGTGGCGATCGGGACCGCGTCGCTGCGTGAGGTCCCGCCGGCGGCGTCCATCCCGGTGACCGTCTCGGTACCCGCATCGGTGCCGGACCCCGTGCCGGTGTCGGCGCCGGCCGCGAAGCTGTTGCCGGTGGTCGCGGCCAGCGCAGCGACGCTGACCGATGCCAGTAACGTGAGCACCGCTGGTGGCCAGCCGACCTCGACGCCACCGGTCAGTGAGGCCAAAGACCCGCTCTCGGTAGCCGCCGTCATCCTGCAGCGTGTGTACTGGGTGGATCCTGAATTTCCGGAGATTGCGCGCGAACAGGACCTCACGGGCTTCGTGGACCTGGAGTTCATGGTGCACGCGGATGGCAGCGTCACCGATGTCACGGTGCTCAAAGCCCAGCCGGCCGGGGTCTTCGAAAAGGCTTCCGTGGCCGCGGTGCGGCAATGGCGCTACCGTCCCGTCGAACGCGACGGCATACCGGTCGACGAGCACGCGCGACTGCGACTGAACTTCGGCTACAAGTAGGCGCGTAGTCATGAACGCCCGCCTTCTGATCGTCGATCGCGATGCCCACTACCGGGAATGGCTGCGCAATCACCTGGGGGTGCTGTTTCCGGACGGCATGGTGACGGCGATGGACGAGCGCGAATTCGAAACTCGCCTCGAGTCCTTCACGCGCCAGGAATTCCACCTGATCATGTTCGTCGCGCATTTCGGCTATAGCCCCGAGGACCCGCATTCGGAAGGCCTGGAGCGGCTGCGCCTGCTGCGGGATCGGCCTGATTTTCCGGCCGTGATGGCCGTCGCCGAGGACGGCAACGAGCTGACCGCGGTGCGCGCCCTGCAGCTGGGTGCCATTGACTATCTGCCCAAGCGACTGGTCAATCCGGACCGGCTGCGAACGGCCGTGAAGCTCGCGCTGCGGCGCGTGGAGCTGGATACCCCGCAGCCTGCGGAACCGGCCGAGGAAGCCAGTGATGCCGCGGATGCCGCGCGTTCGCTGCGCGATCCCATCCCCGGCTACAGCATCCGCAAGACCATCGGTGAGTCCGAGAAAGCCATGGTGTATCTGGCCGGCAGCGAGAAGCGCGCCGAGGATGTGGCGCTGAAGGTCACCAAGAGCGAGGTCGAGGAAGCCGATAATCAGCAGGCGCTGGCGCGCGAATACGCCGCCCTCAGCGCGCTCAATAATCCTTCGATCGTCAGCATCTACGACTACGGCACCAATGCCGGGCGTGAATTCCTGGCGATGGAATACTTCCCGCGCGGCGATCTGAAGGGCCGGCTGCTGCGCGGCATACTCGAGGCGGATGCGCTGCGCTACCTGGAACAGATCGCGCGCGGCCTGCAGGTGGTGCACGAGGCCGGTATCCTGCATCGGGATCTGAAGCCCCCGAACCTGATGCTGCGCGAGAACGATACCCTGGTGTTGATCGACTTCGGGCTGGCGCGCAGCGTGGAAGGTGCACCCAACAGCACCCGCACCGGCGTGCTGCGCGGCTCCCCGTACTACATGAGTCCGGAGCAGGCCCTGGGCGAGGACCTCGACGGCCGCACCGACCTGTACAGCCTTGGCATCCTGTTCTACGAAATGGTCACCGGCCGCAAGCCCTACACGGGCCTGTCGGCCATCGATGTGCTGCAGCAGCATGTGACGGCGCCGGTGCCGCAGTTGCCGCACTCCCACGTGCATCTTCAGGCGCTGCTCGAGGGCCTGATCGCCAAGTCCCGCGACGACCGCTTTGCCAATGCCGCCCAGGCGATCGAAGCCATCGCCGGCATGCGCGCCCTGCGACGCACCGGTTCGCGCCGCTAAGCTCCCGCCAAGCCCGGGGAAAATCCCTACAGGCGGCCGTGCCTTTGGCTGACTTGGGATGGGCGCCGCCACGAATTTCCAGCGCCACGGCTTGCGCCCAGTATGGGCAACCTCAACAGGAGAGTGCCCATGAGCAGCAAGAAGATGGCGGTGTTCGGGATCTACCCGCATGCGTCACAGGCCGAGCGCGCGGTGGATGCCTTGATTGCGGCGGGATTCTCCAGCTCGGATATCTCAGTGCTGCTGCCCGACACGGACAGCACCCAGGCCTTCGCGCATCACAAGGACACCAAGGCACCCGAAGGCACGGCCGTCGGCGTGACCGCTGGCGGGGCGATCGGCGGCGTGCTGGGCGTACTGGCCGGAGTCGGCGCACTGGCCATCCCCGGTGTCGGTCCCCTGATCGCCGCCGGCCCGATCATGGCCGGGCTCGCGGGCCTGGGTGTCGGGGGTGCGTTGGGTGGCCTGGTCGGGGCGCTCATGGGCATGGGCATCCCCGAATATGAGGCGCAGCGCTACGAAGGGCGCGTCAAGGGTGGCGGCACGCTGCTGTCCGTGCACTGCGATACCTCCGATCAGATATCGCGCGCCAAGAACATATTGAAGGGCACGAGTGCCGAGGACATCGCCGCCACCAGCGAGGCGAGTTCACCGCGCAACGCCACCGCCGCCTGAGCATCGGAGATTCGCCATGATGAAGCGTCCGAGCTATCACTTCACGTTGCTGGCGGCGGCCGCCATGGCGCAGGCGGGCCTCGCCTTCGCCCAGGCACCGGATAACAGCAAGTCCAACGGCGCCGCCGAGAACTCCTCGAATGCCTCGAGCATCGCGGACGGGCAATCGAACCGCGCGGAGGATATTGCGCTGACGCGCAGGATCCGGCGCAGCGTCATGGCTGACAAGGGACTGTCGGTCGATGCCCAGAATGTGAAGATCGTGACGCTCAATGGCCACGTGACCCTCAATGGCGTGGTGCGCAGTGAAGCGGAAAAGGCTTCCCTGGAAGCCAAGGCCAGCATGGCAGCGGGGCCGGATAACGTGGTGAATGACCTGAAGGTCGTGCCGCAGAGCTGAAGGGACTCACAGCACCAGCGGCAGCAGCGCCCAGGTCGTGCGCCGGTACGCCGCATAGCGCTCGGCGAACTCGCGCAGCATCCAGCGCTCCTCCGCGCGGGACTTGAGCCATAGGGCGAGGAGCGCGATGAGGAAGGCGACCAGGCCGCGGGCCTGCCCGGCGGCGAGCCCTGAGCCCAGAAGTGCCATCAATGCTCCGGTATAGATGGGATGGCGCACCCACCGGTAGGGTCCGTCCATGACCAGTTCGTGATCAACCTTCACCGCCACCACGCCGCTCCAGTTCGCTCCCAGAACCATCCGTGCCCAGATGCTGAATCCCAGCCCGACGATCACCAGGGATACGGCAAACCAGTAGCGGGCCCAGCCGCCCGGGATCAGCGGCTGCATCAGCCATTGCGGCCAGCGATGCCCGCCAATCAGCACCGCCACGAGCAGCATGGCGGCAAGAAAGACCAGCCGGCCAAGCAGCGGCTCGCGCGCTTCGACACGCTTCGCGGCGCGCGCCGCGATCACCCAATAGGCGATCCAGATCAGCCACAGCGCCGCGATCAGCAGGGCCGGCCAGTCGCGCATGCTCAGTGTCCGACGGTCACCGGCACGGCATTGACGCCCTCGGCGCTGCGGGCGCTCTCATAGCGTCTGCCCAGCACCCAGGCAATCGGGAACCAGAACAGCGACACGATCACGCCCAGCACCGCCAGGCCGATGTCACCATAGCCGTTCAGCACCGCGACGCTGGCGAAGGAGGCGACGAGATCCCCGCCGCGATAGACCACGGTATCGATCACGTTCTTGGCCTTGTACTTGCTTTCCTGGTCCACGACCGTGAACAGCATCTCGCGCGTGGGCTTGGCGACCGCGTACTCGGCGACGCGTCGCACGACCTGCAGGCTGCCCAGGATCATCAGCACCGGGGAGAAGGCGATGGCCAGGAAGGCAAAGACCATGATGATGGGATTGAGCATCAGGCCCAGCGTGACGCCGAAGCGTTTGATGATGCGTCCGGTCCCGATGAGCTGGATGACCACCGCCAGACTGTTCACCACCAGTTCGATGAGCGCGTACACCTGGGTGCGGGCGTTGCGATCGGTAAATGCCTTGGTCATCAGATCGCCCAGCTGCGTGTAGACGACCGTGGAGATGAAGGTCATCAGCAGCAGGAATCCGGCGATCAGCAGCAGGTAGGGGGACTTCAGCAGCAGCAGGAAGCCATCCAGCGGATTGCCGCCGAGCCGGTGATTGATGTTGGTGCTCTGGCCTTCGCTGCCCGAGGCCGCAACCAGTTTGTCACGTTCGTTGGCCAGCAGCTTCACCAGGAAGGCCGTGGCGATGAAGCCGCCGGCGGAGATCAGCATCAGGCCATCGTTGCCGACTTTCTTGGCCAGCAGCGTCGCGATGGCCGGACCTGCGATGCCACCCACGGTTCCACCCGCGGCGATGAAGCCGAACAGCCGCTTCGCCTGGGTGCGCGAGAAGATGTCGGCCATGAAGCTCCAGAACACCGAGATGATGAGCATGTTGAACACGCTCACCCAGATGTAGAAGCCCGCCGCCACGTAGCGATCGGATACCTTGCCGCCCGAGAACAGGGCGTAGAAGCCCAGGATGCTCAGCGCGATGAAGCCGTACACCCAGGGCAGAAAGTTCGAGAGTTTCAGGCGCGAGGCCATGCCGGCGTACAGCGGCGCCAGAATCAGCGTGCCGATGAAAGTACCCGTGAAAAGCTCATTCAGATGCTTGATGCCATACACCGTGCCCATCGCATCGCGCACCGGTTTGACCACCGAGTAGCTGCCGAACAGAAAGAAAAAATACAGCATGCTCAGCAGCACGGCCGACAGTTCGTGCGGCTCCACCCCCGCCAGCCACTTGAAGAATCGCTGGATCACTGTCGGGTTGTTATTCTGTGGCATGGCGCATCCTGGATGACTTTCGGCGGCGACTATAGCCCAACAATGATGGGGGTTTGAAGCGCGGCAACGCCTACCCGCCGGTACTACACCTGTGCCGTACGCACGGGGCCGGAAGCGGCCTGCTGCAGGGCCCGTCGCTCTTCAAAGCGTCGGCCCAGCACCAGCGCACCCATGCCCCACAGGACGGATATGCCAAAGCCGGCCGCCGCCGAGCCCATGATGCGAAATCCCGCGAGGCGCAGCCCGGCCTGCATCCATGCGGCACTCAGATCGCCGAACCGGTATACCACCGTATCGATGACATTCTTGGTCTTGTAGCGATCGGCCTGCGGCACCACGGTAAAGCAGATTTCACGGCTGGGGCGGGCGATGGCGTACTGGGAGACCTGCCGGATCACCTGCAGGGCCTGGATCATCAGCAGGGTGGGCGAGAGCGCGAGCCCGATGAAGGCCACGGCCATGATGATGGGATTGAGAATGAGCCCGGCGGTCACGCCGAAGCGATGGACATAACGCCCGAGGCCGAACAGGGAAATGATGGCGGCCAGCACGTTAACCACCAGCGAAATGTCGGCAACGGCAACGGCGCGGCTGGCCTGGGCGGAAAAAACCCTGGCAATCACGTCGGTCTGCAGAAAATAGGCCACCGTGTTGACCCAGGTCATCAACAGTATGAATGCCGCCTGGTGGCGCGAATAGGCCGAGCGCAGCAGTTCGAAAAACCCATCCAGCGGCAGACCCTTCAGATCATGATCCAGCGTCGTGGGCTGACCGGCGCTACCGCTCGCCTGCAGCCTTGCCTTCTCTTGCATCAGCAGGTGCACCAGCACGATGACGGCGACGAAGCCCGCTGCGGCGATGCTGAGCAGAGCATTCAATCCGAGGGCATGCACCAGCAGCCGGATGATGAGCGGACCGGCGATGGCGCCGAGGCTGCCGCCTGCGGCGATGAAGCCATACAATCTGGTCGCCTGCGAGGCCGAGAACACATCCGACACCAGCGTCCAGAACACCGGGATCAGGAAGAGATTGACCACGCTGAACCATACGTAGTACGCGCCGCCTATCCAGCGGTTGTCGGGCAGCAGCTTGAACAGCACCTGGAACAGGATGACATTGCCCAGCCAGAACCAGAACACGCCGGGCAGCAGCCGGTTCAGGCGCACGTGCGCTGCGAGCCAGGCGTAGATGGGCGAGGCAATAATGGTGCCGATGAAGGTGCCGGTGAACAGCAGCTGCAGCTGGTTGCTGTAATCCGTCGCGATGGTGTCGCGTACCGGCTTGAGGATGTAGTAGCTGCCCAGCACCATGAAGTTGCAGGCGAAGGCCAGAATCACCGCGCGCCGCTCCGGCGGCAGGATCAGGGTGCCGCGCGTCAGCAACCCCTCAAGGTGCCGACGCGACACGATGTCTCAACGCAGGATGGCGAGGCGCGCCAGGTTGCTCTGCACCATGCCATCACTGGCCCCGCGATCGGCGTACCAGCGCCGCACCGCATCCACCAGTGCGATCGCGGCCTCGCGCTCCGGCTCCTGCGCCGCATCCAGGCGCAACAGGTCACTGAGCGCGCCCTTGCGGCGCAAGGGTGTGGCGCGTGTCAGACGCCGCAGCCGCAGGCGGCGCAGCGCGGCCGCCGGAACCGCGGTCCCGGACTCATCGTCCAGCACTTCGGAGCGGGATTGCGCCAGACGGAACAGGGCATCAGCCGTCGGAACGCTGACGTTGGTGTCGGTGCGCGAGGGCCGTACCCAGTGCTGGCACCATTCCAGATAATGTTCCGGTGAACTGCGCAACGCCGGATCGGCAATCGCCACGCAGATGTGCGGCAGGGCGAGGGCCAGCGGTACGGCTTCGGCCCAGAGTCGTTCGCGCATCAGGTAGTCGATGTCACCGAGGTAGGCATCGAGCATTCTGGAGCGTCCGTGCCTCGCACCGGACGGATTGCGTGCGGCGCTGGCTGTACCGCGCTCTGGCGCCGGACGTTGACTCTCAACGGCCATGTTCCTTCCTCTTTATCTTGCGGTCACTGCACCCGGTGTCTTCATTCGGAACGAAGACTGTGACTTCTTGTTGCGACGGGTGAAGTCGAGGTGACCATCTTGGCCGAAGTCCCCGCGCATTGCCAATTTCGCGGCGAATTTGACTTTTTTCGAAGGACCGAGGCGCGGCCGCGCTAGGGCTTGGTGCGACTGCGTCGTGACAGCAGCCAGCGCCCCGGGGCAGTGGCCGCGACGGCCAACAGCACCCGCCATCCCAGGCGTCGTTTCCAGGGCGTCGGGCGGGGCGGAATCGCTGCCTCGAACATGGCGCCAACGTCACGGTGCAGCTGCCAGGTGCTGCAGCGCAGAGGCCAGACCTGCGCGCCGCTATGCAGCACCACGTCCGGCGCAGTCAGCGCTTCAACGGTGACATCCGCCATTGCCGCGGGCAGCTGCGGCGGCTCGCTGCATATCAACGAAAGCTGTGCCGCAATGGCCTCGCCGTCGGTCTGCGCCAGCCGTCCCAGCAGCGTGACTCCGGCAGGGCCGGGGCCGCTGACCCACCGCACCGGGCCCTCGAAGCGAAACCTGCGGGGCGCGTTCAAGCGGCCGTCTCCAGTTCCCACACCGTGAGCGGCGCACCGCGGCGCAGCCAGAAGCCGGCGCCAATTTCATGGAACTGGCGCCGCAGCCGGGTGCGGTACCAGCTGCCATCGCGCATGTGGACCTCGGCGTCGGTGCGGCGCCGATCGCAGTTGCGCCGCCAGTCGGTCGCGGTCAGGGCGCCGAAATACAGAAGCGCGCGACATAAGCGGCCAAGGTTGCGCAGCGCGCGGGCCGCGTTCCTATCGTCGAGGTATTGCACCACGTCGTAGCAGATGACCAGATCAAAGGGCGTGGCGCTGCTCCAGGTGTCCACGGTGCCCTGTGCCCAGCCAAAGCGCCGGCACAGATACTCACTGACATCCAGGCCCATATAGCGCGCCTTGGGAAAACCTCTCTCAAGCGGTTTGCGCAACAGGCCCGTGCCGCAGCCGGCATCAAGAATGCGCCGCACCGGCAGGCCCACATGATCCGCATAGGCGACGATGAGCCGGGCCCGGGCGTGCATCTCCGCCCGCGTGGTCACCGCCGTGCGTGGATCGAAGTAGTATTTTTCGTAGTAGGCACGATCAAAGGCCAAGGTCACTCCGTTTGAATGGCAGGCCGACAGCGGGCCCTCGCCAAGGACTATGCAACAGTCCGGGCCGGATTGGCGAGACCATCGCCTTGGGCATTGCTGCGCGCCTGCAGCACGGGTAGATTGCCGCCCCATGACCACCGATCGAGCCACCGCGGGCCACACCCCCAGGCGCAGCGCAATCTGGCCCTGGGTGCTGATGCCGGCGGTCATCCTGGCCCTTGCCGCATTCCTGCATTTCGCGGTCCTGCATAATGTGCGGCCAATGCCGTAGAATCCGCACCCCCCTCGCCACGGTCCGTTTCCCCCATGTCCCGTATTCCGAAGGTCGGCTTCGTCAGCCTTGGCTGTCCCAAGGCACTGGTAGATTCCGAACGCATCCTCACCTCGCTGCGCTCGGAAGGCTACGAAGTGGCCCCGAGCTACGACAAGGCCGACCTGGTGGTCGTCAATACCTGCGGCTTCATTGATGCCGCCGTGGACGAATCCCTGGATGCCATCGGCGAGGCGCTGGAACACAACGGCCGCGTGATCGTGACCGGCTGCCTGGGTGCGCGCCCGGAGCGCATTCTCGAGCGCCACCCGAGCGTGCTGAAGGTGACCGGCCCGCATGCCTATGAGGATGTGATGGCCGCGGTGCATGAGCACCTGCCGCCGCGACATGATCCGTTCGTCGACCTGGTTCCCCCCCAGGGCGTGCGCCTGACGCCGCGGCACTATGCGTACCTGAAGATTGCCGAAGGCTGCAACAACAAGTGCAGCTTCTGCATCATTCCGAACCTGCGCGGCCTGCTCGTCAGCCGTCCCATCGATGAGGTGCTGCGCGAGGCCGAGCGGCTGGTGAATGCCGGTGTTCGCGAGCTACTGGTGATCTCCCAGGACACGAGTGCCTATGGCGTCGACATCCGCTATCGCGCCGCGAGCTGGCGCGATGCGAGCTACCAGACACGCTTCATCGACCTGGCACGCGGCCTGGGTTCACTGGGTGTGTGGGTGCGCATGCACTATGTCTATCCCTATCCGCATGTCGACGAAGTCATCACGCTGATGAACCAAGGCAAGGTTCTGCCGTATCTTGACATTCCGTTCCAGCACGGCAGCCCCAGTGTTCTGAAGCGCATGAAGCGGCCGGCGCATGCGGTGAATACGCTGGATCGTATCCACGCCTGGCGTCGCGAGTGCCCGGACCTGACACTGCGCAGTACCTTCATCGTCGGGTTTCCCGGGGAGACCGAGGCGGAGTTCCAGGAGCTGCTCGATTGGCTCAGCGAAGCGCGGCTCGACCGCGTCGGCTGCTTCAAATATTCACCGGTGGAGGGCGCATCGGCCAATGCCCTGGGGGCACATGTGCCTGCGCCGCTGCAGCAGGAGCGCTACCAACGCTTCATGGAACACGCGCAGGCCATCAGCACGCAGCGGCTGCAGCGGCGCGTCGGCGCCACCATCCAGGTGCTGGTGGATGGCGTCGAAGGCAGGACTGCGATCGCGCGCAGCGCCGCGGACGCGCCTGAAATCGATGGCGTGGTGCGCATCACCAATGGCGGCAAGCTGAAGATCGGTGAATTCGCTCAGGTTCAGGTGACCCGGGCAGACGCCTACGATCTGACTGCACGGATCGCGGCCGCGCGCCGCTAACGCTGCAGCGCGCGCAGCGCCTTCGGCGGCAGCAGCCACTCAAGGGTTGCCTCGCCCACACGCGGTGCACCGGCAAAATACAGGCAGGCCGCCCCACCCTTGCGCAAATGCGTCGCGAGTTTCGCACCCGGGCCGCCAATGCATACGACGAGCAGCCGGCTCAGGTCCGGTTCGTGACCGACCACGACGATGGAGTGCGCATCGTGAGCGCGCAGCACCGCGAGCACGCGTGCCGCGGTACGCCCTGGCGCCAGCACCGACTCTTCGATGGGTTCGGGCAATCCCGCGCGCTGCAGGATCGCGGCCGTTTCCCGGGCGCGAACCAAGGGACTGGACAGCAGGCGCTCCACCTTGCCGCCGGCCTGCATGACCTCGACCAGGCTGCGCGCCGTGCGTTTGAAACGACGCGCCCCGGCCGCCGTCAGCGGTCGCTGGCGATCATCGGGCCAGTGCTTCGCGTCCGGCTCGGCGGCGATGGCGTGGCGTACCAGGTACAGGTGCATTCTAAAGCACCGCCGCCGGCAGGGGCGCGGTGCCCAGAATCATGTCGGAGGCCTTCTCCGCGATCATGATCACCGCGGCGTTGGTATTGGCACCGACTATCGTCGGCATCACCGAGGCGTCGACGACGCGCAGACCGGTTAGCCCATGGACCTTAAGTTCAGGACTGACGACCGCCGCCGCGCCGATGCCCATGGCACAGGTACCCACCGGGTGCTGGGTACCGCTGGCCGTGGCACGGATATAAGCCTCCAGCTCCACGTCGGTCTTCAGTGCCGACCCGGGCGCGGTTTCCCGGGCCACCAGGTCAGCCTGCGGTCGGGTGCCGTAGATGTGGCGCGCGGCCTCGATTCCGCATTTCGCGGTTTCCAGATCCTCAGGATGCGCGAACAGGTTCAATTGAATCCGCGGCGCCTCGGCCGGGTTCGCGCCGGCCAATGTCACGCTGCCGCGGCTCTTCTGATGCAGGACGACGACACCGGCCGTCATACGATCCTCCTGGCGTGTGGACAGGCCCGGGAACCAGATTCTGGCATCCATGCGCACCGGATTGCACATCAGCTGCACGTCGGGTTGGGTCAGCTGCGCACGTGTGCGGATGACGACATTGCAGCTGTTGATCTGGGTCGCCAGTGGTCCGGTGCCTGACAGCATCCATTGCAGCACCGAGGCGGCGATGCGGTCGCAGCGCAGCTCGTTCAGAAAGGTGACCGGGCGGCGCGCCGCAAATTCGACCGGCACGTGCGGATGTTCGCTCAAATTTGCGCCGACGCCTGCAAGATCGACCAGCGGCTTGATGCCATGACGCTCCAGCTGCGCGGCGGGCCCCACGCCCGAGAGCATCAGCAGCTGGGGTGAGTTGTAGGTGCCACCGCAGAGTATGACTTCACGGTCGGCGCAGATCCGGTGCACATGGCCGTTGTGCACATATTCGACACCCGTCGCGTGACCCTGGCTGATCACAATCCTGGTGGTCAGCGCATTCATCTCGATGCTGAGATTCTCCCGGCCCATGACCGGATGCAGGTAGGCCCGCGAGGTGCTCGCGCGCCGGCCGTGGCGGTCGATATTGACCTCGCCGCGGGCGAAGCCCTCCTCGACCTGTGCATGCAGATCCTCGGTGACATTGAATCCGGCCGCGACGGCCGTCTGCATCAGCGGCTCATGCAGCAGCTTCGCGGTGTTGATCGGTATGACGGGCAGCGGACCGCTGTCGCCATGGTAGGGACCGGCACCGCGCCAGCTGGTTTCCATGCGCCGGAAGTACGGCAGGACGTCCCGGTAGCCCCATCCCGTGCAGCCAAGACTGCGCCAGGTCTCGAAGTCATGGGAATGTCCGCGCATGTAGAACATGCCGTTGATGGAGCCCGAACCGCCCAGTACCTTGCCGCGCGGCAACCACAGGCGCCGGCCGCCCAGGTGCGGTTCGGGTTCGCTGAAATATCCCCAGGAGAACTCCGGGCGGAACAGGGCGCGCAGGAAACCCAGCGGCATGCGCATCAGGAAGTGATCATCCGGACCGCCGGCCTCCAGCAGCAGCACGCTGCGATCGCTCTGCGCGCTCAGGCGTGCCGCCAACACGCAGCCGGCCGATCCGCCGCCGACGATGATGTAGTCGTAGCTTTTGGAGAAACTCGTCATGCCGGATCTGGAGTCACAGCCGGGTGGAGCGGATGGTCTGGAACTTGCCGTTCACGATGGTGTAGAACGCCCAGCTCACGATATGAATGCTCTCGCCCTTGCGAATGGCACCGGCGATGAAATCCGGCCAGTCCTCCAGGGCATGGAACTCGGTGGCCACCTCCACGGCAAGCCCGGTCTCATCGGCGACGATGTTGCGGATGACCAGGGTCTCGCGGATCTTTGATTTGACCTCCCGATAGAAGTCGATGATGCCCTGGCGGCCGTGGATGGTCTTGCGGGTTCCCAGCTGCAGCACCACATCGTCGGCGTAGTACTTGCTGAAGCCCTCGAAATCGTCGCGATTGAAGGCCGCGATGTATTCGCCGTACAGCTGCTTGTTCATGCCGCCCCCTTGGTCTCCTCGCAGGGCGGCAGTGTCGGACGGCTAGTGGCTGTTGTGCAAGTCCTCAATACACCTTGCGTGGTTCCGGATCCGGCAGGCTCGACGTCAAGGTCGACAGATCGGCGAGCTTCACAATGGGGGTTTCCACCTGCCGCGTGAAATGATCAGCCGGGACGAATGTCTGGATCACCATGCGCGAATCGGCGAGCTTAGAGCCATCAATCGGATACTGCGCCAGCTCTGATCGATCGAAGAACGGCAGCTCTCCGCCGGTCCTGTGGATGGCGTCGGGTAACAGGGGTGCGAAGATCGCGGGCGCATAGGCCGGGAAGCACCCGTGGGACGGCGGATTGCGCAGGCCCGAACCGGGCTGTTCGAGATAGGCGGTATAGCACAGCGGTTGCTTGGCCGTGCTCAGACACTGGATCTGCACGTCGTCACCTTCGGAATCGATCCGGGTCCGACAGCGGCCCAGAGCGCCGAGCGTGAGATCGGCGCCCACGGCCGGCAGGGAGTATTTTTCCGCCGGCACGAACAAAGTGAGCGACTCGTCTATGGTAATCCTGACCGGACGATTGCCCAGCGACTTCAGTACCTGTGCAGGCAGGTACAGCCGCTGGTAAAGCGGTGCAGCGCGCTCTGATGATTCACTGCTGCGGATCTCGAAAATCGCATCAAATAGGGAGCCCACTCCGTCGACGCTGATGTTGGACTTGCCTCGATACAGTATCGAGCCATCAAGGCCGGTGACGCGCAGGTCGGCGTGGTCCATCAGTACGCTGGTCCCTTCAGGCACGCCGGCCGCATGCAGTGGAACATATAGCGCCGTGCGAACGGCGGGCGCCGCGCCACGGGGCGCCTGGTAGCGGCCGCCCTGCGCATCGAAGCCCAACTGAACGGACTGCGCGGCCAGCGGTTGCGGGGACAGTGCCCGCTGCAACGCAAACGCCAGGTGCCAGGGTGCGAAGGCGCAGGCGCCTATGCCGACACCCCCCAGCACTGCCAGAACACGCGCCAGGAGCGTGCGGCGCCGCAGGTACTGGATGCACAGGACTGCGGCTGCAACGACGATCGCGATGAGGTAGAAACCCGCATCGAGCATCCAACCGGCGCCGGTTTCGGGGACCGCTGCCCGCACGCCCAGCAGCAGCGCCAGGAGCACCTGGAACAGCGCCACATAGAAAACGAGCGTCGCAATCGCCAGTACGAAGGCTTCGATGAAACTTCGGGTGATGGCCCCGACGATCATGGCCGGCAGGGCGATCTCGCAGAAGACGGCGAGATTTCGCGTTGCGGCTCCGACACAGGCGGCCGAGAGCGGCAGGCCGTCGGCGAGCGCCGCTGCGACATTCACCAGCCACAGTGGCGCCTGGACCATCAGAATCACAAAGGCCAGTTTGGCGAGAATCAGGTCGCCGCGCCGGATGGGCCGCGTCAGCCAGTCCTGCCGCACGCCCGGCACCGCATCCTGGTGCATCGCGAGAACCACCACCACCATGACCCCCAGTAGCCCCAGCATCGCCAACAGCTCGGCAATCAATGCCAGCTGCCGCGACTGTTCGCCCATGTCCAGCAGGTGCTGGGGGACCTCGGCGCAGACATGGATGGCGACCACCAGCAGCGCCAGTGGCCACAGCAGGCCGATGTCCTTTTTCAGAATGTGTCCGACCATGATCAGAGGCCTCCGCGTGATGCACGCGCCAGGGTTGTAAAGATGGTTCGCAGAGCCAGCGGCTGAACGTCGATGTGCTTGACGCCGGGAAATTGCGCCGCGATCTTTGCCGCCAGCTGCGAATCACTGAAGCGGCTGTCAAAGAAACTCACCACACTGCCGCTGCTGGTCACCTGCATCCAGCCTTCGGGCACGACCGCCGGAGCGGGCAGGGGCGATTCCAGCGTGACGCGGACCTGGCGGAAGCGGTCCGACAGTTCCGCCATGGACTCCTGAAACGCGAGTTTTCCCTGGTCGATGAAGCCGACGTGCGAGGTGATGCCTTCGATTTCCGACAATTCATGCGAGGAGATGAACAGGGACATTTCGCCGGCCTGCTGCACCAGACGCGCCATGAACTCATCGCGCACCAGGGGGTCCAGCCCGCTGAAGGGTTCATCGAGGATCAGCACCTTGGGATGGAAGGGCAGCGCGCAGGCCAGCGCCATCTTCATGCGCATGCCGTGCGAGAGATCGCCGATTTTGCGTTCCAGCGGCAATTGCAGCTCCGCGAGTATCGAGCTCTCCAGCTGCCGGTCCCATGACGGATAGAAAGGTCGCAGGTAGTCGAGGTATTGCCCGACTGTCAGGCGCTGGGGCAGGTCCTGGTTTTCGGAGACATAGCCGATCTGTTGCAGCTGGGCCTCAGCCAGCCGACGCGAATCCACACCCAGTATCCGTGCCGCCCCGTGCGTGGGCCGGATGATGTTCATCACGGTCTTGATGGTGGTGGTCTTGCCGGCCCCGTTGGCGCCGATGAGGGCATAAGCGCTGCCCTCCGGAACCGCAAGGCTCAGCCCGCGCAGCGCCTCGTTGCGGCCGAAGGCCTTATGCAGATTGTCGATCTGGATGATCATGATTCGTTGGCCTCGCGCGCCTGGTCAATTTTTGACCATTCATTGGAGATGGCTTCGATGACATCCTGGAGCCGCACGCCGACGCGGCGCGCCTCCACCACCAGCTGTTCAACCTCTTCCTGCAACAGTCGCTGCCGGTCCCCGGTGCGCGCCTTCGGCGGCACCGCCACCACCGTGCCGACGCCCGGATGCACTTCCAACCAGCGCTCCTGGATCAGGTGCTGAACGACCTTATGCGCAGTGTTGGGATGGATCTTCAGGTCGGCCGCCAGGGCACGGACCGACGGAAAGGCCTGCCCCGGCTGATATTCACCGCTGAGGAAGGCTTTCTGGGCGGCGAACAGCAGCTGTTCGACGATCGACTGGCCGGGACGCAGTGTAAAACGCAGTAGTGTCACATGAGTAGTGTGACACATATGACATGAAAGTCAACGCTCAGTGCATCGCTCCCTCACCAGGGCGCGAGAAACGCCTTGAGCCGGCGGCGCGCGAGTGCGATCAGGCCGAACGTTGCGGCGTAAATCAGTATCTGTGAGAGCGTCGGAGACAGGCCGCTGGCGAGGGAGTCCAGGTGCCGGTCGAGCGTTGAAATCGCGGCGTTCAACGGGCTGGCGGTCATGGCTGCCACCGCCGTGATCAGAATGGCGGATGACGCATAGATCAACGTCGTACGAATCCGCGCTCGTCGTATCTCCCGGTTGAGCCCGGAGAACGTCTGATCCAGAAACGGCTGCGCGCTGAGCGCTGGATCGTAGGCGGCGAACAGGCGCTGCAGATCGCGGTCGGCCTCATTGTCATTCATGGCATTGCTCCGCTTGAATCGTATCGAGGGCGTAGTCGCGCAGCAGCGCGCGCAATTCCTGCGCGCCGCGGGTCACCAATGACTTGGCGGTTCCGAGCGGTATGGCCAGCAGCGCGGCAATTTCAGGATGCGTATGCCCTTCACTGTAGGCCAGGACGACGCACAATCGGGTGCGCGCCTCAAGTTGCGCCAGGGCGGATTCCAGGTCGCGCTCGAGCCCGGGCGACTGGCGTGCGCTGGCGCCCTCGGAATCCACGCCGGCGAAGCCCGGGATTCTGCTGCGGCGCTGTCGTATCTCATCCATCCAGACCGACACCATGACCTGCTTGAGCCAGCCGTTGAACCGCTCCAGCACATCCAGCTGCGGCAGCGAGCGCCACATGCGCAGAAAGACCTGCTGGGCCAGATCATCGGCGAGCGTCTCATCGCGACACAGCTGCCGCATGAAGCGCCGCACGCCTTGCTGACGTCGGCGTATCAGTTCCACAAAGGCCGCCCGATCGCCTGCCACCGCCATGGCAATCACGGCGGACTCGGCGACATCCACCAGCCCCAGGCCCGGCGCGGTGGGGGTCACTTCCCTATGCCTTGGGCAACCCGGTGCCGCCATCGGATGGCGGCCGTGGCAGATAGCGGCTGGCGGCGAACAGTCCGATTCCGAGCAACGCGAGCAGAGCCCCGGCGGCGATGCCCCCGGCCGACACAGCCGGATTGCCGCCGTAGGCCCCCGCGAGACCCAGGACCAGGGAAAGTCCGGGCGCGATGAACAGGGCCAGAGTGCCGAAAATACGCATGGTCCGGTAACCCTGGCCGACCGGTCCGGCGGGCGGCGAATGCCACTTGGGCGGCGTCAACAGGTCTCGCAGCAGGGCATCATCGATCTTCTGCCCCTTCTCCATCATCAGCCGGATGGTCTCGAATTTGAGTTCATAGCCGCGCCGGGCATTGAGGGCACCGACGACAATGAAGGCCGTCACGGCCAGCCAAAACGCTGCAACTGCCATAGGAATCCTCTCCCAACTCCCTGAAGTGGAGTTTTCACTGCCCAATAGACGCGGCGCGACCGAATTTGGATGCATCGCCACCGATCAGGTACTGTCCTGCGTCGGAGATTCGCGTGGCACTGTTCCAAAGCATCCTGATCCTGCTGACGGTGGCAGTGTTGCTGCTACAGGCCTCCCGCCGTCTGCGCATACCCTATCCCACCATGCTGGCCGTGGCCGGCATAGCCGTGGCGGCGCTCCCCTGGGCCAACGGCCTCGCCATCGACCCGACCCTGGCCCTGGCGCTGTTCATCGCGCCGGCCATCCTCGACTCGGCATTCGACTTTCCGCTACGCGCCATGCGCACCTACTGGGTACCGCTGCTGATTCTGGCGGTGGGCGCGGTACTGGCGACCACCGCTGCGGTGGCGTGGGCCGGCGTCGTGCTGGGTGGACTGCCGATTGCGGCGGCCGTGGTTCTCGGGGCCATCGTTTCGCCACCGGATGCCGCGGCGGCGGCGGCCATGCTCAACCGGCCGGATCTGCCGCGATCCACGGCCATGGTTCTCAAGGGTGAGAGCCTGCTCAATGACGCCGTCGCCCTGCTGATCTTCGGTATCGGCCTCAGGATTGTCGAAAACGGTGGCGGCGTGCTGCAGGCCGCGCCGCAACTGGCCCTGGCCATTCCCGGGGGCGTGGTGCTGGGGATCGCCGTGGGCTTCGTCGTCTCCTATGTCATGCGCTTCCTGGTGGGGACGCTCGGCGGAATTCTGTTCCAGTTCGTCATTGCCTTCAGCATCTGGCTGCTCGCGGAGCGGCTGCAACTGTCGGCGATTCTCGCCATGGTTGCGGCCGCGATGACTCTCGCCGTGCGCGAGAGCGCCATGCAGGCACTTGACCGCATCCAGTCCTATGCGGTGTGGGACGTGGTGGTTTTTGTATTGAATGTGCTGGCGTTTCTGTTCATCGGGCTGGATGCGCGCGGCATAGTGCGCAGTCTTGATGCCGATCACCTGCGCCAGGACCTGGAATTTGCGGCAATCGTCCTGGCCATCGTGGTGCTGGTGCGCATCGTGCTGGTGATGCTTTATAACCGCGCCATTCAGCCGCTGGTCCGGCGTCGTCATAAGCTGCCGGGACCGAGCATCAAGCAGGGGATCGTCGCCTCCTGGTGCGGCATGCGCGGCATGGTGACCCTGGCCGCAGCGCTGGCCCTGCCCGAGGACTTCCCGCACCGGGACGTGGTGGTTCTGAGCGCGCTGTCAGTGGTGCTGGGCACCCTGGTCATTCAGGGCATCACGCTTGAGCCTTTGATCCGCTTGCTGCATTTTCCGCAAGACGCCGCTCAGGAGCAGGAAAAAGCCCGCGTTCGTGCACTACTGACCGATTCGGCGCTGGCATCGCTTCAGAACCGTGACGACACCACGGCGCTGGCGCTGCGCCAGGAGCTGCAGCTGGAGATGATCGATCACCAGGCCCCGGGGCGTAATATCGGTGGCCTCGATGCGCTGCGACTGGAGGCCATCGGCCTGCAACGGCAATTGTTGCGGCGCATGCGCCGGCAATGCGAAGTTGAAGAGGAGGTGTTCCGCGCGTTGGAGCAGGAACTGGACCTCCATGAGCTGGCCTCCATGCGCAAGCTGCAACTGGAGCTGATCGACAGTTAGACGCAAGCACGTGAATCAAACGGAGATTCATTCATCATGAAAAAGACATTGATGGGAATCGCGATCGTAGTGGTCGCCATGGCTGGCTTGTCATTGGCGTTCAGCGACAATGCGCAGGATCGACCCCCCGGGGTGGCCGCTGATCGCTGGGCGCCGATCAGTGCCACGTTGGGAGTGGTCCTGGTTCTGGATTCCGGACTTTCCGCGGATTCGCCACCGCCGGGCGGCGGCGCATCATCCCCCTATGGCACTCCGGAGCCGGGACGTAAGATCGTGGTGGGCGCCGTTGATCCTACCGCTCTGATCGCGCCGACGACCCCCGCCGTGCGCAAGATCATCGAAGAGGGCCAACCCATTCGCGGCTACATCATGGTCAAGCGCGGCAAACTCTGGCGGCCGCTGCAGGTGGTGGCACCGACCGTGAATAACTGAACCGCGCCCGGATCAGGGACCCTCCACCTCATAGCCCTTGGCCTTGAACATGGCCAGCACGCCGCGCGCCCCGAGCAGGTCGTGAATGGGCTTCAGCGCCAGGGTCGAGCGGTTGTTCGCCAGGGCGAGCTCCACCTCATTGTTCCAGGAGCTGTTGGCTTCATCGATGAGCTGTTTGCTGCGCGATGAGGTCGACACCGCGGCGGTACAGACATCAATCGTCTTGGGAACCTCGAGGCGCCGCAGTGCCGCGACATCGCCCAGGGACCAGGCGCGTGCCTCTTCCTGCAATGGCCCCACACCGGCCTCCAGCCGTTCCACCACCGCCTCCAGACAGCTCACCTGGTCTGCCTGTGGGATCTGGCCCAGTTGCGTCACGAGATCACGCGGCTCTTCGATCTTCAGCTTGGATTGACGGATCGGCACATCATGGTGACGGGCCAGCTTCAGCACCGTGTCCTGGGCCTGGTTGCCGGGCGCCAGATGTGCCGAATCGAGTGCCTGCCGATAAAGGCGCAGGGCGGCAAAGATGGGTTTGAGACGCTCGATGCGGTGGTCACCGTTGTCGTACCGGCCCACCTGCGTCATCACGCGCGCATACAGACCCGGCGGCAGGGCGTCTTTGAGGTGGCCGTTCTTGTCCATGACCTGAACGCCGCGCCACTGGAAGTAAAGACGAACCCAGGTGAAGGGATTGGCGCTGACCTTGACCGAGGGATTGGTGGGAATGACCGCCTGCACCTCTCCGAGCACCGACTCCACCTCGTGTGACTTCCAGATCATCTTGCGCGGCAGGGGATCCAGGGTACCCAGCAGCCACAGGACATGGCCGCCCTTGCTGACCCGCCACAGACGTGGTCCGGGCTGTTCCCCCGTAACTTCCACCTCCTGGATGACCTCGGTCGGCGCGGACTGCGGGGCCAGCGGCGCCACCGGCCCCGCCGCCGCGGCCATCCGCCCGCTCCCCAGCGCCAGCAGCACCATCACGATTCCCGCGCAGGCATACTCCTGGCCAGGAATCCGCTGCAGTGAAGGTTCTGGGTGACGCATGAGTCAAATCCTGTCGGGCCGATGCCTGTGTGGCGCAATCCGTTATCGCTGCGGGCCGCTGCTGTATCCCCCGACATTGTGCCATTGTGAGTCCTGTCGACGCGCCTCGGGGGCACACGCGGTGGGCTGGCTGACCGTGCGAACCGTGGACCTGGCATTTACCGGCACCGCGCCCCATGAGTTCGCCTCCTCGGCGGGCGTCCTGCGCAGCTTCTGCGGCAGCTGTGGCACCCCTCTGACCTATCGAAATGAGCGTCGGGCCGGCGAAGTCGACGTTACCCTGTGTACGCTCGATGAGCCGTCGCTGGTAGCACCCACCGACCACATATGGATGCAGGACGCGCCCGACTGGGACTCGAGCTCCGAGGGCCTGCCGCGCCATTTGCAAGGGCGACAGGGCTAGGCTGCGCAGCTGCGTGAACCTGCAATTACTGACGCAGCGTCTGGTCCTGGTGGGCGCAGGGGCCACCGTGCTGCGCGCCGAGAGCAGCGGCCCGCAATCCCTGGCTGCGGCCGCGCATGCCGAGGTTCCGGCCAATTGGCCACCTGAGCACCATGACCAGAATGTCATCGAATGGGTGCTTCGCGGCCTGGAGCGTATCGCCCCGAGCGACCCCTGGCGCTTCTATTACATCCAGCTGCGCGAGCCACCCACCCTGATCGGTACCTGCGGGTTCAAGCAGCCGCCGGACGCCACCGGCTGCGTCGAAGTGGGGTATTCGGTGCTGGTCCAGTTTCGTGGCCGCGGGGTGGCCAGCGAAGCCGTCATGGCGCTGATACGGGTGGCTTTCGAGACCGGCGCCTCGGAGGTGGCCGCGGAAACCTACCCCTCACTTCCCGCCTCCCTGCGAGTCATGGAAAAATGCGGTATGACCCGGGTCGGCCCAGGTGCCGATCCCGGTACTGTCCGGTACAGCATACGGGCCCCGCTTTAGGCCCTGGCGAATGGCAAAAGCACCTTCGCTGTGCCGGGCTGTTGAACGCCGGGTCGCTAGCCGTCAAGATAACGCGCCAGCGCCATTGACAGCACAACGTAAGCGAACTGCCGGCCCGCCGTGGCCCACCAATGGGTTGGCCTGGAATCATAGGGGAAAGTGAGTGAAGAGCAGATCGATTCTGAACCGGGCGCTGGTGGCCGCCAGTGCCGCTGTGGTCGCCGTACCGGCCTTCGCGCACCACTCATTCGCGATGTACGACCAGACGAAAATGCTGGTTCTGACCGGCGTCGTATACCAGTTCGTGGCCCAGGCGAATCACGCTGAGCTGCACCTGTACCTGCTGGGTGCTGACGGCAAGCTGGAGAGGACCGCCGACGGCAAGTACCACGCCTACGGCATCGAAATGGCCGGTGCGGCCGCCGTTGCCGAACAGGGCATCACCGCCGAGACCATGAAGCCGGGCACCATCATCAGCGTCAAGGTGAACCCGCTGCGTGAGGGGACTGATTTCGGATCCAAGGCCGGCAATAGCGGCCTGGCCAAGTGCCCCTGGAAGATGCCCCCCGCCCCTGGCAAGGCCTGCGACACCGTCGACGGCCATGAAATTCTGGGCGCCGCCAGTTTCTGATTGCGTTGCCCGTGGGATAGCGTGCCGTGAATGAATTCGTGCAATGGCTGTCCGCCACGGGTCCCAGCCTCTACCTTCAGATTCACGAAGCCTGGACGCTTCCCGTCATTCAGTCTCTGCACATCATCGGCATTGGAACCGCCGTCGGATCCGGGCTGATGATTGCGCTGCGGGTACTGGGATGGGTGGGCACTGATCTGTCGCTCGAGGCCACTCAACGCCGCTTCGGGCCCTGGTTGACGGGCGCGCTGTTGCTGCTGCTGGTCAGTGGTGGGCTGCTGATCGTTGCCGAACCGGTGCGCGAGCTGATTACGATCTCGTTCTGGCTGAAGATGTTCTGTGTGGCGATTCTGGCCGTGGTCTCGATCGCCTTCCAGAGATCGGTCAGAAGGAACGGTCCGCAATGGGAACATGTGATCAGCGCTCGCCCGGGGGTGCGCCTGGCGGCGGTGCTCACATTCGTGCTGTGGGGCTGCATCATCATCCTCGGCCGTCTGATCGCCTACGACCACATCTGGGGCCATCTATCGCCTGCGACCAAGGCCTGAGCCCGACGTGGATCTCACCAGCTGGCTCAAGGGTCTCGAGGACAGTGGCGTCGCCAGCAGTCTGCGCAGTTCGCTGTACTATTTCCCCTTCCTGGAATCGGTCCACGTCATGGCACTCGCCGTGGTGTTCGGCACCATCGTGGTCGTCGATCTGCGGGTGCTGGGTCTGGCCTCGCGACAGCGGCCGTTCACCCGCATGTCCTCCGAGCTGCTGCACATCACCTGGGGCGCCTTCGCGGTGTCGGTGCTGACCGGCGCGCTGATGTTCACCACCAACGCCCGCGTGTATGCGCACAACACGGCGTTCCAGGTGAAGATGTTGCTGCTGCTATGCGCGGGCATCAACATGGCCGCCTTCCACCTCACCGCAGGCAGGAATGTCGCGCGCTGGGACACGGCGCCCACAGCGCCCGGCGTCGGCCGGCTGACCGCGGCACTGTCGATTGCGCTGTGGATTGGAATCATTTTCACGGGCCGCGTGATCGGCTTCACCACCACCGGTGCGCAGGCCAAGGAAGCGCCCGCGCCGGTGGGAGATTTCGATGACTTCCTGAACAGTGCTCCGGCGAGCAGCCCCGTGCCTGCGCAGCCTTCTACAGGGAAGAGCCCATGAGATCACCTGCTCCACTGCGCGCCGTGTTTGCGACGCTCACTCTCGTTGCCGTGTCGGCAACCGCTCAGACTGCGGGCTCCGGTGCGGCGGCCGCTTCGGCGCCGTTGGGGGCGCCCGTCGGCTTGGGGTCCGGGCTCGGAACGCGCAATACGCGGCCGATTCCACCCTTCGTGGGACCGCCGGCCGGCATGAAGCCGCTGCCCATCGATATGTTCACGTCGAAGAACTTCTACAAGGATCGGGCTCTGTGGACCGACCCACGCTACTACCGCTGCAATACGCCGCGCGAAATGGTCGAATACATGTGGGAAACCGGCCGCATCGGCGCAAATCCGCCGACGAGTGCCTCCTGGGGCAACTGCAGCATCGACTACCCGCTTCAGAACATCGTCAGCCCTTACCCCTACCGGACGGCGAAGGCGCACTACGAGGCACTGCTGGCGGCCGCCAAGGCCCATGGCGGCCCGACCCTCTATACCAAGGCGACCACGCCTGACTGGGACGGTTTCTACCGCAGGGATCCGAAGGCCACGGACTTCCCCGGCGTCACGGCAAACGATCGCGCCAATTCCCCGTTGACCGGGCGCCTGGGGCTGCTCGGAGAGCGTTGGTTCTGGGGTGGCATCAATCAGCCCTCCACGATCGTGTCGCTGCTGACGCCGGAATACCAGAAGCGCTACGTCCAGATGCTGTATCACGAGACCGTCGACAACTCCAAGCAATGGAACGCCGAGTTCTGCTATCCGGAAGGGTTCACACGCTGGTGGGCGTGGCCCTCAAGAGGCGACCAGTTTCAGCTGACGGTGACCGTCAATCAGGTTCAGTTCATTTCCGGAATCGCCGACAACTTCCTGCGGCAGGTTCTCATCGGCAAGGAACACGTGCAGAAGGTTCCGCAATGGTATGGGGAAACCGTCGGATTCTGGGACGGCACCACGCTGGTTGCGTGGACGTCCAACATCCAGGCCTGGACCCAGCACACGATGTTCGAGAACAGCGGGAAGCTGGAGACCGTGGAGACCTTCAAGCCGGTGCTTGACGCCGGCGGCAAGTTCATCGGCATCGATGACGAGGCCGTTTTCTATGATCCGGATGCGTTGCTGCAACCCGTGGTCGTCAGGGACCGGTTCCTGAGGCGCGCCACCGCCGATGACCCCACGGCGCGCTATACCTTCATCGAGTGCCTCAGCAACATCAAGAACGTGGACGGCCGGCCCAAGCAGCTGAGCAAGAACGATCCGGATTTCGTCGATTACTACGGCCGGCCCTGGGCGCAGGTGTGGGAAAAGTACTTCGAGGTCGGCTGGGACAAGCCCGAGGATCTTGGGGTGCCGGACGACGTTCTCAAACTGCTGCAATGACGCGCGCCAACCCATGCAGCTGGTTCAACCATCAGCCCGATACCTGAACGGCTACGTCGATGCGCTGCAGCGCGGCTGGTCTGCGGACACTGTGCGAGGAGCTGCCGCTGCCGCAGAAGAGTTGGCGCAGATCCAAGGCGATCCGGTGCAGTTTCTGGCGAGCCTGGAGGATCGGCAGGCCAAGGCTGGCCCCATCACTCTTCCCGACGGCTCTGTCGTGCCGAGGCTTCCCGGCTTCCGACGCTGGCTTTGGGATGGAGAATTCGCGGGCAGCATCGGTTTGCGCTGGCAGCCCGGAACGCATGCGCTGCCGCCGCACTGTCTCGGCCACATCGGTTTTACGGTGGTGCCATGGAAAAGACGCAAGGGATATGCCACGGCGGCACTTAAGTTGATGCTTCCCCAGGCCCGGGCGGCGGGACTGGAGTTTGTGGAACTTACGACTGACCCGGACAACCTGGCATCGCAGCGGGTCATTGTCGCCTGCGGCGGGGCGCTCCTGGAAACATTCATCAAGCTCGCGCA
>Ga0210385_10000335_pt1 | contig 37811 bp, 38 predicted proteins | sample IncBWH26OmetaG_FD_160107 | JGI IMG/M metagenome (GOLD analysis project Ga0210385, IMG submission 160107) | Forest soil microbial communities from Barre Woods Harvard Forest LTER site, Petersham, Massachusetts, United States - Inc-BW-H-26-O ...
AGTACTGGAGCGTGCGCAGCGGCACTCCTGCCGCGGCCATGCGGGTGCCGAAGGTGTGACGCAGCTCGTGGTAGGTGATCGTGCGCACTTCGGCGCGCTTGGTCGCTTTTTTGAAGCGTCGCGTGAGCTTGGAGCGGTCCAGCGGGTTGCCCGTCTCAGGGTGGCAGAACACGAGCGCTCCGTCTGTGGCATACGCAGAGCGCTCTCTATGTTTCTCAAGCTCGCTCGCGACGCGGTCGGCGAGGGGGATCGAACGTCCCGAGTCCTCGGACTTCGGGTCGCCGAACTCGCCGCGCACGAAGGGGAGGACCACGCGTATGCGTCGGGCGCTCAGGTCCACATCGCGCCAGCGCAGTCCGATCAACTCGCCCTGGCGTACGCCGGTCATCGCGGCGGTCAGGTAGATAGTTGGCTCGATACGCCCAAACGCGTCGTCGGGATAGCTCGTGGCGATCAGCTTGTCGAGTTCGGTTTGATCGAGGAACTTGATACGCGTCTCGTTCTTCTTGATCGTGGGGCGCTCGGCAAGCTTCACCGGGTTGGTCTGGCACCAGCGGCGGCGCCTCCCGATCTCGAACACCGAATGGGTCGTGTTCAGGTGGTTTCGCACCGTCTTTACAGCGAGGGTGCGAGTCTTCACAGCGATGTAGCGTTCGATGTCCTCTGGAGTGATCCTGGCAAGGTCCTTGCCTTCGAAGAACGGCACGATGTGTTTGCGCAGGTCCGAGGCCACTGTGAGACGGTGGGACTTCTTGCGTCCGCGTATCTCAAGTGCTCGGCAAAGTTCTTCGCCGGCCTCCTGCATCGTCGCCCGGCTGCTCGTGGCGATCACGATTGCGTCCTCTTGGCGCATTCGCGCCAGCTCTCGCTCAGCTTCGGCTCTGGTCATCCCGTCGCGCTCGCCCGGTGTGCGAGCCGGTCCGATCTTGCGCTGGATCTTGCGACCGTCGGGGGCGTACCACGAGCCAATCCACGAGTGGCCCTTCTGGCGCAGCGAGCCGGTTCCGTATCCGCGCCTTTTGCTGTCAGCTTTCCTTGCCATCGGCTGCCCTCCTAGAACGCATCTGTGTTCTATTTGTGTTCTATCTTGAGGATATCTTAGGGGATGTGGCGGACGCTAAAAGCCGGTAAACACTGGGGTTTGGAGCTGGGGGAAGGGGGATATTTCCGGCTGGGGGCCGGGCGGTCGCAGGTTCAAATCCTGTCTCCCCGATGAAGTGTGGTTGGATGCTGGAGGGGGCCGGGGGCCTCCCGAGGGCGCAGCATTTGGCTCTAGGGCATGGGTTCAGAGGCATTCGGGCCGATGCTGTAGGGCGGCCCTGAGCGTCGGCGAGGAAGTCGACCGCACACGGGCAGCACACGAGACGATGGAGGACCGCACACGACTCGGGCCGATTCATTGCAAGGCCCAGGTTCTGTCTCGCCGATAGAAGTCTCGCTGGATGCTGGGGCGGGTTCGGGCCTCCGAAATTTCGAGTTCGGCCCTGCGGCTGAGATCGAGGCGTGATGTCGCCGGAAATGGCTGGCGATATAACTCCGACTGCCCTTTCTCACGATCCACGACTGTCCCTGTCGCTCGTAGATGAGCTAGTTGAGCGCCTCGATGGCGTGAACAGCCGCCGCAATCGGCTGGTCGCCTCGCACGGTGAGGTCTGCGAGGCTAGAAAGTGCGTCGAGATTTCGCTCTGTCGAGTCTCTGTCCCAGCGCTCTATGTCCGCTGGACCCGCGCCGCGAGCGAGTAGTCTCGCGATCCGGCGCGGCTCATCACACGCCACGCAAGCCAGTGCCACTCTGGATGGAGCGAACCCAACTCGCAATGTTTCAATGGCCTCAACGTGACGCACGCCATCGATGACGAGGCTGGAGTTTGTCCAGTCCGCTCCGGCCAGTGCGAGAGTCCGTCCGCAGAACTCGGTCCATCCCAACTCTTTGATGAGTGCGCGCCCTAGCTCTTGCAGCCCGTCACGGTCCGTTTGCGCTCCCCGCTCACTCGCTTCGGCAGAAACCAGTGCTCCGAATGACGCTCGCGGGCAAGACCAGCGACTTGCTAGCTCGCGGGCTAGTTCGCTCTTTCCTGACGCCATTGCGCCGCCAATCGCGACGACCCCTATCAAGGGGTGAACGCCCAGCCGGATAGCGCCAACTGCTTTGGATGCGTCGTGCGGGACGCCAGCTCTTGCACGAGAGCACGCGACGCAGGCGTGCCGGTCTCAGCGAGACCCGCCAACTGAAGCTGATCAGTGTGTATATGAGGTCCTTCCTCAAGAACGACCCAACCTCGTCGATCGCGCTTGTCGATGTACACCTCGGATATCTCCCGGACGTGTGTCAGCGTCATCAGAGTTACGTAGCGTGCCTCGCTCCGCTCTAGCCAGAAGGTCTTATCTGCGCAGAGCCCTGCACCGTGGTGCCCTTGGAGCTCATCGGTCGTTCCGCCTTCGAGTTGATGGAACTCGACTGCGGTGATCTCGCTGGCTCCGCACAGGGGACCGGCAGGTCGCTTGAACAGCACAAGGTCGCCTGCCCGGACGGCACCGTGAGGTGCAACGGGCCTCTTCGAGAAACGCGACTCCACCGTCTTGTGGCCATCCAGCACAAGTCGAAGCCATGGTTCGCGCATTACGGCAACGTGTACACGCCCTCTGCAGCGCACACCGTCTGCACCAAGTGCTCGGAGGACGGGCTCGCGACGAAGTGGACAACGTACCATGAGCGCAGTCTCGGTGCCAGCCCGGACAGACATCACTTACGGAGGCGCGGTCAGCGTAGGCCATGCTCCCGCAGCTCCCGCTCGGCAAGCTCGTCCAGGCGCTTCGAAACAGCGATCACGGTGCCCCGCTCGTTGTCGGCGAGCGCACGGCCGAGCTGCTTTTCCGCCGCTTGCTCCGCTGGCAGTCCATATGGGATGGCGTTTAGGATCGCCAGAAGTACGCCAGGGTGCGTGCTTGTAAAGACGCGGTTGCGGCTTGTCCACACGCGTGCTCGCTGGCGGATCGCGGCGCGACGACTGACGGTATCTAGCACGTCGCCGTTAACGGCCGACTCCAATAGTTTGGCGGCCGAAATGGACGTCGAGAATTCAGCGCTGTTCTCCACGCGCACTCGGATCGGAATCCCGTTCAGGTGTGTGCCGTGCCAACGATCCGCCTCGCTATGTGGCCGAGGAGGAAGCTCGGTCGGCGTTGCTACGCAGATCAGCAGGTCGCCGCGACGCCAGTTACTGGGAGTGCCAGGGAGACCACGCGCCGCGAGCGCGGCTCGCTCAAACGGCGGGGCTAGGTACCCCAACACTCCACGGCATAGCTCGCGGGAGCGGAGTCCGCAAAGCGCCGCCCATGCCATGACATCTTCGCGCTCCAGATCGATCCCTGGTCGGGTGCCGATTTGCGGTAGCGCGAGGAGAACGTGCGCCCCGGGCTTGGCTAGCTGTGCTGCCGCCCACAGGAACGCCATCAGCTCCTCCGGATACCAGGGAGGGTCAGCGATAATAGTGTCGGCTCTGTCGGCAGGCAGCGCATCGCGCAGCACATCTATCGTTAGGACGTCATGGTTCGGTGCTGGTCCCCGGTGGGCTGCCGCCCTCATCGAGTCGCGTTCCAACAGCAGATGTTTGCGGTTAGGAAGAAGCGCTCGCGCATCGGCGAACGCGTTGGGCCATGCCAAGTAGATGATCTTGCCGCCGGCCGGCGTCAAGCGGGCAAGCTTGCGAGTCAGCGCCCTGAGCGTTAGGGGATCATTGGGCCAGTAGCAGTCGAGCGGGTGGGGAATTGGTCGTCTGCTCGGGTTGTTATCGGGCAGGGGGGTTTCGGCTTCTAACAGCAGCACTCCTGCCCTCGCCCGTGTGCTGAGCTGCTCGCCGCTGTTCGAGAGGACACGCTCAAGACAGTCCGCAACCACCGCCGGATCTACACCGGGGAGAGTTCGCAGAAGGGCGCCAAAACTCTGTGGCTGCCGCTCTAGCGCGAGACGAATCCACTCGTCGACTCGCTCGGTAAAGATATCGACATCAAGTGCGTAGGTGCCCATCGCAAATGTTCCGTGAGAGTTCTTCTGGGTTGAATCGTCGTCGTATTTCGTCATTCCATATGGCAATCGCCGCTTCCTGAACGCTTAGCGCCGCCCGCAGTCTTTCGTTCCCCAGTCTGCCCCTGACGGGTGTGAAGACGCCAACTTGTAGCGGCACCGTTCGTAGCGGCAGCGCTGGAGAGATTTGCTGGAGGCGATCGATGAAGTCGGGGATGGCGGCGGCAGGATCTGAACTCGTAGGCCCCGTGAAGGTTGCGTATGCGTAGAGATCCAACGTCGTCTCCTTAACGAGGCGGCTCATCAGCTCGAACTGCTGCGCAAAATCACTTTCACGGGCTTGGGTGTTGAAAGCAAAGCTTGCCGCGTCGAACCCCTTAAAACAACAGACCTTGCCGTAGGGCTGGTGGCGTTCGATAGTTTTGCGCTGTTCTGTAGTGAGGTACGAAAAGAAGTAGTCGTTCGAGAGATTGTCATCTGACCACAGATAGACGCTCTCGCTGATGCCTTGACGTTCGAGAGCTCCGACCATCTAGGCGACCCACTCGGGAACTAGGTCCGGTTGACCGCCACTTAGGTCGATCACGAGGGGTCGGTCGGCCTCGGCCAAGTAGAGCTTGACCAGCGCATCGGCGCTTATCAAAACCGAACGATCTGCTCGTCCGCTAAGTAGCTCAAAGTCCACATAACAGTACCAGCAGCGCCAGTTGCATACGGCATTCTGAAAGACTTGGGCCTCCATCGCGTGGGGGGCAGCCACTCCCAGCGCGCGCGCAGCCGGCTCGATGGGGAGTGGATTGGACGGCCACCCTGGTGAGGTTTCCCTCCTAAAGTGCCGAATCCGTCCAAGGCCGTTGCAGTTAGCTGGCTCGGACAGGTCTTGCTCTTGTTCAGATCCCGTGAGCCGTGAGACGCGCAGATTGCCGTCAGCGAGGTCTATGCCACGGGCACGCATACGCGCCGAGAACTCTGGAGTGGCAATTGGAGTGCTCACTCGAGTGGACCCGCGTGTCGTTCCATCCACTCCCAGGCGAGCGCGACTAGATAGTCCATCTGCTCCTCGGTGATCGCCTCCTCCTCGCCGATGCCATGCCAATATGCTGCGCATACACGGCAGCAGGTAGCTGTCGCATGCTGGGCGTAATGGTGTAGTTGCACGCTCTTGCTCCATGGGAAAGGCACGCTCCGGCCGTCCCATGCGTTTTGTGAGCGAGGCCTGGCAAGCGTCTTACGTACCGCGTTGTCGGCGCGGGCATGCAGCACATCGAGACCTCGTCGCAGTGCACGTTCACGAAGCTCGACCGGAATTTCGGTGTGGCTCATGTGGTGCCGGATGAGCTCGCGGTCAAGTGCATGCAGAGTATGGTCCATGTCGCCGGGGTCACATGCGTGGACACGCTCGAAGTCAACCGGTGTGATCCCACACTCGCGGCAGGCTCCCGGTGTCGTCTTTTGTGTCGGCTTAAAGCAATGGAGATCCGCGGTGCAGTCAGTGGCTGTACAGCTAATCTTGAGCGCCCGAGGCTTTGTGTCGGCTTGGGCCGAAGGTGAGGTCATCTCAGTCTCCTTGGTCGGTGTCCTGGGCGAGCGCCAGTTCTAGTAGACGCCGATCGTCGGGATCGGTGATCCGGTTGGGTACCAGTCGTTGGTTAATTGCTTCGTATGTCAATCGTGGCGCTTCGATGGTCGTGTCTTGAAGCGTTGCGGCTGTCCCCCACCAGTCAGTGCCGTAAAGATTGAGTCGGTAGGCGAGATAATTGGCGAGCACTCCGCTGTCTAGGTGCTCGGCTTGCGAGCGCTCGCTGACGGCCTTCTTGAGTCGTCGGATGTCGCCAGCACAGTCTTGCTCGATTAGGTCAGCCATACCGTCGGGGTCACCGAGCAACAGCTCACCTGCAAAGTCGTTGGCCTCCTGCTCGTCGTCATCGCTCGCCATCTTGAGACTGATCTCGTTAGCCTCGATCAATGCGCCGTCTGCGGGAAGGTGGCGCGCGATATGCGCGAGCTCATGTGCCAGGTCAAACGCCCATCGCGAGGCTGATGGTGTGCGCTGCTTGAGCACTACGGTTGGCCGGCCGTCTGTTGTCAGGCAGGCGCCGTGGAAGTTGCCCGCGTCATCGAGAGGGACCACGGCGACGCCGTGGCTCCAGCACCAAATGAGTAGCGACTCGAAGCGAACGTCGGTGTGCTGGGCGACGATTTCTTCGCGGATTGCGAGCGGGTTATCCGGGACATCGGCTGGTCCCCTCTCCAGCCCTTCATCAACGAGTCGCGCGATGGCCAGCGCCCACTGGCTGTACGCGCTTGATTCCGGCGCTTGTGTTGCAGCTGCCTTGAACCGAAGAGGCATAGTGGCAGGACGTAGCGTGAGTGTGCCGGGTCCTACAAGGTCCTCGGCGCTCCAGCCGAAAATGCGCTGGAGTCGTCCCGCGATCTCCTCGGCCCCAGCTTTTCCACCTTCGAGAATGCACTCGATGACGGTGCGTGGAAGCCCTGCTTCCTTTAGTCGCTCGCGGGCTGTCGCCGGTTCGACCGGGGTGGTGAAGCTCGCGAAGTCCGCAAGCGTGAAGTTCATCGCGCTGAGAAGGCGCTGGAGCGTCTTGTAAACGACGTCGTGGTGACCGTGTTCGATTCTCGACAAGCTCACCGGCGTGATCCCCGCAAGGTCGGCAACCTGGCGGGCACTCATTCCTCGCTGCTCTCGCATCGCGCGCAACCGTCGACCCACTCGGGCGGACTCGTCATCGGCCGTCTGAGCCAGGTAGCTAGCGAACGCTATGTCGCTGGCCGCACGCACGTCAAACCAGGAGACCGCAAGCTCGCTATTCCCCGCTGGGATCAGGATCTCGCTTGGCGAGAGCGAAAGGGAACCCCAATCAGCCTGCTCAACTGACCGGACAAGGCGTCGGGGATCAACGGCAACGTCATCGCCGTTGGCGAAACGCACCCGAAGCTCTCCATCGATCAGCTTTGCCGTCGACATACGCTGATAAGCGCGCTGCTCCCAGATTGGTAGGTCAGGCATCGTTGCACTCATGCCAGGCCTCCCAGATCTCCTTGACCCGCGCCTCCAGCACCTTCATGATCTTGCGCGGCAGCGGCCCACCCACGAGCGGGGTGAGCGTCGACAGACTGATAGATGCGATGGACTCGCCCTCCACCCAGACATGGAAATGCGGCGCTTGGTGGCGGTCGGTGTCCGAGAAGTAAACCCTCACGGCAAAATTTTCCTGTTCGAAGACGGTCGGCACTCATAGGTCCATAACGTTTACGATACGACTGTAGCGTTCGGTCTGGACGGATCGGACCCTTCCGGGAGACCCGCGATGCAGAGACCGGACTGCCGAGTGGCTTTTCGGGCCGTCTCAGGGTCGGTCCTAAAGTCGAGCAATAGCCATCGTCTGCACCGGTCGGGCACGGCGTGAGCACAGTGGTCGCACAGCGTCAGCATGGCCGTGCATCTAGTCTGTGCATGAGTGCGAAGGTGCAGATGCCGGATGGCGGCGTCGTGCACTTGCGCTCAGATTGGTGTCGTCTCAGCTTGCTGAGACCGTGTTTTCTGAGCCGTGGTGTTGGCGTCCGATCGGCCGGGTTAGGTCCTGGCCGGCGGTGGGCTGACTCATAGTCTGTTTGTCGGCGAAGTGCCTGACCTCAATGCCGTTGTGTCGCCCACCGCCGTCCGGGATCACCGGCGTGACCTAATAGGAGCGTGGCAACCGCCCCAACTCAGACCTGTCCGCCGGAGGTCCACATTCATCGCATCCAACGAAGGGACCAAGCAGATGATCGTGATCGGAGCGGACACGCACAAGAGCACGCACGCACTCGCCGCCGTCGACGCCGGAACCGGCCAAGTCGTAGGCGAGCGCGAGATCGCCGCGGACGACGGCGGTCACCGCCAGGCGCTGCAGTGGGCGCGGCAACTCGACCCGGACGCATGGAGGCCCTCAGATGCCTCAAGCGCCTCCTCGCACGCCACTTCCACACCCTCCTCCTACAGTCACCAGCAAGCTCCAACCCCTGAGTGCAAAACCCCGCTCGCAGAACGACCCACCTTCCATAGAAGCGGCGGCTCGATCAGGTCCGACGAGGTCGTTCCCGCTCATCCTCGGGTCATCGTTGCGAGAGCCAACGAACTCGGACGATGTGCGGGTGGGCTTGACCCATCGTTGATCGTGCCGAATACTTGACGTTGGCATCTCCGTGGGCAGAACACGAACGAGAGGTTGAGTATGGATCCGCACACTTGGTGGGCCTTGCAGAACCAACAGCTGGCGGAGCACCGGGCGTCTCTATCAAACGTGAGACTAAACACGCCAGCCGGCGACCCCATCCCGAATTGCCCCAAGATGTGGGGGATCGAGAGTTCGGTCCCTCGACGCCTCTAGCTTCCAGTGCGAAAACGGTGGCGAATGCCACGGGTATCACTGGTCAGCTCGGTGACGCTCGGGCCAGTATTGGCCCAGAAGCTCGCTTGGAGAGCAGGTCAGAGGTTGCTGTCTAGGACCGCAGGAGCGCGATCACATATCTTCGCAAAATGCGGAGCTGACTTGACATAGGAGCAACTGCTTTTCGGCTGCCTTTGAGCTGCCGGTAGCTGCCGTCGTTGGGGTTCTGGATGTAGCTCGCCGGTGACGCGAGCTTGCAACAAGGTCGCTACGAGTTGCGGGCCGGCCGTTGGCCTTGCTCGGCGCGTATGTGTATGGCGGACGGCTGGACGCCGAGGGTGTCGGCGATCTTGAAGACGGTGCCGAGGCTTGGGTTGCGTTCGCCGCGCTCGATGCCGCCGTAGTGCGAGCGGTCGATCCCGCACTTCAGCGCGAACGCCTCTTGGGAGATGCCCCGCTCCTCTCGTAGTTCGCGGATGGCGCGCCCGAAGGCGGCATGGGCGGGGGAGCGGGGTTGCATTGTGGGGGAGCCTGTCCGCTTGACGTTCTATTGTCCACGGGATATAAACCGTGGGTTTTATAAATCAGTGCCCGGCGCAGCGCGAACTGCCCGGGGCGTGGCAAGGAAAGGAAGGACCTTCCCATGCAGGACGAGACTAGCCATAACCCAAGCGAAGAGGACGAGCGGGCACAGAAAGCGGTCCTCGGGCTGCTGCTGCGGCCGAACGATCAGCGACCGTGGTCTGTGCAGGAGGTGGAAGGCGAGGCGGGGGAGACGATTGCCACGGCTGACGCGGTCGCGTCCTTGCATGCAGCAGGGTTGATCCATCGCTGCGGCGATTTCGTGTTCGCGAGTCGCGCTGCGCTGTGCATGGACCGTCTGTCGCTCTATCCGGTGCTCAACACCACCGGAGATGCCGGGTCGTCGTAGCTCTTGACTGCGCGAATCTCGCAAGGTCTGTCGGCGACCCGGCGTGTCCCTCGCCCGGCAGACGACGGCTGGGGACGTCTCAAATCGCCCGTCGTTATTGGGGTTATGGCCCGATTCCAAAATTGCTTGGCCGCTTTGGGCTTCTCACGGTCATTAAGGGTATGGAGTCTTATCCATATTCGAGCGGCGAGACGCTGGCGGGTCAGTCTCCCGAGCGCTATGTCGGCCGACGGGAGTTGGCGGAGATCATGGGCGTGAGTTTGGCGACCGTCGATCGTATGGTCGGTGAGGGCATGCCGTCGGTGACGTGGGGGCGGCGTACGCGGCGTTTCAGGCCGTCTGCGGCTATCTCCTGGGCCTCGGAGCGTCGGAGGGTGGCATGAGCATTGCCAAACTTCCTTCCGGCCGCTGGCGGGCGCAAGTGTACGACTCGGTGACCGGCAAGAACCTGAGCGTGTCGAAGATCATCGGTGGTCCCGGCACGTTCGCAACCAAGACGGAGGCGAAGCGAGCACGTGAGCAGGCACGCGGACGGCTTCGGGAGCCGCGCTCGCGTGAGGTGACAGTCGCCGCATTCTGGGAGCGCTGGACGACCGATCCGCTGTTCGCGCGACCGAAGGACTCGACGAACATCCACAACCGCGAGCGGACGGGAGCCTTCGTCGAGCGCTACGGAGCCCGGCGCATCGATCAAGTGGACGACGAGATCGTCGGCGAGTGGCTTGCGGGCGGCAAGCACAACGGCACTGTCCCGGCGCTGCGAGCGATGTTCAACGATGCGGCCTCGGCGAAGGCAGGACGGCTGGTCCGCCACAATCCGTTTGCCCGGCTAGGAATCTCGAAGGGTCCGGGCCGTCGTCACGAACAGCCGCCGAGCGAGGAGCAGGTCTGGAAGCTGGTTCGCTGCGCGCGCGAGCTGGCCAGTCCATCATTTGCCGCATGGCTTCAGGTCGCCGCATTCACGGGCCTTCGTCCTGGCGAGCTGGATGCGCTGCGACGTACGAACGTCGATCTCGATCACTCTCGCATCCTGGTCGTGGAGCAGTTCAGCGCCAAGACGCGCACGTTCACGCTGCCAAAGAAGGGTTTGACCCGCGAGGCGCCGTTGACCGATCCGGCACGAGAGGCGATCACGGCTCCGGCCGAAAGCAAGTTCTGCTTCGCGCCGATCCGAGGCGAGCACTGGACCGCGAGCGCTCGCGCCTACCACTGGAAGGCCGTCAAGGTTGCGGCCGGATGGGGTGGAAGCCTCTATCTCGCAACCCGCCACTTCGCGGGGTGGTACATGGTCAACGTCCTCGACGTGCCCTCCGAGGACGTGGCGATCGCGCTTGGCCACACCGATGGCGGCGAGCTGGTGCGACGTCTCTACGGCCACCGCGATCACGGTCGCGCCCTCGACCGCGTTACGGCCGCCTACGAGCGGACGGCGAGCTTCACTCAGGTGAGCCTGTGGTAGGCACGAATGAGACGCTGGGCCCCTATGTTGCCGTTTTAATCGATTTTTGGCAATAAGACTGCTATCTTTGCGATATGGCGATTGTGGACCGCAAGCAACAGCTGTTTGAAAACGTCACGCGGCTTCGGCGCGTTGGGCGTCTCATGCCTGACAGCGAAGACCTGTTCGCCGTTCGTCTGGGACTCGAACAGGAATTGGGGGAGACCGTCTCGCGACGACTCGCCGCGAAGCTACTCGGCGTCAGTCACACCGCTCTGGAACGATGGATCGAGAGCGGTGACGTGCCGCTGGTGTTTACTGCGACGGGGCGTCAAGCGGTGTCGGTTGCGGCGCTGCTCGATCTCTACGAAGCCGTCCGCTCCAGCAAGACCGGCGGGACCGTCCGCCACCCGCTTGCCGCTGTGTTGAGAAGCAGGCAGCACGCCGCTGAGCAGCTAACGGTGGACTGGTCGCATGATCGGGGTTCTTATGACCGCACACATCAGCGCGGCCTTGCGTATCACCAGGCCGTGGCGGCGCGATTGCGCAAGCAAACTGTCGCCGACGCCAAGTACGTCCTTTATCGCTGGCGTGAGCAGGGCCGAATTGACCCCGTCTACGCCGAGAGATGGGGGCGTGTCCTTGCCATGCCCCTAACGACCATCCGTGACGCGATCACGGCAGTCGGCGCCGATGCAGACGACCTGCGCCAGAATTCTCCGTTCGCGGGAGCGCTCACCGAGCCTGAACGCCGGCGCGTTCTTGCTGAGGTCGGCTGAGTGCAGTCGCAGGAGTTCGAGCACGTACTTGCAGCAGCGGCCGAGGTCACCGGCGAGGAGGAGTTCGTGGTGATCGGAAGCCAGGCGATACTTGGAAGCATCGTGGTGCCGCCGTCTGCGCTGCTCGTCTCGATGGAGGTCGATATCTACCCCAGGCACGCACCAGAGGCCGCCATCCAGATTGACGGCTCCTTGGGCGACGGCTCGCCGTTCCACAGCAGCTTCGGCTATTACGCCCACGGTGTGGGTCCAGTGACCGCGAAGGCCCCGTTGGGCTGGCAAGCCCGGCTGGTTCGACGGGAGATCCCACGGCGCGTAGCCGCCAAACATACGGCTGTCGCATGGTGCCTTGAGATTCACGATCTCGTGCTGTCAAAGTGCGCGGCCGGCCCCGAGCGCGATTGGGAGTATGCGAGGGAAGCAATAGATGCGGGTCTCATCGACATCGAGGTCCTATTCGAGCGTATCGCCGATCTGCCCGTCGGCGCGCGAGAACGCGATCATGTGGAGAAAATGCTGCGAGGCATTACCGGATAGCAGAGGACACTGAAAGGACCGATGGCAACCGTCGTAACCCTAGATGCCTCACCCGCGAACCTGCTGAGTTCGATGCGTGGGTCGATAGTCGACGCGCGTATTGCTTATCCGAGTGTGCTCCATGTTGAAGTTCGTGACTCGCGCGGCGATATCTGGCGTTTGGCCACGCAAGATGCTGAATGGTCGCCATCCGACCCAGCTCAGCTACTCGGGCGCTCTATCGATGATGTCGCCGTTGATGGGGAGACAGGAGAGCTGCGTTGCATGCTTTCGGATGGTTCAGTGTTCCACGCCGGGCCTGTAGCCATTGAAGCGGAGGACGATCCACCCAACTGGGAGTTGGTAAGTCCCGCTGGGATCGTCCTTGAGTTCGGTCCCGGATTCCGCTGGCAGATCAGTGGGGCTGACGTGCCAGCCTCCTCGCGTCGCTGAGGCCACATAGCTCCAGGACTTGTTCGCCTCCACATATCGGTCTGATACCTAATAGTTGGATTTGCTAGCCTCCCGAACCGGAGATAGATGGGGGAATGAAGCGGCTAGCGGTAATCCTGTTCGCACTGATCGCCCTTGTTGGCGTGCTCAGCTCGCACGGCAATAGTCACAAGACTGACAACGCCACCGGCTCAACGGCATTGGTCACAGGACCAACCAGGCTGGCGCCACATCACGTCGCGCACGTTCACTACACGGCATGCGATCAGAACATCAGCGCTGGTCCGCATACGACCTGCGGGTTCGCGGACAACGTCTTCCGCGCGTTCGCGCACGAAGCGGCACAGGGTTCAGAAGAAGCAAGCGTTACCGCGACAAGCCCTGCAACCGGCAATGCCTACGTGGTGCGCTGCGGAACCACCCATGGCGTGACGGTCTGCACAGGTGGGTCCGACGCGCGCGTCCGATTCCCGCTTTGGGCGGCCAAGGTCTACAACCAGCCAGCGAAGTCCGAAAATGAATCGAATGCTTCTGCACCCTCGACGGAACCGGAACAAGCAACACCGGAAAGCTCGTCGGGGTCCGAAGAATCCGGTGAATCCAGCTCGGAATGTACCAACGGAACCTACGAAAACTCCTCCGGCAACACCGTTTGCAAACCGGAGGAATCGCCGACCGTCCCTACAGGCGCCACGGCTCGCTGTGCGGACGGGACCTACAGCTTCAGCGAACACCGGAGCGGCACCTGCTCTTACCACGGAGGGGTAGCTGAATGGCTAGACGAATAGCTGTGCTCTAAGCGCGACGTACACCGTCTTGTAAGCCTTGGTCGTATCGTTGACCATGCCGCTCGCCCTGGCCGCCCACGAAACCGCCCACGCCCGGTCGAATCCCGCCCAACCGCGCGGTTCAACACCTGTCTCCCCGATTATTGGCCGGGCGAGGTCTTGGGTTCATCCTGCAAAGGACAGCATTTCGCCACCGCGGTTTGCACGGAGGAAATCGGTCTTATTTGAACTGTGGCAGCGAGGAGCGGCGGCCGTGGGGTGTGTCCTGACTTGCCGGTCGGCGGGAACGTCGCGGCGTGTGGTCGTCAAGCGCGTAGGGGAGGTCGAGAGCGGTCAGCATGGCGAAGTGCGACGTTCAACATCACTCATCCGTCTCGGGGAAAGCGCCGATGATGTCCGCATGAACCCGCTTGGGTGGCTACTCAGCGGGGTCCTGGCGACAGGCTGGCTGGTGGTAGGCGTGCGTCCCGGCGCCCGGCGGTGGAATGCGTTGCCGCCGTCGATCCGTAGCCCATTGGAAGTGCTGTATGTCCTCCTTATGGCTCTTGCGCCCGTGGCGGTTCTCGGCGCTTGGGTTCTTCGCCTCGGACTGCGCGGGATGGCGCTTCTGCTTGCCACCCTCGCCGGCCTACTCGCCGCGCTGGCGATTCGGACAAAGATCCGGCGTTAGCCGCAATCGCGAAGGGCGCTTTTTCGGCGGCCGAGCCTGTCTCTCTCGATCGAGCGTCCAGGTGCGGGATATGGCCTACAGCAACCTGTGCAGCCGCCCGATAGCTTCGGCCGTCTCGTGGTTCAAATACCGTCCAGTTAGGGCGATTTTCCACAGGGTCTTTCTTGAGAAGGTCGTTTTGGGGGCTCGCGGTACAGGCCCAAGCGGGAGTATGCGACTCAGCGAGACGGACTTCTGTTCGTCGTCCTGAGCAGCCACGCGCTTGGGCCTGCGACGAGACATCGCTTGACCGGAAAGCAGGCACGCTACTGATGACCTTGGTCGCCTCGGCCTCGAAATCGGACTAAGCGCTCCTGCCGACGCCCTGGTCGCGGGAGCTCATGCGGTCTCGTTGCCGCGGTGGCGAGCGATTTGTCAGGATGCGATTACACGTTTCGCGACGAAGGGGGAGCTTCGATGACAACAGCACCGACTTCCGTGAGCCCGGGCGCTCGGACGCAGGGCCTGATCGCGCGCTACGAGCAGGAGTTCAGGGACCGGGTGGAAGATTTCAAGGATCCTCGCCAGGAGTGGCGGCGTCTGTTTTCTGAGCTGCTCGGAACGTTCTTTCTGGTGCTCGCGGCGGCTGGTGGCGGCATGATGGGCCATGCCTTTCCGGGCGTGATCTCTCATACGGATGCTGTCGTCGCGCCGGCGCTGACGGTGATGGCCATCATCCTGTTCATGGGCAAGGTTTCGGGCGCGCATCTGAACCCGGCGGTCAGCATCGCGTTCGCCCTGCGCCGCGACTTCCCGTGGAAACGCGTGCCCGGCTACATCGTCGTGCAGCTGGCGGGCGCAACGCTCGCCGCCCTGTTCCTGCATGCGGTCGTCAATGTGCCGGCTACCTTCGGATCGAACTATCCGGCCGCATCCTATTCGGCGGGCGCAGCGTTCTGGATGGAGTTCATCCTGACTGTTGGCCTGGTCAGCGTGATTCTGGGCACCGCGTCGGGTGCGCAGAACGTCGGCCTGTTTGGCGCGTTCGGCGTCGGCGGCTACATCGCTCTCGCCGGGCTTTGGGGAAGCCCGATTTCAGGCGCCTCGATGAACCCGGCCCGCACGTTCGGTCCAGACCTGGTCGGAGGGAAGTTCTCCCACTACCTCGTCTATGTGGCGGGACCGATCGCCGGGGCTGCCGCAGCAGTCTTCATCGCGTTCGTGCTGCGCGGCCGCGGCGGTGGTGCCTCCGGGTCGGGAGCAGGACAAGGTGCGCTGTTCACCGAGAGCCAGCAGCCGGGACCAGACCACTGAGCCGAGACGCGACCCGTTCCGCTATTGCCCAATTTGACAAGGAGGAACCAACCCGTGACCGATGTGCTCCCAAGCTGGAATGAGGGCCAAGCGAAGAAGGCAATCATCGACTTTGTTGCCTCGGCGACCCAGCCGGGGCCTGGGTTCGTCGAGCCGACCGACCGGATAGCGACGTTCGACTACGACGGCACATTGTGGTGCGAGAAGCCGAGCTACGTACAGGCGGACTTCTTCCTCAGGCGGATGCGAGAGATGATCGAGGCGAAACCCGAGCTGGCGAAGGAACAGCCGTTCAAGGCGATCTCCGAGAACGACGAGGACTTCCTCGGCCATCTACTCGAGCATGCCGCCGAGCTCGCCAAGGGCGTCACGGAGGCCTACGCGGACATCACAACGGACGCATTCGAGCAGGCAGTCGAGACGTTCTTTGCCAGCGCCACGCACCCGACGCTCGGCGTGCCGTACACGAGCGTCGGCTATCAGCCGATGCGCGAGCTCGTCGAACTGCTGCGCGCGCATGGCTTCACGGTCTACGTCTGCTCGGGAGGCGGTCGGGATTTCGTGCGCGTCGTGAGCGAGCAGATGTTTGGCATCCTTCGCGAGCATGTGATCGGCTCAGGAACCACGCTTGAGTATCGCGAAGGCGACGTCTACCGCACCAAGGGCGTCGAAGAGCCGTTTGACGAACACGGCGGCAAGCCCGTCCACATCTGGACTCGCACCGGGCGAAAGCCGCTCTTTGCGGCAGGCAACACCAACGGCGATCAGGCGATGCTTGAGGTCGCGCGATTCAGCCTCCTAGTGAACCACGATGACGGCGAGCGCGAGTTCGCATACACCGAACTCGCCGAGAACGCCCTGGCCGAGGCAGCCAAGCGGGGATGGGTGGTCGTGAGCATGAAGGACGACTGGAAGAGCGTGTTTGCGGAGCCGGGCCTTTAGAACGCTAAGCCGAGAGGAGAACCTGCGATGAGCGAACTGACCGCGATCGACATCCTGATCAACCCCGACGAGGCCACGATCGAGCACGCCCGCAAGGTCAACGCGCGGATGCGCCAGAGCGTCCCTGACGGGTACGCGATCGACGCGACCCATCAGCCACACATAACGACCCTTCAGCGATACGTTCGCAGTGCCGACCTGAACGGCGTGTTCGAGGCTGTCGGCGAGACCGTGGCCAAGACCGACATGAGTTCGCTGTCGTACCAGGCGATCGCGATTCGGCACGGCGACTGGGGCGTGCCGGGCCAGGGCCTCGCCGTGCTGCTCGTACAGCCGAGCCCCGAGGTGCTCGACTTCCAGGCCAGCCTGCTAGCGGCCATCACACCGTTCGTCGAGTTCAAAGGCACCGCCGCTGCGTTCGTGCGCGACCCCGGCGAAGAGATCAGTCAGAGCACTATGGACTGGGTTGAGGGCTTCGTGCCCGCTCAAATCGGCGCAGGCAAGTACATCGCCCACATCACCGTCGGCTTCGCCACGCTCGATGACCTCAAGACCATCGAAGCCGAGCCATTCGGGGCATTTCCAGTTCACCCGGCGAGCCTGGCTGTCTATCACCTCGGCAACAGCGGAACAGCTCGCACGCAACTCAAGGCCTGGCCGTTGACGAAATAGTGCGGTCGGGCGGTGTTCGCAGATCGACGACACTTTCGCGTTTCGCAGCAATGGGAGCGTGCCATCAACGCTGGAGGAGACTCTCGCGTTGGACGAGTTCCGAACGCATCGGCTACCGATCGTCTCACGCCTGTTCCGTCAACGAGCGGTAGCCAGGTCGGGTTATCGAACTAACACACACGTCAGTTATGGCATACGTCCGGTCGCGGCGAGGTAGGGCGTGCCCGAGTTCCGCGCTGAGTGGGTCGCTGCGGCGAGCCAGCCAGATGCTCGCGCGATCGTTAGAGCAGGTCTTTGCCTGGCGTCGTTGTCGGCTTGGTCAGACGCTTACGCTAGACCTCGCATGAGGCACGCCGGAAACAAGTGCAGGACAGAGCGACTGATACTGCGTCGTTGGCGTGAGACCGATCGCGAGCCCTTCGCCGCGCTGAATGCCGATCCTGATGTCATGGATTACCTTCCTGTCCGTCTGACCCGAGCGGAGAGCGACCAGCTGATCGCCAGGATCGACGCTGGATTTGATCAGCGTGGCTATGGGTTGTGGGCGCTGGAGCTGCGAGCGACCGGCGAGTTCATTGGTTTCACTGGCCTCGACATACCTTCGTTTGAGGCACATTTCACTCCGGCCGTCGAGGTTGGCTGGCGTCTGGCGCGGTCCGCCTGGCGCCAGGGCTATGCGACCGAGGCCGCCCGGGCATCGCTCGCTTTTGGGTTCCAGGAGGCGGACCTAGACGAGATCGTGTCGTTTACCAGCGCCGCGAACTCGCGGTCTCGTGCGGTCATGCAACGGATTGGAATGACCTACGATCCAGCGGACGACTTCGATCACCCCGAGTTGGAAGAGGGGATCGTCTGTCCCGGCACGTCCTGTATCGGATGTCGGTTCGCGATTGGGCTCGCTGATGCGCGGCTTCCTCGAGCCGTGGCTGCCCAGGCGTCAACCAGATATGACTGAACATGGCTGGGAGCGTGATGACTGGCCTGAAGACACGGGTGTGAGGTCGAGCGAGCGCCTCGTCAGATGCGTCCGGGCCGACCCGGACCATCAGCTCCCCACCATTGGAGATCCCCACTGCCATATTGCCGTGGAGCAGGAACGCCAAGCCGCCGAACACGGCCTTCTCGGTTACGCCGTGCTCGTCACCGAGTTGCTCGCGGATTCGATGGGCGAGCTCGTTGTCATAGGTCATCTCGTCGTTCGGGTTGGAGTGTCAGGCCTCGAGTTCGAGCTTCAGTTCACACATGTCCACGGAGGCGCGGACGCCCGGAGTCTCTGACGCATCCATCGCACTGAACGCTTGGGCGCCTGCGCTCATGTCCTCCGCCGTGGCAAAGTGCTGGAGAACCACCGCTGTGCTTTGCGCCTCGTCGAACATAATCGTCAAGCCGGTGGCGGGCACGCCCGGAGGTGGCCCGTCTGACTCCTTTATGCGGGCCAGCAATCCCTCCATCCGCTCGGCGTTCACGTCGGTGAATCTCACGACACGTACATACATGGGGAACCTCCTCGCATTCGGTATACACCAACATACACCTACGCGGCTCAGGCAGTGACCCAGTCCTTGGCGTCCTCAAGCCGGTCCAGGCCGTATACCTTGACTTCGCCGGGAGTCATCCAGGCGAACATCTGGTAGGCCTTCCCCACCCATTCTACGTCGGTCACGATTGCTGAACGCTTCCATGCCGAGTGATGTCCGAAGCCCAGTCCGAGCCCAGTCTTGACATCGTCGAACCATGCTGCGGGCTCTAGCCCCTCGAAGCTCGTGAGCATGAAGAGCATGCGGATCTCTCCGGACTCTGCCGCTTTGCGCAGAACCGGCTCGAGTACTTTGCGGTAGTCCTCGCGAGTGAGCTTGCCGGAGGCGCGGAAACCAATTGTCCCTGTTGGCATGTCGTCGATTTGCTCGATCATGGGTGCTTCCTTTCTCTAATCCACTGGACGGGAGTCCGCTGGCTTGGCGCCGCCGATTGTATGTAGGAGCCAATCAACTGCGATGTGCGCGAGGCGGATGAGGGGAGGCCGCCGGGCTCCACCTTCATTCCACGAGGAGCGTCGCCTTCATGCCCTTAGCCTCGTGCCCGGGCAGCGAACAGAACAAGGTGTAGTTGCCGGGACGGAGATCGACCGTCAAGCTCAGATGCCCATTCGATGGAGTGTTCGGAAGAGAACCGGCCACCGAGTCTTCGGTCTCTTCGACCGCATTCAGGTTGTGTTCGTCCTGGCCGTGGTTGACGAATTCCAGGATCACCTTCCCGGCCGGAACGGTGGAACGCGAGAGGACGAAGCGGAACGCTTCGGTGTCTTCGGCTGTGACCTCGACGCGCGGGGTCGCTTCTGGGGTGGGATCAGCCGGGGATTTAGCCGGTGGGTCTTTGTCGACCGGAGCCCCAGACGGCTGGCCAGAATTGGAGGGTGAGGGTCCTGGAATGGCGGAGGGGGGAACTGTCGACCACGGTGCGTCCGAGCCAGGGCCAGGGTTGGCTGGCTTTGAGGTCGTTTGTGGCTTGTGCTTGTGGTGGGATTTCTTCCGAGCACGAGTCAGCTGACAATGGCGATGCCTCCCCCGGCGGCAGACCCGTGTGGTGTGGGAGCGTCGGTGGCGCGAAGTGTGTCCAGGTACGGCGATCGCGATCGCGACGAACGCCCCGCACACAAGGCACAACGCGCTCAGCAGGAGCACGGATCTCGCTGCGCGGAGCACCCTCACTTCACCAAGACAGGCCGCTGGAAGGAAGCCGCTTCGGGGATCACCAGACCCGCTTCGGTCTGGAACCACTGTTCCAGAAGCGAACAGTACATCGCGCGGAAGTCCGATGTGTTGAGAAGGTTTTCGTTGACGTCCAGTTTGGTGAGCCCCGGAAATTCTCCAACCATTTCCCCCGAGGCCCGACTGCCGATCAGGAAGGCGACACCGCCGGCTCCGTGGTCGGTACCCGAGCCGTTTTCCTCTGGTCGACGGCCAAACTCCGACCACAGTTGGATCAGTACCCGCTGGTCCAGTTTGCGTGCTTCGAGGTCACGTTGGAAGGCGACCACAGCGGCGACGGTCTGGCCAAGGTTGGTGCTCAAGGTATCTGTCTCGTCGGAATGCGTGTCGTAGGAACCGACAGCATTCAGCGAAGCGCACTTGATCGGCATTTCCGTATGAAGCATCGCCGCGAGCACGGCGAGCCGTTCCGCGAATTCCCCAGTCGGATAGGGAACCGGCGAGGTATCGCCCGACTCTTTCTCGGACTGGACGAAGCCGGCCATCTTGTCGAGGACGAGGCCGGTGTCGTAGGAGGCATTGCGGGCTTGGGCATATGCAGGCGACGGTGCCGGGAGGGTGCCCAGCACACCGAATGTTTCGAGTGCCGGTCCAGTTATGGGTTCGCCCAGGCCGTTGGCCCACATCGTGTAGTCCGCAGGCGAAGACACCGCGGCGACTGGCATCGTCGCCGTGGCAAGCGCCGGCGCCAACGAGTAGTCAAGCGAAAGGCCCTGTAGCGGGTTGTTTGGTTCACCGGTCAGATCGAGGTAGCGCCCCATCCAACCCGTACGTGCATTGGCGTCGAGCTGTCCCACCTCCCAGTAGTGGCGGCTGGTGAAGTGACTCTCGTCGGGGGGTTGGTAGCCGATCGCGGGGAAGGTGGTGACCTTGCCTTCTTCGTGGAGTTCGGCCAGACCGCTTGCGGCCGGATGCCACATCAGACTCTTGTCCTCGCTGAAGACCTTGCCCGAACCTTCGGCAAGACCCAGTGTGGGACGGAGTTCTCTGTATCTCGCTTCTCCCACGGGCGCGAGTACTGACAGAGCATCCCAGCCGCCTTCCATGAAGATCGAGACGAGCACCGGCTGGTTGGGCTCCGCGGCTGCGGAAGCCTGGGCGATGCCCTCTTCAAAATGGCGCGGGCTGAGCATCGAGGCGCCATACACCGATAGGGCGGCACCCGCCGAGCGCAGCAGGAACGTACGCCGATCGAGGCCTGTCCCCGCGGGCAGGGGCATACCTGGCTCGATCTTCGGCAGTCCCTTCCCGGCGATTGCGACGCCACGACGCAGCAGCTGTGAGCGCGTGAAATCGTTGCACGAGCAGCTGTTGGCCATGGTCATGTCTCCCGCTCTTCAAGTATCGGCTTCGCGGTCATTTCAGCTCACCTGCATGTCGGGAGACGTAGCGATCAGCATTCGCAAGGCGTTCTGGCGCATTGCTCGATAGGGACTCTGCTCCCATTCCGCCAGTGGTTCTTTGAGGCAAGACTGCGCGAAAGCGGCTATGCATTGCTCCGATTCGGAGGAGAGGATCGGGTTGGCCCAGTAGGCCAGGGCGCTCGAGAGCGCCGCGGCGGGATCCTCGGTTGCGCTGTATTCGGGTTGGCCTTCCGCTGGCCACGGGTTGGGGTAGGTCTTCGCCGTGACATAGCTGGCCATTTCCCAACGTGCCTTGGCGGTCGATGTGTCAAGCCAGCGAGTGAAGTCCCAGCCGGAGACGTTGGGTGGATAGAACAGTTGCTGGCCGGCATTCGCGGAAAGCCATGCCCACGCTGTTGTGTCGATCGGGCGGGAGATCGAGCGCAGCAGGCCTGCGTTGTAGACCACGGGCGGCGTGACCAACTCGGGACCTTCGTAGAAGTCGGGATGCTGGAGGATCGCCTCGACAACCGCTTGGATGCTGTAGCCCGAGCTTGTATATAGACCCTGCAGCGAGGCAAGGGTGGCTTCGGAGGGCGGACCGGCGACGAAGTAGCCCCACAGCTTGGTGACGAAGAAAGAGGCGTGGAGCGGGTGGCTGACGCACAGGCGGATCGCGTCTTCGTAGTTCCAGTTGCCGGTCTGGCCGAACACCGTCTTCTGACCCGTGTCGTGGTATTCGGGATCGAAGTGGAAGTTGTAGTTGCCAAGCTCGGCTGACCATTCGTTACGCCAGCCGGTGAGCGCCCTGGCCATTTCGCGCACGTCGTCCTCGGTGTAGGCACCGCGGTCGGCCCCGAGTGAGAAGAGCTCCATCATCTCGCGCGCGTAGTTCTCGTTGGGTTCGTCCTTGCTGTTGGAGGTGCCGTTGAGGAAGAGGAGCATCGCTGGGTTTGTGGTGACCGCGAGAAACAGGTCGTCGAAGTTGCCGAAGGCCATCGAGCGAAACAGGTTGTTCTGGTCGAGCATCAGCTGCTGGCTGTTGACCTGGTCGTTGGAGTTGGCAAACCAATCGTGGAGGACGAAAGTCATCCGCTCGACGAGCTGCTGATCGGAGCGGACCATGCGGTCCAGCCACCAACAATGGTCTTGACCCCAGGCGTTGGCCGGGTCGAGCGGTTCGCCTTTTTCATCGACAGGTTCGGGGCCGATGAGCGTTGGCGCCCCCGAGGGACGGGTGAGGCTGAAGACAACCTGTTGCAAGGGCTGACCTACGAGCGCCTCGGCCTGTCCGGGAGTCGGCCCAAAGCCCGCGCGCCACAGCAGTCGGTTCGCTTGCTGGAGAGTTATCGGCGGGGAGCCCAGCGTGGGAGGCGGGACGGCTGAGGGAGCGGGGGGCGAGACTGGTGGGAGTGCCAGTGCAACCCCGATCGTTCCGTGCGGCGCCACGACGCGATGGCGAACAGGCTTATGGCGCTTGCGTCGACGTTTGTGCTTGGAGTGCAAGCTGTGCTTCTTGTGATGCTTCTCGTGCTCCTTTGCCCGCCTCTGCTGCTCATCGCGACCGGCGTGCGAGTGGGTCCCTCCTGCGTGTTTCTTCGTCGCGAGGCTCGTCCTCATCGAGTCGGTGCCGTTCCCGCGCGTGCATATGCGTTGCGCTGATCGGGCATTAGCAGTACATCGGCCACGGTAGCCCGATGCTGCGCCCGTTACGCGGTGATCGACGGATGTCCTACTAGGCTGACTGTCTAGATGTTCGTGCTCGTCCTGATCGGGGTGGCTGTCGTCGAGGTGTTCGCCTTCGTCGAGGTCGGACGTGCGATTGGCTGGCTCCTAGCGGTCGTACTGCTGCTGGGGACGTCTGTGCTCGGCGCGCGGATGCTGCTCGTTCAAGGGCGCTTGGCGATTCAGCGCGTATCACTGGCTTTGTCTGAGCGTCGTGCACCCGGTCATGCCGCGATCGATGGGGCGCTCGGATTTCTCGGATGCATACTGCTCCTGGTTCCCGGGTTCGTCACCGATCTCCTCGGCGCACTGCTCCTGCTTCCGCTCACGCAAAAGCTGACGCGGCGCTGGATGTCACGCCGTTACGCAGGTCGCGTGATGAGCTTCGTCGCGGCGGCAGGGCGCTTTGCGCCAGGCGACCGCGGTGGGCGTGCGGCTGACGTCGAATCGACGCTGGTCGAGGACGATCTCGATCGGCTCGGCCGCTGAAACGACGTACCGCTCGTGTTCTTCGAGGACCCCGACGGCAACCGCTGGGCACTCCAGCAGCTCCCTGTCCGCGAATAGCAAAGGGAGGCGACTACGTCGGTCCGCGCCCGAGCACACCACATGGCACGCCTCTCCATCCTAAAAACGATCCGTTTGCGACACTCATCCCAGGCGGAACACAGGATGCCGGGGAGCGATGCGACGCAGTTCCTGCTCGTCTGAATCTGGGCCGACGCCGTCGAAGAAGACGCCGACCTCGAACTTCCAGCGCTTCAGGTAGGCGCGCAACACCGGAGCCCTTTCGTCGTCGCCGAGTTCGGTCGCGGTGAAGTGCTCGCTGCGCGGACCGACGAGCAGTCGCCCCTCGCCGCTGGCGCGCAGGTTGCGCACCCATTGCGTGTTCCCTCGCGGAGCCACCAAATAGCGCTGACCTTCAAAGTTCAACAGGTTGATCGGGGTGCGACGCGGCTCACCGCTGGTCCGTCCACGGACCTCCAAGACACGGGAGCCGACCACGCTGATCCCAACTCGCGTGAACGCCGCGACGACACGGTTGAAGACGTTCGTCGTAAACCAGCCTGGACGCTGGTAATGCTCGCCCATGATCCAGCCAGACTATCGCTTCGCGCCCGCCACCAGAGCTCGTGCGTCGCCGCCTGTCCAACCCGCTGAGCGCGCGCGTTGTCGCCTGCGGTTTTTCGACGGCCAAGTAAGATAAAGGCCATGACACGGTCCAAGAAAGTTCTGCTTGCGGTGCCCTAACCGGCTATCGCGACGGTCCCGCTGGCCGGGGACGCCGTTGTCTGCGCAAGCGGCTTGCGGGCGTGAAAGCGAAACGAGCGGCCACCGGTATCGACACTCGGCTCGACCAGGCCGGCACGTTCCAAGCGCGCGGGCAACTCGTTCGGGTTGACGGGAACCAGCGTGTCGTGGAGGTGCAGCAGTTCGAAGGCTCGGCCTGTGCCAAGACTGTCGGTCCCGGCGAACACACCGCCGGGATGCAACACGCGTGAAACCTCGCTGAGAAGTCGGTCCTGCAGTTCGCGCGATGGCACGTGATGGAGCATCGTGAAGCACACCACACCCGAGAAGCGATCGTCGCCAAAGGGCATGTCGGTTGCGTCGGCCTGCACTATCTCGACGTCGTCACCCAGAGTCTGGCGGAGTCGCCTGCAATAGCTCTGTGAGAGCTCGAGGACGGTCAGCGAGCCTGAGTGGCGAGCGAGCACACGGGTCGTGGCACCGAACCCCGGACCGATCTCGAGCACATCGTCACCCAGGTCCAGGTCCGCGAGACTCCAGGGGAGCAACTCGCGCTCCACGGTGCGAGCCCACCATCCCGATGAGCAGAGGACAGCATGGGCCTTGTTCATATCGAGAGCAATCTAGCCGAGTCAGGACAAGTTGCGTCGACGATGCCCTGGCTCGACGATTTTGGGGGTGAAGGTTCGTGCCTGGAACTTTGCTATGCGCCGACAAGGTCCGCGGGCGGAGCCTGCGTGGCCTCGACGGGGTTCGGCGGTGCAATGTGGCGATTGACGAACTCGCTGATCGTACGCACTACAAGCCGCGTGTCGTCCCACATCGGCACGTGGCCGCAGCCGGGAAGCATCCGTGACTCGATATCCGGTATCTCACGCCTGAAGCGTGGCGCGTGACGCTCCGCAGGCAGGATGCGATCGAACTCGGGCGAGGCGAGCAGCACGGGACAGGCGATGCGGTCAAGGTCTTGCAGCGACAGCCCTTTGTCGGCGCGCGCTGCCTGGATCGCCTTGCCTGCAACCGGGCAACGGACTGACGTAAGCGCAAGATCGACAGCGTCCGCCGGAGCGACAAGCTCTCCGTGGCGCATCACGTCGCGCATCGCCAGACGTCTGCTTCCGGGCCGCTTCATAACCGTGTCGATATATCGCGCACTGAGCCGCGTTATACGCAACTGGCGCGCGAAGAAGCGCGCAAGTCGCTTCGCCTCGCCATCGCCTTCGACCCAGCCGCCGGCAGGCGCAAGTGCGACGACCGACCGCGCTCGACCACGCTTGGCGAGCTCGAGCGTGAGCGCGCCACCCAGCGAATTACCCACGAAATGCGTACTACCGACTCCGATCTCGTCGAGATGACGTTCGAGATGGTCGGTGATCGAGGCGAACGTCAGCGGACCGTTGACGTCAAATGGAGGTCCGCCACAGTGCCCAGCGAGCGTCGGTGCGATCACTTCGTAGCGAGCGGCAAGCTCGCCCAGCACGGGCCGCCAGTGATGCCAGGTGCCGGTGAACCCATGCAGCAGCACCAGCGGCTCGCCAGAGCCGGCACGGTACAGCGCAGGAGAGACCTCGCCCACGCCTTCAGGCTACTCCGAATCGATACCCTGAGCCATGTGACCGATGCGCCCTCGGGCTCTCGTGCGATCCGAGCGACGGTGGCCGGAACCGTCCAGGGCGTCGGCTTCCGTGCGGCCGTTCGAAACAGAGCCCACGAGTTCGGCGCGATGGGCTGGGTGCGCAACGCAGACGATGGCACGGTGGTCGTCCATGCGGAGGGTCAGCCAGTCGCGGTTGATGCACTCACGGCATTCCTGCGCGACGGTCCGCCTGCTGCGGGCGTGCAAACCGTGAAGGTGGAGGAGGTCAAGGTCGAGGGCCATGAGCAGTTCGCGGTCCGTGGCATCAGCGCGGGAGTGTTCGTCGTTCAGGAGCACGCTGCCACGGCGCATCACTTCGATCTGCGTCTCGAGGTCGAGGGCGCGATGCGCTCGTGGGCGGTGCCCAAGGGCCCGTCGCTCGACCCGTCGGTCAAGCGTATGGCGATCCAGGTGCCAGACCATGGGATCGACTACAACGCCTTCGAGGGACGAACCGACGGCGGAGCCGTGATCGTGTGGGATCGCGGCTACTACGAGCAAGGCGGCAGGGTCCCATGGCCCGAGGCGCTCGAGCGTGGCCACGCCGTCTTCGTGCTGCACGGCGAGAAGCTGCGCGGCGGCTTTGCGCTACAGCGCACACGGTCGGGTCCCAAGCCGCAGTGGTTGCTGATCAAGCGCCGCGACGAATACGCCCTCCAAGGCTCGGACGTAGTCGCCGAGCGGTCCGCGTCGGTCCTCACTCAGCGAAGGCTGGACGACCTGTTGGCCGACGGTCGACGCCTTGGGTGAGAAGGGCCTTTGAGGCTGCCGTCCGATCAAGCGGGGGCGCCATCCGGGGACGGATCGTCGCCGGTGTCATAGCGCGCCACGGTGAAGCCGATCAGCACCGGCACGTGCACAGCAAATACGACCAATGACAAGCTGAGGACCACCAGCGCGCCGCCGCTCACCTGATCGCGCAAGAACGCGTACTCGATCATCCCGGCGATCACGATGTATGCCAGCAGCGCCCAGCGCGCGATTTCAAAGAAGCGCCCCCAGGCGAAGTCCTGCACGCGCGCCAATGCCGCGAGGTTTCCGGCGAGCAGCAGCACTGAGCAAGCCAGCAAGACGATCGCCGGGGTGAGCGGGACCTGGTGGGGGAGGTGCGCAGCCAAATAGATGCCTCCAGCCACGATCAGGGCCAGCGAGAGCATGCCCATCTGCGTGACCGGCGGCAAGCGACGCTCGCTCATCGCCTCCCTCCGACTGTCGAGCAAGCCCTCATCCGACGGTCAGCTTGGCCATGATCACAAGCGTGGCGACCTGCATGGCGCCGGTGGCTCCGGCGGTGTAGATGAAGCGCTTCATCAATCGCTCGACCACCTGTGGGTTGGGGCGCGGCTTCTTCAACTCGACGAGCACCGCGATGTTCGCCGGCTCGAGTAGTCCAAGCGCGATGACCGCCATGATGCCGACCACGATGTAACTGGCCACCAGCCAGCCGTGCAGGTAGTAGCTGCTCTGGACCGTTCCAAGGTGATTGCCGAGCTGCCAGCCTGCGGCGAGCGTGACGGTGACCACGGTCGGCATGATCAACACCATCTTCGGCATCAGCCGCGTAGTCAGCTCGATGCGTGCTGGAATTGAGAGCTTCCCGAGGATCGGCCCGAGCACGAAGCCGAGGAACAGGTCGATGATCGTCCAGGCCGCTCCGCCGACGAAGTGCAGGAAGGCAAGCGGCCAGAGCTCGTTGACCGCGATCGCCGCGATCAAGAGCGCAAGCACGACCGCGACGAGCACCAGACCGGCACGGGGCACGATTTGAAAGTCTGGCCGCTCGATTGCGCCGGGCGGTGGACCCTCGGCGTGAGCCGCCGGAACAGAGACTACGGCCTGAGCCATGTGGCGATGGTAACGAGACGGCGGACGGATCGCCAGCCCTTGCGGGAATTCGCGTTGTCGCACCTTCCAAGCAGTGCCGAGTGCTGACGACAAGCGCCGATTGCCGGGTAGGGTGGTCGCATGGCGGACACTGGCGACAGCGGCGCTCATCCTCGTCCGATGCTGACGGTCGACGTCGTGGTGCTCGCCGGTATCGAGATGAGCCGGCGCGTCTTGCTGATTCAACGCGGCAACCCTCCGTTTCGCGGTAGCTGGGCGTTGCCGGGTGGCTTTGTCGAGGAGGGCGAGCAAGTTCTCGAGGCCGCGCCGCGGGAGCTTGCCGAGGAGACCGGTCTTCGGGTCGGCGAGCTGCAGCTACTGGGGGTCTATGACACGCCGGGGCGCGATCCTCGAGGCTGGACAATGTCCGTTGTCTACCTCGCCCACGTACCGAATGAGGTGACGGTCGTCGGCGCCGACGACGCCGACGACGCACGCTGGTTTGCCGTGGACGAGCTGCCCGGGCTTGCCTTCGATCATGCCCTCATCCTTGCCGACGCGCTGGCGGCTGCTTGATCGCCGACGGCTCACAAGACTTGACGACATAGTGGCTTAGTCGTCTGCCTTGCAGGCACTACCTGGCGTCTGTTTCGCGATTTCGGAGCCGATATAGGGGAGTGGGAGAGGCTTCGCGATATAATCCTCACTAATCTGATAAAGATTATGATAATTACGAGAGGGAGTGTCCACCTGAGGGCGCTCCCCTTGTGAATCCCATCCCCAACTCATCGAACGACCCGACAGGAGAAGGCCAGATGTCCCATACCCCCGCTTCATCCACCGCTCGTAAAGGCAGGCGTCGAACGCGTCAAGTAGCGCTCGGCGCCGTGGCGACGTTGCTTGGTGTATTGCCCGGCGCGATCGCCGGCGTCGCGCAGGCCGCACCGACAGCGCCACCGCCGGTGACGGTCCTCAGTTCGCAGCCGAACATCGGCCAGGGCGACATCTTTGTATCGCCCTTTGGCGACTCGAGCACCTACGCCAACGGCCCGGAGATCCTCAACAGCCAAGGCAACGTGGTTTGGTTCCAGCCCGCCCCCGCGGGCGAGGAGGCCGCCGACTTCCGCACGCAGACCTATCTCGGTCAGCCGGTGCTCACGTTCTGGCAGGGGACCGGTCTCGGTGGACTCTCCAGTGGAACCGACTACATCTACAACGACCACTACCAGCAGATCGCCGCGGTCAACGCCGGCAACGGGCTCAGCGCTGACGGTCACGAGTTCCTCATCACCCCATGGAATACGGCGCTGATCCTCTCCTATACGACGGCTACCGCCGACCTGACGTCGATCGGCGGCCCTGCCGATCAGACGGTGGTCAACGGCGTCGTCCAGGAGGTCGACATCGCCACTGGCAAGGTGCTTTTCCAGTGGAACAGCGCCGATCACGTCCCCTATAGCCAGAGCGAGCAGCCGTTGCCGTCCTCGGCGAGCACGCCGTGGGACTGGTTCCACATCAACGCGGTGAAGCTGGACACCGACGGCAACTTGCTGATCGACGCCCGCGACACCTGGACCACCTACAAGGTGAGCTTGGCCAGTGGAAACGTCATCCGGCAGTTGGGAGGCAAGGACAGCGACTTTACCGTGCAGGCAGCCCCAGGACAAACGCTGGACAGCGCGAACGAGATATTCGCTTGGCAGCACGATCCAGAGCCGATCGGCAACAACGAGTACACGTTCTTCGACAACGAGTCCTCGGGTACGGCGCTGCTCCCCTACAGCCGCGCGATCACGGTGAAGTTGAATCCGTGGAGCAAAGTGGCAACGCTTGTAGCCTCCGACAACCAGCCCGAGGGGCTCTCTGCGGCCTCACAGGGCAACGCGCAGACGACCGGCGAGGGGAATCTCTTCGTCGGCTGGGGAATTCTCCCGTACATCTCGGAGTTCAGCTCGTCTGGCCAGCTCATTTTCAACGCTGAGTTCCCGACGGGAGTGAACAGCTACCGCGCCTACCTGTTGCCCTGGAATCCCCCAGGTTCAGGACAGGGCGGCCCGAAAGGCCCCGGAGGGGGTCAGGGCTCAGGCGGCGGTCAGGGTGGCAAAGGTCCCGGCGGCGGTCAGGGCTCAGGCCCGGGGTCGAAAGGCTCCGCGGGCGGTCACGGCGGCCAGAAAGGCGGTCGTAGGGGCTCGAAATACTCCGGAAAAGGCCATCACAAAGATCATCGCGTCGGCCGCGGGAAAAGCCGAGGCTATAGAGGTGGCCGCTGAGTTTGTGGGCAGCCGCTGAGTCAAGCGACAGGCGAGTCCGGCGCGGCCCTGTGCCGCGCCGGACTCGGTGTCTTCTCACCCCACGCGTGCCGCGTCGGATTCGATGCAGCCTGGAGCGATCGTTGCTCAGCTGTCGATCGTCGCCATGCTCGCGTAGCGGTCTCCGGCCGTGACACCCAGCGGCGCGGCCTCGTCGATACGCGTGAGATCTCCCTCTGAGAGCTCGATCTCAGCCGCCGCGACGTTCTCCTCCAGATAGGAGCGGCGCTTGGTGCCTGGAATCGGCACGATGTCCTCGCCGCGGCTGAGCACCCAAGCGAGTGCCAGTTGTCCCGCCGTTACCTGCTTCTCTGCGGCTATTTCCTCGATGCGCTGCACGAGCTCGAGGTTCTTCTGAAAGTTCTCGCCCTGAAAGCGGGGATGGTGGCGGCGGAAGTCGTCCTTAGGCAGATCCTCTGGTTTCTTGTACTTGCCGGAGAGAAATCCGCGCCCGAGTGGGGAGTAGGCAACGAAGCCGATCCCAAGCTCGCGCACCGTCGGCAGGATCGCCTCCTCGGGGTCGCGCGACCACAGCGAGTACTCGGTCTGCAGCGCCGAGATCGGGTGCACCGCGTGTGCGCGGCGGATCGTCTGCGGCGAGGCCTCAGAGAGACCGAGATAGCGAACCTTGCCCTCGCTGACAAGCTCGGCCATGGCTCCGACGGTGTCCTCGATCGGCACGGTCTTGTCGACGCGGTGCTGGTAGTAGAGGTCGATGTGATCGACGCCCAAGCGCTTCAGCGACGCTTCGCAAGCGCTGCGCACATACTCGGGCTTGCCGTTGATCCCAATCCAGCTGCCGTCCTCTTTACGCTCGTTGCCGAACTTCGTGGCCAGCACGACCTGCTCGCGACGGTCGGCGATTGCGCGGCTGAGGAGCTTCTCGTTGGTGAACGGACCGTACATGTCGGCCGTGTCCAAGAACCTCACGCCGAGCTCGAGCGCGCGATGAATCGTGGCGACCGCCTCGTCCTCGTCGGCGCGGCCGTAGAACTCAGACATGCCCATGCAGCCGAGCCCCTCCTCCGACACCTGCAGTCCCTGGCTTCCAAGCTTGCGTGTCTTCATGCCTCGCTCCTTCTCTCGGTAGGCGCCAGCTCGATAGCTGCCCAGTTTGTGTGCCGCGTACTCGTTTTAGCGCACAACTTGGAGCGTCGCGTGCATTCCCAGCTTGGCGTGTTCGGGTAGCGAGCACCACAGGTGGTAGACGCCGGGCTTGAGGTTCACGACACCGTCCCAGCGCTTTCCCGAGGTCAATTCCGGGGCGTCCAGTTCTGGCCCATCGCCACTGTGGCGCAGACGCAGGTCGTGTGGGTCCATACCGGCGTCGATCGCCTCCAGGTTGACAGGTCCGGCTTTGACGACGCCGCGGGAGAGGATCAAGCGGTACTCGATCTCGGTGACCTGCAAATGGCCGATGCCCCCTGCGCGCGCGCGGGGCGTCGCGTTTTTGTTGGTGGGGCAAGCCGGCCTCCAAGTGAGCGCCGACGTGCCAACCGGCGCGTTGGCGGGGGCACGAGCCGAGAGCGCACGAGCCGAGAGCGTGTAGGCCGAGAACGCGACTGCCGCGGCTACGGCGGCGAGGAGCGCGCTTGTGGACAGACGCCGTATCGCGGTGAGCCTCACTGCGCCACCTGCATGCGCGCAAAGCCGTTTGTCTCGTGGTGGGAGCTTGGGCGGCGGCGCGCCGACACACACGCGCGAGTGGTTGCGGCCATCCTGCTGGTAATCGGCAGGAGGCGAGCAATTCTTGATCGAAAATGTGTCGAGCGCCTATCTCTGTCGAGCACTATCTCCGATAGGCCCGCGTATCTATCTCCAGGCCCGCATCTATCGAGATAAGGTCCTCGGTTCCGGCGCTAGGATGCCTTTGCGGGTTTGCCGGCAATCGGAGCGAGCACTGCAAGTGAACACGGTGGCAACCACTTCAGCCTCTCCCCGCTCCGCGGCGAATCATCGTCTCGGGGTCATCTTTAGCGGGCTGATGCTCGTGATGCTGCTGGCGGCGCTGGACTCGACGATCGTCGCGACGGCGCTGCCGACGATCGTCGGGGACCTCGGTGGGCTGGAGCGGCTCTCGTGGGTTACGAGCGCCTATCTGCTTGCGCAGACGGCGGTCACACCGCTGTACGGCAAGCTCGGCGATCAGCTCGGACGTAAGCGGGTGCTGCAAAGCGCGGTTGTGCTGTTCCTCATCGGTTCGGGACTGTGTGGACTGGCCCAATCGATGACCGAGCTGATCGCCTTCCGCGCGGTACAGGGGCTCGGCGCCGGTGGGCTGATCGTGCTCGTACAGGCGACGGTCGGCGATGTCGTCTCACCGCGCGAGCGCGGGCGCTATCAGGGCTTGTTCGGTGCGGTCTTCGGCTTTGCGAGTGTCGCCGGTCCACTGCTCGGAGGGGTGATCGTCGAGCACTTGTCGTGGCGCTGGATCTTCTATGTGAACCTGCCGATCGGCCTGATTGCGTTGGCGGTGATCGCGGCGACTCTGCCGGCCACGAGTGTGCGTACACGCCCTGCGATCGACTATCTCGGCGCCGGGCTGCTCGCGGGGGCGTTGAGCGCGATCGTGCTGGTCGCCAGCCTCGGCGGCACGACGTGGGCATGGGGGTCGGGGCAGACGGTGCTCGTCGCGATTGTCGGAGTTCTGCTGCTCGGTGTGTTCCTGGCGGTCGAGCGCCGCGTGCGCGAGCCGGTGCTGCCGATCCCGGTGCTGCGCGATGAGGTGTTTCGCATCGCCGGTCTGTTGTCGTTGATCGTGGGCTTCGCGCTGTTCGGTTCGGTCACGTTCCTGCCGCTGTTCTTCCAGACCGTGTTCCATTCCACCCCGACAGGAGCCGGTCTGCGACTGATCCCCCTGATGGGCGGGCTGGTCCTCACGTCGGTCGTCTCCGGCCGGGTGATCTCGCGCACGGGCCACTACAGGTTCTTTCCGATCGCCGGCACCGCGACCATGACAGTTGGGCTGCTGCTGCTTTCGCGTCTGGACGTCGGTACGAGCTCTGCCGCGGCCGACCTGTATCTGCTGGTGCTCGGTCTCGGCTTGGGAATGGTGATGCAGGTGCTGGTGCTCGCCGTGCAGAACGCCGTCGAGTATTCGGTGCTCGGCGCTGCCACCTCGGGCGTCACGCTTGCGCGCGGCATCGGCGGATCGATCGGAGCGGCGGTGTTCGGCACGATCTTCTCCAGTCGTCTGCGTACCGAGTTGCACGACGTGATCAGCGGCGCGCTTGGCGCACAGGTAGCCGGTGGCGCGCGTCTGACGGGCGCGCAGGTAGCGAGCCTGCCGGCGGCGGCCAGGCTCGCCTATGAGAACGCCTACGTGCACGCGCTGCGACCGGTGTTCCTCGTTGCGGCGGGAGTGGGTGCGCTCGGGTTCATATTGAGCTTGCGCCTGCGTGAGCGACCGCTACGTGCGACGGCCTCCACGAGTCAAGGCCTGGACGATGCGCTCGCGGTGCCGAAGAGCCTCAGCTCGCTCGCCGAGATCGACCGTGCGCTCAGCGTGCTCGTGAGTCGCGAGGACAGGCGCGCGTTCAACGAGCGGGTGGGGGCTCGTGCCAGTGTCGATCTGAGCTCGGGAGCGATCTGGGCGCTCGCCCGATTCGACAGCTATGGAATCGACGGGACGCGCGAGATGGCCCAGGAGCAGGCGGTCGAGGACGAGCGCGTGCTCGCGGTCGAACAGGAGCTGCGCGAACGGGGACTCGTAGTCGAGTCCGATAGCGGCGCGCGGCTGACAACGGCAGGTCTGGCGATGTCAGATCAGTTGCTGAGCGCCCGCCGCGATGAGCTGCGCGCGATGCTGGCCGATACGGCGACACAACAGGTTCCCGAGGTGCACGAACTGCTGGAGCGGCTGTGCGTGGAGTTGGCTGGCCAGCGGCCTTGATCTGGGTCTCTGACGGCGGACCGTGCCGATCCCGGATACAGATGCTGCTTTGCCTAGATTGAAGGCTTGGTTGCTCGACGGGCACGGCTCAACAAGTAGGTTCCAAAGCTCGTGGCCCCCACAGCGGCTGCCACTGTCAGCGGCAAGCCGAGGCTTTGCTTCTCGAGCAGACCGCCGATCGTGGCCCCGATCAGCATCGCCGCGACAACTGACAGTCGTCGGGGTGACATACCGATTCTTGACGGTGCCGCGGCCGCGTCGGCGGCCAGGCCGGTCAGGGTCATCGTGAGCACGGTGGTGGTCATGTCGGGTACCGCCAACTTGCGCACGATCGCGTTGCGCAGGCCCATCGCCAGCGCGACCAGCGCGATGATCGTGTAGGCGCTGGTCGAGCCGACCTGGACATGTATCGCGTAGGCGACGACCGCCGCGAACGCCAACAGCACAACCTCGCCGGCGACTCCGATGAGAAGCACGCGCTCGTGTTTCTCGGCTATGCCGATGCCCAGTCGCCCACCGATTGCGGCGCCGAACAGAAAGGCGCCGAGTGAGATCAGAGGGGCGAGAACCGGTAGACCGCCGGCGTTTGCCAAGCCGAAGCCGAGCAGCACGATGTTGCCGGTCATGTTGGCTGTGAACACGTGGCCGAGGCCGAGATAGCTGGCGGCGTCGATCAGGCCCGTGGTGAGCGTGAGCGCCAGCAGCACTGGTGGCAGGGCTTTGTTGTGTGAGGGCGCCGGCTTTGCGGCGCTTACATCTTCGCCGACCATCGCTGTGACTTCGACGGCGGCGTGCCGAAACCTTGCGGTTGCTGGGTGCGCGGAACCTCGCGGCGACGGTGTACACGGGGATCGCGCGGCGGCGGGGCGGGTACTTCGAAATGGCAGATCCGAAAAGGGGGGTGTAAAACGAGAACACCGTTTTGGGGCGTTCCCGCTCTCGCCAGAGAGCGCGGCGCTTTCCGGCTACGCGTCGTCGAAGCGCTGTGCCTCGCCCGTCATCTCGCGTCGCAGTCGCTGCACTTGACGCAGTTCGCGTACGTCGTCGTCGAGCAGCGGCTGGATGACAGGCTCCTCGCTGCCGAGCAGCTCCGGCTCCAGGCGATGGCGCACGAGCTCGCCGGCGATCGCGTCGACGCGCCCAGCGCCGGCGCCCGGGCGCGAGCTGACCACGCGCTCCAGGTTCCGTCCGCAAAACAGCAGGCCGACGCCATCGTCGGCCGACCAACCTCCCGGCAGCGCGCCCACACGCACGCTCTTCAGCCACACTGGCAAGCGTTCAGGCTCGCCGTCGGCGTGGACGGTGAGCGAGCCTTTCAGTAGACCCAGGCCCGCAATCGGCTCCGGGGCGCCGCTCGAGCAGGTCACGCCGCCCTCGAACCAGCACATGGCGCCGGCGCTGATCCCGGCCAGTACCGTGCCTCGGCGCCAAGCTCGCGTGAGCAGCTCGTCCAGTCCGTGTGCGCTCCAGATCGCCAGGAGATTGCGCATCGAGCCGCCGCCGACATAGACGATGTCTTGTTCGAGCACGATCTCCGCCAAGGGCCGCTCGAGATCGCCGAGCCGGAACAGAGAGACGTGGGTGGGCACGCATCCGCGCCCGCCGAAGCGCGCGTAGAAAGCGTTGATCTGGGTGGTTGTGTCGCCCGAGGCAGTAGGAAGGAAAAGGACGCGCGGCTCCTTGGCCTGGGCGAGTGTGAGTACGTAGTCGTCGAGCAGCGGGTTGGCCGGCTCCATCGTGAAGCCACCGCCGCCCATCGCCAGGATCAGTCGCCGATCCCCCTCCAGAGATGCACTCACGCGAGCGCCACCGCCCTGGCTGCTGGCAGGCCCGGTTGCTTGACCGTGTCGCTAGCTCTACCGCCGCCGCGCTTGCCGGGGCCGCCGCGCTTGCCGAGGTAGGAGACCTCGAGCGCCGTCTCCCGCACCCGGCCGCCGCTGCGCCGCACATGAAAGGCGCCACCGCGCTCGCGCGAGCTGACTACACGATCCAGCTTGGTCCCCTTGAAGTGAAGCGCTACGCCGTCGTCGGCGGCGTAGCCGGCACGCATGCCATCGCCCACGAGTGCGTGGTACTCGGCGCGACGCGCCGGCTCGGCGTCGTAGTGCACGCAGTTGGAGTAAGGCAACAGCCCCAGGCCGCCGACGCGCCTGGGGGGTCCGTGGAAGGCGCTGAGCGCCTCGGCGAACCAGCACAGCGAGCCCGCCGAGGGCCCGCACAGCACGATCCCGTGCTGCCATGCCTCGCGCAGAACCCGGTCCAGGCCGTGCGCGCGCCACACCCCAAGCATCGACACGACGTTACCGCCGCCCACATAGATCAGATCCTGTGCAAGCAGGTGCGAGGCGAGGTCGTCCTCGACGCCGCGTCCACCTTGGTCGCGGCGGAACATCGAGATGTGACTGGCCTCGCACAGGGCCGAGAAGCGCCGGTAGAAGCGCACCACGTAGTGGTCGGCGTCGCCGGAGGCGGTCGGCAAGAAGCAGACCCGCGGCCGGCGGGCTTTGGTCAACGCGAGGATGTAATCGTCCAGCAGCGTGCTGTCTTTCTCCATCGAGAAACCGCCGCCGCCAAGGGCCACGATCTGAGGGGTACGGGTTCGCATCGCTCGTTCTCGCTTTTGCGCAAACTGCGGGGATTGGACTACCAGTGTTGCTGGAGGCGACCCCCGCACGTATGGACTTGCGCCCAAGATCCAGTGGTTGGTTCTCGACAATCATCCAAGCGATCGGCCGAGTGTGGTTGACCATGGCGCATGCGCCATGGTCCCGGCTGCGCATGCGCGGCCGGCCGACCGGCACATGTGCCGGTCGGAAGACAGCGCCGCATGCGGCGCTGTCCGGGGACGCACATGTGCGTCCCCGCTGGTCGGCGCATGCGCCGACCAGGCAACACACCCAAGCTATGCACGTCCCGGAACAGAGCAGCCGAGCCCTGTAAGCTCGACGGATGCCTTCTTCTATGAACTCGCTGGAACATGTAGACGTGTTGATCGTCGGCGCTGGCCTTTCTGGGATCGGTGCTGCATGCCATTTGCAAGCCAACTGTCCGGGTAAGAGCTATGCGATCCTCGAGGCCCGGGACCGTACGGGCGGTACATGGGATCTCTTCAAATACCCCGGTATCCGCTCGGACTCGGACATGTACACGCTTGGATACTCCTTCCGTCCGTGGACGCAGGCCAAGTCGATCGCCGACGGCTCCTCGATCCTCGACTACGTGCGCCAGACGGCGACCGATCACGGTGTGGACGACAAGATCCGCTTCAACCATCGCGTGCTGCGCGCCGAGTGGTCGAGCGAGGACGCGCGCTGGAGCGTTGAGGCCGAGCGCGGCGAGGGGGAGAGCGTACGTATCAGTTGCAACTTCCTCTTCCTTTGCAGCGGCTACTACCGCTACGACGAAGGCTACACCCCGGATTTCCGTGGTAGCGAGCAGTTTGCCGGGAGGATCGTGCACCCGCAGCATTGGGACGAGGACATCGACTACGCGGGTAAGCGCGTCGTTGTGATCGGCAGCGGCGCGACCGCCGTGACGCTCGTGCCGGCGATGGCAGAGAGCGCCGCGCACGTGACGATGCTGCAGCGCTCTCCCACCTATATCGTCTCCCTGCCCGCCGAAGACCCGGTCGCCAAGCTGTTGCGCCGTTTCCTGCCGGCGAAGGCCTCCTATCCGATCATGCGCTGGAAGAACGTGCTGATGACGATGGCAAGCTTCCAGCTCTCGCGCCGGCGTCCCAAGGCGATGAAGGCGCTCCTGCGCAGGGGCCTGGAACGCCAATTGCCCGCTGGCTATGACATAGACACTCACTTCAAACCCAGCTACAACCCGTGGGATCAGCGCCTGTGCCTGGTGCCGAACGGAGATCTGTTCGAGTCGATCGGCGCCGGCCGCGCGTCGGTGGTGACCGATCGCATCGAGAGGTTCACGGAGACGGGCATCAAGCTCGTCTCCGGCGCCGAGCTGGAGGCCGATGTGATCGTCACGGCCACCGGTCTGAACCTCGTCGCGTTGGGTGGTATGGAGTTCTCTGTCGACGGCCGAGATGTGACGCTCGCCGACACGATGAGCTACAAGGGCATGATGCTCTCCGGCGTACCCAACATGGCTTTCTCGGTGGGTTACACGAACGCTTCGTGGACGCTCAAGTGCGATCTCACCTGCGAGTA
>Ga0210385_10000337_pt1 | contig 37673 bp, 24 predicted proteins | sample IncBWH26OmetaG_FD_160107 | JGI IMG/M metagenome (GOLD analysis project Ga0210385, IMG submission 160107) | Forest soil microbial communities from Barre Woods Harvard Forest LTER site, Petersham, Massachusetts, United States - Inc-BW-H-26-O ...
AGCGGCCCTGGATTCGGCGCGTCGGCGACCGGAAAAAACCGCCGCTCGAAACTCGTGCCGGTGGCGGCAACCGGCATTCCGGCAAGGCTTTGCGCAAAGCGCGGGTCGGACAGGCCGGCTTGCAGGTTTTCGCTGGCGGCAAATTGCAGCATGGCCATGAGCAACGGCCCGGGACCGTCGTTATTGAAAGGATCGTGCGTGCCACCGCGCACCGGCCGGTACAGATCGACCGCGCTCAATCCGGGCAGCGCCACCCATGCCGGCGCGGCATGCCGATCCGCCCAGGCTTGGACGGCGGCCTCCTGACCCTGATCGCCGATGCAGGCGATTTCATAAACAAAGTCTGCCACGGGCCCTCCCCTTTGCGCTTCGATCCCTAGCATAGCATCGCCGCGGGGAGATGCATTTCCGCGGCTCGAACTCGCCGCAGCCATGCCATATAAAGTGTCGCGGCGCGACGAGGCCGGGCACTGGAGAAACCTTCGTGGAATTGGCCCGCGTAAACCTGGAGGACAAATACACCCTCCAATCCGGACGCATCTATCTGTCGGGGATTCAGGCGCTGGTGCGCCTGCCGCTCATGCAGCGCGCGCGCGACCGCGCCGCCGGATTGAACACCGCGGGCTTCATTTCCGGCTATCGCGGCTCGCCGCTCGGCAGCTACGACAGCGCGCTGTGGCAGGCCAACGCGCTGCTTGAGGGCAACGACATCCGCTTCCAGCCCGGGCTGAACGAAGACCTCGCCGCCACTGCGGTGTGGGGCAGCCAGCAGGTCGGCCTGTTTCCCGGCGCCACGGTCGATGGCGTGTTCGGCATCTGGTACGGCAAGGGCCCCGGCGTCGATCGCTCGCTCGACGTGCTGCGCCACGCCAATTGGGCCGGCACCGCGCCGCTTGGCGGCGTGCTCGCCATCTCAGGCGACGATCACGGTGCACAAAGCACCACCACGGCCTATCAGTGCGAACAGGCGTTCGAGGCGGCGATGATGCCGATCCTCAATCCGGCGACGATCCAGGATTATCTCGATCTCGGGTTGCTCGGTTTTGCGCTGTCGCGGTTTTCCGGCTGCTGGGTGGCGTTCAAGGCGGCGAGCGAAGCGGTCGACAGCTCCGCGTCGGTCTACGTCGATCCGCAGCGCGTCACGGTGACGATGCCGCACGATTTCGCAATGCCGCCGGGCGGCCTGCATATCCGCTGGCCGCCCGGCGGCATGGATTGGGCGGTCGAGCAGGAGCGCCGCCTGCACGGCCCAAAGCTTGCCGCGGCGCAGGCATTTGCCCACGCCAATAGCCTCGACCGTGTGGTGATCGATTCGCCGCAACCGCGCCTCGGCATCGTCACTACCGGGAAAGCCTATCTCGATGTGCGGCAGGCGCTCTCCGAGCTCGGCATCACCGAACAGCGCGCCGCCGCGCTCGGCATCCGCGTCTATAAAGTCGCGCTGGCCTGGCCGCTGGAACCGCAAAACGCGCTGGCCTTCGCGCAAAATCTCAAGGACATTCTGGTCGTCGAGGAGAAGCGTGGATTCGTCGAGAACCAGCTGGTGCGGCTCCTCTACAATGTCGAGGCGTCACGCCGGCCGAGCATCGTCGGCAAGACCGACGAGACCGGTGCGATCCTGTTTCCAAGCACCGGTGAGCTGACGCCGACCATGGTGGCGCGTGCCATCGTTGCGCGCTTGAAGCGATTTGGTGACACCGCGCAATTCGACGAGCGGCTGGCGCGGCTCGAAGCCTTCGAACGGCCGGCGCCGCCGGTGTCGAGCATTCAGCGCACGCCGTTTTTCTGCTCGGGCTGTCCGCACAACACCTCGACGCGGGTGCCGGAAGGCAGCCGCGCCATGGCCGGTATCGGCTGCCACAGCATGGCGTTGTTCATGCCCGACCGCCACACCGCGACCTTGACGCATATGGGCGGCGAAGGCGTCAACTGGATCGGGCAAGCGCCGTTCACCACCGAGCGCCACGTTTTCCAGAATCTTGGCGACGGCACTTATGCCCATAGCGGCCTGATGGCGATCCGCGCCGCCGCCGCCGCCGGCGTCAATATCACCTACAAGATTCTCTACAACGACGCGGTCGCCATGACCGGCGGCCAGCCGGTGGAAGGCGCGATGACCGTGCCGCAGATCGCCCAACAGGTGCTGGCCGAGGGCGCACGCCGCGTCGTCGTCGTGGCCGACGAGCCGGGCAAATACCCGAAGCATGCCGGTTTCCCCGCGGGCGTCGCCATCCGCCATCGCGACGATCTCGACGCCGTGCAGCGCGAGCTGCGCGACATCGAAGGCCTCACGGTGCTGATCTACGACCAGACCTGCGCGGCGGAGAAGCGCCGCCGCCGCAAACGCGGCAAATTTCCCGATCCGCCCGAGCGCGTCTTCATCAACGACGCCGTCTGCGAAGGCTGCGGCGATTGCTCGGACAAATCGAACTGCATTGCCGTGCTGCCGGTCGAGACCGAGCTCGGCCGCAAGCGCCGCATCGATCAGTCGAACTGCAACAAGGATTTTTCCTGCCTCAAGGGCTTTTGCCCGAGCTTCGTCACCGTGCGCGGCGCCACGCCGCGCAAGCTCGGCGGGCTTGCGGCGAACGACGGCCTGTTTGCCGGCTTACCGGAGCCAACGTCGCCGCCGCTGGAACGGCCCTACAGCATCCTCGTCACCGGCGTCGGCGGCACCGGCGTCGTCACGCTGGGCGCGCTCATCGGCATGGCGGCGCATCTCGAGGGCAAAGGCTGCACCGTGCTCGACATCAGCGGGCTCGCGCAAAAGAACGGCGCGGTGATGAGCCATGTGCGGCTCGCGCCAAAGCCGGAGGACCTTCACGCGGTGCGCGTCGGCTCAGGCGGCGCCGATGTGCTGCTCGCCTGCGATCCGGTGGTGGCGGCGAGTCCCGCCGCGCTGTCGCGCCTCCAGCCCGGCATCACCAAGGCGGTGATCAACAGCCACGCGCAACCGACCGCGGCCTTCATCTTCAAGCCGGACATCGATTTCGAGACCGCCAAAATGCTCCACGCCATCAAAACGGCGGCGGGCGACAGCGACGGCATCGACGCCACCGGGCTTGCCGCGGCGCTCATGGGCGATTCCATCGCCGCCAATCTGTTCCTGCTCGGCTATGGGTTCCAGAAAGGTTTTTTGCCGCTCACGCTTGCGGCCATCGAGCGCGCCATCACGTTGAACGGCGTCGCGGTCGACGCCAATAAACGTAGTTTCGCCTGGGGGCGCCTTGCCGCCCATGACCGTGGGCAAGTCGAGGCGCTGGTGCGCAGCGCATTGCGCGACCATCCCACGCCGGAACCGCAAGATCTTGACGCCTTGATCGAGAGCCGCGCCGCTTTTCTTAAAAGTTACCAGAACGCCGCTTACGCGCAGCGCTATCGCAACACGGTGCGAACGATTCGCATCGCCGAGGCAAAGCTCGCCCGCGGCTTTTCCGGGCTCGCCGAGGCGACGGCGCGCAACCTGTTCACGCTGATGGCCTACAAGGACGAATACGAAGTGGCGCGGCTCTATACCGATGGCGCCTTTATCAAAAAGCTACAGCGCCAATTCGAGGGCGAGTTCACCTTGGATTATCATCTGGCGCCGCCGCTGTTGGCCTCGCGCGATCCGGTGACCGGCGAGCCGAAGAAGCGCGCCTTCGGGCCCTGGATGCGCCACGTCTTCCGGGTTTTGACGTGGCTGCGCCCCTTGCGCGGCACGGTGCTCGACGTTTTCGGGCATACCCAGGAACGCCGCATGGAGCGGCGCTTGATCGCCGACTACGAAGCGGTTCTTCGCGAGCTTTCGGCTTCGCTCAGTCCGGACAACCACGCGCTGGCGGTGGAGATCGCATCGCTGCCGGCAAAAATCCGCGGTTTTGGCCACATCAAAGCGCGCAATGTCGAAAACGCCAAGGCCTGCGAGGCCGAGCTGCTAGCGCTGCTGCGCAGCAAAGATACGCAGGCATCGGCGGCTTGACCTGGGCGGCCGTTCGATCTCTCAGGCCGTAGCCGCGGTCGCGGCGCTGGAGGCGTAGGCCTCGGCCATGGCCGGCGCCAGCGCGTAGCTCCAGGTGCGATTGCACGGGTAGCAGACGAACGTCGTCCGCTGCATTGCGGGAGACCGCGGGTGCGGCACGGAGGTGACATAGATCAACGGCTCCCCGCATTTGGGGCAGAGCGCCGTCGTATCCTGATCTTCGGACATAGCGCGATCCGGGAAAGCTGCCGCCAAATTGTAGTTTCAAAGGTTAAATTTTTCGAAAACCGCGAAAAAGCGCCGGCCCCGCGCCCATAAGTCCGCTCTCTATGAACCTATCCGACCTTCCGTCGCCCGGAAGCGGCTTCGCGAAGGCGGGAACCCGTCTTCCATGCGCGGCTCACCAGAACTGCCGTATGTTGAAGGAATAAGTCGCACCCACACCGAAGGTGAATTGGTTCGGCGAGCCGCGTTGCGTCACCAGCGGGGACGCGGCTACGGAGTCGGTGAGCCGCTCGTACTCCATCAGCGTGTGGGCGGACCATTGCGGATTGAAGAAATATTCCACCTGGCCACCGGCGCCGTAGGAATACAGGCCGCCGCTGGCGTTATAGACGGGCAGCGCGGCAAGCCCCGAAACCGTCGAGCCGGCAGACTGCGCCGCCGTGATGCTGAAATATGGACTGACGGCGGCGGTCGATTGCAGCGTCATCCGCGGTCCGCCGGACAGTCGAAATTGCCCCATCGGAACGACGGCATCGAGGAACACGTCGCCGGTGACGCCAGTTTCGCCGCCAAACCCTTGGCGAACCTCGGTGCGCAGGCGCAGCCAAGGCACCGGCCAGTATTGCGCGAAGCCGCCGGCTTGGATCGCGTAATTGACGTCCCCCAACCCATTCAACGCGGTATAGGACGACGCTTGACGTTGCCAAATCAGCTTGCCGACCGGGCCAAGTTGAAACTGGCCGAGATCAAGGATGCTGAAGCCGAAACTGTCGCGCGCGCCGAAGAACTCGGGTGGCGTGCCCGCCTTGCGAATGCTGAAGAGCGGCAGGACGGAAAGGCCAAATCTGCTCTCGGAGGCGCCCGGCCAAGCCGGAACGGCGCGGGGTTCTACACCGACTGTAACCGTCCATTCCGGTTGCGGTGGCGCATAGACCGCCGGAGCAGCAGGCGGTTCCGGCGCGGCAGGCGGCAAATCGGCCGCCGCGGCGATGCCCGGCGCGAGCGCGAGAGTCGTCGCGACCGCCAAACCCATGCCGTACAACGACATTCGCACAACGAACATGAGCACAATGCCCCGCTTGGCTCCACGCGCCGGATTCCCATTCAACAGGAATTCCCCGAATGACTCCTTACCTGGCGTGAGTTTTCGCACTTCCCCCGTATCCCGACAAGACAGCCGCAAAATGCGGACAGCTATGGGGCCTTGGGTAGCCAAAAGAGTGGCGGAGCGGCTAATCTGGCTCTTGTCGCCGACATTTTGACACCACATCGGGCAGGTTTGGGTTGATGAACAGCCGCAATGGAGTGCGCAACATTCGCCGGCGAACCTGGCGGCACGCGGTACCGCGATCAAAGACGGCAATCGACGCGCGATGAAAGTCCTCGGATCGCTCGCCGCGCTGTTCGGCTTGGCGCTTCTAACCGGTCTGACGGCTTATTACGGGTTCGGCTCTGTCGGCCAAGCGGTGGCCAGTGCGGGATGGGGAGCAGTATTCGTCATCCTTGTCAGAGCTGCAGCCCTCGCGGCGGCCGGCATCGGATGGTGGCTTCTCCTCAAGCCGGCCGTAGCTTGCCCGCCGCTTCCCTTCGTCGGCGTGCGGTTTATTCGCGAAGCGATAAATTCCCTGTTCCCGGTTGCTCTCGTCGGCGGCGACATCGTCGGAGCGCGGCTTGTCGCCAAATTGGGAGTCCTCGGCGGCAGTCTCGCGCTCGCAAGCGTTCTCATCGACATATTTGTCCAGGTTGTGTGCCTCTTGATCTTTGTCTTGGCGGGACTCGCTGTTCTCGCGACTCGCGCCGAAGGCAATCCGCTCACCGCACCGATCGCCATTACGCTCGCCGTTGCGACGCCGGCAGTGGCCGGATTTTTCCTCGCGTTGAATTTTGGCGCCTTCGAACCGGTCATGAGGAGACTGGTTGAATTCGGCGAACGGCGCCAATGGGCCGCGTTCAGCCACGTTGCGGGTCTGGGCAACCGCTTGCAGCAGATTTGGCGAAACCATTGGGGTCTCTCTGCATCGTTTCTCGTTCACTTGGCGGTACTCTTCGTCAACGCAACGGAAGTGTGGATCGCGCTTGCCTTCATGGGACACCCGGTGACCTACGCGGCCGCTGTGGCAATCGAGAGCCTCGGCCAAGCGAGCCGCGCTGCCGCCTTTCCATTGCCCGGCGGGCTTGGCGTGCAGGACGGCACCTTGATCGCCGCATGCGTGGTGTTCGGTGTGCCGGCCGAGACCGCGCTTGGGCTGGCGCTGGTCAAACGAATTCCGGATGTGGTTCTCGGCGTACCGTCGCTCATAGCATGGCAAGCGATGGAGGGCCGGCGGCTGCTGTTCAAACACAAATAGGCGAATAGCCGAATACGAATGCGGCGATTGGCCTGTGGGCGCGTATTGACCGTGCTTTCCCATGCGTGCGAGGCTCGCCCAACTTGGGACAAAATGGCCGGGTTCCATGGGTGCCTGGCGTGGGGTGGGGCGACGTGGACATTTTTTTCGCCGAGGCTACCGACGTAGCCTCCGTCATCTGCTACGCGGCCGCCGTCTGCGGCTGCGTCTATGCGCTCGCCGCGGGGCTGCTCGCCCGTGGATTTGTTCGCTCGGAACTTGCGCCCGCCAAGAGCTTTCCATCCGTGACCGTCGTCAAGCCGCTGCATGGGGCTGAACCCGGCCTTTTGGCGAATTTGGCCAGCTTTTGTGTTCAAGATTATCCGGGCCCGGTCCAGATCGTGTTTGGCGTGGAAGATCACGCCGATCCCGCGATCGATGTCGTTGAGCGCCTGATCGCCGAGTTCCCCGATTGCGATATCGAACTCGTGATCAATTCGGTCAGTCACGGCACCAATCGCAAAGTCTCGAATTTGATCAACCTGGCGGCCAAAGCGCGCCATGACGTCCTGGTTCTGTCGGACAGCGACATCATTGTCGATCCCGACTATCTGACAAACGTTGTCGGCCCCCTTGACGCGCCCGGCGTCGGGCTCGTGACCTGTCTTTACCGCAGTGCTGCGGCGCCGGGCCTATGGGCGCGTCTTGCCGCGGCGGCAATCGATCATCACTTTGTGCCAAGCGTGCTGGTCGGACTCAAGCTTGGTCTCGCCAAGCCGTGTTTTGGCTCAACGATTGCGCTGCGGAAGACCACGCTGGCGATGGTCGGCGGCTTTCATTCGGTCGTCGACCAACTTGCCGATGACTATGCACTCGGCGAAATGGTGCGGCGCGCAGGTCTTGCGGTCGCGATCCCATCGTTGATCGTGGAGCATGCCTGCACGCATCGGACCGCGCGCGATCTCTTCCATCACGAATTGCGCTGGGCGCGGACGATCCGATTCGTCGACGCGTTCGGCTTTATCGGGTCGGGGGTTACGCACGCTTTTCCTCTGGCGCTGCTCGGCACGGTGCTGGGCGGCATCACTCCGGCCAGCATCATCGTGATTGCCGCGCTCGCCTGCCGCTTCAGCCTGCAGATGCAACTCGATCGCGCCTTGCGCCTGCGAAGCAATCCTTTTTGGCTGGGGCCGCTGCGCGACCTGCTCTCGTGCGCCGTGTTTTTTGCCAGTTTTTTCGGGCGGGCCGTGGAATGGCGCGGACGCCGTTATGCCGTGCTGGCCGACAATACGCTTGCTTATACCGGAGAGGTAAGCCGCAATGCGAACTCTGTTCCTTCAGGCGCCCTCGTTTGAAGGTTTTGATGGCGGCGCGGGATCGCGATACCAGGCTCGGCGCGAAATCCGCTCATTCTGGTATCCGACGTGGCTCGCCCAGCCGGCCGCTCTCGTCGAGGGCAGCAAGCTCGTCGATGCGCCGCCCCATCGCCTGAAACGCGAACAGGTCGCGGCAAGCGCCCGCGACTACGATCTGGCGGTCCTGCACACCTCGGCGCCGTCATTTGCCTCGGACGTCGCGACCATCAAGGCGTTGAAAGCGGTGAACCCGGCCCTGAAGGCCGGACTTATCGGCGCCAAGGTCGCGGTCGATCCCGACGGCAGCCTGAAAGCATCGCCGGCGATCGATTTTGTCGCCCGCAACGAGTTCGATTTCACGATCAAGGAGGTGGCGGAAGACCGGCCCTGGAGCGAGATCGCCGGCCTGTCCTATCGCAATGCGGCAGGCGTCATCGTTCACAACGACGAGCGCGCGATCCTGGAAAACATGGATCTCCTGCCTTTCGTCACGCCGGTTTACAAACGCGATCTCGACATCGACAATTATTTCATCGGCTATCTGCGGCATCCGTATTTGTCACTCTACACCGGGCGCGGATGCAAATCGCGATGCACCTTCTGCCTGTGGCCGCAAACCGTGGGCGGCCATCGCTACCGCACGCGCTCGGTCGGCCATGTCGTCGAGGAAATCGCCTGGGCGCAGAAGGCATTTCCGTTGGTGAAGGAATTTTTCTTCGACGACGATACGTTCACCGACGATCTGCCGCGGGCGGAAGCCATTGCCAAGGAGCTGCGCAAGCTTGGCGTCACTTGGTCATGCAACGCGAAAGCCAATGTTCCGCGCGAAACGCTCAAAGTGTTGCGCGAGGGCGGCTTGCGTCTCCTGCTGGTCGGTTACGAATCCGGCAATCAGAAAATCCTGCACAATATCAAAAAGGGCATGCGGACCGACGTCGCCCGCAAATTCACCAAGGATTGCCGCGAGCTGGGCATCACCATCCACGGCACATTCATCATGGGGTTACCTGGCGAGACCAAGGAGACGATCGAAGAAACCATCCGCTTTGCCAATGAAATCAATCCGCACACGATTCAAGTCTCGCTGGCGGCGCCCTACCCGGGCACGGTTCTTTTCGACCAGGCGGTGAAAAACGGCTGGCTCGACACGTCGAATGCGGAGCTCGTAAACGACGACGGCGTACAAATTGCGCCGTTGCACTACCCGCATTTGAGCCAAACCGAAATTTTCAACTCGGTCGAGGAATTTTATCGACGATTCTATTTTCGATCCGGGAAGATTGCGTCGATCGTGGGCGAGATGGTTCGCGATCGGCAGATGTTGGTTCGCCGGCTGCGTGAAGGGATCGAGTTCTTTCACTTCCTGCGGGAGCGGCGAGGAGTGGCACACTGAAGGCGTTGATTGTAACAGCCGATGACTTCGGTCTTGCGCTCGAAGTCAACGCGGCGGTTGAGACGGCTCACAGCCACGGAATTCTGACGACGGCCAGCCTCATGATCGGGGCGCCCGCTGCCGCCGACGCCGTCGACCGGGCGCGGCGGTTGCGGTCTCTCAAGGTGGGATTGCACATCGTTCTGACCGACGGGCACCCGGTGTCGCCGCCATCGCGCCTACCCGATCTTGTCGACAGCTCCGGCCGGTTTCGCAGTGACATGGTTCGGTCGAGCGTCAGGATATTTGTCGATCCGACGGTGCGCCGCCAGGTCGCGGATGAAGTTGCGGCACAGTTCGAGGCTTTTCTTGCCACCGGGTTGCGGCTCGATCACGTCGATTGCCACAAGCATTGGCACCTTCATCCGACCATCGCGGGTCTCATATTGGATATTGGACAACGCTATGGGATGACCGCGCTGCGGGTACCCAGCGAACCGGTCCACGTGCTGAAACTCATCGAGAAGCAGACGTCATCGAAGCTTTCGTGGATGACTTCAACCTGTGCGGCGCTTCTCAAGGCTCGCGTCCGAAGGCGCCGCTTGCTCGCCGCGGACAGGGTATTCGGATTGGCGTGGTCGGGCGCGATGACCGAATCGCGGGTGGCGGGGCTTTTGGCGCATTTGCCCGACGGGCTCACGGAAATCTATTTTCACCCGGCCACATCCAATTCCTTCCCAGGGTCCGCGCCGGATTATTGCTACATCGATGAGCTGGCGGCATTGATCGCCCCGGGAATAGTACAAGCGGCGACAGGCGCAGGTATACGATTAATCGGTTACTCGGACTTTGCCGAAAATAGCGGTACCATGATCCGTTGAGATAGCCTTTTTGAATCCAATTGACTGCAAATCGACTTCTGCTTCCGGCCGTTGCATCGCTGGCGCGGCGCGCCGAAATATCAGTTCTCGCTGTTGGCTCGCACTCCCCCATCGGTTAAGCTCTTGATGGTCGCAATCGGGGTGGCAATCGTATTGCGGTTGGTCCGAATGCTCCATCGGTTAAACTTCCAGTCGGCAGTGACAAAAAGTCAATGAACGAAAGCGGCCGAGGGCCGCACGGAGGGAAAGATGTTTGACTCTGGGACCATCGTTATTGTCGTCATCGCCCTGCTGATTTGGGCATTTCTATCCGTCGTTTTGGCGATGAGCTTTCGCACGGTCGTCGCGACAAATGAAGTTCATATCGTTCAATCGCGCCGCAAGACGACCTCCTATGGCAAAGATCAAGCGGCGGGCAATACCTACTACGCCTGGCCGGCATGGGTGCCGCGCGTGGGCATCAGGATCATCCGATTGCCGGTGTCCGTGTTCGACGTTCAGTTGAACGAGTATGCGGCCTACGACAAAGGACGCGTGCCTTTCGTTATCGACATTCTGGCGTTCTTTCGCATCGACGATTCCAACGTTGCCGCGCAGCGCGTCAGCTCGTTTCAGGAGCTTGAATCGCAGTTGAAAGGCATTCTTCAAGGCGCTTCGCGCTCGATCCTGGCGCAATCGCCCATCGAGGAAATCCTGGAAGAGCGCGCCAAGTACGGCAAGATGTTCACCGATGCGACCAACGATCAATTGAAGGCGTGGGGCGTCGTCAACGTGAAGAACGTCGAATTGATGGACATTCGCGACGCCAAGGATTCGCAGGTGATCCAGCGCATCATGGCGGTAAAGCAATCGCTGGTCGAGAGAGACAGCCGCGTCGCGGTTGCCGCCAACCAGCAGGCCGCGTTCACGGCTGAAATCGAAGCCAAGCGGCAGGTCTCCATCCGCCAGCAGGAGGCCGACGAGGCGGTCGGCGTGCGCGTCGCGCAAAAGGACCAGCAAGTCGGCATCGCCGGCCAGCAGGCCCAGCAGGCGGTCAAGGAAGAAGAGAAAACCACGGCGCAAAAGACCATGGCCGTGCTGGAAGTCAATCAAGTCCGGCAAGCCGAGATCACACGCGGTGTCCAGGTGGTCAATGCCGACCAGGAAAAGCAGATGGCGGTGATCCGCGCCGAAGGCGAGAAGCAAAAGACCATTACGGTGGCGGAAGGTGTCCTGCAGCAGATGAAGCTCAATGCCGAGGGCACCCGCGCCCAAGGCGAAGCGAAGGGCGCGGCCGAGACCGCCGTGCTGATGGCTCCGGTCAACTCACAAATCGCGCTGGCCAAGGAAATCGGTCAAAACGAAGGCTACCAGCATTATCTGGTCACCGTTCGGCAGATCGAGGCCAATCAGGTGGTCGGCATCGAGCAGGCCAAGGCGCTGACCGCCGCCGACATCAAGGTCATCGCCAACTCGGCTGGCCCGGTCGATGGCGTCAAGTCGGTCATGGACATGTTCACGCCGAAGGGAGGCTTGCAGCTTGGCGCGGCCGTCGAAGCCTTCAAGAACACCGAGGCCGGCGCGAAAATCATCGAGTCTCTGACTGGCGAAAAAGGAAACGGCACAACGGGCACGCAGCGCTAAAGATCCTAGTTGGCGCCTCGCTCCAGCGACGGCCAGACCGCCGCGGGCTCGTCCGGCGGCACCGACGACAGCAACGCGCGCGTATGAGCGTGCTGCGGATCGGTGAAAACTTTCTCGACGGCGCCCTGCTCGACGATTTCACCGCCATACATCACCAGCACGCGGCTGCACAGGTGACGCACCACGGACAGGTCGTGGGAGATGAACAGCATGGCGAAGCCGAGCTCGGCGCGCAGCCGGGCGAGGAGGTTGAGAAGCTGGGCCTGGATCGAGACATCGAGGCCGGAGACGATCTCGTCGGCGACCAGGATTTTCGGCAACGTGCACAGCGCGCGCGCGATGTTGATGCGTTGGCGCTGGCCGCCCGACAATTGTCCGGGCAGCCGCGCGGCGAAATCGGTCGAGAGGCCTACTTCCGCAAGCAGCTCCCTGGTCCGCGCCAGGCGCTCGTCCCAGCTGGCGTGCCGACTTCCCGCCTCCATCGCCTGGGTGACGATGCTCGCCACCCTCCGCCGCGGATTGAGCGCCGATTGCGGGTCCTGGAACACCATCTGCAAGCTCATGGCCCGCCGCGCGCGGTTGCGCTGCGACGGGACGGTCAAATCCTCGCCGTCGAGCAGAATCCGTCCAGCCGACGGCTCTTCCAATCCGACCAGCAGCTTGGCAATGGTGCTCTTGCCGCTGCCGCTTTCGCCCACCAGGGCGACGAATTCGTTTGCGGCGATGCTGAATGTTGCCTGCCTCACCGCCGCAACGCCGCGCGCGCCGGCGAACAATCCGCCTCCGGCCGCATAGTGCTTTTGCAAATCGTCGACGTGCAGCAAGGGTCGCCCGGAAGCATCCGCCGCAGCACTATCGCGGACCGTCGTTGCGATGGTCCGCGTCGCCTCGGGGCGAATGCAGGCGACACGGTGATCGACGGCGACGGCAATATTCGGCGGCTCATCGCGGCGGCACGCTTCGGTGACAAGCGGACAACGCGGCGCGAAATGGCAGCCGGAAAGATTTTTGAGCTGGCGCAGGCTCGGCATCTGGTCCGGCATGACGTAAAGCGCGCGCGGCTCAGAACGCATCGACGGATTGGCGAGCTGCAGGCAGCGGGTATAGGGATGCGCCGGCGTGGAGAGCACGGCACGCGCCGGCCCGCTCTCGACGGCGCGGCCGGCGTACATCACGGTGACCTGGTCGCACAGCTGCGCGGCAAGCCGCAGGTCGTGGGTGATGAAGATGACCGCGGTGCCGTGCGCGCGCTGCATGTCGGCGATCAGCGCCAGGATCGGCGCATGCATCGTCACATCGAGCGCGGTGGTCGGCTCGTCGGCGATGACCAGGCGCGGATTTGAGGAAAACGCCAGCGCGATCAGCACACGCTGGCACATGCCGCCGGACAATTGGTGCGGATATTGCGTGAGCAATTCACCGGCGCGCGACAGCTTTGCCGCCGTCAGCATGGCGACCGCGCGGTCGCGGCGCGCGCCGCGGCTGCGCTCGCCGAGCCGCGCCAAATGCTCGTCGAATTGCGCGCCGACGGTGCGCACCGGATTGAGCGAGGTCATCGGCGCCTGCGGGATGAAGGCGATGGCGCGGCCGAGCAGCACGCGGCGCGCGCCCGGCGCCATGCGCACAAGGTCGTCGCCTTCGAACAGCAGCGAGCCCGATGTGATCGCAAAACCGGGCGGCAGCAGTTGCGCGATGGCGCGGCCGACCATGGATTTGCCGGCGCCAGATTCGCCCACGAGCCCAAGGATTTTTCCCACCGGCAGATCGAACGACAGCGCACGAATTGCCGGCACCAGCGCGCCGTCGATGCGGGCGCCGACCACGAGGTCTTTGGCCTGGATCGCCAACATGGTCAGCGCCCGGTTTCCGCAAGCCGCACGTCGAGCGTGCGGCGCAGGCCGTCGCCCAAGAGATTGAACGCGGTGACGGTGAGGAAAATCGCAAGAATCGGCAGCAGCAGATTCCACGGCGATTGATAAACGTATTGGCGCGCATCGGCGATCATCTGTCCCCAGGCCGGCGTGTTGGCGCCGACGCCGAGGCCGATGAAGGACAGGATCGCCTCGACCACGACGGCGATCGCCATTTCCAGGCTGATGAGCGTGATCAACAGTGGTGTCGTCGCCGGCAACACCTCGCGGACGATGGTTTGCCAATGGGAAAAACCGAGAAGCCGCGCGGCGGCGACATAATCGTGCCGGGTCACGATCAGCACTTCGCTGCGCAGCACGCGGCAGAACCGCGTCCAGTCCACCAGCACGATGGCGAGGATGACCTTGCTCAAACCGACGCCCAGCCCGACCATCAGGATCAACGACAGGATCACCGGCGGAAACGACATCCAGACATCGACCAGGCGTCCGATGAGCCAATCCACCGCACCGCCGAAATAGCCGGAGACATGGGCCAGGATGGTGCCGACGATCATGGCGCCCAGCGACGCGAACAGCGCCACCAGCATCGCGGTGCGCGCACCGTAGATCAGCCGCGACAGCACGCAGCGGCCGAGGCTGTCGGTGCCCAACGGATAATTCGGATCGCCGCCGTCGACCCAGGCCGGCGGCGTGAGGATCGAAAGCAGATTCTGATCGCCCGGATCGTGCGGCGCGATCCAGCCGGCGAACACCGCGCAAAAGGCGATGCAAAAAATCATGCCGAGCGCGATCAAGACCCGGGGCGAGCGCAGCGAACGGGACATTGCGCTCGCCATCAGCGTACCCGCAGTTTCGGATTGAGCACGACAAAGAGACCATCGACCGCCGTGTTGATCAGCAAGACGACGATGCAATAGGTCAGCCCGACAGTTTGGATGAGCGGCAGGTCGGCGTTGCGCACGGCATCGACCATCAGATTGCCCATGCCCGGATAGGAATAGATCACCTCGACCAAGAGCGTGCCGGAGAACAAAATGCCGAATTGCACGCCGGCGAGCGTCAAGGTCGGCAGGGACGCGTTCTTGAACGCGTGGCCGAGCAGGATATGCCGTTCGGAAACGCCGCGCAGCCGCGCCTGCTGGATGTAGTCTTCCAGATAAACGTCGAACAGGCTGGAGCGCAGAACCCGCATGATGGTCGGCGAGAACGCGAGCCCGAGCGCAACCGCCGGCAAGATCAGATGCTGGCAGGCGCTCAAGAACACGTCGAAGCGGCCGACCAGCAGGGAATCGAGCAGCAGAAATCCGGTGATGTGCGGCAGCGGCAACCCCGGCGCGACTTGTCCGGTGAACGGCAGCCAGCGCAGCATCACGCCGAACACGAACAGCAGGATCAGTCCCCAGAGAAATTCCGGAATTGACAGCAGCACGATCGAGGCGAGATCCGCCACCGGCTCGAAAATCGAGCCGCGCAGATGAAACAGAATGAGGCCCCCGCCGAGGCCCAGCATCGCCGCGATCGCCATGGCGCAGGCGGCAAGCTGGATCGTCGCCGGCAAGGTCGCAGCGACCAGCGAACCGGCGTCGCGACGTAGCGCGATGGAGCGGCCGAAGTCGCCGTGCAGCGCGCCCGTGAGCCAGATCAGGTATTGCTGCGGCAAGGGCTTATCGAGGCCCATCTCGCGGCGTTTGTCTTCGATTTCCGCGATCGTAGCGTTCGGCGGCAACGACATCGCCGCCGGATCGACCGGCAATAGCCGCAGGATGCAGAACAGCAGCGCCGAGACGATCAGCAGGATCGGGATTGCCGCCAGCAAGCGGCGCGCGATCAGTTTGAGGACGGTGGCGGTCATTTTGCTGCGCCTACTTTATACCAAGCGCAGCACTGCAAAACCTTAGCTCCACCGCAACGTCTGCGGCAGCACCCAGCCATTGGCATATTTCGTATAGGCGAGGTTCTTCTTGCGCACGATCGTCACCACGCTCTGCAACAGCGGCACGGTGGCGCCGTTTTCCACCGCATAGCGTTCCAGATCCTTATATCCGGCAATGCGCTTGTCGTAGTCGGCGACGCCGAACAGCCCGAGCACCCGATTGCCGATATCCTCGTCCTTCCACGGCGAGAACGGCATTTTGGGATTGAGCTGGTAGCCCGAGAAAATCTCCGGGTCGCCGGTCGCATTGTCCCAGCTGTAGAGCGTCGTCTCCGGCAATTTGTTGCCGCGGTTGAGCTCGAAATATTTGGCATATTCGATGGTCTGCAAATCGGCCTCGATGCCGACCTGCTTCCACATCTGCACGATGGCGCGCGCGATGTCGTAGTCGCTCGGAAACTGGCCGTTGGTGGTGGCAAAGCCGATCTTCACCGGATTGGCGGTCGAGAAATTCGATTTGGCCAACAGCTCCTTGGCCAGCGCCGGGTCGTATTTGAATGAAAAATCGGTGAGATACCCGGGCGTGCCCGGCGTCGCCAGCACCGACAGCGGCACCGCGGCGCCGGCGTAGAACGCCTTCGACAGCGCCGCCTTGTCGATGGCGTGATGGGCGGCCAGCCGCACGTTCTTGTCGGCGAAGGCGAGATCGGCGCGCATCTGGATCAGGATCACGCGGGTGATCGGATCGAGCTCGGCTGAGAGTCCCGGCTCTTTCTGGAAGCGCTCGGCTTCGCGCACCGGCACATTGATGGTGAAATCGGTTTCCCCGGATTGGATCGCGGCGACGCGCGCCGAAGGGTCCTTGATGATCTCGATGGTGATCCTCGCGATTTTCGGCTTCGGACCCCAGTAGCCGTCGTAGCGCTCCAGCACGATGCGCGAGTTCAATTCGTATTCGGCGAGCTTATACGGCCCGGTGCCGACCGGATTTTTCAGGAAGTTATCGAGGCCCTGCCCTTCGATATATGTCTTCGGCACCATATAGCTGCCGAGGAACGCCATCCATTGCGGCGCGGTCGGCGCCGGCGCGTTGAATTTCATGGTCGCCTTGGTGGGCGATTCGACGACGATGTCGTCGACCTTCTTCCAGGAATTTGCGGTGTCGAGTTTCAGGCCGGCTTTGATGCGCTCGAAGAACGTGTAGCGAAAATCCTCCGTGGTCATCTTGTCGCCGTTGTGGAACGTCACGTCGTCGCGCAGCTCGACCGCCATGCTCAAGCCGTCCGGCGCCAAGCTCCAGCTCTTGATCAGATGCGGAATTAATTTGAGCTGCGGATCCTGGTCGAGCGGCTGATCGAACACCGCCTTGAAGATCGGCTGCGCATCGGGCGTGAAGCGCTGATTGGGATCCCAGGTCGGCACGTCGTTCGGCCAGCCGATGGTCGCGGCGTCGTTGCCGGCGGCGACGGCACGGGCGAACGGCACGGCGCTCGCCACGGCCCCGCTGGCCAATTGCAAGAACGACCTACGCTTCAGCTTGAACGCCATGATGTGCTCCCTGCGAAGCGGCGCCGAACGCCGCTGAACCCTGCCGGCAAGGAGGCCTTTATAGCGCAATTTTCAGCCGCTGCACCGACGGCGGGAAAGCCGGATGGTGCGTGCAGAAGTGGTACGGCTCGGCAGACGCAACGACGCCGACGCCGATTCCGTATGGCCGCCACAGCGGCTTGGCGCTCAGGGCGGCGTTTGCACCTTGAGCGCCCGGAGAGCGTCGTGGAGGGTGAGTCTTGGCTGCTCCCTCAGCACGACCTCATGGTTGAGAATGCGGCTGCCGATGTCCAGCCCGAGCGAACGATAGCTCTCGAACTGCGATTCGGTGAACCATTGATCGGCCGTCGTCTCGTGGGGGAAGGTCGGATTTGCCGTCGCGTAGCTTCTGATTCCGGCGATTTTCTCGGTGCCGTGATAGGCCGGCTTGATATAGAGAATGTAGCCGTTCTCGACGATCTCGGGGGTCTCCCGGGTCTCGACGGTTTCGACAGTGTCGACGATCTCGATGGTCTCGGCGGTTTCGACGGTCTCCACGGTCTCGACGTGAGCGACAGGCTTGGTGTGATCGGCCTCCCGGTAATGAATGACGCCAATGGCGTGATAAGGCGTGTCGCCGGGGGGACTGATCTTGCTGCCTTGTTCGCCTTTCTTTTTGGTCCTGTCCGCGGCATGAATAATCGCAAGCGCCGCGGCATCAAGCTTGGCGCGGCTGCGCGACTCGACCGACGGACGGTCCGCCAGACTGCCGAGGTCACTGAACGTGATCCGAATGCCGAGATCGATATAGATTTTTCGCACCGCGTTGCCGAGATCCTCGAAGGCGAAATCGGGATCGCAGCCGGCATCGACGACGACGATCAGCCGGCAGCGCCGCCGCACCATTTCGTAGAGACCGAGATTTTCGAAATGACCGCCGTCGGACAGATAGACGTAGGGACTGTCGTCGTTGGTCAAGCCGAACGCCTCCGCGAACAACGGCTCGACGGCCCATTTCGGACCTTCGGCGGTGTAAGTGTCCTTGCCGGCTTTTCCGGGATTACCGAGCCACCAGCCTAATCGCACGTTGAACAGCGTCAGCAATAATGCAATCGACGGCGAAGAATGGTAACCCATATTGGGGCTGACGGCCGCCCCCGAAATGGCCATTGCGGTCCCGAGCGACAAGCCACTGTTGTTTTTGTCTTTGGTCTTGCCGCCATAATTTTCGCTTTCGCGGAACCCCAGATAGGCGGCGCCGCAATGCCGCGGGCTGACGGTAAACGACTCCGCTTTGCGCTCCTGCCAGGCCAGTCGTTTGGTCGATACGACATTGAGCGCGATATTGACGACATGAAACAGGCTCAATGAATTCACGACGCCTCCGGATTTGGGCGGCCACAATTTGTGAACGCACAAATTGTCGCTGAAGTCGAAGCCGCTGAACTCGTCCGGATGCCGTTTTTGATTTGATGCGCCGAGGTAGCAGCGGGTCAAGCGATTGCGATACAGCGCATGCAGCGAGAACCGGTTGATGTTGACGAAACAAGAGGCCAGGACCGCGACAGCAGCGACGATCAGCAGACCTGCGAGCAGCCAAATAGCGGCGACGCCGAGATCGACGGGATGGCCGATTTGCAGGATCTTGATGAGGGAATAATCGGTGTCGCCAACGAAGCCGATGAATGACTTTTCGAGCAACATTCTGTCGAGGCCGACTGAAAGCGCGACAATAAGGACAGCGACAAAAACTGGACCGGCCACGGCCAATGCAACATTGGATATCACGCCTGAAATGCCGCCCTGATCGCGGCCCTTTGATTTTGCCGGGGTCTTCGAGCTCGAGCCGAGGAGTGCGGTGACAAGGCCAGAAACAATGCCGGTAATGCCGCCCAAGGCGACGATCACCTGGTGGGTCAGTTTGGAGACGCGATACCGGGAGTCTGGATCTTGCACAAAATAGCCGCCGGCAAACACAAGAAATGCAACAAGCGCCCAAGCAACGGCGGCGGCAGCCAGCCAACCGGCGGCGCGACCGAGCCATTCCCGATCGGGATCGGACTGTTTTTCCTTGCTGGTAAATCCAACAAAAATAATTTCGGCCAGGAGCTGCGCCATCAAGACCCACGGCACGCCGAGGATCATCGGAATCAGCAAATGCAAAACATCCAAAGTTGGCTGACAGTTATCCGCATAGGGCGCGGACAGCGAGTATAAATAGACCCCGAACCCTACGACGGCCCCGTAAACGAGGCCCGACGCCGTCCACGCCAAAATGTCGGGAATTTGCTGCTGTTCTTTCGGCCCTTGAGCCCCGGCGACGCAGTAGCGCGCGAGCCAGCCGAAAATGTAGACGACACAACCGACGCCGGCGCCGCCGAGGGGAAGCACAAGTCTAAGATCAACCGGCCTAATGGGCTGGGTGGCGCCGCAGGCCTGGAGGACAGTAGAGAAAAAGTAGTGAGACGACAGGAAAATGGTAACGGCCATCGCCGAAAGCACTGCCAAGACGAGATCGTGCTTGAAAAATTTCCCCTCGATGACGCCGTCAAGATCGATTCGACGAGACGGCCGGAAGCGCGTCGTAAAAGCCTGCGCCCCCATGAGACAGCCAATGCCGAAGACAGCAAAAAGAAACGGCAGATGGTATTGCGGATAGAATTTGTCGCCGTCGTGCGCAACCCATACCGAAACCGCGGCGATCAGTTTCAGCATGAGCAGCGCCAGGCACACGACCGGGATGATAACGAGCCAATTCAGAATCAAGTTGCGCAAGCTGATTGCGACCGCCGCCCAACTATCGGCTGATGTTATGCCCAGCGTCGGCGTCAGATAATTGCTGTAGGCGCGCAACCAGGAAATTTCCGGCGGCTCGATATCCGGCCCGTTGGGCCGACTGGTCAGATTGGCGATGACGGTCGAGAAATCACTGCGCGACCGCCACGCCGACAGCCAAGAGCCGATATAGCCGCCGCCGGAAACCGTCGACAGATAGTGAAAGCGGCCGAGCGCCGAAACCTTGGGATCGATGGGCGTGTAAGTCCCTGACTTTGACCCGGCTGTCGCACCGGCCTGATCGCCCGGCGGCGCCGTTGCACCGGCTTCGTCCGACCGCGCGATCGCGGCGGCCTTTCCTCGCAACTCACCGGCGTCGACGTCGTAATTGGCGAAAGCCTGCATGATGCCCAGACAGAACGTTGCACTGCGAATGCCGCCGCCGGAGCAACACAGGGCCGCCTGGTTCAATTTATTGAGGTCGATATAAAACTCATCGCGGGGCTGAACGTCGTCGCCGTCGCGGTCGTTAAGGCTTCGTTTGTCCGCATTCAGGTTCTTTCGCTTCTCCTGCGCGTCTTGATCCTTGGCCTTGGCGGAGAGCGTCTTGCCGTGGATGATCTGCACTTCATCGGCCAACACTTCCTCGATCGACAGCGCCTTTTTCATCGCCCCCTCCCTTCTGCCGGTCAAAGAAATGACCATCGCAGTAGCGGTCTATCACTCTATCGCCTGACGGTTGCAATGAAAAGCCGCCGTTCCTATTCGCTTGGCATGATCGGCAACAATGCAAAACCGCAGCAGCGAATCCGCAAAATGCCTTCAGTGCGCGGCGTTGATCATCTCCCACACCCGGCGCGGCGTCGCCGGCATGTCGATGTGGCGCGCGCCGGTGCGGCGATTGAGCGCGTCGACGATGGCGTTGATGACCGCGGGCGGCGCGCCGACGGCACCGGCTTCGCCGGCGCCCTTGACGCCGAGCGGATTCGACGTGGTCGGCACGTTGTGGGTGGAGAACGCGAAGGACGGAAGATCGCCGGCGCGCGGCATGGCGTAGTCCATGAACGAGCCGGACAAGAGTTGCCCGCTGTCCGGATCGTAGACGGCGTGCTCGAGCAGCGCCTGGCCGATGCCCTGCACGATGCCGCCGTGGACCTGGCCCTCGAGCAGCAGCGGATTGATGGTGCGGCCGAAATCGTCGACCACGGTGTAACGCGCGATGGCGATGGCACCGGTATTGGGATCGATCTCGACCTCGACGATGTGGCAGCCGTTGGGAAAGGTCTGTGCCGGCGGCACGCGGACGTGAGTGGTATCGAGCCCGGGCGCCATGCCGGCCGGCAATTTTTTGGTATCGCGCGCCGCCTTTGCCACTTCGAAGACATCGAGGCGCAGGTCGGTGCCGGCCACGCTGAACACGCCGTCGGCGAAGGCGACGTCCTGCGCCGAGACTTCCAGAAGATGCGCGGCGAGCTCTTTGCCCTTGCCGATGATCGTCTTGCCCGCTTCATACAGCGCCGTGCCGGCGACGGCGAGCGCGCGCGAGCCGCCGGTGAGCCCTGACGGCGTGCGGTCGGTGTCGCCCATGATGACGTCGATGCGGTCGGCATCGATGCCGAGCTGGTCGGAGACGATTTGCTTGTAAGCGGTGACGAGACCGGTGCCGTATTCCTGGTTGCCCATGACCAGCTCGACCTTGTCGTCCTTGAATTCGATCGACGCGGTCTCGGGAAAACCGCCGCCGCAGCGTTCGGTATAGGTCGCCATGCCGATGCCGCGCAGCTTGCCGTCGCGCTCGCTTTGTTTGCGCCGCTTGCCGAATGACGACCATTCCGCCGCTTCCATGCAGCGGTCCATGATGGCTTCGAACTCGCCGGAATCGAGCAGGAGTTTTGTCGCCGATGTGTACGGCATCGCCGAGGGCGGCACGAAATTGACCCGGCGGATGGCGTCGGGACTCTTGCCGAGCTCGCGCGCCGCGGCATCGACCAAGCGCTCGAGCAGATAAGCGGCCTCGGGCCGCCCGGCGCCGCGATAGGCGCACACCGGCACGGTGTTGGTGCATACGCCCTTGACGTTGATGTGGATCGCCCCGATCGCATAGAGGCCCGACACCAGATCGGTCGAGCGCGTCGGCACGAAGCAGCCGAACGGCGACAGGTAGGCGCCGATATTGGCCAGGATCGAGACGCGCAAACCGAGGAAACAGCCCTTGCGGTCGAGCGCCAACTCGGCGCGCGTGATGTGATCGCGGCCCTGATTGTCGGAAACAAAACCTTCCGAGCGGTCCTCCTGCCATTTCACCGGCCGCGCGATCTTGCGGCTCGCCCAGACCACGAGCGCGTGCTCGGGATAGACGAAGGCCTTCATGCCGAAACCGCCGCCGACATTGGGCGTGATCAGGCGCAGCTTTTCCTTCGGCATTTTGAGCACGATCTCGGCGAGCGGATCGCGCACGAAATGCGCACCTTGGGTCGCGGTGTAGAGCGTGGAGCGGCCGCTTGACGGATCGTAGTCGGCGATGGCGTTGCGCGGCTCCATGGAATTGACCACGACGCGGTTGTTGACGAGGTCGAGCGTGACCACGCGCGCGGCCTTGGCGAACGCGGCGTCGGTCGCCTTGGCGTCGCCGGTGTCATTGTCCCAGTCGAAGACGATGTTGCCGGGGATATGGTCGAACAGCTGCGCCGCGCCGGAGCCGATCGCGTCTTTGGCGTCGGTCACCGCCGGCAGCGTTTCGTATTCGACCTCGATCGCTTCGGCGGCATCGCGCGCCGCCGCCAAGGTTTCGGCGACGACCAGCGCCACCGGCTGGCCGACATGGCGCACCTTGCCCTGCGCCAGCACCGGCCGCGGCGTGTCGTGCCGCGGCTTGCCGTCGCGGCTCATGAGCGGCACCGTGCAAGGCACGTCGCCGAGACCGTCGGCGCGCACGTCCTCGCCGGTGCCGACAAACAGCACGCCCGGCATGCGCCGCGCCGCCGCGGCGTCGATGCGCCTGATATGCGCGTGCGCCACGGGCGAGCGCAGCACGAAAGCGTAGCTCATCCGCGGCAGCACCACGTCGTCGGTATAGCGGCCCCGCCCGGTAATGAGCCGCAAATCCTCATGCCGCCGCACGGGCTGGCCGACGCCGAATTTCATGTGGTCCTCCGACCTGCAACGTTTCGGACATATTATCGTATCCGATTTCCGCAACCGGCGGCGGACGGCCCGCCACCACAGGCCATCGCCGACGCGGGGCGGGCAAATATCCGCTGCAGGCTTCAGCTGGGATCTGCGCGGGCGCTTTTGCGCCAATGCCACCACACCACGACACCTACGGCGAGCATCATGGCGAAAATCACGGCCACGATCAGCGCGGAATTCTGGATCCAAGCGATGACCGGAACAGTCAAGGCCATGACCAGGCCCAGAATGCACACCTGCCAGGAATACACCTGCAGGCCCGCGGTAAAGGTGCCGAGCGCCAGCAAGGTGAACACCGCGAGCGCGGTCGAGTTGGCGGTGAAATCCCGCTGTACGCTCGGCAGCAACAGCAGGTTCATCACCACGATGAAGGCGAGCCAGTGCAGCACCTGCGAGCCGATCAATATCAGCCGCGCCGTTTTGTCGGCGGCGCTCGGCCATCCGGAGCCGATACAGACCAGCGCGATCAGCGGCGCCAAGAGCTCCCAGAAGCCGACGATCGGCTGCTTGGAAAAGCTCGTATAGGCGACGCCGAGGGTGGTGAGGATGAGCACCAGGACGAAGGGGAGTTCCTTGAGCCAGAAGCTCAGGCGGTGCGTCGCGCGCGGCGCGGCCGGTGGCGTGGCTTGCGAGCTCGATTCTGCGCTGCTCATTGCGTCCCTCTGGCCTTCATCGCATTGAGCTTAAGCCAAGAGCATCGCCGCGTCTCGTTCCGCCGGCGCCAAATCTTAGATAGCTGGCGCGCCCGAAGAGATTCGAACTCCTGACCCCCAGATTCGTAGTCTGTCTCAACCTATTGTTTCATGTCGAGATTGTTGGGAATCGAGGAAGCTGGGGCTGAAAACCGCAAGGCCTCCCCGGGCTGCGGTGCAATCTCCTGGCCTTCATTCTATCGCGTTTCTCCAATGCGACTCGGGTATACGGGCCGCATGTCGAAGCCGCCCCACCTCTTTGAGCATCTGGGACCGAAAGCGCAGGTAGAGCCTGAGGCAACATGCTGCCGGCTGACCGAACGTGTATGGCTGAAATACCTGGAACTCGCAGGCAATCTCATGCCCGCGCCGGACAGCCGCGAATTTCTCGTAATGAAAATGCTCTACATCGCCGAGATGACGAGCAGCGCGATCCGACTCAACATGAGTTGGGGATTGACGCATCCGGCCATGTCGCTCTTCCGTGACCGGTACGAGCAGACCCTTCGCTTCTCATGGCTTGTGCGCAACCCCGACCCGCAGTCGTGGAGCAAGTACGATCGGACGAAGTTCGCGAAGATGGGTGACTTGGCGCGGAGCGTTTCCGCAGAGACGCGCGCTCATTTTGAGAAGCTGCTTGGTCCGATTCCCTCGTGGGCGAAACACCCGCTCACGAAAGAGCAGCGGGCATTTTTCGAGGAGTGGTCGCAGCTCGACCTGCGCTCGATGGGGGAGAAGCGCGACGCATTTCCGCCTCTCGCCGACGAGCAGGTGGCGAAAGAAAAGCTCGGCGATTGGTACGACGGCATCTACAAGCAGTTCAGCTCCGTGTCGCACTACGACAGGTACAGCCTTGACCTGCTCGCGATCAACAAGACTTCCCGAGGAACCGTATATCTAGGTGCACCTGCGCACTGGACGCCTATGGTCATACTTCAGAACGCGCACTTCGACATCGTTCAATGTTTTGAGGCAGCACACGTCTTCCACAGCCGAGACGCGGCATCGATCTTCAATGCGTTTCTGTTGGAGTGGCACGCACTGGCGAAGGTGATGGCGCCGAGATCAGAGGACATCATCGGCAGCCCATAGCGCTTTAGCTAACCTGATTTAAGGCACAATCATCAATTTATGGGCCGAGTGGAACGCACTGATATCCGCCGTAGGGACGACATGCAGCTCATTGTCTTTTAGGAGAACAGTGTAGCGTGATAGGACGATAACCAATTTTGCGTCGTTGATGACCTGGTCTTTGATCGTTACGTTCAAGTCGAACACGGTCGTATCCAGAACTAAATCAGCCATCCATTTGCCCAGACCAAAGGCTAGTATCACTACAAGAAATGCAAGGCTCATCGCTTGGATCGAATTAGGCCACGTTCGCGCTTGTACATGACTGAGACCCGCAATAATCATCAGTACGACACCACCGGCCAACAGCACTCCGGACACGATATGAAAATACCCTTCGTGCTCGCGGACTGAACTCCAAATCTCCAACCCGAGCAAAAGCAGGACCACTACGGCAAAAATTATGATGTAGCGCTTCCTCGACGCTGGCTCCATCCTGTTTGTGTTGAACCACATGTAAAAATAGGGATTGAGAGCCAAGATCGCCCCGCCGATTAACCCCACTGCGATGATACCGAACGAAAGCACGTCCACGTACTGCACGAACCAGATCAGTCGCCAACTGAAGATGCTCAAATACGAAAACAAGAAAAAGGTGGACAGTGCTATGCCACCGACTATCGCCAGTGCTGACAGGACCGCAAAATTCTCTCGCAAGAATCCAAAGCTTTTACGGTAATTGGCCTTTACAGCAATGCTTTCGTCAGCTTTCTCATCCATTTATCTGCTCTACCACGCCTTGGTGGCTTTTCGAGCGTTCTCACACCGCTTCCGTTTTGAAAGTTTCTTGTTGGTTGCGATAGGGCCCAGCCGTCCCGCGTCACGTACATCCATGGCCCGCATTGTAGCACGCAAATACGCGGCGCTGGGGTTATCCGCCACCATCGGACCGGCGCGGGCGTGAGCGCCCGCTATCGACAAATAGAATAAATTCGTCACTCCTAGCGCGCAAAAGCACAACAGTCGGCGAACCAAAACGGCAACTAGTATAAGTCGGAGCAAATTCTGGTTGCACGCTCCAAAATTGCGCTCTATTGTAAATTAACTCGTTGAGCGGTGCGATGGATCGATTGGGAGATGGCGACAATAAAGTAGGCCCGAGGCCGGATGACGGGACGTTAGCTGTCCATGGGCATCAAAGGGATACCCATCACGCTTCTCTGTTACAGAAGCGTGCGGTTGACCATTACCCGGACGCCTTGAGCCTAGATATGGATTTGGAGAGCCCAAATTTAGTGGAGGGTATCATCAAGCTCCGTGCATATTTTGGTAGGCAATTTGAGACTCTGAGCAAGCGAACTCTTTTTGGAACGATTCCTTATAAACCTTACAACTTGGCTTTTGCGTTTGCCGGTGGACTGCTGCTTTGCGATCTCAGAGGAATGAAAGCTCCGCTCGACGGTCGTCTAGGGTCTCCAAGCTTCCCGGAGTCTATGCCGGTAGCAGGAAAATCGAAGTCAGGTACGAACCAAAAGCGTGAGACGGAGGACACGAACTCGATTGGTAGCAAAATAGGCGTTAAGCCAAGCATTGAGTCCGCAATTAAAGCGAAAGTCACGGCCGGGCTTGAGGTAGCTGATGAGTTCGAGTGCGAATTTACTTTCCAGCACCAGACTTTGCTTGCGTCTGGTCCTGAAGACAAGCCTCAATGGACATTCCAAAGCGCGGACGATCGATTGCCGCTGCGAGGTTGGGCTCCCGGTAGAATGAACTCAAAGGACTCCCGCCCTTTGGCGCACGTAGTAATTACGGATAAAAGCCCGATGCTAAAGGCTGGCTTTTTCATAAGTGCAAATGACGTCAAGATCCTCAACATTGAGCCCCATTCATTTGGGCGCGATGCGCCAGTGACTGTCGCGGTAGCGAAGGCAGCACTCCTTAGACATATGAGCGAGAACCTGAAGGCTACTCAAGGACGAGTGTGTATCAGCGCTGTAAGCGTTCCAGGTCCATCTTCCTGATCCTAATTGCCCGATTGTCTGACGGAGATTAATGATGAACTCCCGGCAAGGTGATCGAGATGTGCATCCAAAAGGTACACGAAGATTCGAAGCACAGACGACCGTGGTGCCTGGCTCCAGCATCTTGCCTAACGTCGACACTGAACTGTTGCTTAGCCAAATGGAAAGTCGGCTTACCGCCAAGGAAGGTGAGGGTGACGACTCCTTATTTGGTGGCGATGGCTTAGTGGATATTTTAGATCGAATATTCGGAGCTAATACGGAGAATTTGCGCGACCTTGTGGCCAGCGCGGGCTTAGATTCACTGGAAGGGTTGGTTCTTCAAAACGCGAATCTTCGCGGTCAGGATTTAACCGACTTGGATTTCTCCGGGGTAGATTTGAGCGGCGCCGACCTCAGCAACACTGATCTCCGAGGCGCCAAACTAAATGGCGCAATTCTAAACGGCACCAAATTTAATCAAGCTAAGATCGATGAGTCGATGCGCGCTTTGTTATTTGAAGAGACGTCCGATCCTACCATGGGCGTTGCGGAAGAGACCGACGCCGCTGCGGGCTCTGATCCGGCATTGGCTGATGAACAAGCGCTCCTAACCTGCTTCGCGCCTTTCTCGGGCGTCATCAACACGCAGCTCATTGAGAACTATCGTGAGGCACTGGCCAAGGAGCCTGCTGTCGCAGGGCTGCCGCTTGACCGGCTCGGCGAGGTGCTCGAGCGTGCCTGCAGTCTCGGCCTACTCCAGCGCGACGCCAAGGCCCAGAATTTGCTTCGCCCGCAGCCAGCGTTGAACTGGTTCCTGACCGGCCGTCTCGCTGCGGCCGATCAGAATGACAGCCGTCAAGCCATCGAGCGGGCCTTCCGCAAGCTCTATGACGGCTTGGCTCGGGCCCTTTCTAGCCTCCAAGAATCCAACGAGCCGACAGAGCGTCAACTGGGGCAGGCCGTGGTGGAGCTTGAGTACGCCAATTTTGGGACTGCGCTGCGCCTTGCACTCGACCAAGAAGCTTCGATACGCGCTCCTTATATCATGCTCTCTGGCCACCTCGATCATTTGCAGGACCATCGGCGCGGCCGAGAGTTGGACGAATTGGTGCTGAAAAAACTAGAGCAGCTGCCGCGTGAAGCCCTCACAGGTCAACGCGGCACCGAGTTCGTTGGCGTCATCGACAACATCGGGGAGCGCCAGCTAAGACTGCGAGAACTTGACGCGGCCCAGGCTAGCTACAAGAAGGCTCTTGCGATCCACTACGGGCTGCAGATGGAGCCTCGAAAGGCGGGTATCCTTCGTGCCGGCATCCTTCACCAATTGGGCAGGGTGGCGCAGGAGCAACACAATTTTGAGGAAGCCGAGGCGGCTTACAAGGAGGCGCTGGAGATTTATGGCCGCTTCAACGATCGCTACGAACAAGCCGGCACATATCACCAATTGGGCGCCGTCGCGCAGAAGCAGGGCAGATTCGACGACGCCGAGGCCGCCTACAAGAAGGCACTGGAGATCAAGCTCGCCTTCAATGATCGCCACTCCGCCGCCGCCACCTATCACCAACTAGGCATGGTGGCGCAAGAGCAGCGCAGATTTGAGGAGGCCGAGGCCGCCTACAACAACGCATTGGAGATTTATATCAGCTTCAGCGATCGCCACGCCGTCGCTAGCAGCTATCACCGGCTGGGCGCAGTGGCAGAGGAGCAGCGTCAATTCGACGACGCCGAGGCTGCGTACAAGAAGGCGCTCGAGATTTACGTCAGCTTCAACTATCGCTACGAGCAATTCGAGGAAAGCAGTGATGCGGCTATCGTCTTGCAAAGCATGGGACGTCTGAAGGAGAAGACCGGCGCACTCGGCATTCCGAGTGCCGTCGCGACAATCCTCAACATCGAAATCGAGCAAGCCAAGGGGATCCTTGAAGACCTCGGGCGAGCTTCAACCGATCGAAACCCTGACGAGCCAGACTCGTGAGTGCGCATGAGGCACATGAGATTCCTGCGGGCCACGTACCAGAGCCAATAGCCTGCCAATAGTGGGAAAGGAGAGGGGCGCGTCGCAGCAGCTACTTAAATTGGCGCGCCCGAAGAGATTCGAACTCCTGACCCCCAGATTCGTAGTCTGGTGCTCTATCCAGCTGAGCTACGGGCGCGGCGGGTTTTAGCTATAGGCTTCGCCGCTTATTGGCAAGCGCCGGCGGCCGCCGCAGGCCGGCAGGGTTTAAGGCAAACGGCCGTTGTCGCCGCCGGAATCGCCGCCGGGATTGCCGGCCGATGGCCCGCGATTTTTCCGGGCCTCGGCCTTGGCGCGAAAAACCTCACGAAATCCATAGATCAGAAATCCGACGATAATAAAGAAGCTGAGCCAGCCGAGAATTCGCGTCGCAAGCATGGTCGAAAATCCTTAACCCAGCGCGCGGGCGCCGCGGTGCGCGCTCAACTCGACGGCGCGGTCGGGGATGGTGAGGCGCAAGGTCGCGCCGATGGTGCCTTCGACCAAGCGGATTTCGCCGCCGTGGGCGCGCACCAGTTCCGCGGCGATGGCGAGGCCAAGCCCGGTGCCGCCGGTGCGGGTCGAACCCTGGAACGCCTCGAACAAATGGTCGCGCGCTTTCTCGGAAAAGCCCGGCCCGGTGTCGGAGACTTCGATCACCACCACGGCGCCCTCGCGGCGGCCGGTGATGCGGATCTGGTCGCGGCCGGGATCGCGCGCGGCGCGGCTCTCCATGGCCTGCACCGCGTTGCGCGACAGATTGAGCAGGATGCGGAACAGCTGGTCGTAGTCGGCTTCGACGATCAGCCCGCGCTCGACGGCGCTGATCCAGCGGACGGCTGCGTCGGGGCCGAGATTGAGCGTCTCGTGCACCTCCTCGACCAGCGGCTCGAGCAGGATCTGCCGGCGCTCCGGCGGCGGCTCCTGCAGGCGGCCATAGGACAATGTCGATTGGCAGAACGCGATGGCGCGCTCCAGCGCCCGCATCAGTTTCGGCGCGAAGCGCTGCACCGTGGGATCGGGCAAGGTCGCCAGCCGATCGGAAAACAGCTGCGCCGAGGCGAGCAGGTTGCGCAGGTCGTGATTGATCTTGGACACCGCCAGGCCCAGCGCCGCGAGCCGGCTCTTCTGGTGCAGCATCGAGGCCAGCTCGCTCTGCATGGTGGCGAGCTCGCGCTCGGCGACGCCGATCTCGTCGGCGCGCGCCGACGGCGCGATGATGCGGTCGAGATTTTCCGGATCGGCGCGGAACGCCATCATGTTGCCGGTGACGCGCCGCATCGGGCGCACGAACATGTAATGCAGCGCCAGATAGACCAAGGTCGCGGTGATGACGGAAATGACCAGCGATAATAGAAGAATGTCCCCGGAATAGCGCAGCATCGCCCGGCGCAGCGGCCGCTCATCCATGATCAATTCGATATATTCGCCGCCCATCGGCGCCGGGCCGACCACGCGCATCACATAGGGGCGGGCATTGAGCATGATCTTGAAGGCATCGACGACGGCATCGACCGAGCTGGCGCTGCGCATGTCGAAGGTGTCGTCGACCGCCGGCGGCATGTCGTCGATGGCGAGCATGCGCCGGCGCTCGCCCATCTTCATGGCCACGGCACGCGCGCCGATGCTGTCGAGGATTTGTTTGGCGAGGCTGTCGGGCACCATGCCGTTGGGCGCGGCTTCCAGCACCAGCGCCGCGGTATAGCCGGTCTGCAGCCGGTCCTTGAGCCAGGTGACGCGGAAATTGGCCACCGACGGCACATAGATCAGCACTTCCGCGATCATCACGAACAGGATCGTGAGGACGAGGAGCTTTCCCGAAAGGCCGAAGCGCGGCACCCGGACCGATTGCGGCCGGGCGGCGGTCTCTTCACTCATTCGCGTAAGCCTCGGCGCGGTCTCGTTTTCAGCCAAATCTCAACCAAGACGGCGCAGCCACCCTATGATGCGACGCACCTGATTACTCGTCAAACCCCGCATGAAATATGTCATGGCGGCGCGTTTTCCCACCTCCCCATAGGCCGGATAGGGCACGATCAGGCCGGCAAAGGCGCGGATATTGAGCTTTTGCCCGATCGCCAAGGTCCAGGTGGCGATCAGTTCCCCGGCCCCGGCCCCGACGATGGTGGCGCCGAGAATTTCTCCTTTGCGGCCAGTGATGACCTTGATGTGGCCATTGGTCGCTTGGGTCGCCAACGCCCGGTCGTTCTCGCGATAGGGGGAGCGCAGCACGCGGATGGCGCCGGCGTGGGCCCGGGCCTCGTCTTCCAGGAAGCCGACCTGGGCGAGTTCCGGATCGGTATGGGTCACGGCCGGTATGGTGCGAGGATCGAGGCTGACGTGCTGGCGGAACAGCGCGTGCCGGACCACGAGCTCGGCGTGATAGACGGCGAGATGGGTGGATTTCGGCCCGATGGTCACATCGCCGATCGCATAGACGCGCTTGTTGGTGGTGCGCAGCCGCCGGTCGACGATGATGCCGTGCGGCTCATAGCGGATGCCGGCCCGGTCGAGATCGAGCGCTTCGACATTCGGCCGGCGCCCCGTGGCCACCAGAATATGACTGCCGGCGATGGTCTGGGGCCCTTGCGGCGTCGTGATGTCGATCTCGACGCGCGCCAGCACGCGCCGGACGCGGGCGATCGCGACATCGAGGCGCAGCGTAATGCCTTCGCGCGCGAGCGCATCGAGCACGATGGCGGCGCATTCGGGATCGTCACCGGCAAGCGGTGTCGCCGCTTCGAGCACGGTGACCTCGGCGCCGAGCCGCCGAAAAGTTTGCGCCAGTTCGAGGCCTGCAGAGCCTGCGCCGACGACGATGAGATGACGCGGGCAATCGGCGAGTTCGAACACGGTGTCGCCGGTGAGATGCGGCGTGTCGGCCAGGCCGGGAATCGCCGGCAATGCCGGCGACGAGCCGGTGGCGATGATGAAGCGGCGTGCCGCAATGGTGAATTCACCGGCGGTGACGGTGCGCGCATCCAAAAACCGCGCCGCGCCGTCGATGACGCGCACGCCGAGCCCGGCCAACCGCTGCCGCGTCTCGCCCGGCGCGGCGGCAGCGGCGACGTCGCGCACATGGGCCTTTACGGCGGCGAAATCGACGCCGAAGCGCGCCGCGTTGAGGCCGAAATGCGCGGCATTGCGGATGATATTGGCGCGCTCGGCCGTCACGGCGAGCGCTGCGGCCGGCACGCTGCCGCCGTGGCCGGCGGCGTCGTCCGTGGTGCCTTTCTTGGCGTCTTGCTCGATCAGCACCACCGGCACGCCGAAGGCCGCAGCCGCAGACGCGGCGGCACGGCCGGCTGCGCCAGCGCCGATGACACAGATGTCCGGTTTAAGCTCCTGCGTCATCAGCCTCACACACACGCGCGATAGCTCTATAGCGCGGAATGCGGTGTCAAGGAAAACGATACGGCACAGGGGGTTAGCGGGCGCACGCGGGGCCCGGCCGTTTACATTGACGGGCCGGGAGGGCTTTCGTATAAGCCGCGCCAATCGCGCGCCGATCACATTCACGCCGCTACGCTTGCGGCGAACCGGGCGCTGTCGGAGATCAATCCCGTGAAACGGACCTATCAGCCGAGCAAATTGGTGCGCAAGCGCCGTCACGGCTTTCGCGCCCGGATGGCGACCAAGGGCGGCCGCAAGGTGGTGGCGGCCCGGCGGGCGCAAGGGCGCAAGCGGCTCAGTGCGTGATCAAATCTCACCCGCGGCCATGGAGCGGTTGAGGCGCCGGACGGACTTTCGTGCCGCCGCGGCCGGGCAACGCGCCTCCGTCGGCACCTTCGTGGTGCAGGCGCGCCGCCGCGACGAAACTGGCCCGGTGCGCATCGGCTTCACGGTGTCGCGGCAGGTCGGCAATGCGGTGGAGCGCAACCGGGTGCGGCGCCGGCTGCGTGAGATGGTGCGGCTTTCAGCCGGCAACGGCATGCATGATGGCCACGATTATGTGCTGATCGGGCGGCGCGCGGCGCTGGCGGTGCCGTTCGGGCAGATGCGGCGGGAACTCGATGCCGCGCTCGGTCGGATTCACGACCCCCAGGCAACTGGTGGCGCCGGCGAACGGTCCCTACATCAGCCAAGTTCACCGCGAACCGCAAAATCACGGCGCCAACCGCGCCAAAAACCGCGTAGTGCATGAGCATTGAATGGGCGATCACAAGAACACCATCATTGCCATCGTGCTGTCGCTGATCGTCGTCGTCGGCTGGCAATATTTCATCGGCTATCCGCAGATGGAAAAGCAGCGCGAGCAGGCGTTGCTCAAGCAGCAGGAGCAGGCGCAAACCCAACCCGGCGCGACGCAACCGAACGCGGCGCAGCCGGGCGCCACGTCTGGTGCAGGACCATCCGGCGCCGGCACGCCACCGCCGGTTCCCGGCACGCCTGCGCCCGCGGTCGCAACCGCTTCGCGCGACGCGGTGATTGCCGCTTCGCCACGCATCGCCATCTCAACGCCGACGCTGCGCGGCAGCATCGATCTGAAAGGCGGGCGCATCGACGATCTCGCGCTCGAGCGCTATCGCGAGACCACCGATCCCTCGTCGCCGGCGATCGTGCTGTTCTCGCCGTCGGGCGCACCGGAAGCGTACTACGCCGAGTTCGGCTGGGTGGCCGCCTCCGGCACCACCGCGGCGATGCCGGGGCCGGACACGGTGTGGAAGCAGGAAGGCTCCGGCGCGCTCGGCATCGACCATCCGGTGACGCTGACTTATGACAACGGCGCGGGCTTGATCTTTCGCCGCACCATCGCGGTCGACGACCATTATCTGTTCACCCTGAAAGACCAGGTGGCGAACAAAGGCAACGATCCCGTTACGCTGTTTCCCTATGCGCTGGTGTCGCGCCACGGCACGCCGAAGGTGCAGGGCTATTACATTCTGCATGAAGGCCTGATCGGCGTGATCGGCGAGCAGGGCTTGCAGACCGAGACCTACAAGAAGATGGACGACAAGAAGAGCGAGAGCTGGGACGCCACCAATGTCTGGCTCGGAATCACCGACAAATACTGGGCGGCGACGCTCTTGCCCGACACCGACGCAAAAGTCCGCGCCCGCTTCTCCGCGACCGAAAGCGGCGGCGTGAACACCTATCAGACCGATTATCTGGCGGCGCCGCTGACCGTCGCGCCCGGCTCGAGCGGCACGGCCGACGCGCGGCTGTTCGCCGGCGCCAAGGAAGTGTCCGTGGTCGGCATCAATTTCCCGATCGGCGGCTCCGGCGGCTACAATCAGGAGCTCGGCCTCAACCATTTCGACCTGTTGATCGACTGGGGCTGGTTCTACTTCATCACCAAGCCGATGTTCCTGGCGATCGACTACTTCTTCCATCTGGTCGGCAATTTCGGCATCGCCATCCTGATCGTCACGGTGATCGTCAAATTCCTGTTCTTTCCGCTCGCCAACAAATCCTACGCCTCGATGGCGAAGATGAAGGCGGTGCAGCCGCAGATGGCGATGATCAAGGAGCGTTACGCCGACGACAAGATGAAGCAGCAGCAGGCGATGATGGAGCTCTACAAGAAAGAGCAGATCAATCCGCTGGCCGGCTGCCTGCCGATCGCCATCCAGATCCCGGTGTTCTTCTCGCTCTACAAGGTGCTGTTCATCACCATCGAGATGCGGCACGCGCCGTTCTACGGCTGGATCCACGATCTCTCTGCGTCGGACCCGACCAACATCTTCACCCTCGGCGGCCTGATCCCGTTCGATCCGACCATCATCCCGCTGTTCGGCTCGTACCTGCACTTAGGCTTCTGGCCGGCGATCATGGGCGTGACCATGTGGGTGCAGATGAAGCTCAACCCGGCGCCGCCCGATCCGACCCAGCAGATGATCTTCAACTGGATGCCGCTGATCTTCACCTTCATGCTGGCGAGTTTCCCCGCCGGCCTGGTGATCTACTGGGCCTGGAACAACTCGCTCTCGGTGCTGCAGCAGAGCGTGATCATGCACAAGAACGGGGCGAAGATTACGCTCTGGGACAATCTCAAGGGCACGTTCGTGAAGCCCAAGCCGAAGACGCCGGCGGAGTAGTTTTTCAACACCTCTGTTTGCCCTTCGCCACTTCCACATTTGATCTGATAACGCAGCGGCACGCCCATCGCTCTCCTCGGTTGTGTGCAGCATTGAAATATGCAACCGTTTTAACCGGGGCCGATACTCGCGGGATCTACGCGGTCGAGAATGACCCGACCCGCGCGCGATGGGGGCTTCATTGGGCTGCGTCAGCCGGCGCCGGAGCTTGGCGAAAATCGCTTTGATTTTGTGCTCGTGTGTGAGGCCGCGCTGGCATCGCGTGCTGGCGATTGCGGCATTCAGTCTCGCATTCGGCGCTTTGGCCGTGGCGCAAAAAGCCGCCACGCCGGCGCAGCCTCTGATCACGCAGTCGATTAACGACAGCGACTTGGTGACCCTTGCGGGTAATACGCGCCCGGAAGCAAAAAATCCCGGCAACGACCGCGGCCCGGTCGCCGACGACATGCCGATGCCGCACATGATGCTGCAATTGCGGCGGCCGGCGGCACTGGAGCAGGCTTTCGAGACGCTGATCGATCAGCTGCACGACCCGAAATCGCCGAATTACCACCATTGGCTGACCGCAACTGAAACCGGCGCCCGGTTCGGACCTGCTGCGTCCGACATCGCAACCGTCACCGCATGGCTCGGGCAGCGCGGCTTTGCCGTCAATCTGGTCTATCCGAATGCAATGGTGATCGATTTTTCCGGCACCGCGGGCCAGGTCCGCGGCGCCTTCCACACCGACATCCATCGTCTTTCGATAAACGGTGTCGCCCGCTTCGCCAATATGAGCGACCCGCAAATCCCGGCGTCGCTGGCGCCGGTCATCAACGGCGTTATCGGGCTGCACGACATCCCGCCGCGCCGTTCATTCGCACCGACACTCCCATTCACCACCGGCGGTGCTCCCCAATATCGGGTGGCGCCGTCCGATCTCGCGACGATCTACAATTTCAATCCGCTATATGCCGCCGGCTACAGCGGCCAGGGCCAGACCATCTACTTGCTCGAAACCAGTAACCTCTACAATAACGGCGTCGACTGGAACACCTTCCGCTCGGCACTCGGCCTGTCGTCGGCCTTTGCCGACGGGTCCCTCATGACGATTCATCCGGCGCCGCCAAACGGCAGTCCCAACAATTGCCCGGATCCAGGCGCTACCGGAAACGATTTAGAAGCTGAAACGACCGTCGACGCGGAATGGTCGAGCGCCGCCGCGCCAAGCGCCACCATCGTCATAGCCAGTTGCACCAACGAACTCGTCGCCTTGCAGAACCTGGTGAACGCCGCGCAACCGCCCGCCATTTTGAGCATCAGCTTCAACCAATGTGAAGCAGCTGACACCGCCGCCACGAATGCGGCGATCAATTTCGCCTATCAAACAGGCGCAGCCACCGGCATGTCGATTTTCGTGTCTTCATCCGACAACGATGCTGCGATGTGCGACGATCGCGACACGGCGATGGGAGCAAGCCACGGAATTGCCGTCAACAGCTGGGCATCGACACCATATAACGTGGCCGTCGGCGGCACCGATTTCTCCGACACATATTCGATGACCAACGGCACTTATTGGAGCTCCACCAACACCGCGACATACGGCTCGGCGCTCTCCTACATTCCGGAAATTCCCTGGAACGATTCGTGCGCCAGTCAGCTGCTGGCGCAGTTTCACACCGGATCGAGCCTCACCTACGGCACCTCTGGATTTTGCAACACGACAAACCTCCGCCAATTTCTAAGTATTGTCGGCGGCAGCGGCGGCCCGAGCGGCTGCGCGACCGGACAACCTTCGACGCCCGGGCAGGTCAGCGGCACGTGCGCGGGATGGCCGAAGCCGACCTGGCAAAGCGGTCTGCTCGGCAATCCCGCCGACGGCGTGCGCGATCTACCGGATGTGTCGCTGTTTGCCGCAAATGGCGTTTGGAACCATTCGTACGTGACCTGCTACAGCGATCCCAACAACAGCGTGGCCAAAGGTTGCAGCGGCGGGCCCGGCAATTGGAATGGCGGCGGTGGGACCTCGATCTCAGCACCGATCTTTGCCGGCATTCAAGCCTTGGTGAACCAATACACCGGGTCGGCGCAGGGCAACCCCAATCCCGTACTCTATAAACTCGCCGACGCCGAGTACGGCGCGAGCGGCAGCAGCGCCTGCAATTCGAGTAACGGCAACACCATCGGCAGCTCCTGCATCTTTTACGACGTGACGCTGGGCGACATCGACGCCGATTGTTTGAGCGGCAGCCCCAACTGCTATCTGCCATCGGGCACCTACGGCGTGCTCTCGACTTCGACCACGTCGTATCAACCGGCTTACCCGGCACAAACCGGTTGGGACTTCGCCACCGGGCTCGGCACGGTGAACGTCTACAATCTGGTGACGAACTGGGCATCGGTCGGCGGCGGCGACGCCGGTCTGACCGTCAGCGTCACCGGCAGCGGCACCGTGGCGAGCAACCCTGCCGGCATCAGTTGCCCGTCCACTTGCAGCCACGTCTTCATCGGCGGATCGCAGGTGACCTTGACGCCGACGCCGGCCGGCGGCTGGACCTTCGGCAGCTGGGGCGGCGCCTGCAGCGGCAGCGGCGGCTGCACCGTGGCGATGAACGCGGCCGAATCGGTGACGGCGACGTTCTTGCAAACTGAAACGCTCTCGGTGAACGTGACCGGCGGCGGCGCGGTGGCGAGCTCGCCTGCGGGGATCAATTGCCCATCGACATGCAGCGCGAGCTTTGTCCAAGGGACCCAGGTGACGCTGACCGCCACGCCCGCGGACGGTTCGGGTTTTGAGGGCTGGAGCGGCGCCTGCAGCGGCTTCGACAATTGCGTGGTGACGATGAGCTCTGCGCAAAGCGTCACCGCGACGTTTGCGCAAACCCAATACACGCTCAATGTCAGCGTCGCGG
>Ga0210385_10000338_pt1 | contig 37621 bp, 36 predicted proteins | sample IncBWH26OmetaG_FD_160107 | JGI IMG/M metagenome (GOLD analysis project Ga0210385, IMG submission 160107) | Forest soil microbial communities from Barre Woods Harvard Forest LTER site, Petersham, Massachusetts, United States - Inc-BW-H-26-O ...
TGCTCCCGGAGGAGAAGAAAGCAATCGAGCAGCGTGGCACTACCAATCCGGAGGCGTACAAACTGTACCTGATGGCGCGGCACAGCCTCATGGGCAATCCGGGCGCCGCGCGCACCAGCGAGGCAATCATCCGTCTGTGCCAACGCGCCACCGAGATTGATCCCAATTACGCACTCGCCTGGGCGCTCATGGCATGGGCACAGGCACAGCTTCGACTGATGGTGGGCAGAGCGGGAGACGGCGGCATGGCGGCGGCCGAGCGTGCGCTGGCGCTGAATCCGAATCTCGCCGAGGCGCATGCGGCGAAGGTGCGCGCGCTGACCGCCGATGCCCGGTTCGCCGAAGCCAAAGCCAGCATCGATACGGCGCTCGCGCTCGACCCGGAATCGTACGAAGTCAATTTTGCTGCTGCGCGCTTGTGTATCGCAACGCGCGAGCATCGCCAAGCCATTGCCTTCTTCGAGAAGGCGGCGTCGGAGATCACCTCAGATTACTACGCGGCGGGCATGCTTCCCACCTGCTATCTCGAAATCGGCGATGCGGAAGGGGCCCGAGCGGCGGCGCGGCGCGTAGCGCAGCGCGGCGAAAAGGCCGTGGCGATCGAACCGGACAACGGTTCGGCCATGGCGTTTCTCGTGATCGCGTTCGCGGTGCTGGGAGAAAGCGAGCGCATGAAGGAATGGATTGAGCGGGCGGTTCTGCTCGACCCCGACAACCTCAACATGCGCTATAACCTCGCTTGCACTCTAATCGCGGTCGCGCACGAAAACGATGCTGGTCTTGACATGCTGGAGTTCGTCTTGAAACGATGTCTTGCTGACGTGGTGAACTGGGTGCATGGCGACGCCGATCTGGACCCGGTGCGCGGCGAACCACGATTCAAGGCGATGCTTGCGGACGCGCAAGGGCGCATTTCGCAGCCATCGTGAAATCGCAGGTGACTTAGCCGAACGAGGCGATGAGGGCATCGAGCTGTTCGAAGGTTGCGCGCATCCCGTCCTCCATGCCGGAAGCGATGGTGCTATCCAGGGCTTCCTTGCTCGGGAACAGCTGACGCAGCGTGAGATGCGTCCGGCCGTCGCTTTCCTCGAAAGTGACGGTGACAACGACCTCGCCCACTTCGCGCATCCGCTCATAGACCTGGGTAAGGGCCAGCCGCACAGGCGGGCTCACTTCGATGTACCGACCCGAAAATACCTCCGGATTCTTGGGGTCGCGGCCAAATTCATAGCGATAGGTCCCTCCGACGCGCAAATCTGATTCGCAGACGAACAGTGAAACTCCGAACGACTTGGGCGCCCACCATTTGTTCAGCAGCTCCGGCTTCGTCCAGGCGTCGAAAACGATCCGCGCCGGCCCATTGAACGTGCGCGTCACCACCAGCTCGCGCTGTGACTCTCGTTTCACGGCCGTTCTGCCTCTCATTGTTCGCAGCACATCCACTTGCCCGAGAAGCCCCGCCAGTTGCTCGAACGACTCGGACATTCCAGCCTCCATCCCGGCGATGACAGCGTCGAGCGCTTCCTTCGAGGGATGGAGTTCGTGCATCACCAGCAGCGTCTTTGCGCCTTTTTCCTCAAAGGTGACGGTAGTGATGGCACCTGCTGCACCTTCATCGTTGGTCCAGACCAGGCGCGAGGGGGGTAGTACTTCGATATACCTACCGAAAAACACCATAGGGTTTGAGGCCGCTTGACCGAGCTCGAAACGGTACCCGCCCCCGACGCGAACATCCGCCTCGCAGGAGAGCAGGGCCATGCCTGTCGACTTCGGCGCCCACCACCGCTTCAACAGTTCGGGTTTAGTCCACGCCTCGAACACGATGCTCGGCGGAGCGTTGAATATTCGCGTCACGACCAGTTCACGCTCGGACTTGCGTTCCACCTTCGTGCGGTTACTTCTTGCGTCCATCGAGCTTCTCCTTCCGTTTCAGTTCTTCGACGACCCGGTCCAGCTCGTCAAAGCGCGCGTCCCAGAGCTGGCGATACCGCTCGATCCATGCCGCCTCCTCCTCCAGTCGCTGCAGGCCGAGCTTGCAGGTCCGCACCCGCCCGATCTTCTCCGTGGTGACGAGCCCGGCCTGCTCCAGGACGCCGACATGCTTCTTCATGCCCGTGAGCGTCATGTGAAACCGGTCGGCAAGGTCCGTGATGGAAGCATCCGCCCGCCCAAGCTGTTCCAGGACACCACGTCGGGTGGCGTCCGCGAGCGCGGCAAACGAGGTATCAAAGCGAGCGCGTGTATACTGAACCATAAGGTTCAGTATGTAACATGATGACGCGCTACGTGCAAGGGGATCCGATGGCGCTCGACAAACTGGAAGGCGGGGAGATATCGTTCGATCACCGCCGTGACAAGCGTCGACCTGTTCGAATAAGCACGAACAATTGAGGGGGCAACATGGACAGCAGATACGCCAATCCGGCGCCGCTCGGTCTCATCGGGTTCGCCGCGACAACCTGGCTGCTGAGCATGATCAACGCCGGCTGGTTCGGCAAGGAAAGCATGCCGCTGGTGCTGGCCATGGCACTGGCCTTCGGCGGCGGAGCGCAAATGCTCGCCGGCATCCTCTCCTATATCCGCGGAAATACTTTTGCGACAGTTGCTTTCCTGAGCTATGGAGCCTTCTGGCTGTCATTCTTCGCGTACGTACACACATTTGGCGGTACCGCACCGCCGGCCTTTGTGGGGTGGTATCTGTTCCTCTGGGGCCTCTTCACGTTCTACATGTGGATTGCCTCGTTTCGCCACAACACGGCATTGCAGCTGGTTTTCCTGACGTTGTGGATCACCTTCCTGCTGTTGGCGGTCAGTGAATGGACTGAGTCAGGTACTTTGCACAAGCTCGGAGGCTATGCAGGCCTTGTTTGCGCGTTCCTGGCAGCCTATCTGTCCGCGGCGGAGGTCATCAACGCCGACTACGGCCGAGTGATTCTGCCCATTCGGCCCGCCACGTGAAATAGCGGCGGCCGCGAAGTATCTACGCAGAGGGCAGTAAATCGGCGGTGTTGATGACCCGGCAGTACTCACCATCGAGATTGGCCAGAGACATGGCGTGAACCTCCTCCGCGCTGCGCAGACGTCCCTGAAAGTCCGGACGTGCGAATGTAAAGCAGGCGTCGGCGATGAGATAAGTGTGAAAGCCCAGATTGCCCGCCATGCGAACCGTGGCTTCGACCGAATTGTTCGTACTGACGCCGGTGATAACCAGGGTGTCGAGTCCCGCGTCGCGCAAGCAGCGCTCCAGATCGGTGCCGATGAAGGCGCTGTTGGTTCGCTTTGCAATGACACTCTCATTTGCATGTGGCAAGACTTCCCGCTTGAACTCGTTTCCCTCTTGACCCGGGCGATAGGCAGATTCGGGGGAGGTGGAGTCGTGGCGGATGTGCACGATCGGATGGCCCCGCAGGCGCCAGGAGGACAGCAGCAGCGCGATGTTTGCCTCGGCGCCAGGGTTATTCCTGGGCCCATGAATTGAGTGATAAGCAGCATCGATGGCCTTCTGAACATCGATCACCAGGAGCGCGGCTCGCGCCTCACGCAACTGCCGACACAGCGTCTCTATCAAGATCGGTCTCGAGCGTTGTTTTGAGCAGGCCGGCGCAAAGTAGGGAGAAGGCGCAGGCGCCACCCATGTAGATCGAAATCGTAATGTTGCTGTGATATCTGGCGTACAAGGCTGTGGCAACGACGGGCGCCAGCCCGCCGCCGATGATCGCCGCAAGCTGGTAGCTGAGCGAGACGGCGCAATAGCGAACGCGGGTGTCAAACAGTTCTGCGAGCATCGCCGCGAGCGGCCCATAGTTCAAGGACGCCGACACCAAGCCCACGGAAATCGCCACCGCGATCCATGCCAGGGATCGAGTCTCGATCATCGGAAAGAGAATGAATCCCCATATGGCCATGAGCACCAGTCCGGCCATGAACATCCTGCGTCGCCCGAAGCGATCCGAGAGTGTACCGGCGAAAATGGTACTGGGGAGGAACGCGGCTTGGGCGATGAGCAGGGCCGACAGCATCGTACTGCGCGGCAGGTGCAGTCCCGCCGCGCTGGATCCGTAGGCGATTACGTAGGTAATCAAGATGTAAAACGCCAACATGCCGCCGATATTGGCGCCAGCGGCCAGAAGGATTTGTCGCGGATACAAGCGAAAGGCGAGCAGTAGCGGCGATGCGCCGCCGGATACCGGTGGTGGTGCCCCAGATAACGGCTTCGCTTGCTGCAGCTGACGGAAGGCTGCCGTATCTTCGCATTTGAAGTGCATGTACAGACCGAGCCCGACGAGCACTATGCTCAGCAGAAATGGTATTCGCCAGCCAAAGGCCATGAAAGCCGACGACGATGTCGATCTGCTCACCAGCAGCAGCGCCAGATTGGCCAGCACGACACCCACTGGTAAGCCCGCTTGAGCGATGCTGCCGTACAGACCTCGTCTCGACTTCGCTACGCTTTCCGTCGCGAGCAAGATCGCGCCGCCCCATTGGCCACCCACAGCAAATCCCTGGGCAAGGCGTAGCAGCGTCAGTGCGAGCGGGGCCAGGGCCCCTGCCACGCGGTAGGGCGGAATGAGCCCAATGAGCGTTGTCGCGGTCCCCATCAGGACCAGGGCTGCCGCGAAGGCGGCCTTGCGCCCCACCCTATCGCCCATGTATCCGAACAGCACGGCACCCACCGGACGCGATATGAATCCGACCGCGAAGGTGCTGAATGAGGCAATCAGGGCGACGAACGGGGAGAGCGTCGCAGGAAAGAATACCGTCGGAAACACCAACGCCGCCGCCGTCGCGAACAGCAGGAAGTCGTACCATTCGATGCTGGCGCCGGCCAAACCCATCAGCGCATGCTTCAGGCCCGTCGTGTGCTCCCTCATTGGGACCACTATACGACTTCGTTTCGCGGCAAGTGTGCGAGGCTTAAGGTGCACTGCACAAGCCGGCGCATTTCACGGGCGCCAGATTGATCCCGACAATCAAGCATCGGTTCGCTCACGCGCCGGCACCTTGCCGTTGTGGCGCCTCCAGGCTGCGATCGTTACGCGGGGCAACTCGCCTGCAGCAAGCGCCCATAACGACAGACCGATCCCGCGCTGGAACAGCGCCGAGACGGCTTCACGCAAATTTCCGCGGACGATCGACTGTGCGGCCTCCGTCAGTGCGAGCGGGCCGTGCATCATGACACTCGCATGGCGATAACAGGCCGACATGCAGGCGTGGCAGGGCTCGCGCTGATCAGGAATCGTATCGAGTTCAAAAACCGACCCCATGGGATGTGCCCAAGGTTCGCAGCGCCATACGTCCAGATTCCAGTCGATGTAGAAATACTTGTGCCCAGCGATACAGGCAACCAGCTGCTTCTCACCGCGGATGAATCGGGCGACCTCGGTGATCGCCGCGCCGGGATCAAGTACCGGGAATGTCCGCTTCAACTTCTGGATAGAGTCGAGCGCCGCCAGTAGCTCCTCGGCCCCCTGATTCATCAGGTCCGATTCCTCGCTGTAGACCAGGGAATTGGAACCGAAGCGCTCGCGCCGGGGATAGGAGAAGACCACCGCGTCGAAACCGAGTCGCTCAAGTTCCCGCGGCAACGCCGCAAAATCGACGAGCCGGGTCACGGTCACGCAGGCCCAAACCGGCAGGCCGTGGGCGTGCGCTCGCGCGATACCGTCTTGAATGCGCGCCTCCAGCCCATCAAGGCCGCGATTGGCCTCGTGTTTGGTCATGCTGTCACTGTCAATCGAGATGAGCAGACGCTTGAGTCCCGCGGCCACCAGCGCATCGATATGCCGGGACAGAAACCAGCCATTGGTAATCAGCCCGCACTGGATCCCCGCCGCCGTCGCCTGAGCAACCAATGCGTCAATCTGCGGGTGGACCAGCGGCTCACCGCCCTGGAAAGTCAGAAAACGAATCCGTCGGCGGCGCAGAAAGGGCAGCGCGCGCTTGAATTGTTCAAGATCGAGGTAGCGACGCGCGCCGATCAGGTTCTTGTCCCGGGAAAAACCGCAGAAGTCACAGGCCGCGTTACAGACATTCGTGACGGAAACATCACAGATGGCAGGCAGCAAATTCGTAGCGGGCCTGCGCCCGCGCGCCGCCTGGGGCCCAGCGTCGGTTGAAGCGGCACTATCCATGACAACCCTCAATTCCCGATCAACCTCATCATAAAGGGTTTGCGGCCTGAATCCCGCCCCGTTGTTCTACGGGTCCGAGATTCACTTGAGCTCAACCGTATTTGGAGGCCGGAACGCCGGAGCGGGATCGGCAGTACAAACCGATGGTGTATCCTAGAGCCGCGGGGGAATAACAAGACTTATGTACTCAGCGAATCAGTCGGGGCGCTCGGGTGTCAGCGCACGGTTTGGCGTGGTTTGGCGCTTGGTCGGCATCGTTGCGATGTGTTCGACCCCTGCGATCGGGCGGTCTCAATGGCTCGGGTATCCCACCCCGGGAATACCCCGACTGGCCAACGGAGCGCCGAATATGAAGGCACCGGCGCCGCGCACTCGCGAGGGCAAACCGGACTTCTCCGGGATATGGTTTGCAAACGTTCCTGCCAAGGACTACTGCAAGGAAAAGGACTGCATCCAGGAGGAGCGCATGGCGCGCGAGCAAATCAACTGGGGCATCAATATGCAAGGCGGCCTGCCCTACACCGAATGGTCGAAGCAGGTGATGGTTAAACGGCGCGCCAACGGCGGTCGGGATGATCCCCACACCTATTGCAAGCCGCCGAACTATCCGCGGGCGTGGACGCTGCCGCAGCACACCAAAATCATTCAGACACCCAAAGAAATGGTCATGCTGCATGAGTTCAACGCGGCATATCGGGAGGTGTACCTGGATGGTCGACCCCTGCCGGTCGATCCGAATCCCACCTGGAACGGATATTCGACGGGGCACTGGGAAGGTGACACCCTGGTGATCGAGACCAACGGGATTCGCGATGACATGTGGCTCGATATTCAGGGAAGCCCCATTACGGAATCGGGGCACGTCACCGAGCGTCTGAAAAGAACCAGCCTGGGTCTCATGAAGGTACAGGTTTCAATCAACGACCCCAAGGCGTATACGAAACCCTGGTCGGTCACGATCGAAATGGCGCTTCAGGTGGACACCCAGATGCTCGAAGAGATCTGCCTGGACAACGAGCAGGACGTCAAGCTCTATCAGTAAGCCGCGGAGTCGTGCCCACCATGCTGAATCTTCTGTCCCGTTCGTGCATCGCGGCTGGTGTCGCCCTCGTGGCCGCATCTGCGGTCTGGGCTCATCATTCGCAGTCGGAATTCGACTTCAAGTCAGTCGTTGAGGTGGAGGGTAACGTCACCAAGCTTGAGTGGATGAGTCCGCATGCGCGCCTTTACGTGGATGCGCTCGATGAGCAGGGCAGGACCGTCAATTGGAACTTCGAACTGCCGAGTCCGATGACACTGATGCGCAGAGGGTGGAAACGCAACTCACTCAAGCCCGGCGATCATGTCAAGGTCAAGGGCGCCAGGGCGCGACACTTCCCGGATATCGCCTACGCGAGCGTGATCCGGGATGGCAGCGGCAATCCTCTCTTTACGGGTGTCACCCAAATCTATGACCCGCAGCCGCCGCAGTCCAGCAGCCCCAAATAGCGGTTCCGGCGCGCGACACGACTCATCGGTAGCTCGAGGGCAGCGGAAACAGGCCGTCATACGGCGGCCAGTTCGGCACCGGCCGATCATCCGGCGGATAGTAGAACGCCGCATGAATATCGCGGATCTTGCCGTGGTCCAGGTGGAACAGCTCCGTGAAGTGATTGCGCCGCTTGGGATTCTTGGCATCGCGGCGGAACATCCCCGCGATCATCACCGCCTGTGACTCCTCGTCGATCACATAGAAGTTGCGGATCGTGACGATGGCGACTCCGAAGTCGCCCTGAGTGCGGCAGTCCGTCTTGCCGTCGTTGCCGATGTCCATCCCCGGCCGCATGGGCGTGTTGAAGGTCGGGAAGCCGTTCTCGTAGCGCGAACAACCCGGGTGTCCTTTGACGATGAAGCCGTTATGACTGGTGATGCCGTCAAAGTAGGAGTTGACGACCGCCTGCAGCGCCTCGCGCTGCATACGTTCGGCCTTCGGTACCACGCGCTGCGCGGGCAGCGTGGCGCGCAGTGTCTCGATACTGAAGGGGGTCTTGCCCGGTTCCCCCGTCAGGCCCGGATCACTTTTTCGGGAAATGAACCATTCGGCTTCGGTCACCTGGTCCCACTGCACTTTGACCCGGATTGCAACGACCGCCTCTTCTTCGCCCATGTAGACGGTGCCGAAGTATCCGGCCTGACTCTGGACCGGATCCAGATAATGGCGCTGGATGGATCCCAACGCGGTGACGTTCGCCCAGGCGCCCTGGCCCTCGGGAATCACCACCGAGTTCTCGGTTTGGCGAAACCCCACCCACAGATTTCCCGCCGTCGGCTTGTGACTCGTGACTGCGGCGAGATAGGTGTCCAGATGGCGCTTGAGGCAATCGCGGTCGCAGTTTTGTGCACCGGCCGCGACGCTCGCCACGGCGCATAGGATGGCGCCAATCCGTGATGCTAGTGCTCTCATGATCTCCCCCTTAGAAAGTCGACCGCGTCGCGCCGCCGTCCATCACGATGCTCTGCCCGGTAATGTAACCGGCAAAGCGGCTACAAAGCCATGCGACCAACGCGCCCACGTCGTCGGTATCACCAAAGCGACGCGCGGCGATCCGAAAGTCCTGTACGAAGCGTGCCACCTCATCCTCGTAGGTCGTGCCGTTCGCGGCGGCCCGCGCCTCGAACTGATCCCTGGTAAAGGCGCTGTGAAACATTCCGGGCAGTACGTTGTTGATGGTGACGCCATGCTGCGCCACACGCAGCGCGACTGCGCCGGCGTAGTTGACCAAAGCCGCGCGCGGAGCGCCGGACAGAATTCGCAACTCCAGGGGATACTTTGCCGCGATCGTCGCAATGTTGACGATGCGGCCCCAGCGGCGTGCCACCATGCCATCCAGTACTGCATTCATGAAATGCACGGGACTCAGCAGGCCGGTGTCGAGACTGGTCTGCCATTGGGCCGCATCGATTGAACGGTAGTCCTCGGTCATCGGCGGCGGCGAGCAGGTTCCCACCAGGATATCCGGCGCGGGGCACGCGGCGAGAATGCGTGCCATTCCCTCCCGACTGGAATGGTCCGCCACGATCGGGACGACTCGGACTCCGGTAGCTGCCGAGATCTCCTGCGCGGTCGCCTGCAGACGCGCTTCGCCCCGCGCCGACAGCACCAACTCCACGCCTTCACGGGCGAGCGCGAACGCGGCCGCCTTGCCCATGCCCGCGCTGCCCCCGTTGATGAGCGCCATGCGGCCACGAATACCGAGATCCATCATCCCCTCCGTCCTACGATCTAGATTTCCACAGGCGCCGCGAGCGTAATCTCTTTTTCCACCCAACGGACAAAGATCGTCCTGATTGAGGCGGTCGAGCGGTCACCCGCCTCGAGTAATCGGTACTCGCCGAACGGAACCCGCGTACGTCCGAGCCGCGCAAGGCTTCCGCTGCGCAATTCCGTCGCAATGAATTCGGCCGAACCCAGCGCTACGCCCTGACCACGCAGGCTGGCGGCGATCGCCAGCGAATAGTCACTGAAGTACAGATGTTTTGCCCGTTCGAACCCCTCCAGACCGGCAGCACCGAACCAGCCTCGCCAGGCGTCACCGTTGTCATCGTGCAGCAGTCGGTACTTCAGCACCGCATCATCCCGGCGCCACTCTGCCGGCCGCGGTCGAATACCGGCGACGACGGGCACGCCGTCCGTCGCGAACAGGCGCCGACTGCGTTTGCTCGGGCGGCCGGATCCCAATGGCATATATCGGATCGCAATGTCGACATCGTGGCCGAGCGTGCGTATTTCATCCGATGTCTCAATTTCAAGTTCAATCTCAGGATGTGCCACGGAGAATCGGCCGAGGCGCGGAACGAGCCAACGCGAACCAAAAGCGGGTTCGACCGAGAGCCGCAGACGTCTTGCCTTGACGCCGCGGACTGCATCGACTGCCCGGTAGATTCGCAAAAAGGCGGTTGCGAGTTCGGCCGCAAATTCCCTACCGGGTGCCGTGAGTTCAACGGCACGATGCAGGCGCCGGAACAGCTGGCATCCGACTTCGCGTTCAAGCGTGCGCACATGGCGACTGATTGCCGCCTGCGAAACATGAAGCTCACGGGCCGCATCGGTAAAGCTGAGGCGTCTCGCGGCCGCCTCAAACGCCCGCAGGGCAAGCAGCGAAGGATGCCGCTGGACTTGATTTGCTGAGGCCATGGATCGCAGGCAGTCGTGGTGGGCTTCTCGCATAAGTCTAAGTTATGCGAGGGCATCCGACAAATCGTTTGCGCCACCGGGCTGGCCGGTATTGAATTCGCCCCATGTTTGCGATTTGGCGAGGGCGTATGAACTTCTACTCCGGCAGTGTTGCGCTGCTTTGGACGACGGCGTTGCCACGGCCCGCGGCAGCCGATTGTGAGCGTTATCCGGACGTATGCGCCGTCCACGAGGGCCTCTGCGTCAATTCGAGGCGGCCGGCTGCACCGGGCAAACCCTGCAGAGCGACCGGGCATTCGAACGGGGCGCCCTGACGCCAATTCATTCCCGATCGCGGTGAAAGCCCTGGTCGCGCGCGAATACGATGGCTTCGGCACGCGACCTGACTCCCAGTTTGTCGAAAAGATTGGACGTGTGATTGCGCACGGTCTTTTCGCTGATCCTGAGCGATTCGGCGATGCGCGCGTTGCTCCATCCTTCGGACAAGCATGAGAGCACCTCCCGTTCGCGGGACGAGAGCGCCGCGAAGGTGGTGCCGATGGCGGATTCTTCGGGATTGATGAAGCGCCGCACAGACTCCTGGAACTGAACCCACGCGCGCTCTGCCTCGAGCAGGACGTGATTGCGCGAGTCCAACTCGAGGTAGATTGCGCCGACGATGCCGCTGGCAAGGCGCCGGCCCTCATCGACGGGTACGACCTGATCGCCCCGCCCGTGAATGACCAGGGTCGGTACACGCAGACGCGAAAGCGCGCCGGAAATGTCTACCATGGCTCGCGCCTCGAACAGGCTCGCAATGATTTCGCCGGTGGTGGACTCCCGGCACAGATCATTCCACCAACGCAACTGATCCGGTGTACCTCCCGGAATGAAGCGCGATGTGTACATCTGGCGGAACGTGGGATTGTCGCTCGCCCAGGCAACCCGGGCCACCTCGATCATGGCCCTGTAGACCGATTCCGCCGCCGCATTGCCCCGCATGTACGGACCACGCGAATAACCGCCCCAGAGGATGATTTTTGAAACGCGGTCCGGATGGCGAAGTGCGTAGTGGATGCAGGTGGCTGCGCCCTGGGAAATGCCAAGCAGCGTCACCGGGCCGCTCGGCTGCGCGGCATTGATGACCGTTTCCAGATCCGCCGACCATTGATCGAGCGCGAGTGCGCCGGTATGCCAACTGCTCATGCCGCAGCCGCGCTCGTCGTAACGCACCAGCCGGTTCCGTGACGAGAAGAACTCGATCCAGTGTTTCCAGATCGGGCTTTGCAACTCGTATTCCAGATGGGTCAGCCAATTGGCCGCCTTCACCACCGTCGCCCCACTCCCTGACTCGGCCCAAGCCAGGCGCGCACCGTCGGATGCGGTGACGTAGCGAACATATTGACGCAGCGCCATAGAGGGAATGTTCCGACCTCCGGGACAATTGTTGGAATATGGGCCTCGATAATAGTCCGATCGGGACAAACCTCCCATTGCCCCCATTTCCTATGGGACTATGCTGGTCCGCGCCCGAGGGAGGGTTCGCAATGACCAAGCACATTTTATTCTTTTTATACGGCATCGCGTCATATGCCATTTTTCTTGCAACGTTCCTGTATGCCATAGGCTTCGTCGGGGGATTCTTGGTCCCGAGCCAGCTCGATGGGCCATTGCACGGCCCGGTGACCGTCGCCATCGGTGTCGACCTGCTCCTGCTGGGCATTTTCGCCGTCCAGCACAGCGTCATGGCCAGACCCTGGTTCAAGGAACGTTGGACCATGATCGTTCCTTGGGCGGTCGAACGCTCAACTTACGTGCTGTGCGCAAGCTTGGCGCTGCTTTTGTTGTTCTGGCAGTGGCGACCGATAGGCATTCAGATCTGGTCCGTAGATGCTCCGGCCGCGCGTACTGTGATCTGGGCGCTATTCGCATTGGGCTGGCTGGACGTGCTGATCGTCACATTCCTCATCAACCATTTTGACCTCTTCGGACTGCGCCAGGTGTGGCTGCCACTGATTGGCCGAGCGTACACGCCGGTCAACTTCCGTACCCCCCTGCCATATCGGGTCGTCAGGCATCCGCTGTACGTGGGGTTTCTGCTCGCCTTCTGGGCGACAGCGAACATGACCCTCGCGCATCTGCTCTTCGCGATCGCGACGACCGCCTACATTGTTATCGCCATACAATTTGAGGAGCACGACCTGCTGGTCGAACATGGCGCGCAATACCAGGCCTATCGGCGCAAGGTTCCGATGCTACTGCCCGGGTTGCGCGGCCGGCGCGCTACCGAATGAGTCGCCCACCGGCTTGAGGGGAACCCTGACGAGCGCGGCAATCGAGATCAGCACCGGTAGAGCCAGCACGGCGCAGACTGCAAACCGGCTGCAATGCGCGCCGAGCAGGGTGCCTGCCACCGAGGGCCCGAAGATCGAGCCGACGCGCCCGGCGCTCATGACGACGCCCATGCCCGTGGCGCGCACCCGGGCCGGGAAGGTGATGGCCCCCGTGGCATAAACGGCAACCGCCGCACCAAAGATGCCAAAGCCGATGATGCTGGCGGACACCTGCGCCAGCGGCAGATTGCCTCCGGCAGCACCGAATGCGATCAGGCTGAGCCCCATCGCCAGAAACGCGAACGCACCCACCAGGCGTATGGGCAGCCGAACGCCAAGCAGGCCGACGATGATGCCGCCAGCGAGTCCGCCGAGACTGGTGAGGCGCGTAATGAAGATGCCGTCCAGGTCGCTGAAGCCGGCGTTGGTGGTGAGCTGATTATTCCAGTTGAGGAAAAAATACTCCGACACCATGAACAGAAAGTAGGTCAGCCCCATGAGAATCGTACGGGACAGGATCGGATGACGCAGCAGATCCAGCAGACTGCCCTGGTCTGCTTTGATCACGGGCGCGGGAAGTTCGGTCATCGCCGGCAGCCCCAGGCGAGCGAGTACCTGGTTGAGGGCAGCCAGTGCCTTCGGACCCCTTCGGGCAGCCAGGATGTCCACTGACTCCGGCAGCAGGCCATAGACCAGCAACAGCAGCACCACCGAACACAGGCCACCGAAGACCAGGATTCCGTGCCAGCCGAAAGCGGCCAGCAGGGGCGGTGCCGCGTAGCCGCCGAGCAACGTGCCCACCGTATAGCCGATGACGACCAAGCCCAGACCCAGCGCGCGGGTCTTGAGCGGGCAATACTCGAACGTCAGGGTCCCCACGCAGCCCGCATTGGCGCCGACGCCGAGGCCGGTGCAGAACCTCAGCGCCGCCAGCATCGCGACCGAGCCGGCCGTGGCTGAGAGAGTCATGCCGACGCTCATCAGCAAGAGGTTGATCAGGATGGCGGTGCGGCGGCCGAGGATATCCGCGAGTGGCGACAGTGCGAATCCCCCGACTGCCGTGCCCACCAGTCCCGCGCTGAACAGCATGCCCAGCGTCTGCGGGGCGAGGTGCCATTCACGTGTCAGGGCCGGCGAGATCAGCGACAGCGCGAGTATGTCAAAGCCATCGAGCAGGTTGGTCGCCACGCACAGCGTCACGACCAGGATCTGGCAGGCTCGCATGGGCGAGGTCTCGATGTGCTGACGGACGGCCTGCAGGCTCATGGGCCCCCTCTGTTATAGTGCTTATCCGCTTTCGGCAAAGAGAACAGTCTTCATGCTGGCGGTCAAGGCCCCGCACCAGATCAAAGCCACCATTCGCTACGTCGTCAAAGGCGAACGGGCGATCTTCTATCCCTCGGAACGCGACAAATCCTATTGGCCCGGCGACGATCATGAAGTCGCGGTCACGGATCTGCGCACGCTGGATGTGCCCCCCAGCATCGAACGCAATGGCTTCACGATCCTTCGCCAGAATAGCGCAGTGCGGGACTTCCTGGACCCCCTGCAGATCGAGCAGGTGTATGTTCCGGAAGCCATCGCGTTGGCGAGGCGACTCAACGGCGCAGCACATGCCATAGCCTTCGGTCCGGTGGCTCGAAGCGACCGCAGCGGCAACAGCGAGAGTCGGTTGCCGGCTTTCGGCGCCCATGTGGACTACGGTCGGCGCACCATCGAGGACATCGCGCGGCCCCTCCTGCGGGAGCAGGCCGATCACTGGTTCAGTAAACGGGTGGTGCTGATGAATCTCTGGCGCCCCATCAGTACGGTGTATCGCACGCCGCTCGCACTGTGCGACGCGGCGACGGTGGACGCAGGCGATTTACACGACAGCGAGATCCGCGGTGGCCTGGATGATCCGAATCGGCCGCCGCTGTATGGTTACAACCTGAGCTTCAATCCAGCGCACCGCTGGTACTACGCCTCGCGTATGCAGCCGGAGGAGGTCCTTGCGTTCAAGCTCTACGACTCGGACGCTTCACATCCGCGGTGGACCGGCCATACGGCCATCAATGATCCGGAAGCGGCCGCCGACGCGCCACCGCGCGAGAGCATCGAGATCCGAACGATTTCGTTCATTTGACTGCCTGCAACGACGCGCGGCACCAAGGAGCAAGCTCATGAAGGCCTCCCGGCGACTGCACCTCATGGCAATCTGCACCACGCTGTTCGCGATCAGCGCTGCCACCGCAGGAGCCGACGGTGCCGCGAGCGATCCCACCGAATGGGTCTATCCGGTGATTTCGGGGTACGGCGGCGTCCACCCGGGAGCGAATCTGCCGATCCGACCTGAGCCTGGCATCGAGTACAAGATCATTGTGGATGTAGTGCATACGAATCCCGATCCGGCGAAGCTCTCGAGTTCCCTCGATCGGCTGGCACGCCTCGTGAATCTGATGAGCTACGCCGGAGTTCCCCCGGAACATGTCCACATCGCGGCTGTGCTCGATGAGGCGGCGGGCTTGTTGGCACTGACCAATGAGTCCTATCGCAGCCGCTTCAAGGTCGACAACCCCAATCTCGCGTTGCTGCACCAGCTCAAGATTCACGGCGTCGAGTTGATGATCTGCAGTCAGGCAATGGCAGGAAATAAGCTCGTCGAACGAGACTTTACAGCGGATGCGACCGTGACGCTCTCGGCGCTGAGCGATTTCGTGGTGTTCGGTCAGCGCGGCTACAGCTATATGCAGCTTTGAAAAATGAAGGCGCGCCCGGGCGGGCGCGCCTTCAGTCCCGTTCAGTCGATTAGAACTTGGCGCGGACTCCGATTTTCCACACCATTCCGTAAGTGTCGAAGTAAACCGGATTCGTCGGATATCCGTTGCCGCCCGGCGCAACCGGCGGCGCCCGGTTCAGCAGGTTGTCGATCGTTGCGAACACCGACACGTTTGAGTTGATGTCGTAGGAGCCTGACAGGTTCACGTAAACAGCGGAGGCAACCGAATTGTTGTTGATGCTGTTCGGATTGGTCGTCGAGTAGCCCGGATCACCCGGGGCCACCGCCACACCACCATAGGCGCTCAAAGTCTCATACGTGCCAGGCCCAACCCACCGCAGCTGCACGGTTCCCGTGATCGGCCCGTTGACATAGGTCGTGAAGAAATTCGACTGCCAGCGCGGTGAGGTGTTGAAGGTGCCGAACGCTGCCGTCGGGCCACTCTGGCCGGCGTAGTCCACCGGACCGGACCCTAGTCCCGCGTCTACCGTCATGTTGTAAAGCAGGGAGGTCAGCAACCGGAAATTGAGGTTGCCGTTGAGGCTGTTGTTGATGTTCTGCAGCGGCAGGCGGTAGCTGGTCTCGAAATCCACGCCCTTGGTCATGAAGCTGCCGAGGTTCGCCGCCGTGTTGTTGACTGCGGTGATGGTGGAGAAGTCCCCCGGTGTCCCAAAGGTCACGCGGTTGCAGAATGCCTGCTGACCTTCAAAACAGAGGTTCACGATATTTTGAATACCGAGGCCAAACGGGGGGCCCGTGATCGGATCATTGATGATGATCCGATACCAGTCGGCCGAGAACTGGAAGCCCTCGAGTGGACCCGATTTCGGTGCCAGAACTAAGCCGAAGGTCGTGGTATCGGCCTTCTCCGGCTCAAGATTGATGTTGCCGCCCGTAAAGGCGTTGATCACCTCGGTGGTCACCGCGGCGTGTGGTGTCGGATTGGTGATCGTCGCGAACGGGCCCGCGTCCGCGACTGCATAGGCCTCATACAGCTCACGGAAGCCGGCGGCGCGCACGTCGCGCGAACGCGTGCCGCGGATTCGGAACCAGTCGGACAGGTCCCAGATCGAGCTCAGTTTCCAGCTGGCGATGTTGTGGTGAACCGTATCGCCGTCTTCCGAGGAGCCCGCGGTCTCGTCCTCATTGTCGTTGTATGTCTCGCGAATCGCGCCGTCGAACTCCAGGTTCTTGGCGAACGGCAAGTCCTTGAGCACCGGCGCGTTGATCTCGCCGTAGGTCTCCGCTACCGAGATCTTGCCGGCGTAATCGAGGCCGTAGCTCAGGAAGTAATCATCGTAGAAAGGCTGATCGGCCAGATCGTGGGTCACATCGGCGGTATCCCGGCGCACCTCGGCCCCGAAGGAGCCCTTGATGGACCCCGCGCCGAAGCCGCTGAAGAGGTCGCCGCCGACGTTTCCGGACACCACTTCCTGCCTGAGCGTCGAGTACTCCACCAGTGTGCGGTAGGCATAAGCCAGGGCCGCGGGACTGGCGTTGCCCGAACCGAACAGATTCAACGGCACGCAACCTGCGGCCGCCGCGTTGTAGGCGGTCGGGTAGTAGGTGGGGTCGTTGGCCCGGCACACGACTGGGTTGGCGGCGCTCACCGGAAGCGCCGGATTCTCGGCGACGGCATCCAGCGCATACTGTAGGAAGGTACTGACGACGTTGTTTTTCAGAGCCTGGTTGTTGGTATTCTGGCCCCACTCGAAGTACATATCCCAGGTCCAGGTCGAAAAGAACGAACCTTTGAGCCCGCCGGTGATGCGGATGGTCTGATCGTTGGTCTGGTTGCGGGCCGGATTGATGTCCGTCACGGTGGAGCCCAATAGCGCGCCTCCCGCTGGCAGCGCATTCGCGCCGCCGGGCCGGAATTGCGCGGGCAGAAAAGCGTTGTCGGGCTCAATCTGACTGCTCAAGGGGACGAATACGCCCGGCGCGACTTCGAGCGGAATGGGGCCGATCGAACCATTGGCGACGGGATTCACCGCATAACTGCGTGCGAGGTCGACCTGCACGAAGGAGTCCAGATTGTCGTTGATCTTGTAATCAAAGTCGGTGAGCGCCGTGTAGCGCTTCACCGCTGGGCGCAACGTGGTGCCGCTGTAGGCCCCGACTCCTGGGGCGCTGCCATCCTGGCTATAGCCGAACGGCCCTGCGCCATCGGCGTAGAGGCCCGGATTGAAGGGCGAGGCCGAGGTGCCCGCAGCATTGAAAATGTATTCGGGGCCGGTCGGGATGCAGGCGCCGGGCGGCGCAATGTTGCAGGGCGCCAGCACACCCGTAAGGCTCGTGTTCGCGAACGTCGCGTTCGGCCCGATGATGTAATGTGGTAGGCCATTGGGCGCAACCGCCGGGGCGGTGGCCGTTGCAGGACTGCCCGAATATCCCGAGTTCGTATACATGCCCTGTTCCGACTTACACCAGTCGCGCACCTGGTCGCAGATGCCGATGTCCTCGGAATTTTCATACTCGGCGCCCACGATGAAATGGGCCCGACCGTCGATCAGATCGTGTCCATAACCCACCGAGAAATGTGCGTCGCCGCCATCGTGATCGGAGGTTTCACCGTAGTCGGCCTGGCCCTTGAAGCCATCGAGTTTCTTGTCGAGGATGATGTTGACCACACCGGCCACGGCATCAGACCCGTAAACGGCCGATGCGCCACCGGTGACAACTTCAGTCCTCGCGACCAGCATCGATGGGATCAGCGTGACATCCACACCGCCGCCGGTCGCCGTCGGCACCACCCGCTCCGTATCGATCAGGGTCAGGGTGCGTGTTCCGAAGAACGGGTTCAGTCCGCGCAGGTTCGCGAGCTGCGCGCCGACATTGAAGTTGCCCAGACCAACGTTGTTGGCGGCGAAGAAGTTGGAGTTCTGCGGTAACTCACCCAGCACCTGGCCCACGTTGGTCAGGCCCAGATTCTGAATGTCCTGGGAGTCGAGCACCGTGACGGGATTCGGCGTCGTGAAAGTCGAGCGTGCCACGCGCGATCCGGTGACCACGACCTCCTCGAGCGTGTCACTCTTGGCCGGTGTCGATGAGTTGGCCGGGGGGGTGCCGGTGTCCTGGGCGAAGGCCCTACCCCCGGTCGTGCCCAGAATGACGATGGACATGCACAGCATCAGTGCAAATGCACGAGCTGTTCCCAACACGCGCTGCGGCGGTAACCAATGGCTCATGGAGCTCCCCCCTGGTAAATGGGCACGCCGTGCCCTATCACAGATGCGAGGTCTGACGTCTTTTGCGCCTGCCCCTCGCTCCCCCTGGCACTCGACCGACGCAGCTTGCTGGGAGTAATTTGACAAGTCAAATGCTGACCGATGTTTGCGAAGAGTGAAGCTTTGGACGGGGGGTCCCGCCCCGCGCCAGGCGGTTCGGCATTCACGTAAACTGCGCGGTCGCGCCATCGCGCTCCAAAGCAGGGGTCGGACTTGAAGGGCACCTGGGCTGTATCAATGTTAGCGCTCGCGCGGACTGTCGCGGCCGCGGCGCCGTGAGCCGGGCAGCGCACCGCACCGCCGCCGTCGGCGTGACCGAAGTCGGCAACTCGGCCGTACTGGTCACGGTCGCGGCCAGCGGCGTGTTTCTGGATCGACGGCGCGTCGATCTCACCGAAGGTGGCTTACCGACGCATCCGCATCATCACGAAGGATGGTGGGCGGTAGCCGCTACCTCAACACCCCCGGGGCGCGGCGGATGGCACTCGGCGAGGCGGTGGCGTTGGTTGAGCGCGTGCAAGGGTCCGCGACACGCGGTGCGCGCGAGGTCCTTGAGGCATTGACCGCTGCGGTGCCGGTACGGATCGTCAGCATTGGCATACGCACCTGTCCGGAGCTGCGACCATCCAGGAGTGCATCATCGATCATCGCGCACAGACTTACGCCGACTCAGCGATGTACCGCCAGGCGCTGGCAACCGCCGCGCGGGCAAACAGGAGCGCCCTGGCAGGCGCAACACAAACTGGCGGCCGCCGCGGCCCTGGCAGCATGCGGCCCCGGGGGTCGCTAGGGGAATTTGAACTCCTGCGGCGGCTGAATGGCGGCCAACGGTTTGCGAGTCGCCAAGGCAACGGCGGCATAGGCAGCGACGGCGACGACGCCGACCAGACCTTCCGCGTAGAGCATACCGCCCGATCCCCAGCGCGTTTGCGCCCAGCCATCGAACACGGTCATCGCCACAATGGGAACATTGGCAACGCACGCCATCACGTTGTACTGAGTCGCCGCGGACTCCTTGCCGATGGCCTCCAGCGTAGCGCTCGAGAACGCGGCGTAGGCCAGCCCGGTCACGAACGAGTAAGCGGAGGTAAAGACAACGAACATCGCCGGGGTTCTCGGCGCCAGTGCCATGCCGGCTGCGCACAACGCCAGCAGAATTCCGAAATATGAGTAACCCGATCGGCGACCAATGTAATCACAGAGAAAACCGCCGACGAGACAGCCTCCCATGCTGATCAATCCCGCCAGCACGCCGTTAACCAGAGCCACGGTGTCGCCATCGGCTCGCCAGTCAGTGGCGATCGCCGGCCACAGATTGGATGCAGCAGCGGTACCCATGGGAAGAAGAAACAGGAGCACGGTGAGCAGACCCAGACGGGATCGGCCAATCGACCAGACATCTTTGGCGACGCCAAGCAGGCGTGTCGCGTACCGTACGGTGCTGCGAACCCTGGCCGGTTCGCCCAGGAACCACAGTGCGACGCAACAGATGAGACACGCCACGCCCAACACTGCGCCGGCGCTCCACGGGGCCACGTGCTGCGCCATCCATAGACCCGCTCCCCCTCCCAAGCCCGCGCCGCCCAGATTTCCGGCTTGGCTATAACCCCCGGCTCGCCCCATCTGCTCCGGCGCCGTGTCACCGGCCATCAGACTTTCACAGGACATCGCGGAAACGCTGCAGGCGATGTTGACAATCAGCGTCAGCGCATCGAGCAATCGGATTGCACTTTGCTGCGCGGGAATAAAGGCCATTCCGAGCACGATCAGACCCGTGATCACCGTCGAAAGCAGATACCAGCGTTTCGCCGTCAGCGTCGTGTCCACCAGTGGCGCCCACAGCAGTTTCCAGGTCTGTGGCAACGTCGAGAGGGCGATGAGCGCGGCAATTTCCGTGATGCTGGAGCCCGCGCGTGACAGCAGGTATGCCACCGTGACGCCGATGTAGCCGCTCACGATCCCGAATGGCAGATAGAGGATCAGAAAGACGATCGGATGCGCAAAACCCACGGACGCTAGTTTCCGTGCGCCGCGGTCATACCCGGTCCGCGGTAGATCACCTTGCCGTCCACGACGGTGAGCACGGATTGAAGTTTACGGATCGCCGAGTCAGGTACCCGCTTAGAGTCAAAGTAGTCATCGCTCAAGACCACCAGATCACCGAGTTTCCCAGGCTCGATGCTGCCGATGCGGTCCTCCTCGCGAAAAAACCAGCCGTTGCTTGCCGTGTAGAGTCGCATGGCTTCCAGCCGCGTTACGGTCTGTCCGGCATTGACCAGATGGCCGCCGGCGTTGATTCCGGTGACCATGAAATAGATCATGTTCCACGGATTCAGGGTCGATATCTGCGCGGCATCCGATCCGGCGCCCGCATGCACCCCGCTGTCGAGAATCATGCGCACCGGAGGTCCGGCGTTGGCATCGGTCGAGTCGGACAGGTATTTGTAGGGGTGTACGGCGATGCCGGCTCCGAGCGCCTTGAAACGATTGACCGTCGCCAGATCGATTTGCGGCACGTGTGCAACCGACCAGCGCAGATTCCTGATCGGGGTCACTGCGTTGACGGCCTCGAAGGTCGACACCGTCAGCTGATCCTCGGCCAGCGACAGGCTGTGCTGCTGGAATGACCAGCCGTGTGCGGCGATGAACTGCAGGGCGGCGAGATAGTTCGGTGGCGCTGTCACCTGACCGAATAGCGGCCAGCTGGTCGCGAATTCTCCAACGCCGGAAATGCGCATCATGTCATCGCCAAAGCGATTGAAGGCGTTGAGCACGCGCTCCCGCGTCATTGGGAAATCGGTCCCCTGATCCATGCTGAGAAAGAAGACGCGCAGGCGAGTGGTCAGTCGCCCCTCCCGCTGCAACTCAAGAAAAGGCGTGTACATCTTGAACGGATCGCCCGAGGCAAGTCCGTCGAAAACGAAGGAGTCCTTCATCTCGCGAGTGCCGGGCTCGACGAACTCGCCCATGTCCACATTCGTCGTGACACCGAGGCTGGCCGAATAAGCCATCGCATCCAGTACCCCCTGTTTCTGATCATCCAGCGTCTGCAACGCCGCAATCGCATGCATCGCCGCAACCGCAGCCGGGCCGGCAGCGATCAGCCCGGCTTCGTTCACCGCGATGCCGTGCGCGGCAAGATAGGCCTGTCCCTTGGTATTGGTGACCGCAGGTCCCGTGAAGGCGACGTATAGCAGCGTTGGATTCTCGGACGTGGCCTGGTCGAGTTCCGCGAGCGTTGGCAGGCGCTTCTCGGCGAGCTGCCCCGGGACCCAGCCGCCCATCGCGGTAATCCAGGCGCCGGCGGGCACGGTGTGGCTGCGCGCGCGCAGCGCCGTCTGAATGTCCGCAATGCTGCCTGCAGATTCCAGCCGCGTATCGTGCCCGGGCCGCTCACCCAGCAGCACGAAGTGGTTGTGATTGTCGATCAGTCCCGGCACGACCGTGCGGCCGTGCACATCGATCACCTGCAGGCACTCGTCGGGAGCACCAGTGGTCGGGGTGAACAGTCCCCGTCGGATGGTCACGGACGTCACGATCGTGTCGTGCGCGTCCATGGTATGAATCCGGCCGTTGACGATCCGCAGATCGCGCGACCCGATACAGCGTGGGGAGGGTTGCTGTGCCTCGGCGAGCAGCGGCAGGGCCGAAAAAATGACTACGGCGAGCAGCCGACTGTGTGGCCACATGAGACGCACCCCCAAAGTTCTTTCTATTGTTGTCCGCTTACACGCTATGGGCAGCCATCTGCCCCGAAATGTATTCCGCCTGGCGCAGCGCCAGCGCCACGATCGTCAGGGTCGGGTTCGCCGATCCTGGCGTGCTCATCGCGCTGCCATCCGAGATGAAGAGGTTTGCAATGTCGTGCGTCTGACCGTGGGCATTCGCGACGCCCGCGGCCGGATCCTTGCTCATGCGCGCCGTGCACATGTTGTGGGTGGCGGGAGTCTGCCGCGAGGACACGACCCGAATGGCCCCGACGGCCTCGTACAGCGCCTTTGACTGCCGCTGGGCGTGGGCGCGCATGGCGGCATTGTTCTCGTGATCGTCCACGTGAATATTGGCGACCGGCAAGCCGAACGAATCCTTGACCTTGGAATTCAGCGTGATGTGATTGCTCGCGCGCGGCATGTCCTCGCCGTTGATGAAGATACCCGCCAGGCTGCGATAGTGTTCGAGGATGAATGCGAAGTCGCGTCCCCACATGGTGCTGGGCAGGCCGGCCAAGGGCAGACTCGGCAAGTCCAGTGCGGCGAGTTCCAGATGATAGCCGCCCGCGAAACCGCGCTTGGGGTCATGCCGGGTCTCATCCTCGACGATGCCCGCGAGTGTCGTACCGCGCCAGAAATGGATTGGCTGCTCGAATATCCCCCAGACGAAGCCGCCGGTGTGACTGGTGTAGTTGCGTCCCACCTGATCGCTGGAATTGGCCAGTCCATGTGGAAATCTGGCGGATTCCGACAACAGCAGCAGCCGCGCCGTTTCGACCGAATTGCAGGCGACGCACACGATGCGTGCCTTCTGTCGCTGCTCCTTGCCCTGAGGGTCCCGGTACACGACGCCGGTCGCCAGACCATTGGCGCCATGCTCGATGCGCACCGCCCGACATTGCGGCCGCAGATCCAGGTTCCCGGTCGCCTCGGCGCGGGGGATCTCGGTGTACAAGGTGCTCCACTTCGCGCCCGTCTTGCAGCCCTGGACACAGAAACCCTGCTGAATACACAGGCCGCGGCCATCCGCTGGCCGGGTATTGATGGCCATGTAGTTGGTGTGGACCTGCTTGTAGCCGATCTTTTTTGCGCCGTTGTACATCACCTTGAAATGATTCGAGGCCGGCAGACCGGGATTGCCATGGCGCCGCGCGACGACCATGCGTTTTTCGGCGATGTCGTAGTAGTGCTCGAGCTCCGAGTATTCGATCGGCCAGTCGATCAACGAGGCCCCCTTGATGTCACCGTAGGTCGTCCGTGCGCGTACCTCCCAGGGGCGGATCCGGGGAGTCGCGCCGGTCCAATGTACGGTGGTGCCGCCGACCGTCTTGCAGGTCCATGACGGCAGCGTCGGGTAGTCCTGGGCGACGGTCGTGGTCCCGGAAATCGTTCGTGGCTCCAGCCACGTCAGTTGCGCGAAGGCATCGCCCGGCACCTGCGAGAAGCTCTCAAGCGATTGGCGCGCGCCGGCTTCCAGCAGCACGACCTTGATGCCGCGACGGGTCAATTCATGGGCCAGGGTGCCACCACCGGCGCCCGAGCCGATGATGACCACTGCGCCTGAATCATCCTGGGAAATACGCGCCACAACTTCCCCCTAACCCGGCACCGGGCCGCTGTCGGCAAGCGGTACATCAGGCAGCCAGTGCAGATCATTGAATCCACGAAGCAGGTAACCCCCCTTGGAGAATGCCTCGCCTTCATAACCGAAGTAGGCGTAGGCCATCGGTGTGGCGTAGAGCGTCCCGAGCGTCTTGACGCGCAGCGTCTGGAAGAATGGGGAGGTTTCCATGGCCGTCAGTGCCTGAACCCGCGCCGCTTCGGCGGCGGTAGGGAAGGCTGCGCCCAGCCGTCGAATGCCATCGCGAAGCATCGCCAGTTCCTGGGGATCCTTGGCCGCGTCGTCATCAATCGACTTGATGACGATCGCGTAGGCAGCGTCATCCAGCCTGTCGTGCGGCGCAATCGTGCGTGCGACGGCCATCAGCGTCGTGCCTTCGGCACTCGAGAGCGATTTCAGATCTATGGCCCAGGCGCGGCTGGGTGCCAGCAATGCCAGTGGACTGCCCGCCGCGATCAGACCGGTCAGCACGCCGGTTGCCCCGAGAAACTCGCGGCGGGGAATCAGGGGATTCGAGCTCACGGTGGCTCCTGACGGTTGGCGGGCGACGGCAGCTTAGATAGCACGCCGCGCAAGTCTAATCCAGCAGCGGATGGCCCTTGGGCAGCTTATGGGCATACCAGGTCGCGAGCCGGTGTCGAATCGTCTGGTCGCCGACCTGATCCTCGGGCATCGGGGAGATGATCTTATCGTGTACCAGCAGGCGATAGATGTAGAGTGCCTTGTCGCTCGCCGAATCGGTTGCCTCGAACTCGACCGCCTTGCGCCCTTCCGCGTATTCGACGCCGGCGATCAGGGCCGCTTTGAACAGTTCCGATTCGTGCTTCAACTTCTTCATGCGCTTCTCTTTAATGCATATAGCCAAAACCGCGCGCCATCAGCGCCGCGCACGGCAGGATCACGACGATGGCGGTGAGTTCCCACATCAGGCACATGCGCACCCGTCGTCTGCAGCCTTCCGCGACTTCCGGAACGCCGCCGGCCTTCAGGACCCTGGTCCACGAGAGCATGACGGCGGTGGGGTAAATCGAGATCAATGCGGCGGCGATGAAGGCGGTGAACTTGATCGAGAAAAACAGGTCGTGCCAATAGTACGCCGGACCCTTCTCGGTCCAGGTTACCCGTATCAGGCCAACGATCAGCAGCAGCGCCGCGGAGAGACCGAACATCAGGTCGATGCGTTGCAATCGCCGCGCCTGCAGCGCCGTGAAGGGTGGTCTGAAGAGGGCCACTTCGATCGCAAGGGTCGCAACCACGGCGAAGGCCGCCAGGTGATGCAGGGTGGCGAATAAAACCGGCATATCTCGGCGCTCCTACTGTGCCAGAACAAGGGTCATCGGCTGCCAATAGTTCTGCTTCCAGCCCTGCGCAAGGCTGGCAGCGTCATCCGCCGGGAAACCCGTGTGGTCAAATATCAACAAGGTTCCTCCGGGACGCTCCCGGAGCTCGAATCTGGCGATCGAGTAGATGCCCGCCGGCCAATACTTCGGTCGCCAGACCTGCACGAGCCGTGTGTCCGGGACCAACTCAATGTTGCGCCCTTCGATGAAGCCGCCAAAGATGGAGAATGCCATACCGGCCTCACGACCGATCTGAGCCGGCGGGGTCGTCTTGACCTTTCCCGACTTTACCGCTTCGCTCAGGGCAACGACTTTTTGAAACTCATGTTCATCGGTCAGCAACGTGTAGACCCGGCTGCGTGACGCCTTGAAGGTCGCCTCCTGGTGAATGGCCTGCGCCTTGAGGGTGATTTCCGCAGTAGGTTCACCCCGCGCACCCGCAGTGGCGACCATGGCGGCACCGGCCGCGAGACCGGCAATCGCATGCCTGCGTGACACCCACGATTCTTCGCAATCGTTCGTAGTCATGAGCAGCTCCGTCGCTGTGCCAGGTATTGCCGCTTCAATACTATGCCAAATCGTGGATTTCAGTCGGGCCCATTGGATTGGGGCTGCGGCACGGTGCGCCGGCGTCTGGCGCTTTACTTGACTTGCCATCGGGGCGATCCGTAACAACTGTTTCCGGCCTTGAGAAAGATCGATCACCTGCCACCGGGAGCCTATACTGCCAGGCAACAATAAGAATACGGTGCAAGCAATCCAGCATGGACGCAGAAACCATCGCACCCCAGGCCGCCGCGGCGCCGAAATTCCGGCGTGAGTTGACCGGCTTCGGCGTCATCATTCTGACCCTGTCGGTGTTATCACCTGGCGTTTCGATCTTTGTTTCGGGCAACACGATCATCCAGCAGGCCGGCAGCGGCGCCATCGCCGCATTCCTGCTCGGCGGCTTCATCAACTACTTTCAGACATCGATGGCGGCGGAATTGGGGTCCGCGTATCCCACCGCCGGCTACGACTATGCGGCTCTCGGCCATGCCCTGGGCGACTGGGCGGGCGCCACGACCTACATTGCCGGCCTCTTTTCGATGCCGCTGTTCCTGAACACCTCCGCCGTCGGCATTGCAATCTTCATGCGTCCGCTGTTTCCAACCGTCAACGATGATGCGGTCACTTACCTGACGATCGCGGTGGTGACGGTGCTGTCGATGCTCAATATCCGGTCAAATGAGCGGATCACCGGACTTTTTCTGCTGATCGAGGTACTGGCGCTGCTGCTGGTTGCGGGCCTCGGGGTGTCTCACCTCCAACCGCACCTCCACGACCTGCTGCTCGTCCATCCAATGACCATGAAGGACGGCGCCTGGGTGGGCGTGGGACTTGGGGCGCTGGCCCTTGCAGGTACCAATGCTTCCTGGGCCATCGCCGGGTCAAGCCAGGCTTTGTACTTCAGCGAAGACATGCAGCGGCCCCAGACGATCGGTCGCATCATGATGCTGTCCTTCCTGATCACGGCGTTTTTGGAGACCGCACCCGTCATCGGCACGATCGTTGGCGCGCACAACCTGCAGCAGGTGCTGGGTGCCGATGCGCCGTTCGAGGAGTTCCTGCGGCAGTACCTGCCGGACTTCGCCATGAAGTTCGTTTCGCTGTCGATTGCGATCGCGATATTCAATGCGACATTGGCGGGGTTCATTGGAATCGGCCGGAATATCTTCAGCATGGGCCGAACCGAACTGTTCAGCCCCGCGCTCAACCGCGCTGCGACGCGTCTGCTCCCTAAAACCGATGCGCCGTGGATCACCCTGCTCTTCATGGGAGTGAGCACAGCGGCGGTGACGGTCCTGAGCATGAGATTCAAAGTCATGCTGCTGGCAGGATATCTGACGCTGATAACCATCCTCTATGTATGGGGCATCTTCGCCGGCCGTCGCAGTGGCCACACCCGATCGAAGGGCTACCGAACTCCCTGGTACCCACTGGTGCCGGTGGTCGGAATATTCATCGTCATCGGTGAACTCGTGGTGCAATGGATTGATACCGAAGTGGGCCGTCCTTCGCTCTTCATCTGCACCGGCGTCATGGTGGCGAGTTACCTGTACTACCGGTTCGTTCTGATGCGCCGTCGGCAGGGTTGGCGCATGACGGGCCCCGAGGACATAGACGCGCAAACCGGCCGCTAGCGGGTGCATTTGGTGCGCTGCTGCAGCGCACGTGAGTCATTGCTGTGCATCGCCTGACCGCGCCGGGCTTCGTAGGCGCTAAAGCGAGCTGCAGGTGCGGGCTTCGCCTGGTACAGGCATTGCATCGAGGTACTGACCATGCGCAACGCGATGCTGTCTCACGGTCAAAACTCCTTTTCGGGGCACCTGCCCCCCCGGACAACGCCGTTCAATCGCATCCAGCTGTCTGATCCGGCCATCAATGCCATGAACGACTTCACTCGCCAGTACCCGGTGACGGTGGATGAGGATCGGCAGATCGGGGCGGCGCTTCGTGATATGGCGCGTCTGGGCGTTCGATCACTGCTGGTGGTGACCGACCTGCAGGTGGTGGGTTTCATCACCTCCTACGACATCGAGGGAGAGCGACCGATCCAGTACATTCAGCAGTTCCACGACGTGCGGCGCAACGAGGTTCAGGTCGGCCAGGTCATGACGCGTTGGCGCGACCTCGTGACTTTGAAGTGGGCTTCCGTCAAGACCGCCCGGGTCAGCGATGTACTGCAGGCGCTTCGGGATGCCAACCTGATGCATCTGCTGGTCGTTGAATCCGAAAGCGATGGCTCGACCTGCGTGCGCGGCCTTTTCTCACGCGCCCGCATCGAACGGCAGCTGGGATTGGTTGCGGTAATGAGCGGCTGAATTCCGCAGTATCATCTGGCCCCTCGAGTACGACAGCGGGGCTGATATGAAGGCGGTAGCATTCAAAGTATTCATGGCAGCTGCTGTGCTTGCGCTCAGGGCCGCGCCGCCGGCGCATGCCATGGATCTGCAGTTGCACGGCAAGACGGCGCTCGTGACCGGCAGCACCGGCGGAATTGGCTACGGTATCGCCAAGGTGCTGCTCACCGAAGGCGCGCAGGTCATCATCAACGGGCGCAGTCAGGAGACGGTCGATAAGGCGAGTAGCGCGCTCAAACAAGCGACCGGGAAGACGCCGCTGGGCTTCGCCGGTGACATGAGCAAGGCGGAAGATATCGCGCGTCTCATCAGGGCCTACCCCAATGTCGACATTCTCATCAACAATGTCGGCCGCTTCATCCCACGGGAGTTCACCCAGTCCACCGACCAGGACTGGTACCAGAGCTTCGATCTCAACGTCATGTCCGGCGTGCGCCTGTCACGCGCGTACCTGCCGGGCATGAAGCAGCGCAACTGGGGGCGGATCATCTTCATCTCCAGCGAAAGCGCCCTGCAGATCCCCGTGGAGAGTGTGCAGTACGGCATGACCAAGGCCGCGCAGATCGCGGTGGCGCGTGGCATCGCCGAGAGCTGCGCCAGGACCGGGGTGACGGTCAACAGCATCCTGCCCGGACCCACCCTGGATTCTGATGACCCGCGGGCGGCCGCCCGATTCGGCGGGCGATCGCAGGCCGATATGGAGGAGCAGTTCTTCAAGAATCAGCGGCCGACGTCGCTGATCAAGCGTTTCGCGCGAACTGAGGAGGTCGCCTCCCTGGTGGCATACGTGGCGAGCCCGCTGTCGTCAGCAACCACCGGCGCCGCGCTGCGAGTGGACGGCGGCGTCGTCAAGAGCGCGTACTGATCGCGTCAGTCAGTGCTTGCCGTCCTTGTCGACGAGGTAGCGGACCAGGTTGATCAGGTCATTGTCACTGCTCAAATTGTCCATAATGACCCGGTACTTGCCGTTGACGATGAGGCAGGGCGTGCCGGGGATCTGCATGGCGACGATCTGCGCATCTGCGGCGCGCACTTTCGCATCCACGTCGAACGATTTCGCGGTGGCAAGGAACGTCGCCGCTTTGACGCCGGCCACGCGTTCATAGAATTTCGCGGCATCCTCAATGGAAGGCAGCGGGCTCTTCAGGCGCTGGGTGTTCGGGTCAATGGTCGCAAGTTCCCCGGTTTCCCAGACCGCATCGAACATCGCCTGGTGCGTGCGGGCGGCAACTCCCAGCACCTGTGCGGTGAAAAAGGCCCGCTGGAACATCGGGAAGTCCTCGGCGGCGCTGAAGGCGGCGGGCAGAAAGACCATCTGGGCATTCGGCGGCAGACTCTTTTCGAGCTCAGTGACCAGGGGTTGGAAGCGGTTGCAGTACGGGCACGCGTACGAGAACACTTCCATGACCTCGACCTTGCCCTTCGGAACAGTCGTGGGCTGTATCGGGCTTAGGACAGCGTAATGGGTGCCCTCGGTCCAGGCCGGCGCGGCCTGGGTCAGCGGGGCCAGCACCAGGGCCAGGACCCCCAGCATAACGGCGCCGAGCAGCCTCATCGCTGTGATTCCTTGTTGACGAGGAAGCGGACCACACCAATCACATCGTCGGTGCTGCGCAGTGAGTTCATGTTGATGCGATATTTTCCGTTCACCACGAGGCAGGGCGTGCTCGGAACCTGCATCGCGACGATCTGAGCGTCCGCTGCCTTCATTCTCACGTCGACGGCGAACGATCGGGCCGTGTTGACAAAGGTGTCCGCCCGCACGCCCGTCAGATGTTCGTAACACTTTGCCGCATCTTCAATCGATGGCAGCGGATTCTTGAGGCGGTGGGTCGCCGGGTCGGCGAGTGCGAGCTCCCCGGTCCTCCAGACCGCATCGAAGAGCGCCTGATGCGTACGCGTCGCGACCCCCAGGGCCTGCGCGGTGAAGTATGCACGCTGCAGCATGGGCCAGTCCTCCTCGGGTTTGAACGAGGCGGGGAGAAAGACCATCTGCGCATTGGGTGGCAGGCTGTGTTCCAGGGCCGCGATGACCGGCTGGAAGCTGTTGCATGCGGGGCAGCCGTACGAGAACACTTCCATGACCTCGACCTTGCCGTTTGGCACGGTCGTGCGCTGCGCCGGACTTAGCAAATCGTAGTTGCTGCCCTCGCTCCAGGTCTGCGCGGCCTGGCTGATGGGAGCCAGCATCATGGACAGTATGCCGAGCGTCATCGCGCCGAAGAGTTTCATCTGGTCTGGTCCTCAAGGTTGGGCGGGCAGGGGGATTCTACGGGAATTTTGCCTTGAGCCAGTCGAACACTGCCTCCTGCCACACACTCGGGGCCCCGGCCTGGCAACGCTGGGCACCGCCCGAGGTTTCGCCTACTTGCGGGCGGCTGTCTCCGCAGCTGTCGGCACCGGTCGGATGTACAGCGGCAGGGGCGCCATGGTCTCGTACGCGCCTTCCAGCTGGTCCGTTTCTTCCTGCGTCAGGTGGGTCCCCAGGGCTTTCACGGAGTCATCCAGATGGTGAACCTTGCTCGCGCCGACGATCGGCGCGTTGACACCCGGCTGGGCCAAGAGCCACGAGACGGCGATCTCCGCAGGCCCGACACCGCGCTTCGCAGCGACTTCGGCAACGGCGTCGATCACCGCTTCGTCGGCCTTGCGATTGAAGCGGTTCTTCGCCATCGGCGAATTCGAGCGTACGGTGCGGCTGCGGCGACTGCCGGCCAGCAGGCCGCCGCCGATCGGACTGTAGGGAATCAGTCCGATGCCTTCCTCGCGGCACAGCGGGATCATTTCGCGCTCTTCTTCGCGATACAGCAGGCTGTAGTTGTTCTGCATGCTGATGAACCGTGCCAGCCGCAGCTGATCGGCACGGTAAAGCATCTTGGTCAGCTGGTAAGCCGCCATGGTCGAAGCGCCGATGTAGCGCACCTTGCCGAGCCGGATGAGATCGGTCAGTGCTTCGAGGGTCTCCTCGATCGGTGTCTCGCGATCGAAGCGGTGAATCTGGTAGAGGTCGACATAATCCATGCCGAGCCGCGTCAGGCTGTTGTCGATCGACTCGAAGATGTGCTTGCGCGAGAGGCCGCGCTGATTCGGGCCGGGACCCATGGCCTGGAAGACCTTGGTGGCTACCACGGCATCATCGCGTTTGACGCCGAAGGCCGTCAGCGCCTTGCCGAGAATGAACTCGCTTTCGCCGGCCGAGTAGACATCGGCGGTGTCGAAGAAGTTGATCCCCAGTTCGAGAGCGCGACGCACGATGGCGAAGCTCGCGGCTTCCGGCAGCATCCAGTCGGCGCCGCTGCCGAAGCTCATGCACCCCAGGCAGATTCGCGAAACCCGCAGCCCTGAGGAACCGAGTCTGATGTAGTCCATCGAACGATTATAGGACTAGTCGACCGTCACCATGACTTTTCCACGTGCATGACCCGTCTCAAGGTAGCGAATCGCATCGGCAACCTGCGCGAGGCCGTAGCGGCGGTCGATCACCGGCTTGATCTTGCCGTTGTGCACCAGATCGGCGAGGGTCGCCAGATCCGCGACACCGATGTGGGCCATGACCATTAGCAGCTTGCGGTTCACGAACTTTGACTCAACCATCAGCACGCCGAATCCCGCCATCGGTCCCAGCCAGCGACCCTTATCGGTATTTCCCGCCAGCACGTATGTTCCGGTGGGTGCCAGCGCCCGGCGGTAGTCGTTCAATGACTGGGTGCCCGATAGATCGATGATCAGATCGTAGTGAATGCCGCTGCGGGTGAAGTTCTCACGCGTGTAGTCAATGACGTGGTCCGCTCCGATTGAGCGCATAAGGCCCAGGCTGCCGGTATTGGTCACCGCCGTCACGTCGCCTCCCATCGCCTTGGCGATCTGCACGGCAAAGGTTCCCACGCCACCGCCGGCCCCGTTGATGAGCACCCTCTGGCCGGCCCGCAGTGCGCCCCGGTCCCGCAATGCCTGAAGCGCGGTGACTCCCGCCACCGGCAGGGTGGCGGCCTCCTCAACGCTCACATCTGCGGGCCGCAGCGCCAGCGCAGCATCGTCCCGCGATCGTAGGTATTGTCCGAAGGCGCCATCACCGGTACCGAATATTTCATCTCCCGGTTTGAAGCGCGTGACGAGCTTACCGACCGCTTCCACGGTTCCCGCAAAGTCGGTGCCCATCTGGATATGGGTCGGTGTATCCCAGCCGCTTTGCGATCGCACCAGGTACGGTTCGCCGCGCATCAGGTGCCAGTCGAGTGGATTGACGGAGGATTCGTGCACCCGAATCAGCAATTCGTGGTCCGCCGGAACGGGCCGGGCAAGGTTCTCGATATGCACCACGTCCGGGGAACCGTAGCAGCGCTGGACCGCCGCCTTCATGGGCAGATTGATCGCGCCTGCCGGAGCTGTTCCGCAGGCGGAATTGTGGCTGACCGCTACGGCGAGCGCCGCCGCGGCCACCAGCATCGCGACCCCGACACCGGCCAATATCTTGGAGAGTATGGACATCGAAGTGCTCCTGGGCGGGCATGCCCGAACTTACTCAACCTGCTGCAGGATCTTTTCAACCGTCGCCAGACTGGTTCCAAACCGGGAGAGATCCGCCCGGATGGCAGTCAACAGCGCCTGATTCTCGGTCTGCGCCGCCACCGCCTTTTCGGTCAGGGTCTGAAACAGCTTGTCGTTGGCCATGCGGGCGCGGGCCTGGAATATCGCCGAGATGTACTTCATGCCGAAGACGACCAGAATCGTCAGCACAAAGGGTGCGACGAAGGTCAGGTATTGCGCGATCGTCATTTCACCACCGGTACTGCTCATACATGAAACTCCTCGCTGTTAGTCCGACTCAGCCGAGTCGGGAAGGGACACCGCGGCCTTTGCGATCAGGCCTGGCGTCAGTTCGATGTCGAATTTCGTAACTTCAAAGTAATTCAGCGCCTTGCCATCCGCGGACAACTCGAGCTTGCTGCTCACCAGACCGGCGGCCTCGAGCTTCTGCAGGTGCAGGTGCAGCAGCGGGCGGCTGATGCCGACTTCCCGGGCCAGCTGGCTCACGTACTGGCGACCGTGCGCGGCGAGCATCGCCACGATGCGCAGCCGATGCGCGTTGGCCAGCGCCGCCAGCGCGGCCAGCAGCCGTTCTCCCGTTAGCGCCAAATCGAATATCCGTCTGACATATGTAAGGATATTCTGACAGGTGTGCGTGAATGTCAAGGACCAGCGGTGAAGTAGCGGCTAAACTGGGCCAGAGGGGGCGACTTGCCGTGAATACAAAAACAAAATATGTCGTTGTCGGCGTGGCATTGCTGTGCCTTGCCTATCCGGGCTTCGCCTGGCTGATTGGATTGCAGGTCGAGGCTTCGATGGCGAAGCGCGAGCAGCAGGCGGTGGAGCAATACCCCGGATCCATCACACTCATCAGTCGGCAATATCACCGCGGCGTGTATGGCGCGACCGAAGACCTCACTTATGGCTTGGGCGGTTCCGCGCTGCGCGCGTTCGCACCATTGGCCAGCGGCTCAAACATCGGCGCGATGCATTTGATCGTGCATAACACGATTCATCACGGGCCTCTGCCTCGGTTTCGCACGATCGGACTGGCCACGATCAGCACGCAAATTCAGCTACCGACCGAAGTGAGCGCGAAACTTCGCGCGCTCCTGGGCAGTGAACCTACGATCCAGATTCACGGTCGGCTCGGATGGCTCGGTGGCATGACGACCGAAATGGACAGTGCGAGCTATCAGGCGCGCCTGGCCGACGGCACCGAGATCAGCTGGCAGGGGCTCAAAGCATCCTCGAGCGTGAACCGGGATCTCTCAGCCACTTCCGCTGATGTCCGGTTGGCGAGTTTCGGGATCAAGTCCGCCCAGGTCCAAGTCGAGATCGATGCCCTGCACATGCAGGCCGACTGGAAGCGCACGTTTGATCTTCTGTACACCGGCCCCTTCGCCTTGAAAATCGGGACCGTGAAATGGCAGTCGTTGCCGGGTTCCCGTCAGGTTCTGCTGCAGGGATTCGCCGTCAACGGCTCGGGTGCCGCGGATGGCGATTTTTACAAGTCCGCAGTGGATATCGGAGCAGACGCCGTGCAGGCACCCGGGTACTCGGTGACTCATGCCGACTACGCGGTCTCGATCGAGCATCTGCACGGCCCGACGCTTGTGGCGCTGATGAAGGAGGCGCGCGCTGCGCAGCTGCCAACGACAGCGACGACGGATGGCTTCAAGAAGGACGGCGTCGAGCTGCTGCTGCACGAGCCGGTGCTGAAGATCACGCGCCTCGGCTTCACGATGCCGGAAGGGGAGTTGCGCCTGTCGGCCACGGCCTCGGCGCCCGGACTCAAGCGCGAGGATTTCGACGGGGGCCCGCTTCCGGCGGCTCTCCTGCAGCACCTCAACCTCGCCGCCGACTTGCGCATCGATGCCGCCTTGGTCACTCGACTGCTGGCCAGCAACGGGCAACGGGATGCACTGCGAGCACAGATCGACGCATTCGAAAAGCAGGGATATATCAAGCGTGACGGTACCGCATTGACGGCGCATCTGACATTCGAGGGCGGCAAGCTCGCCGTGAACGGCCTGCCGTATCCCCCGAATCGAACTCGCTAGGCCTCGCTACGGCTGCCTGTCCATTACGAATCGGGAGACGCGGCCCGTGAGCGGGTGGCTATCCACCACTCGCATGGTCTTGCCGTCCGCAGACACCGTGAAGTGCACGACTTCCACCAGCCGGCCGTGAATGTAGTCGGATTCCACCACTTCCGAGGGGCCGATCTTCTTCAGCTTCACCATGGTGTGATCGGGATCGCCGACGATGGGATACATCTTACCGTCGAATTTGGCGTCATAACTTTGGCCGTTGGAACTCTCCGTGAAGCCGTCGTCCGTGATGCTGAAGGTCTGCGTTATCCCCACGTCGGAGATGCTTGCCACCTTATCGAGCTGCCAGGTCCCTGAGACCGGGTTGGCGCCCGCAGTGGCCGCACCGCTGCGCCTCATGTGGGCTTTGACGATGACCGGCTCAGTACCACCGAATTGGGTCTGCTCGACATCCAAACCGTTGCCGTCGCTGGAAGCAGTCAGCTTCACGCTCCCCGCGTCTTTGCCTTTGATCTTGGTTCTCACCACCACCGTAGTCGGGGTCACCGTGACCGCCGAAGTATCGTAGGAATGACCGGACACTTTCTGGTCGGTGCCGTCGGCCTTGACGGTGTACGCGGGCCCGCAGGTCGAGCAAGTAAAGTTGCCGCCGTCGACCACGTATACGTAGGGCTTGGTGGAGGACCTGAGGCTTTTCAGATTCTCCTTCCACGTACCATCGAAGGCTCCCGCTGCCAGTGCGGCACCGGGAATGAAGATAAGGGCGGCGCTGACGAGTCCCAATGTTTTCACGACGTATCTCCTGAGGACTACGGCTGCTTGTCCAAGGTGTAGCGGGTCACTTGACCCGTTTGCAGGGGTGTATCGACCACATGCATCGTCTTGCCATCCGCGGAGACTTTCATGTGCAAGGTCTCGACCAACTTGCCATGGGCGTAGTCGGACTCTACGATCTCCGTGGCGCTGATCTTCTTCAGCACCACCATGGTGTGGGTGGCGTCCCCGGCAACGGGATATTTCCTGCCGTCGAATTTGGCCTCGTAGCTTTGGCCATTGGCCTTCATCGTAAGCCCTGCGTCAGTCATCGCAAGGGTTTCGGAGGTCCCCGCGTCAGACACACTTTCAATGTTGGTCTGCAGCCACGAACCCGAGAAGGGACTGGCGCCCGGCGTCGCCGCACCGATACGCTTGAAGGAAGACTTGACGACCACGGGCTGGCCGCCGTTGGTGTAGGTTGCTTGCGTCTCAGTGCCGTTGCCGTCGGCGCTCAGGACGGCCTTGGCGGTCGAGAGGGTTTTGCCCTCGAGCTTTCTCACTATCGAAAGTGAGGTCGGTGTGAGGGTGATCGCAACCGTATCGAAATCGTGCCCGACGACTTTCTGGTCCGTGCCGTCAGCTTTGACGGTATAGGCCGGCCCACAGCTTGAACAGGTGTAACTGTCCCCGACGATGACGTAGACATTCGGTTTATCGGACAGCTGGACATGATTCACATTCATCTTCCAGATGCCATCAAACGCGCTCGCGGCCAGGACCGCTCCAGGGAGCAACATCAAGAGGCTGCAAACAAGACCTGATGTCTTCACGACTGCCGTCTCCCGCATTTGAAAAGGAGCAACTATTTGCGGCCGCAGATTACTCCCGACGGACTGAAGCGACACCTTGCGCCGCAACAGGCCCATCGCGACCTAGTGGACGGCCGGCGCAGGTCGGTTCATGAACCGGTCGGCCCAGGCGATGAAGTATTTGAAGTTGGGAACATCGGTGTGTCCGCCCTCGTGCTGGCGCCAGGCGAGTTGACCGTCCAGCAGCGAGACGCCGATTTCTGGCTTTTGCGCATGCTGATAGTCATCGCCCACCCCGAGGTCGTGCGCACCCAGCAGACGGAAGACTTTGCCGGCGGCCACCGTCGCCATGAAGCTGCCCTGCTGGTCGAGCCACAGGGCATCGCCCTGGGCCGGCGAGCCATAGCTGATGAAGGTCAGGCGCGGCGCGCACAGCGCGATGAGTTCGGACGAGTCGACGGACAGGTCGCCTGCCGTCTTCGCGCCACCGCGTGCCGCGGATGCGCCGTATTTCAGGAAGTTGCCTGCCATCCAGTGATACTCGCCCGCACCGGTCAGTGACTCCACGGCTTCGCCGAAGTTGCGGCGATGCGGCTTGGCGCCGCCCTCACCGGATGATCCCACCAACACCATCGCGAACCGCTGATCGAAGGCCATGGTGATGAGGGCCGCCTTGCCATAGCGTGAAACGCCTTCGATCCCCGCCTGCTTGACATCGATGTCGGGATCGTGACCGAGGTAGTCCAGGACTCGGCTGGCGCCCCAGGCCCAGGCGCGCAGCGCACCCCAGTCATCCGGCTTGCGCGGTTGGCCCTTGTTGGTGAGGCCGATGACGCCTTTCGTCAGGCCCGCGCCGTTGTCGGCCTGCACGGCGGTCGGATCGATCTGCGCTACGGCCCAGCCGTCGGCCACGAGCTGCGAGAGAGGATCGTTGGCGGGGCGCGGTGCCGGGAAAAAGGGCGGCGTCGGAATCGGCTGCCAGGCCGGATGGCTCTGCAGTACCTCGGCCAGCGCGGGATTCTCACGGATCATGGCATCGCGCAGTGCCGCGTTCATGCGGGCGACATCGGCCGCGGAGGGCGCGACCGGGGAGGGAAAGGCCGAGCCGATCGAGAACATGATGAGCACCGGCACCGGCCCCGTATGGTTGAGTGGCTTGATCAGCATCACGGGGAAATCAACGTTGATTGCCGGATAAGCGGAGTTGTCCAAGTGGCCGGTCAGCATCGTGGCGCTGACCGCAACCGAACCGAGGCGTTCGTTCTCGGTGGCCTTGACCGCAAATGACACGGCCGGGGT
>Ga0210385_10000339_pt1 | contig 37568 bp, 35 predicted proteins | sample IncBWH26OmetaG_FD_160107 | JGI IMG/M metagenome (GOLD analysis project Ga0210385, IMG submission 160107) | Forest soil microbial communities from Barre Woods Harvard Forest LTER site, Petersham, Massachusetts, United States - Inc-BW-H-26-O ...
GGGTATCGTCGATGACGACCGGAACGAGAAACGCCTTCCTCTCGGACATGTCATGCGTGCGTTCGACGGCCAGTTTCCATTCGCGTCGAAAGTAGCCCTCGTCGCGGGCTTCGGTGTTGGTGGAGAGATCAGGGCCATGAACAGCCGACACTCGCGAATGCGATCGTGAATGCGGCGGTCCCACACGTCTCCGCCTCGCAACGCGCTCTGGTCGAGCCAGACTTCTATGCCCGCGGTTCGCAGCGCAACGGCAATTCGCAGCGCCGCAGCGGCGTCCTGCGAGGCGTAGCTGAGAAACACAACCGGCGAAGATTCAGTCACCGTGGTCGGACCCGGAATGGTGCGATGCGAAGAAGGTGTCGCCACGCGTCATAAGCGTTCCACCTGGCGGCAGCTTAATCGATTTCGCGTGGCCGGATCAGACGGAAGCTATGCCTGAGGACTCATAGCGGACTTGGCGACTGCGCCAAGTTGGCGGCTGAGGCCATTGGCCGTTCATAAAATATTCATCGCTCCTGCGGAGCCATTCGCAAATTCAGAGGTCCTATGCTGCATTGCCCTCATGGGCTACTCGAAAATCGGCACGCGTAGGGGGTGAAAATGATGCGGGTCCTGGTAGTGAGTGATGTCCGGATCGTGCAGGAAGGCCTACTCTGCGTGCTCACACAGATAAATGGAGTCGACATCATCAGCACGGTCGACAACCGGCACGCCAAGCACCGCAGTGCGCAGCTGAATCCCGATATTGTGCTCTTCGATGCCGCGCGCCTGGAGAGTATCGGCATCGTGAAGGACCTCGTCGCCGCATTGCCCCAGACCAAGGTCGTCGCATTCGGCGTGAAAGAGATTGATGCGGAAATTCTGGCACTGGCCGCGGCGGGAACGGCGGGCTGCGTGCGCGACAGCTCGGCAAGCGGCGAAATCGTCAGAGTCCTCGAGCAGATACTGTGCGATGAGCCGCGCTGCCCACGGGGGACTGGGGCGCCAGCGCGTCGCCACGCGCCGACGCTTGCGGAGATGGGTGTCGCCAACGGCAGCGCCGATACCATGCCGCTGTCGCGCCGCGAGCTTGAGATAGCGCATCTGATTGAGAATGGCCTCACGAACAAGGCAATCGGAAGGCGGCTTGGGATCGAAGCGGCAACGGTCAAGAACCATGTTCACAACATGTGCGACAAGCTCAAGGTCCACCGGCGCGGAGAAATGGCCGCGCGCATCCGTTCCCTTCTGGGTGCCTGTATGATCTTCCCCGCTTCACTTCCGCACCCCGATCAGGTGCTCGAGGCAAACTGAGCCTTACTAACTAATAGTATCGTGGCGTTTGCTGAACAGGCAGCCAAGACCATCCCGGAATCGACGTGATCCGGTATGCGTTTGGCACCATCCACTCCGCGCTGTCACCGCTCGGCAGACCCGTGCCGAAGCTTTGGCCACCGGGGACACGCGACAGATCCGGCACGCCCGTACCCGCGTGCTGCGGATGGAGGAAGTGTGCCACTGCGCTCGCCTGAACCAGCTCGATCAGCGCCTGCACGCGCTGTTCGGTGCGTACCGCGAACATTCCGTCCTGCTGAAACAGAGGATGGTGAGCCAGAACCAAGGCTGTAAAGCCGGTCACGTGCGCTGCAGCGGCCGGCGTGCCGTCCGCCGCCAAATAGCCACCGCCGGGAACCGCGGACACGATGGCGATACCGGGCGCGCCTACCGCGATCTGGGGCCCCGAACCGCTGAATCGGGCTGCGAACAGCTCCTCACTGCCGATGAGTTGCGGGATCACATTGAGAACGTGTGAGCTGTCTGCCGGAAATTCCTTGAGCTTGCCAATGGCCGCGACGGCCATCACTGCTCGCGGCAGATTCGCCGGAAATGCCAGTGTTCCGCCGGTGGTGCCGGCTGCCGCAATGCAGATGATGCCCTTCTGGCGCGCCTCCTGCAGCTTTTGACTCACCAGCTCGGAGAACCCCTCAGTCACCACGCTGACGTGGATGATATCCAACTCGCGTTCGATGCATTCGTCCAGTGCCACCAACAGATCGCTGACCCGCCCCTCCGGAATAACCTTGAAGATGTGCAGTTCCGCCTGGGGCGCACAACCCATGATGCCTTGCTCGCTGCCTGATGCACTGATGATCCCGGCGCAATGCGTTCCTTGGGAGGCCGAATCCTGAGTCCAGCTGGTCTGGGTGCCGCCCGCAGTGAGGTCCTTGCCATGGGTGACATGTCGCAGCAGCGGATGGGTGGTATCGCAGCCTGAATCGATGATGCCGATTCTCACGCCAGCCCCGGTGAATCGGCCCTTGGTCGGATCGATTCCCATCAGATGCTGCCCCCAGCCAAGCATTCGAGTGGCGGGAAAGCTTGGGTAGAACTCCGACAGCGGGCGCAGCTTGACCGTATTGATGCCTGAGCTGAGACGGGGTGCGGGAAGTACGCGATCCCAGTGATTGGCCGCCGCTCTGATGAACAGTGTCTGAATCTCATCGAGTGAGCCGCCAAAGTAAGTCATACGCGCGGATCCGGTTTCGTCCGTAAGCGCCTGGGCGGGCAGTCCGCCGCCTTCTATGACGACGGTCGCGCCGGCCAGCGGTTGATCGCGCTCGCCGACAACCCGAATGGTGACGTCGGTGGCGACCGAGCGCAGCGGCAGCAGCATCCCGATCTGTGCGGCGCGCGCCGATATCGGCAGATAGTCCGCGCAGGAGAGCACCGAATCGCGCTCGATGATCAGGTCCGGCGGTGCGCCCGCGCGCAGTCGCTGCGCCTTGCCTTCGTCCATCGTGGCCACCGCGACCTCGCCAACGCTTCGGCCATCGAGGGTAAAGGGCCGTGTGCCGCCAAGTTTGATGCGTTTGACGACTTCGACGTTCTCTTGGCGGTCAAGATAGGCGACAACATCATCCATGGAGCGTTGCGGTTGCACGTACCCCGGCGAGATCACCGTACGGGCGCCGATGACGTACCGCTCGGACCTTCTGCTCGAAGGCGGCGGTTGCGGGGTGCCATTTGCGGCGTCCCGCGGCGCCGAACGGCCGTGCGCCGCTCTTCTTAAAGACTCATCTGCGGCTTCGTCAGTTTTCCTCAGCACAGCAGCACCTCGTCCATCTTTTTCCTGAGCCATGAGGCAGTCCCCCGTCAAATTGCCAATATCCAAATGCCCAACGGCGTTGCCGTATGGGGTTGCAGTACCTCGGCGGGCGCTGGCAGGCCAGTGGGACCTGCTTCCGGCGCGCCCGCTCGAGGCGAACCTAAGCTCGGCACATTTGTTACTGAACGGTCGGCGGCCGGTTGGCACCCCACGCCGGTGCGTATGGATTGGCTCCCGGATAGGCCCCCGGTATCGAGCCCGCATAAGGATTCTGTACGTAGTACTGGCCTTGCTGGCCCTGGGAGGCCAGTTGGTGTGCGAGGTGCTGAACCGCGACGCCAATCTGCTGCGCGACCTGGTGTGTAAGAGCACTTTGGATGGCAAGCTGTTGAGCCAGTTGCGCGAGCACCGGTAGCGTTGGGAGCGGGCTGTTCCCGGAAGACATGAAGGGATTGATTGGTGCGGACCATTGGGGCACTGACTGGTTCCCACCTTGCAGCCCCGACTCATGACCGAGCCAGCCGTTGGCGTAGACGCCGGGCAACCCAAACAGCGCCGGGTTCAGCTGCGGGGACCCGATGGACTGTAGTCCAGGAATGTGAGGTACCTGTCCCTGCGGCGCAAATTGTGAAAAGTTCGACAACATTTAGGAATCTCCATGTGAAGATGATGTGGTAAGCCAAGGCGTTACCGCCACTACCGCTTCAACCGCGGTGGTGCATCATCGACGCGTTGGCGGCGAGACGGGAATAGACCAAAATTCCTATTGACGAGGCCGCCCAATCCGGTGCGAGTGCGCTCAGGCATCTCGTATCCGTCGTGCGCAGTGCGCGAGAGGTGCGCGCTAAGTGAATTGAGGTAACGCAGCGGCGACAGTCACCATCACACTTAGCGCGACCACGAGAATCGGCGGCGCCTGCCACCACTCCAGGAGTATGAGACCCGCGATTACGACGACCACATCGACTCCGCCGCGAACCGCCGAGCGGCCGCGGCATCACTCACGGGACACGGTCACTCGATTACGCTCGGCGATGCCAGCGGGTCCATCGACCCCGGAGGGACTCTTGCGCCCACGGACCACGCAACTGGATGCGCCGCAGAGTCAGCATCCTTTTTGCCCCAGGTCCAATAGAGGCCAAGGTACGCATAGGTCTCGGACTGACCGGCGACACTGTGTCCGAGGCTGAACAGCAGCTGGAAGGCGGGTTTGCTGAAGTAATAATAGCCGCCGATGTCGACCATGGTGGAGGAGCGCGTCTGAGGAGTGGCCGATCCCTCCGGGCCGTGGTACCAGAGCTCCCCTCCCAGGGTCCACTTATCACCGAGGTCCCGCTGCAGCAGCCATCCTGCATAGCGGAAGTTGCTGTAACCACTCTGATCAACGATCTCGTAGCCGCCTCCCCCATACGTCGTCCAGGGGCCCCAGTCCTTTTGGATCCACAGCGGCAGTTTGTACCAGGTTTTGCCCACCCCCAGGCCCCGTGAGGCATTGCCGGTGGGCAGTTCGACCATGGGAAAGACACCCACTTCCGGCACTGTGTCGGTTTGCGGGACGAAGCGGTACTTGACGCCCAGCTCGGTATCCAAGAGTCCGTAGGCACTGGGTCCGGCCCCTTCGGGCGCATCGTGCGGGTCGTTCGACGGGTCGATGGCACCGAAGCTCAGAATCGCGTGCAGCTGCGTGTTGGGCAGAGCCCCCCAGTTGAATTCGAATGCGGGGCCCACCGGATCGGTTTCGAGCGGTGTCCCGTCGCTCGCCGCGAAGACGTAGAACTCGTAGTGGCCGAGGTCCACCGGTTCCGGATCATCAGTCTGAAACGGCGGTCCGGCCAGCAGGCGGGTGGTTCTGCCGCACAGCGCGAGCGCGACGGCCAAAAGGCAAAAGATGCGGGCAGTGCGAATCCGGCCTGGCTGAGCGGATGACATGAGGACTATCGGCCCTGCAGCAGATCCATGAAGGGTGGAAAGGTCAGCAGCATACCCGCGATGACCAGTGCGAGTGCGAGCCGGTTGATGTACCTGAAATCCAGGTTCCGCGCCCTCCAGGCCCTCTCGAGCACGAACCAGGCAGCGAGCCAGACGATGATCGCGACCGCCGTGACGCCCGAGAGCGGACCGGTGGGATTCCACACATTCAGAGCATGCGCCACCGCCGTCGAGGCATCGCCCGCCAGTGCACAGACCCCAAGGGTGAAAGCGGCAACCGCGGCGCCCAGAGTCGCCGCCGCCGCCGCGCCGTTGGGAGGTGCAGGGTCACTTGCTTCATTCGCCATGACTTTCTCCATGCATCAGCACGATGCGAACACCGCCGCGGACCGGCGCGTACTTGTTCAGCATGGCGCCGAAGAAGCCGGCGACAGCGGCGGAAAAGAACGCCAGGACGAGCAGCCCCACCACGGCGCGGCGCACCGACGGCATCGCGTGCAGATGTCTGCCATAGTGCGCAACGAGGTAGGCGACTGCGGTCAGACTGATCGGAGCGAACCAGGCAATGTGCTCCTTCCACTCCATGCCGATATCGTGCCACCCGCTCGTACCGGGACGGGACATGAGCAGGCGTTGTGGATAGCCGCTGAGGTCGCTCAGACCGGCAGGGGCGTGTGCGCGGTACCAAGGATAGACCGCGTAGGCTCCGATCAGTACGGCAAGCCACGCCAGCAGCGCCATCAGTGCCAAATAGATTGAGAAATAGCGGCGTTGCCGCGGCCCGGGGGTCCAGTGCCCGTCGGAGGCGCTGGATGCATATAGTCCCATCGCCGCGCCGGTGAACATCAACAGCAGCAGCGCACCAAAGAACATGCCGTGGACGACGGTCACCGCATCGCGAAGCGAGATCTCCATTCCTGCCTCCAAGCAAACGGTGCGTGGCAGTCCGCGACTGGCACGCGCGATCAGCAGAGCTTTGCGGCGCAGAGTATATACTTTGCACTGCAAAGAACCACGCGGGGAATCTGAAGTGAGAATCATTCGGTTCATCACTTCTGCCGCGGAGGAAGCTTGATTGACGACGGTTACTTTGCGTGGCGAAGTCATTTGGCATTGCGTCCATGCCCTTGCACTGGGCGACTACCTCGATTGCCACGGACAAACGGTGCGCGGGTGATGGCTGCACCATTGCATTCAATCAATGCCTTGAATCATCGGTGGTAGCCAGGTTCAGGAGCGCGTGTCGGATGAAGAGGCTTGGTGTTTTCGTATGGCAGGCAATGCTGGCGTGCACAGCCTGCTTGGGTGCTGCCTTTGCGTCTCCAGCGTCGGTCGTGGATATAGGCGCCTTGCAGGGACGAGTCGTGTATTTGGATTTTTGGGCATCCTGGTGTGAGCCATGCCGAAGATCATTTCCGTGGATGGAGACGCTGAGGAGGGCCTACGAGGGCAAAGGTCTTATCGTGCTTGCCATTGATGTCGATACCGACCGGGCGGACGCAGATCGATTCTTGCGCCGTTTCCAGCCGGGCTTCGATGTGAGATTCGATTCGAGTGGAACTCTGGCTGAGCAATACAAGGTGACGGGAATGCCGACCAGCGTGCTCATCGACCGTCACGGCGTACAGCGCTTTCGACATATCGGATTTCAAGCTGCGGATACGGCCTCCTACGAATCGCAGGTGCGCCAGTTGCTCGCAGAACCGTAGTGGCCGCCTTCCATCCCATCTAGCGGAGGATCAGACGATGACAATCAAGACGAGGCAGTTAAATGCGCTGCTGGTGGCGGTTGCGATCGTCGCGCTCAGCGGCTGCAGCTCACTCGGTGCCAAACCCTGGCAGCGTGGCACGCTCGCCCGGGAGGACATGCAGGTGGGCGGGGACCCGATGGATGCCGCGATTGACGATCACCTGTATTTCAGCAGGGAAGCCTCTTCGGGCGGCCGAGGATTTGCGGGTGGGGGCTGCGGCTGCAATTGAAGCCCAAGGCGCAAAACGTTCGCCATCAGCTCGCTGCCGCAAGTTGTGCACTGCTCGGTGCCGCGGCAGCGCGGGGGCAGGACAGCGGCGGGGTGATTCCGGAGGTTCAGGCGAATGGTTGGAGTGTCGACTCCGCCCTCGCTTATTACCACGAGGACGGTCGGATTCAGGCGATCGAACCGGTCGTTGATGTCAGCAAGACATTTTCAGCCGGGCAACAGCTTGGCCTGAAGCTGACCGCCGATAGCCTGTCGGGCGCCAGTCCGAACGGAGCCCTGCCGAGCAATAAGGCGCAGACATTCGCCGCACCCTCTGGCACTTCATTGAGCCCGGTCGCTACCTCGGGCAAGGCGGCGCATCCATACACCGTGCTGCCCGGCCATCTCCCCGAGGATCCCGACTATCACGATCAACGAGTCGCGGCGGCGTTCAGTTGGGACCAGTCCCTGACGCGACTGACACAGATGAGTGTGGGTAGCAAGCTCTCCTATGAGGATGACTTTTTCTCCACTGCTGTGAACGCATCGATCGCGCATGACTTCAACGAGAAGAACACCACGGCCTCTGCGCAGGTGAACGGCGAATTCGACAGCATCAATCCGATCGGCGGGACGCCTGTCCCGTTGAGTGATTATCTGCTGTTCGACAAGAGCTCCAGCAGTGAGCATAAGAATGGCGCAGGCGTGCTCCTCGGGCTCACGCAGGTCATTACGCCGCAATGGGTGGCTGAGCTGAATCTGACGGCCGATCGCTTCACCGGTTATCTGAATGACCCCTACAAGATAATCTCGGTCATCGATCCCCTCGGCAACACCACGGGGTACCTGTACGAGCACCGTCCCGACGAGCGCACGCGCCGCAGCGGATATCTGGAAAATCGCTTCGGCTGGGGCCGAGCTTCAGTGGCACTATCAATGCGCTATATGACTGATGACTGGCAGGTACACTCGGAGACGATCCAGCTGACTCCCCGTTGGTGGATGCAGGCAAGGACCCAATACCTGGAGCCTACATTTCGTTGGTACCATCAGTCCGCGGCATATTTCTACACGCCCTGGCTTTCGGGCGCGAACGCGGATGTGGGGTACGCCTCCGCGGATCAGCGGCTCGCGGCCTTGAATGCCGTGACGTACGGTCTCAAGTACGGCGTGAAGATCGACGATGCACGACAGGAACTGAGCCTGCGTATCGAATACTATCAGCAACGGCAGACCGATCGGCTGGCGGCGCCTGCCGTGCTGGAAGGTCTGGATCTTTATCCCGGACTGAAGGCGATTCTGGTGCAGGTCGGATGGCACTTCTGACGGGCCGGTGCGGAGGGCTCCATTGGCGGAAAGGAACTCTCCCCTCGCTCGCAACATCACTGCAGAGGATCGGCCGGGGGGTCTCATCGCGGTATGCTTTCAGGCTCTCGGCGGACCCTGCGAGGTCCTCCTCGCGACGTCGGAACGGTCACATGCGCTGGAACTCGGGACCGTAGCGGCCCGGGAAGCCTGGCGCATCGAACAGAAATTCAGCCGTTACCGTACTGACAGCGTAATCGCGGATATCCACCGGCAGCGTGGGGGCTTCACCACCGTCGATCCTGAAACCGCATCACTTCTGGATTTTGCCGAACAGTGCTATCGATCGAGCGAAGGTCTCTTCGACATCACCTCCGGCGTCCTCAGAGCGGTGTGGCATTTTGATGGGTCGGATCGCGTACCGGGGCTGACTGAAGTCGCCCGTGTTCTTCCCTTGGTGGGATTCTCCAAGGTCCAGTGGCGGGCCCCGCGGCTGTTGCTGCCGGTCGGCATGGAGCTTGATTTCGGCGGCTTCGGCAAGGAATACGCAGTCGATCGAGCATACGAGTTGCTGGCTGCCCGGCGGCCCGGGCCCTTTCTAGTCAACCTCGGTGGCGATCTGCGCGCCAACCATCAGCCACCGGATGGCTGTTGGCAGATTGGGATTGAGCGGCCTGAATCCGCTCGGCAGACCGCATTGCTGCTCGAGCTCGAACATGGAGCGCTGGCAACCAGTGGGGACGCGAGGCGCTTCCTGCTCAAGGACGGCGTGCGGTACGGCCACATATTGGATCCGCGGACGGGTTGGCCCGTTGCCGGCGCACCCCGATCCGTTACGGTGGCCGCGAGCAGTTGCACCGAGGCCGGACTCATTTCGACGCTCGCGCTGCTGCATGGAGCGCGCGCGCGGGAGTTCCTCGATGATCAGGGGATCAAATACTGGATCGTGGAGTGAGGGTTCCGGTGCTGCACCCAATTTTAGGCAGCGTTGCGCAGAACTTGCCAAGCGAAGATGAGCATGACAATCCAGCCGACGAAATAGATCAACGGCCGCAGCGGCAAGCGCGCCAAGCCGGAAATCATACCGACGGCGTGAGCGACCCGCAGCCAGAAGAAGGTGATGGAACAGGCGATGGTGATCGAGGTCGAAACCCGACTGACTGCGCCCGCGAGCACAACAATCGAAAATGGCAGGAGTTGCTCGAGCAGATTCTGGTGAGCACGCAGGCTGCGATGCACCCACGGCTTCATTTGGCTCGGATCCGGTGGCCGTACGAACTGCTGTCTCTTGCCCGCAAAATCCGTAATGTTGACTCCGATGATGTACGGAATCCAAAGTGAGCCGGCCAGCAAAGCTGTGTACACGAGCCATTTGAGTTCTGCCGTCACGGGATACTCCTTAGAGCGAAACGGGGTTGAATCCCCGCATGGATCTGCCCTAGTCTGGGCGCGCGAAACGCACAGCCGGAAAGGTGAATCATGAGCATCGTCAAACTGCACGTCAACGGCGCGAGTCATGAGGTGGACGTGGATCCATCGACTCCTCTTCTATACGTCCTGCGAAATGACCTTGACCTGCGCGGACCGCGCTTTGGATGCGGACTGGGTCAGTGCAGCGTCTGTACGGTCATCATGGGTGGGGCCGCCATACGCTCCTGCATCACGCCGGTCTCAGCAGTGCGTGGCGAGGTGACGACGCTCGAGGGGCTCTCGAAAAACGGGAAATTGCATCCACTGCAGGAGGCGTGGATCGAGGAGCAGGCCGCGCAGTGTGGCTATTGCCAGAATGGTCAGATCATGACGGCTAAGGCGCTGCTCGATCGGAACCCACACCCGAGTGATGCCGAGATCCGCGAGGCGATGGAGGGCGCCCTGTGCCGATGCATGACCTTTTATCGAGTCCAGGCAGCGATCCGCCGTGTGGCGCACGGCTCGAAGGCTCCGGGAGAAAGCGTATGAGCAATCCCCTGGAGTTGCCGCCAGAGTTGGCGGATGCACTCGCCGGGCCGAATCAGACCTCGCGACGCGGGTTCCTCGTCGGTTCCGGTGCATTGGCCATCACACTGAGCTTCGGCGCTCTGCACGGTGCGCGGGCGCTCGCCCAGGCGCCTTTGACCGCCTCCGGTCCCTATCCCGATCCCGACTTCCTCAAGCTCGATACGTGGATCGTGATTCATCCCGACAACACGGCCACCTTCTTTGTCGGCAAGACAGACGGCGGCCAGGGTACGGGCACGGCCTTCCGACAGATGATGTGCGATGAGTTGGACATTGCTTATGACAAGACTCGCCTCGTCATGGGCTGCACGGACATCACTCCTGACCAGGGTGGCTCGGGCGGTTCGACCAGCGTGGAAAGAGACGGTCGCCCCATGCGCCGGGTCGCAGCGGAAGCGCGGCGGGCGCTGCTGGAACTGGGCGGCCAGCACCTGGCGACGCCCGTCGAAATGCTCACGGTGGCCAACGCCACGATTTCGTTGAAGTCCAATCCCGAAAGGAAAGTGACCTACGCTGAACTGATCGGTGGCAAGCGCTTCAACATTGCGCTCAGCGGAAGCCGGGTGGACCTGACCACCGGCAAGGCTGCCGTCAAACCAGTCACCGATCTGCGCGTTGTGGGGCACTCGCACAAGCGCTACGACATCCCTGCGAAAGTAGACGGATCGTTGCGGTGGGCGGTAGACATGAAACTGCCACGCATGGTTCATGCCCGCAATGTCCGACCCCCAATTGCGGGCGCCACCCTGCAGAGTATCGATGAAGCCTCAGTCCGCGACGTGCCCGGCTTCATCCGCGTCATCAGCCGCGGGAACTATGTCGCGGTGATTTGTGAGCGCGAAGAACAGGCCATCCGTGCCGCAAGGCAACTTCAGGCGCAATGGAAGCGGCCCGAGGTCGCCGCATTCCCCGCTTCCAGCGAGTTGTTCGACTATATGCGTCGCGCCACCCCAACATCGACGAGCGCACCGCGCGTGGAGGGCGATCCGGACGCCGCCTTCAAAGGTGCTGCGCACGTCATCGAAGCCGAATTTGAAGTGCCCTTTCAGGGACACTCATCGATCGGCCCGGCCCACGCACTGGCAGACCCCTCCGACGGGCAGATGACGATCTATTCCAACGACATGAAGGCATACAGCCATCGCACGGGTATCGCGAAGTTCCTCGGCATGCCGCGTGAGCAGGTGCGCGTCGTCTATATGGACGGTCCGCAGGTCTATGGCCGTACCGCTGCGGACGATGCAGGGTTCGAAGCAGCATTCCTGGCCCATGAACTCGGTCGACCGGTGCGCATGCAGTGGATGCGCGATGAAGAGGCGGGTTGGGATACCAAGGGGCCCGCACACGTCTTCAAGCTTCGTGGCGCGCTGGATGAGCAAGGTAAGCTCGTGGCGCTCGAATACGACGCCTGTTCCGCGGACTACAACCACCTTTGGTACAACGAACCCGACACGGTGCTGATTGCGCAGCTCATGGGTATACGCCCTGCCAATCCGGCCAAGGGCTCGGTCGAAGCGCCGACTACGGTGTACGCGATTCCGAATCAGCGCACCACAACCCGCATCGTCGGCTTGCCGTTGATCTGGGAAACGCCGCTGCGAACCGGAAATCTGCGCGATCCGAACGGTCCGCAGGTCACTTTTGCCTTCGAGTCCTTCATTGACGAACTGGCCGCAGCCGCCAAGGCCGATCCCATCCAGTTTCGTCTCGATATGATGGAGCAGGCCAAAGAGGATGACGTGTTCCGCAAATCGCGCTCCCTCGCCGTGGTACGTGCCGCCGCGAAAGCCTATGGATGGGACCCGCGGCCGTCGCCCCAACCACCGCAGACCGGCTCACCCGACAAGGTGCTATCGGGTCGCGGCGTCGCCTATACCTATCGCGGCAACACCATCGTGGCCGTCATCGCCGAGGTTGAAGTGAATCGTGAGACGGGACGCGTCTGGGCCAAGCGTCTGGTCTGCGCGCACGACTGCGGGCTCGTGATCAATCCGGAGGCACTGCATCACACCGTCGAGTGCGGGATGCTGCATGGGCTGAGCCGTGCGCTTTGGGAGGAGGTCCAGTTCGATACCGAGAAGGTCACCAGCGTCAATTGGGCTTCGTACCCGAGCCTGCGGCATTCGGACACACCGGAAACCATCGACATCGTGCTGGTCAACGGTGATCCCAATCCGGGCCGCCCCGATCTGGCACCCTACGGGGCCGGTGAATGCAGTCATAAGCCTCTGATCGCGGCGATCGCCAATGCGGTCTACGATGCCACCGGTGTCCGATTGCGGCGCGCGCCCTTCCGCAGCGACCGCGTGCTTGCCGCGTTGCAGGCGCAGAGCGCCTGAAAACAGGGTCGGCGCAGAATCCAGGGCCGTAAGCATTTTCTGCTTGCCTGGGACGCAGGCGACGGTTACTTTGCAAAACAAAGTACTCAAGGGCCGCGCGCTGGCGCGGTACTCGGTGATCCGTTGAGAAAGTGGGGGGTCGCGGCGCTGTGCGCCTGCGTCGCGGGGACCATGATTGCTCGCCCGGCAAAGGCCGACGGCATCGAGCCGGCCGATTTCATTCACGATGCGGGCCTGTACTTCACGGCGCCGCTGCGCTGGGACAGCACCGACTGGATGTACTTCGGCGGCACCTTGGCCGCCGTTGCCGCCGCGCACTCCTTGGATGGCACGGTGCGCAACGCCTTTGCCGGCAGCCATCCGGTGCTCAATGGCCAAGATCCTCACAGTACCGATGACTACCTGCCTGCGGCCGGCCTGCTGGGTGGTACCCTGCTCGTGGCGGAGTTGGCCGGTGACAGCTACGGAAAAGGCGAGGTGGCCACGATGCTCGAGGCGTCGATCTTCAGCACCGTGACAGCCGAAGGCCTCAAGTACGCTGCCGGCCGCGAGCGACCCAACGAGACTGTGGATCCGAATGATTGGCGCGTGAGCGGTAGCTCCTTTCCATCCCTGCATTCGGATCTCGCCTTCGCGATCGGTACCGTGTTCGCGGAGTCCGGCGATGATGACTATCGTTGGTTCCGGCGCTTCATTGGCTACGGAATCGGGACGGCCACGGTCTACCTGCGTCTACACGACAACGCACATTGGTTCTCCGACACCGTCGCCGGCGCCGCCATTGGCGTGGCGAGCGCACATTTTTCGATCAACCGCCGCTTGGAGCGTGCCAATGATCCCTCGAAAAGCCTGAACATATCGGTCGTGCCGCTGGCCGGCGGGGGATTGAAGCTCGCGTTCTCGCTGACGATGGACTGAGTAACCCAATCCGGGAGTGGGCCGATGCGAACAATCAGTTTGATGGGCGCCCTCATGCTCTGGCTGGTCGCGGGCCTGCCTCAGAGCGTATTGGCACAGGGAACATACCAGGTTTCGAGAGTCGTCAAAATCGGTGGCGAGGGTACCTTCGACACCTCCTTTGCCGACGTGCGAGATCGCCGACTCTACATCCCGCGCAAGAACCCCGGCCGCATCACTGTTTTCAATCTGGACACGTTCCAACCGGTAGGTGAAATCCGCGATGCCGCGGCAAATGGGGTCGTCATCGATCCAAAATCGGGGCACGGTTTTGCGAGCAGCAAGCCTGTCGTCATGTGGGACAGCAAAACCCTCGCGCCTATCAAGACAATTGACGTTCAGGGCGGTCCGGACGCCATTCTCTTTGACCCATTTACCGAGCGTGTCTTCATCTTCAGCCATGTCGCTCCCAACGCAACGGTAATCGACGCCGTCAGCGGCACCGTTCTAGGTACGATTGATCTGGGCGGTGAACCGGAACAAGCGGCCACGGATGAGCATGGCCGCGTCTACGTCGATGTCAGAGACAAAAACGACATCGCCGTGATCGACGCGCAACAGCTCAGCGTCGTCGCACGCTATACGGTGGCCCCGAAGGGCGGCCGGTGTTCCGGTCTCGCCCTGGATCGGAGCAATCGGATCCTGTTCGCGGGCTGCCGGGCTCCGCAGATGATGGTGATTCTCAGCGCCGTGGACGGGAAAATACTGGACGCTTTGCCCATCGGCTCGACCGCCGATTCTGCCATCTTCAATCCACAGACCCATGAAGCCTACAGTGCGCAGATCGACGGCACGCTCACGGTCATAAAGGAAAAGAGCCCGACGAGTTTTGCGGTTGAGCAGACCGTCCAGACGAAGGACAGCGCCAAGCAGATGGTGTGGGACACCAAGACCCATCGCATATTGCTGTTCGCAGCCGACTTCGAGCCGCCGAGCGGGCCGCCAAGGGCAGGAATGCCCGGCTACGGAGGCAAGATGGTGCCTGATTCGTTTTCGATTCTGGTAGTCACGAAATAGCCACTCCAGGCGCTCCGTGAGCCTGGCACACCAGCACAATCTTTCCCGCGCCGCCCTGTTGCGCCAGGGCGTGCGCCTTGCCCGCCTCACGCAGTGGCAGCCGCTGACTGATGGGCAACACAAACTTCCCATCCCGGATGTCATCGGCAAATTCCCGGACTTTCGATGCATCAGGGTGCGCGAACACGCGAGTGATGGTGACCGTCAAGTTGCGCTGTTGGACACCATCGGGGAGTACCGACGCGTAGCCGAAGTTGCCGCCATCCTTCACTGTGGCAAAGAGTTTCGCGGCCGTTTCGCCCCCGACCGTGTCGGCAACACAGTCCACCTTGGCAAGCCCCGCAATCGCCGAATCATCGTCAATGGCCACGGTGCCTGATACCCCGAGCGTCCCCGCTTGCGGCAACTGCCGAGCGCGGACGCCCGCAATCACCGTCGCACCTAGTTTCCTGGCTGCATGGACGGCGGCGCGTCCGACGCTGCCCAGCGCCCCACTCACCAGAACGGTCTGCCCCGGCTGAGCACGTGCCGCCAGGCGTACGAGTTGCTCACCCGTCAACGCGATGAGGGGGATCGCCGCGGAATCCACCAGGTCCAGGCCAGCAGGCAAATGCGTGAGGGTCGATCCCGCCACCGCAACCAGCTCGGCGTAAGTATGCGTGGCGTAGGCCAACACCCGCTCCCCCGGTTTGAAGGTGCGGATGTTGTCTCCCACTGCCCGTACGATTCCGCTCACGTCTCTGCCGAGAATGGCCGGCAGCTGCAGCGGGAAGTCCTTTTGCCGTGCGCCCGAGCGTATTTTCCAGTCAACGGGATTCACGCTGGTCGCCGCCGCCTCGACCAGCACCGAATCTGCGCTCAGGGCAGGCTCCGGGACATCCTCTTCATACCGGAGATTTTCCGGGCCACCGTATTCGTGCAATAGAACAGCCTTCATTTCATGCTCCGGTAGCTTGGCCGAGTTGCGGCATTTGAGCCGCGTCGTGCCTTATTATATTATAACAACAACATTAAAAAAACGGAGCGGCCATGAGGCAGGTGCGGACGTTGGGGTTGCTGGGCACGGGCGTGATCGGCGGCGGCTGGGCCGCGCGTGCGCTGCATTTCGGCGTCGATGTGGTGGCGGCCGACGTCAATCCGCAGATGGAGGCCTGGATCCGCGGCGCGGTTGCGAATGCGGAAGGCGCCCTCGCGCGACTGACGTTTGCGCCCCTGCCCGCCAAGGGCAGGCTGTCCTTCACCACCGACCTGAATGCCATGGCGCGGGCGGTGGACTTCATCCAGGAGAACATCCCCGAGCAGCTGCAGCTGAAGCAACGGGTGCTGGCAGAGGTCAGCCACCATGCTCCGGTTGATGTGGTCATCTCCTCCAGCACCTCCGGGCTCATGCCGAGCGACCTGCAGCGCGACCTGGTGGCCCCGGAGCGGCTGCTGGTCGGGCATCCTTTCAATCCCGTCTACCTACTGCCGCTGGTGGAACTGGTCGGCGGGAAACAGACGTCAGTTAGGGCCATCGAAGCCGCCGCGCACTTCTATACCCACATCGGCATGCACCCGCTCAAGGTGCGCCGCGAGGTGCCCGGCCATCTCACCGATCGCCTGCAGGAGGCGTTGTGGCGCGAGATCCTCCACATGGTCAATGAGGACGTCGCCACCACCGGGGAGCTCGACGACTCGATCATCTACGGCCCCGGACTGCGCTGGGCGGCGATGGGCACCAATCTTATCTACCACCTGGCCGGCGGTGAGACCGGCATGCGGCACATGCTGCGTCAGTTCGGCCCCTGCCTGAAGTGGCCGTGGACCAAACTCGAGGCGCCCGAGCTCACCGAGGAGCTGATCGACAAGATGGTGGCGGGGACGCATGAAGAGGCCGCGGGCCGTTCGATCCGCGATCTGGAGCGGCTGCGCGATGACTACCTGGTCGCCATCCAACAGGTGCTGCGCGAGTACGACATCGGCGCCGGCGCCACGCTGCGCAGGCTCGAGGAGCGTTTGTATCAGAGCGCCGCGGACCGGGCGCGCGGTGGCATCGAAGGGGCGGCGACCGGCGCAGCGCGCGGGCCATTGCGGCTGCTCGAGCTGCAGGTGCGGCCGGAATGGATCGACTACAACGGCCACATGACTGATTCGCGGTACCTGCAGGTATTCGGGGATGCGACCGACGCGCTGTTTCGCTACGCCGGCGTCGATGACGACTATCGCAAGTCCGGGCGCGCGCTCTACACGGTGGAGAGTCACATCGTCCACAAATCACAGGCCCGTTCACAGGACCCGTTGTATGTGGCGAGCCGGGTGCTCGAGGTCGATGCCAAGCGGGTGCGGCTGGAGCACGGCCTGCATCAGCGCACTGACGACCGTCTCGTCGCGACGGCGCAACAGCTGTACCTGCACGTGAGCACCCCGGCCGGCAAGGTCTCGAACATGGCTGAGGCCGTGCGTTCGCGCCTGGCGCAGCTGCAGACGGCGACGGCCTGAGGCTAGACGCATGCCGAAGATCGTCGATCACGCACGGCGGCGCGAGGAAATTGCTCTGGTGGCATGCCGGGTGGTATCGCGCTATGGACTGGAGCGCGCAACCATCCAGCGCATCGCGCGCGAAGCCGGTTATACCACCGGCATGGTGGCGCATTACTACGAGTCCAAGCGCGAGATCATCATTGCCGCGCTGCGTCTCATCCTGCGCCGCATCGAGCAGCGGCTGACGCCCAGCGCCGCCGGCGGTGCACCCGATCTGCTGACGCTGCTGACCGAGGCGCTGCCGGTCGATGCGACACGTTACATAGAGTGCGTGTTCTACATCGCCTTCTGGGGACAGATGCCGGCCGACTCGCATCTGCGCCGCATCAACGACTCCCTGCACCGTGAATACGTCGGGCTCTTCGAGCGCTGCCTCGCGCGCAGCTGGCCGGAATGGGCCGCGTGGCCCGCGGTCACGCGCGAGCGGGTCCTGCGCTCGGTGCTCACCTTCGTGAACGGCATCACCGCCAGCACTGTCGCCAACCGGAGTGACTGGCCGGCACGGCGCCAGATCGAGCAGCTGCGGCTGCAGCTCGAGCTGCTGCGGGGTTGGGCACGCCGGACATCGCGTTGAGGAGAACGTATGGACTTTGCGCAGACCGAGGAGCAGCAGCTGATCATCCAGGCGACGCGCGAATTCGTGCGCAACGAGCTGGTGCCGCACGAGCGTGAAGTCGAGGACACCGGAGTACTGCGACACGAACTGTGGCAGGAGCTGCGAGCCAAGGCGATTGACGCGGGCCTGTACGCCGCCAACATGCCGGTCGAGGTCGGTGGGGCGGGCCTCGATAACGTCAGCTGGATGCTCTACGAGAAGGAGCTCGGCTATACCAGCTACATCCTGCACTACGGCTGCGTCGGGCGCCCCTCGAACATCCTGCTGGCGTGCGCCGGAGAGCAGCGCGAACGCTACCTGCTGCCCGCGGTGCGCGGCAAGCGCATCGAGTGCCTGGCGATGAGTGAGACCCACGCCGGCTCCGACCTGCGTGGAATGAAAACCAGCGCGGTGCTAAGGACGGGGACTACGTCATCAACGGCACCAAGCACTTCATCAGCCACGCGGACCACTCCGACTTCACGATCCTGTTCGCGGCCACGGGGGAGGAGAGTTCGCCGCGGGGCCCGCGCAGGCTCATCACGGCGTTCCTGATCGACAAGGACACGCCGGGCTTCGAGCTGCTGCCCGGTTACCGCAACGTCTCGCACCGCGGTTACACCAACAGCATCCTGGTGTTCACGGATTGTCGCGTGCCGCGCTCGGCGGTATTGGGCGAGGTTCATCGCGGTTTCGAGGTTGCCAATACCTGGCTCGGAGCGACACGCCTGCAGGTAGCGGCGACCTGCCTCGGGCGCGCCGAGCGCGCCTTCGAGCTCGCGCGCCAGTGGGCCGTCGACCGGGTGCAGTTCGGGCAGCAGATCGGCAAGTTCCAGGGGGTCTCGTTCAAACTCGCCGACATGGCGATGGAGCTGCGCGCCGCCGAGCTGCTCACGCTCGAGGCGGCGTGGAAACTGGATCACGACTGCGCCACCGACATGGACATGGCGATCGCCAAACTCAAGGCGACCGAGATGCTGGCGATGGTCGCCGATGAGGCGCTGCAGATCCACGGCGGCATGGGACTGATGACGGAGCTGCCGCTCGAGCGCATCTGGCGCGATGCGCGCATCGAGCGCATCTGGGAAGGTACCAGCGAGGTCCAGCGTCACATCATCTCGCGGGCGCTGCTGCGGCCGCTGGGCGGATAGTCACCGTCCCTTCCACACCGGCTTGCGCTTTTCGGCGAACGCCTGCGCTCCTTCCTTCAGGTCCGAGGAGCGCAGCACCTTCTGCACCGCGCTCAGCGCGTCGTGCAGCTCGAACGCCGGATGCTCCGCCACCATCTCCGAGTGACGCAGCAGCTGCTTGATGGCCGGGAACAACAGCGGTGGACCATCCGCGAGCTGGCGGGCGATCTCGCGAGCCCTGGTGAGGCCCTCGCCCTTGGGCACCACGTGGTTGGCGAGCCCCCAGTGCTTCGCTTCGGTCGCCTCCATCCAGCGTCCGGTCATGAGGAACTCGACGGCCACGTGGTAGGGAATGCGCCGCCGCAGCTTGATGGTGCCGGCATCCGCCAGCACACCGACGTTGATCTCGGGCAGCGCGAAGCGCGCGTGCTCCTCCATGACGATGATGTCGGTGCCGAGCACGATCTCAAACCCGCCGCCGCAGGCGATGCCGTTGACCGCGGCAATCAGCGGCTTGTCGAGATTGTGCGGATGGTTCAGGCCACCGAACCCGCCGGCACCCCAGTCCGAATCGGACGCCTCGCCCGCGGCGGCCGCCTTCAGGTCCCAGCCGGGGGAGAAGAACCGGTCCCCGGCGCCGCTGATGATCGCCACCCGCAGCGCCGGATCGTCGCGGAAGACACTGAACACCTCGTTCAGGCGGCGGCTTGCGGCGAGGTCAATGGCGTTGGCCTTGGGGCGGTCCAGGGTCACCTCCAGGATTGCACCCAGGGTGGCGGTGCGGATGCCCGCCTCGTACGTGGTCGCAAGGCTCATGGCTTCATTCTCCTGATGCGAGTCGGATCAATGCGTCCACCGCCACCACGCCGCGCCCCGCGGGGCGGACGATGACGGGGTTGATGTCGAGTTCCGCGAGGCGCTCGAGGTGGGCGGCAGCGTAACGCGTAACGTCGAGCGCGAGCTGCACCAGCGCCTCGAGGTCTCCGGGCGGCTTGCCGCGGTAGCCCTGCAGCAGCGCAAAGCTGCGCAGCCGGGTGAGGGCGGCATGGATCGACGCTGCGCTGAAAGGTGGCAACAGGGTCACGCTGTCGCGCAGCAGTTCGGTCAGCACTCCGCCGGCGCCCAGCACCAACAGCTGTCCGAACTGCGCATCGACGCTCACGCCCACCAGGATCTCCGCCACGCCGTCGCCGACCATCTCCTCCACCAACAGGCTGTCCGCGAGTCTCGCCAGGCGCGTGGCGGCGAGCCCGGCCTCGGCGGGAGTGCGGATGTTGAGCGCGACGCCGCCTAAGTCGGATTTGTGCTCGAGGGTCGCGCTGGCCGCCTTGATCACCACCGGGAAACCCAGTTCCGCGGCGGCTTCGGCGGCGGCTTCGACGCGACTTGCGACCAGCTGCGCACGCGGCACCGGCACGCCGAACGCGGCCAGCGCCTGCTTCGCCTCATATTCGCTCAGGGCCTTCGCCGCTGCCGGGACCACGCCGGGCCGCAGCAGCCGGACCTCAGTGCATTGCCGCCACGCCGCGCCGATCGCTGCCGCATGGTCGAGTGCTTCGAAGGCCTCGCGCTGGCCCTGAAGCGGTACGACACCCGCAGCCAGGCACCGCTCGCGGGTGGCGGGGGAGAGCGACTCCGGCAGCGAGGAGGCCACCACGCCGCGGGTCGGCGCGCCAGGCAGTGCAGCCACGAACTCATCGATGACTCGCACATAGGCCGAGTCATCGGCGCCCGCCGGCGGACAGTCGAGGAGGAACGCCGTGGCATCGAAGCCGGCGCGCTGCGCCGCACTGAACATGAGGCGCTGGCGCGGATAGTCGAACCATACATGGGTGTGAAAATCGAAGGGGTTCGAGACCTGGACGCGCTCGCCCAGGATCTGCTGCAGGAGCGCGGCGCTCGGCGCCGGAATGGGTGCGAACTCGAGCGCCAGATTGCGTGCGGTGTCGGCCGCCATCGCCATGTCGCCCCCCGATGCACCCATGGCCAGCACCCGGCGTCCGCCCAAGGGGCCACCGCAGTGGAGGATCTTCAACGTCTCGCACAAGGTGGCGAGCGACTCGCAGCGTGCGATGCCCGCCTGGCGGCAGAACACGTCGAACACGGCGTCCGCGCCCGAAAGCGCCCCGGTGTGGGTGCGCACCGTGCGACTCGCGGCCGCGGTACGTCCGCTCTTGACCACGGCGATGGGGATGCCCGCGGCGCGGGCCCGCGCCGCCGCCTGCGTCAGCCGCTGCGGATCGCGCACGCCCTCCAGGTACAGCCCGATCGCCGTCACGCGGGGATCGAGGATCGCGAGCTCAATGAGCTCCTCGGCGCCGAGGCGGGTCTGGTTGCCGACGGTCAGGAGATAGCCGATGGGGAGCGAACGATCGTTGAACAGCAGATTGAGTGCGAGCGTGCCGCTTTGACAGATGAGCGCCACCCCGCGTTCGCGGGGGGCACCGGTCACCTGGTCGGGCCACAGCGCCACGCGGTCGAAGAAATTGATGAAGCCATAGCAGTTGGGGCCGAAGAAGGGCAGGCCGGCCGCGCTCTCAATCAGCGCCTGTGTCAGCCGTTCTCCTTCGTCGGTCGCGGTCTCGGAAAAGCCCGAGGCGAAGCAGACGAAGCCGCCGGCACCGCGCCGTGCCAGCGCGGCCGCGATGTCGGGAACGTCGTGAGCCGGTGCCGCGACGAAGGCCGCGTCAGGGGCCGCGGGCAGTTCGTCCACGGAGCGATAGTAGTGCTGCGCGGCCGAAGATTCGCGGATGGGGTGGATGCGCCAGATTTCACCCGCGTAGCCGATCACGCGGCAAGCCTCGAGCACCGCATCTGTCCAGGCGCCGCCGATGAGCGCCAGGCTGCGCGGCGCCAGCAGCCGCTTCAGGCTAACCGTCACGAGGCGCCACGGGGGCGAGGCAACTGCATCTGCCGCGATCCGGGTCCGCCCGCCGCAAGGTGCGCGCTGCTCGCTGCCAGGGCTGCCAGCGCCTCGCTCACGGACGGCGGAAAAGGTGCGCTGCCGGCGTGCCCCTCGCGCTGGATCACGTGCATCAGCAGGGCTTCGGCGCTCGCCGCCAGTGTCTCCTCGCCGCTGCGGGCGAGTTCAAACGCCGCGTGGATGCGCTTGTGATCGCAGCCCGCGATGCGCACCGTGACGTCGACGGTATCGGTGCGCCTGATCTCCTGCAGGAAGTGAAGGTGCAATTCGAGGGTGTAGAGCGTGCCGCCGGTGCGGACCCGATAGTCGGCATCGAGCCCGACGCGGTCCATGAGGGCATCGGTGGCGAGGCTCACGATGAGCCCGTAGTAGGCGTCCCGCAGGTGCCCGTTGTAGTCGATCCACTCGGGCTGGACCGCGGTGCGATAGATCGGGATGCCCGCCACGTTCTGCCCCCGGAGTCTTCAGTTCAGCCGCAGTTTGTCGCGGGCCTCGGCCGGCGACAGGAGGCGCGCCCCCATGGCTTCGATGATGGTACGGGCCTTCGTCACCAGCTGCGCGTTGCTGGCATAGACTCCGCGCGAAAGGTACAGGTTGTCCTCGAGCCCGACCCGCACATTGCCGCCGAGCAGGATGGACTGCGCCACCCAGGGCATCTGCATGCGGCTGATCGCGAACGAACTCCACACGCACTCCGGCGGCAGGGTGTTGACCATCGCCAAAAGGTGACCGGTGTCCGCGGGCACGCCCCAGGGGATGCCGGTGCACAGCTGGATCATCGCGGGCGCGGCAATCAGCCCCTCCTTGATCATCTGCTTCACGAACCAGAGGTTCCCGGTGTCGAACACCTCCAGTTCCACCTTCACGCCGAGGTCATTGAGGATGGCCGCCCCCTTGCGGCAGTACTCCGGTGTGGAGATGTAGGCCCGGTTACCGTCGCCGAAGTTGAGCGTGCCACAGTCGAGCGTGGCGATTTCCGGGCGGTACTTTCCCTCCGCGCACAGCTCGATCACATGCCGCATGCGCTCTTCCTGGGTGACGAAGTCCGTGCCCGGCGCGGGCGTGTCCTTCAGCCCCTCCTTGCCGATGCAGATATAGCCGCCCATTCCGCAGGTCAGGTTGACGATGACATCCACGCCGCTCTCGCGGATGTGCCGCACCACCTCGCGGTAGTGGCGGGTCGCCATACTGAATTCCCCGGTTTCCGGATCGCGAACATGAATGTGCACGATCGCGGCGCCGGCCCGCGCCGCCTCCACCGCCGAGGCCGCGATCTCCTGCGGCGCGATCGGACAATGGGGGCTCTTCTTAACCTTGGTGTCGTCGCCGGTGACGGCGCAGGTAATGATGACGTCGGTGTTCATGGAGGTCCTCGCCTGGACGCGGGTGGTCGTAAATATTATGGATATAATAATATAATGCGGTTACCAGGGCGGCAAGCTGCTGCCCGCCGCGGAGGAACCATGCAGACACGATTGCTGATCGGCGGACGGCTGGTGGTCGGGGAGGGGCCGCCCGAGCCGGTACTGGACGCCGCGAGTGGCGCGCAGATCGCGCAGGTGCCGTCGGCATCGCTGGCGCAGGTGAACGCCGCGGTGCTGGCGGCGCAGGCAGCCTTTCCGGCCTGGGCGGCGCTGTCGCCCAAGGACCGCGCGGCAGCGCTGCTGCGTATAGCGGATCATCTCGACGCCGAAGCCGGCCCCTATGCGGCGCTCGAATCGCGCAACACCGGCAAGCCGCTGGCCGCCGTCCTCGCGGATGAAATGCCGGCGATTTCCGATGTGTTCCGCTTCTTCGCCGGAGCCTGCCGCACCCCCCAGGGGGTGGCGGCCGGTGAGTACCTGCCCGGCCATACCAGCCTCATCCGGCGCGACCCGGTCGGCGTGGTCGGCTCGATCGCACCCTGGAACTACCCGCTGATGATGGCGGCGTGGAAGATCGCCCCGGCCATCGCGGCCGGGAATTCGCTGGTGTTGAAGCCCTCGGAGCTCACGCCGCTGACGCTGTTGAAGCTGGCGCAGGCGCTGGCGGAACTGCTGCCCGCGGGAGTCGTCAACGTGGTGTGCGGCCGCGGCGAGGCGGTGGGTGGCCCGCTCATCGCCCACGAGCGAGTGCGAATGGTCTCACTCACCGGCTCGGTGGGGACCGGGCAGAAGGTGCTGGCGGCGGCGGCCGGCAACCTCAAGCGCACGCACCTGGAACTGGGTGGCAAGGCGCCGGTCATCGTGTTCGATGACGCGGACGTGTCGTCCGTGGTCGCCGGCATCCGGACCTTCGGTTACTACAATGCCGGCCAGGACTGCACGGCAGCCTGCCGTCTCTACGCCGGCCCGCGCATTTATGAACGGCTGGTGGCGGATCTCACCCACGCCGCCCAGTCCATCCGCGTCGGCAGTCAGGAGGAGGCGGGCGTGGAGATGGGCCCCCTGGTCTCGCAGACACAGCGCGAGCGGGTCGCGGCCATGGTCGATCGGGCCGCGGCGGGCGCCCACATGAGCGTCACCACCGGCGGCCGGGCACGACCCGGCGCCGGCTTTTTCTACGAGCCGACGGTGATCGCCGGCGCGCGGCAGGAGGATGAGATCGTGCAGCGCGAGGTCTTCGGGCCGGTGGTCTCCGTGACCCGCTTCGAGGATCCCGAACAGGCGATCCGCTGGGCCAACGACTCCGAGTACGGGCTGGCTTCCTCGGTGTGGACCGCCGATGTCGGCCGGGCCATGGCGGTCGCGGCGCGCCTGCAGTACGGCGTCACCTGGATCAACACCCATTTCGCCACGGTGAGCGAGATGCCGCACGGCGGCTTCAAACGCTCCGGCTACGGCAAGGACCTCTCGCACTACGCCTTCGAGGACTACACTGCGGTGCGGCACGTGATGGTGAAACTATGGACGCCGGGCGGTTCCTGATTCGTTGGGGAATGATGCTGTCTGCCCTCGCGGCAGCCCTGCAGCTGTGCGCGTGTGGCGCTGCGCAGGGCACTGCGGCGGGGCACGCCGAAGAAAAGGTCCTGCGCGTCTACAACTGGGCCGACTACATCGGCAAGAACACCATCGCCGAGTTCGAGGCCGCGACCGGCATCAAGGTGATCTATGACACCTACGACTCCGACGAGACCCTCGAGGCGAAGCTGATGGCGGGGGACTCCGGCTATGACGTAGTGAGTACGTCCACCGACTACTTCAGCCGGCAGATCAAGGCCGGCATCTACCGGCCGCTGGACAAGTCGCGGCTGCCGGATTGGAAGAACCTCGATCCCCATGTGCTGAGCGAGGAGGCCGCGGCGGATCCCGGAAATGCCTACGCGATGCCTTACCTGCGCCACATCAACGGCTTTGCCTGGAACATCGACCTGATTCACGCGCGCATGCCGGACGCGCCCGTCGACAGTCTCGATATGATCTTCAAGCCGCAGATTCTGCGCCGCTTCGCCGATTGCGGCGTGAGCTTCCTGGACTCCCCTGAGGATGTGCTGCAGCTGGCCCTCAATTATCTGCACCTGGACCCGAACAGCACCCGCCCGCAGGACTACGCGCGGGCCGAGAAGCTGCTGGACACCGTCAGGCCGTACATCCGGGCATTCGACTCCAGCGAGTACATGAACGGGCTCGCCAATGGCGAGTACTGCATCTCGATGTCCTGGTCGGCCGACTACGCGACCGTGATTTCCCGGGCGCGCACGGCCGGCGTAACGCTGCACCTGGCGTTCACCGTGCCGAACGAAGGCGCCAACCTCGCCTTTGATGCACTGCTCATCCCGGCAGACAGTCCGCATCCGCAGGCCGCGCACAAATTTCTCGAGTTCATGCTGCAGCCGAAGGTGATCGCCGAGGTCACCAACGACATCCACTACGGCAATGACAACCTGGCATCCAATCCGTGGGTGGATCCGCGGATCCTGCACGACCCGACGCTCTATCCGACTGCGCAGATGGAGGCGCGGCTCTATCAGGCGCGGCAGGCGGGCCCTGCCCTGGAGCGGCTGCGCACGCGTACCTGGACGCGTATCAAGGCCAATCTGTAGGTCGCCGATCAGTTCCCCGCCAGCTGCGCCTCGAGCTCGCGGCGCCGGTCGCTGCGCGCCATGAGCTGGCCGGCAGTCACGATGCAGATGCCCGCGGCGCACACGATCAGGCTCGCGAGCGCGTTGACGTCCGGACTCACGCCGAGCTTCACCTTGGAGTAGATGATCATCGGCAGCGTGCTCGCGCCCGGGCCGGCGACGAAGCTGGAGATCACCAGGTCGTCGATGGACAGGGTGAAGCACAGCAACCAGCTGGACACCACGGCCGGGGCGATGATCGGCAGGGTGATATCGAGGAAGGCGCGCGCCGGCCCCGATCCCAGATCCATCGCCGCCTCCTCCAGCGAGCGGTCGGCACTCTGCAGGCGCGACTGCACGGTGACGGCCACGTACGCGGAGCAGAAGGTGATGTGCGAGAGCACGATGGTGGTGAAGCCGCGATGCGGCCAGCCGAACACGTGCACCATCGAGACGAACAGCAGCAGCTGCGTGATGCCCGTGATGATCTCCGGCATCACCAGCGGGGCATCCACCATGCCGGTGAGCAGCAGCCGGCCGGGAAAGCGGTCGAAACGCACCAGGGCGATCGCTGCCAGCGTGCCGAGGACGACCGCACCGCTGGAGGCGGCGACGGCGACCTCGAGTGACAGCAGCGCGGCCTGCAGCAATTCCTGATTGTGCAGCAGTTCACCGTACCAGGTCATCGAGAATCCGCCCCATACATTCACCAGCGGGGAGGCGTTGAAGGAGTAGCCGATCAGCACCAGGATCGGCACGTACAGCAGCGCGATGCCCAGATACAGCACGGTGTTCAGCGATGCGGAGGAGCGTCGTTGCATGTCGCTGCTTCAGGCCTCGGCCTGGCGCACGCTGTAGTACTGGTACACCGCGATCGGGACCGCCAGCAGCACCAGGAAGGCGATCGCTACCGCTGCGGCCACCGGCCAGTCGTGATTGCCATAGAACTAATCCCACAGCACCCGCCCGATCATCAGGTTGTTGGGGCCGCCCAGCAGCGAGGGGATCACGAACTCGCCGACGGCCGGGATGAAGACCAGCATGGAGCCGGCGATCACGCCGGGCGCCGACAGCGGCAGCGTAATGTCGAGGAAGGCGCGCCGGGGCGTGCTGCCGAGGTCGGCCGCTGCTTCGAGCAGCGCCGGGTCGAGTTTCTCCAGGGTTGCGAACAGTGGCAGCACCATGAAGGGCAGGTAGGAGTAGATGATGCCGAGGTACACCGCAAGACCGGTGTGCATGATGCGCAGCGGCTGCGCGATCAGTCCCAGGTGCAGCAACAGGGTGTTGAGGAAGCCGTTGTCGCGGATGATGCCCTCGAGGGCGTACACGCGCAGCAGAAAGGATGTCCAGAACGGCAGCATGATCGCCAGCAGCAGCGCGCCCTGCTGCGATTTGGGACGGCGGGCGATGGCGTACGCCATCGGATAGCCGATCAGCAGACAGATGAGCGTGGAAAAGATCGCCGTGCGCAGCGAGTAGAGATAGGCGACGGCGTATACTTCATCGGTAAACAGAAAGCGGTAGTTGCCGAGGCTGAATGCCAGTCGCAGGTGGTGGTCCGCGGTGAAGGAAATGACATCCGTGAACGGCGGCACGCGCGGCGCGGCCTCCGCGAAGCTGATCTTGAAGGCGAAAGCAAAAGGAATGAGAAAGAACACCAGCAGGAACAGCAGCGGCGGCAGGATGATGAGCCAGCGGCCGGGCCGCGCAGTCAGTGTCATGGGGATCGATTGTGCGCCACAAGCTTCGCCGTAGTACAGCCGCCGCGCGACCCCAGCCGCAGCGCCAGCGGCAGCGGCTCATCGATGCGTGCATTTCGGCGCTGCACATTTACGGGCCTTCGCGCACCACCGTGGAAAAGGTCGTCGCGCTGGCGGACCTGTCCCCGGGCATCGTGCGGTTCTACTTCGATTCCAAGGCGGTGATGCTGCTGGCCTCGCTCGAATACCTGGCGATGGAGTTCGCGGAGCGGGTGATGGCGCCGGTGGTTGCACTGCGGGAGACGCCGGCGCAGGCGCTGCGGCTTCTGGTGGAACTTTATCTTGATGCGCAGATCGCGAGCCCGCGCAAGGTCTCGGTGTGGTACTCGTTCTGGGGCGAGGCCAGCTCGCGCCAGGAATACCTCGACATCTGCGGCACGAAGGACGAGGAGTTCGCGGCCGTGGTGCGCGATTTGGTCTCGCGACTGATCAGCACCCGCGGTGAGTCCTACCTCGATGCGGATGGCGTCTCGCTGGGACTGATCGGGGTACTCGAGGTGCTGTGGCAGGGGATCGCGTTCCAGAATGAGGCGGACATCGACCGGGCCGCGGCGGTCGAGCGCGCGTTGGCCTATCTGCGCTCGGTATTTCCCGGGGAATTCGCCGCCGCCGGTGCTGCAAGCGCGCGCCGCGGTACCGTCGGGCGTCGCCCTCAGGCGAAGCGGGCCGGCGGCGCCGGCAGGCGCACCTCCGGGATGCGCTCGCGCAGCAGGTCGTGAAATTCGAGCATGCAGTTCTCCAGGCGCGAGAGCGGTCCGGGCTCGTAGCTCTCCGAAGCAATACCCTGCTGCACGCGCCGGCACAGGAATTCATCTTCGCGCTGCACCTGTCGGTTGATGCGCGTGTTCAGGTAGCGCAGAACTTGCATCTCGCGGCGTGTGTCCGGTAGCGCGAAGCACCCGCCGCGGATGCTGCACTTGCCGGGACCACGGGGCAGCACCTGGAAGAAGTCCATCTGGTCCGGAAACACGTCGATGCCCAGGTTGGGCAGCATGCTGTAGAAGCTCCAGCGGCGGCGTTGCGCTTTCGCAAGCCCCGTGCTGACTTCGCCGACCAGCCGCTGGTAGAACCGCTCGCTCCACTTCGTGGAGGGCTGGTCGCGCATCCAGCTGCTGCCGCGCGCCAGGCCGGGCCGCCGGAGCTGGTCGTCATAGTCCGGCGTGAACATGCGGTTCAGTCCCGGATGGCCGATCGGCACGTGGTAGGACTCCAGGTAATTGTCCATCGCGATCTTCCAGTCGCAGTCCCAGTGCTCGACATACAGCGGCCCGAGCGGCTGCAGGTCCTCGAAACGGTGCGGTGCGAACTCCGCGGCGAGATCGCCCCAGAGCTCCTCGAGCGGCGGCGCCTCGCCGCCGAGGTCGACGAACACGAAGCCGCAGAAGACCTGGCTGCGCACCGGTTTCAGGCCCAGCTGTGCGCGCTCGAGTGGCGGAAAACTGTCGCGCGCAGCAATGCCCTGCAGTTCCCCGTCCAGGCGGTAGCTCCAGCCATGGTAGGGGCAGGTGATGACGCCTGGACAGTTGCCGGCACCGTCGAGCATGCGGGTGCCGCGATGGCGGCAGACGTTGTGGAAGGTACGGATCTCCCCTTGCCGGTCGCGGACTGCAAACACACTCGCCGGGCCGAACTCCAGCGTCATGAAGTTGCCGGGGTGGGGAATGGAACTGATGTGACAGATGACCTGCCAGCTGGGTTTGAGGATGCGCTGGTACTCGAGATGCGTCATCTCGGGGTGGTCATATACCCAGGCGGGCAGTGCCCTGGTGGCGTTCATGGGGCCCTCCCCGGCGGTCATTTATATGGTCATATAATTTTACCGCAGTCGACTATATAAGCATATAGACGGTCCGCAAGGGCGGTGTTATGTTGGTGCCGCTACTGCTAATTTTTCTTAGCCACGAGAGCTGATCCATGGCCCGAAATCTCACCCGGAGCCAAGCGCATTACCGGCGCGCACTGCAGCGGCTGCCGCTTGGCGTCGCCTCCAACTTCCGTTTCTGGGGTGAGGACCGCACGATCTACGTCAAGCACGGCCGTGGCGCGCGCGTCACGGACATCGACGGCAACGTCTATGTCGACTACCGCATGGGCTATGGTCCCTCGATCCTCGGTTACGCCGATCCCCGGGTCGATGCTGCAGCGCGCGAGGGCATGGAAGTCGGTGGGGTGTTCGCGCTCTCCACCGAGCGCGAGTACGCCGTGGCGCAGCGCATTTCGCAGCTGGTGCCGGCGGCGGAGCTGGTGCGCTTTTCGAATTCCGGCACCGAGGCGGTGATGGCGGCGCTGCGTCTGGCGCGTGCCTTCACCGGCAAGGACGATTACGTGCTGATGGAGGGCGGCTATCACGGGCTGTTCGATGCGGCCATGTGGTACACGCCGATGGACAAATGGCAGCAGGTCGGTGACCCCGAGGTCTATCCTTACAGCGAAGGCGTGCCGCTCGGTACCCGCCACTTTGCGCACTTCGTACAGGCCAACGACGCCAACCAGCTGGAGGATGTGCTGCGGCGGCACGGTAAATCCATCGCCTGTCTGCTGATCGAGCCCATCATGGGCAACTGTTTGGGAATCGCCGCCGATCCGCAGTACATGAAGGCGGCGCGCGAGCTGTGCGACCGCTACGGCGTGCTGCTGGTCATCGATGAGGTCAAGACCGGCTTTCGGGTCGCCCGTGGTGGCGCACAGGAGCTCTACGGAGTGCGCGCAGATCTGTGCACGTTCGCCAAAGCGCTCGGCAACGGCTATCCGATCTCGGCGCTCGCCGGGCGCGAGGACATCATGCGCAAGTTGGGCAAGGGCGTGGCGCACGGCGGCACCTATACCGCGCACCCGGTCTCGCTCGCGGCCGCGGAGAAAACCCTGGAGATCCTGGCCGAGACCGATGCGCTCGAGCGCATCGCCGACTACGGCACGCGACTGCGCAGCGGCCTCAGTGGCATCCTGCGCAGTCGCGGCATCGCCCACAGCTTCGTCGGGCACCCCACGATGAGCGGTCTTTACTTCGCGCACGATCCGCCGCGCAACTATCGTGACTGGAAGAGCAGCGACTACACCTTCTACGATGCGGCCGCGAAGGTACTGCACGACGAATGCGTGCTGTGCGAACCGGATTCACGCGAACCTTGGTTCTCCTCGGCGGCGCATGATGACTCCTGCCTCATCGACACCCTGGCTGCCTTCGAGATTGCGGTGGACCGCACGCTTGCGGCTCTGCCGCAGACGCGCCGCATGCCCGCATGAGCGGCGCGAACCGGCACGATGCCATCGTCATCGGGGCCGGTCACAATGGACTGGTCACGGCGTGCTATCTGGCGCGTGCCGGCCTCGACGTGCTGGTGCTCGAGCGCAATCCCTGGTTTGGCGGCGCGACCGTCAGCCGCAGCCTGTATCCGGGGTTCACCTATTCGAACTGCTCCTACGTCTGCAGCCTGCTGCGGACCGAGATCATCCGCGGGCTGGACCTGCCGGCGCACGGATTGCAGATCATTCCCTACGAGGGCGGCTGCACCATGATGCGCGATGGCGGGCATCTGGCGCTTTACGACAATCACGACGCCCTGCGCCGCGAGCTTGCGCGCCATTCGCGCCGCGATGCCGAGGCCTATGACCGCTACGTGCGCGACATGCTGCGCCACTGCCGCTTCATCAAACCGCTGCTGCTGCGCACGCCGCCGGATCCGACTTCCTTTCGCCCCCGCGATCTGCAGGAGCTGCTGTGGCTGGGTCGGCACTTCCACGGACTGGGCGAGGCGCGGATGTACGACACGCTGCGGTTCTGGACTCAAAGCTGCGCCGACCTGCTGGATGAATACTTCGAGAGCGAGATCGTCAAGGCGCACCTGGCCGGCAGCTCGATCATCGGTACCGCGCTCGGACCCCGCTCGCCCGGCACGGCCTATGTGCTGCTGCATCACTACATGGGCAGCATCGATGGCACAGTCGGCGCCTGGGGTTTTGCCCGCGGCGGCATGGGCGCCGTCAGCAAGGCGCTGGCGGCGTCGCTCGAGGCCAGCGGCGGCCGCGTCCGCTGCGACGCCGCGGTGGAGCGCGTGCTGGTCCGCCGCGGGCGCGCCACGGGAGTGGTGCTGGCCGGCGGCGAAGAGATCAGCGCGCCGGTGGTGGTGTCCAACATGGACGTCAAGCGGACCTTCCTCGAGACGGTCGATGCCGAGCATCTGCCGCCGCAGTTTCTGCGACAGGTGAAGCGCTTCAAGATTCGCGGCTCCTCTGGCAAGCTCAACATCGCACTCGACGGGCTGCCGCACTTTCCGGCCATCCCGGCGGGCTCCCCGTGCATCCGCGGCGATCTGCACATCACCGATACCATCGACATGCTCGAGCGCGCGTACGATGACTGGAAGGCGGGCCGCTGGTCGCGCGCACCATACGTCGACATGCTGATCCCTTCCCAGATCGACCCCACCATGGCGCCACAGGGCAAGCACTATATGTCGGTGTTCGTGCAGTACTGTCCGTATCGCCTGGCCGATGGCGAATGGACCGAGGATAAGCGCCAGGCCTTCGGTGCCACCGTGATCGAGGCCATCGCGCGCCACAGTCCCAACTTCCGCGATCTCATCCTGCATGCGGAAATTCGCACTCCGCATGAGCTCGAGAGCGAGGTCGGGCTCACCGAAGGCAACATCTTCCAGGGTGAACTGACCTTCGACCAGCTGCTGTTCAACCGTCCGGTGCCGGGTTACGCCCAGTACCGGGCACCGCTCAAAGGGATGTACATGTGTGGCTCCAGCACCCATCCGGGCGGCGGCGTGATGGGCGCGCCCGGCGCCAATGCCGCCGGCGCCATCCTTCAGGATCTGCGACTCGGCAGGGAGTTGCGCCTCCAATGAGTCAGGCGGGGCGTCGATACGACTGCATCGTGGTGGGCGCCGGCCACAACGGTCTGGTGTGCGCGCTGTATCTCGCGCGTGCCGGGCGCTCGGTGCTGGTGCTGGAGGCCGGCGCGCAGGTCGGGGGTGCCGCGATCACCCGCGAGTTTGCACCCGGCTTCCAGGTGTCAGCCGGCGCGCATCTGCTGCACCTCATGCCGCCGCGGCTGATGCAGGAACTTGACCTGTCCGCGCATGGACTGAAGCTCGCCGCCGAGCGGCTCACGACAGTGGCGCTGGCCGCGGATGGCGGCCACCTCACGCTGGCGGGTGATTCGGTGTTCGGCGTGTCCGATCTGGCGGACCGGGCCGCCTACCCGCGCTGGCGGGCGCTGATGCAGCGACTGGCCAACGCGCTGCATCCGGCGTTGCTGGACGCACCGCCGCGGCTCGGCAGCGGGGAATGGCGCGATGGGGTGTCGCTGCTGCGGCTGGGCTGGATCATCCGGCGGCTCGGTCGCCACGACATGCGCGAGCTGCTGCGGATCACCGGCATGTGCGTGCACGACCTGCTCGAGGAGCATTTCAGTTCGCCGCTGCTGCGCGGCGCGCTGGCCTTCGATGCGGTGCTCGGGTCCAACCTCGGGCCGCGTTCGCCGGGCACAGTGCTGTCGCTGCTCTACCGGATGGCGGCGCCTGGTGGCCCCGAGGCGTTGACGCAACCCGAAGGCGGACTCGGCGCCGTCACGCGAGCGCTCGGAGGGGCGGCGGCGGCGGCCGGCGCCGAGCTGCGGACGAATGCGGCCGTGGCCCGTATCCAGGTGCGCGCGGACCGGGTGAGTGGCGTGGCGCTGGCCTCCGGGGAGGAGATCGCCGCGCCGGTGGTGATCTCGAACGCCGACCCCAGGACCACCTTCCTCGGGCTGCTCGGCAGCGAACACCTCGATGCCGGGTTCGTGCGGCGCATCGCACAGCTGCGTTCGCGGGGCGTTGCGGCCAAGGTGCATCTGGCCCTGGACGCCTTGCCGCAGTTCCGTGATCTTGACCCGGAGGCGCTGCGTGGCAGGCTGCTGGTGGCACCATCACCGGACTACATCGAGGACGCCTATAACCATGCCAAGTACCGGGAATATTCGGCCGCTCCGGCGCTGGAGGTCACAGTGCCGACGCTCGCCGATCCGGCGCTTGCCCCGGCTGGCCGACATGTGGTGTCGGTGATCGCCCAGTACGTGCCCTACGACCTTGCCGGACACTGGGCGCAGCAGCGCGAGGGCTTCATCAAGCGGGTGATCGACACCCTCGCCGTGTACGCGCCGCAGCTGCCGGCCAGCGTGTGCGGCAGCGAACTGCTGACGCCGGTGGACATCGAACGCGAATTCCGCATCAGCGGCGGCCACTGGCATCACGCCGAGCTCGCCTTCGATCAGTTCTTCCTGGTACGCCCGGTGCCGGGCGCCGCGCAGTACCGCACGCCGGTTCCCGGATTGTTTCTGTGCGGCGCTGGCTGTCATCCCGGTGGCGGTATCATGGGGCTCGCCGGCCGTAATGCCGCGCGGCAGGTGATACGGGAGGCGGCCTGATGCTTACCGAAAGCGAGCCGTGCTTCCGCCAGCCGCTGCTGAAGACGCCATTCCACGAGCGCGCGCGCGCCGCGAGCCAGGTCGACGCCTTCATCCCCTGGAGCGGCTACACCACCGTTGACGTCTTCTCCACCGTCGAGCAGGAATACTTCGCGATCCGCAATTCCAGCTCGCTCTACGACATCACGCCGATGATCAAGTACCGCATCGGCGGTCCCGATGCGGCGCGCTTCCTCAATCGCCTCACCACCCGCGACGTCACCAAACTCGTGCCCGGACGGGTGCAGTATACCGTCTGGTGCGATGATGACGGTCAGATCATCGACGACGGCACGGTGTTCCGACTCACGGGCGGGGAATACCGGCTGTGCACCGCAGAACGCCAGCTCGACTGGCTGCACGCCTCGGCCATCGGTTTCGATGTGGACATCGCCGAGATCACCGACGAGATCGCGGCACTGTCGCTGCAGGGACCGACCTCGTGTGCCCTGTTGAAGGCGTTGGGCGTTGCCGGCATCGAGCGGCTCAAGCCCTTCGAGTTGGGGCACTTCGCGCTTCCGCCCGCGGCGGCGCTGATGATTTCGCGCACCGGATTCACCGGCGATCTGGGCTACGAGCTGTGGATGAGACCGGAGGATGCCGGGGGCGTCTGGGACGCGCTGATGATGGCAGGGCAGGGCCATGGGCTGCGGCCGATCGGCTCGCGGGCGCTCAACATCGCGCGCATCGAGGCCGGCTTCCTGCAGCCCAACGCCGACTTCGTCTCGGCCGCACAGGCCCAGCGTGCCGGTACCACGCGCTCGCCGCTGGAGCTCGGGCTGGGATGGCTGGTGGACTTCGAGAAGGGACACTTCACGGGCCGGCGTGCGCTGCTCGCCGAGCAGCGGCGCGCGCCGCGGCGCCGCCTGGTCGGACTCGACGTGGCCGGCAACAAGCCAGCGCACAACGCGCTGCTCTACAGCGACCTTCGCGGCCGGGTACAGGTGGGGAGTGTCACTTCGGCCACCTGGTCACCCACCTGCAAGCGCAACCTGGCGCTGGCGATGCTGGATGTGCCCTACATCGAGGACGGCGCAGCCGTATGGGCCGAAATCTATCTGAACCGCGAACTGGTGTGGCAGCGACGCATGGTGCGGGCGCAGGTGGTCAAGCGGCCCTTCTATGCACCGGCGCGGCGGCGGATGACACCACCTTCCGATACATGAAAGCAACTCCTTCCAAAGCGCTCGCATCGAAGCCCTGGCTCGACCCGCAGGCCGTACCGCAGATCATGATCGAGGGGGTCAGTAAGAGCTTCGGCGCCTCCCAGGCGGCCAGCGACGTAAACCTGCGCATCTACAAGGGCGAGATGTTCGCACTGGTGGGCTCCTCGGGTTGCGGCAAGTCGACGCTGCTGCGCATCCTCGCCGGCTTCGAACACCCGGACCGCGGCCGCGTGAGCATCGACGGTGTGGACATGAGCGCCGTGCCGCCCTACCAGCGGCCGGTCAACATGATGTTCCAGTCCTATGCGCTGTTTCCGCACATGACGGTGGCAGACAATGTCGGCTACGGCCTGCGGCGCCTGTCACTCACCGACGCGCAGCGCCGCGGCCGGGTCGTCGAGGCGCTCGAGATGGTGCAGCTCGGCCCCCTGGGCAAGCGCAAGCCGCACCAGCTGTCGGGCGGGCAGCGCCAGCGCGTGGCGCTGGCCCGGGCCCTGATCCGCCGGCCCAAGGTGCTGCTGCTGGATGAGCCGCTGTCGGCGCTCGACAAGAAGCTGCGCGAGCAGACCCAGTTCGAGCTCATGGACCTGCAGGACAAGCTGAAAGTGACGTTCGTCGTGGTGACACATGACCAGGACGAGGCCATGGCGCTGGCCACCCGCATCGCGGTCATGGACCGCGGCCGGGTGCTGCAGGTGGGTACCCCGGGAGAGATCTACGAGTTCCCCTGCAGCCGCTTCGTGGCGGACTTCGTGGGTACGACCAATCTGTTCGAGGGCACGGTGACCGGCTGCGATGCGGGCCGCGTCGTGGTGCATTGCCGGGAGACCGACGGCACCTTGCTGGTGGACCACGGCGGCAGCTTCAGCGTCGGACAGCAGGTGTGGGTGGCGCTGCGTCCCGAGAAGGTGCGGTTGAGCAAGCAGCCGGCGCAGGAAGCGCAGGCGAACCAGCTGCGCGGTACGGTCTGGGAGCTCGGTTATCTCGGCAACCGCTCCACCTATCAGATCAGGACCACCAGCGGCAAGCTGGTCACGGTGTTCACTCAGAACGAGCGGCGCACCACCGAGGTGGCCATCGACTGGAGTGACGAAGTGTTCGTGAGTTGGACCGCGGACGCGGCAGTGGTGCTGCAGGCGTAGAAGCAGAAATCGAGGGAGAAGCACATGAGCAAATCAAGCCGCATCCTCTACCCGGTGATCGCCGTACCGATCGCGGTCGCCGCCCTTCTCGGCGCCCCGGCGCGTCTGGCGCGGGCCGCCGATGCCGGCGGCGGCGCGCCAGCTGCCGCCGCGCCCACGGCATCCGACAGCCTGCAGGAGGTCGTGGTCACGGCGACCCGCCACGAGGAGCAGGCGAGCAAGGTCCCGATCAGCCTCACCGCGCTTACCCAGGATGCGCTGGATGCGCGCGGCATCAAGGACTTTCAGGACATCGCCCGCTTCACCCCGGGCGTGTCGATAGACAACTCGGGCACCAACGCGATCTCCATTCGCGGCATCTCCTCATCCGCCGGTGCCGGTGTCACCGGGATTTATCTCGATGACACACCGATCCAGATGCGCGACGTCGGCTTCAATCCCGAGGACACGCTGCCGAAGATGTTCGATCTGGACCGCGTGGAGATCCTGCGCGGCCCGCAGGGCACGCTGTTCGGGGCCGGTGCCGAGGGCGGCGCGGTCCGCTACATCCTGGCCCAGCCCAGCGTCACCACCGACAGTACCTACGCACGCAGCGAAGCGTCGTACACCGAGTACGGTCAGCCGAGCTACGAGTTCGGCATCGCGCACGGCGGCCCCATCATCGACGGGGTGCTCGGATTCCGCGCCAGTGTCTGGTACCGGTACGATGGGGGCTGGATCGACCGCGTCGACGCCAGCACGGACGACGTGACGCAGCACAACGTCAACTACTCGCACGAACTGATGCTGCGTCTTGCGGGCCTGTACAAGCCCGCGGACTGGATCTCGGTGTCGCCGAGCATCATCTTCCAGGACCGGCAGGAGCACGACCAGTCGACGTACTGGCCGGCCTACTCCAACCCGGGCGCCGGTCAGTTCAATACCGCGACCCCGGAGAACATTCCGGACCCGGACCGTTGGTACCTGCCGGCGCTGAAGACCGAATGGGATCTGGGCAATAGCGCGCTGATATCCAACACTTCCTACTACCACCGCCAGAACTACACCGGCTATCAGGGTACGGTGTACGACCTGTCCTTCTACCAGAGCGCCGGATGGCCATCGAATCCGCTGTTCGGCACTCCCGTGGGTGGCGCGGGCCTCGGATGCGAGGCCACGGGCAATCCCGCGGCCTGCTCCTGGTATCCGCTGCTGGACGGCAACGGTATTCACATGCCGCCGGGATTCGCTGGCTATCAGACGCCGAACGTCATG
>Ga0210385_10000342_pt1 | contig 37359 bp, 36 predicted proteins | sample IncBWH26OmetaG_FD_160107 | JGI IMG/M metagenome (GOLD analysis project Ga0210385, IMG submission 160107) | Forest soil microbial communities from Barre Woods Harvard Forest LTER site, Petersham, Massachusetts, United States - Inc-BW-H-26-O ...
GGTCGGCCGGACGGGCGGGGTCCTCGATGGCCTTGCGGATGTATGCGGGGGTCTTGTCGGGCAGCTGGTAGGCAGGCGCCTCTTCGGCCAGCACTGCGAGCGTTCCCACGCCCAGAATACCCACCGCGAACAGCGCCAGACCGGCGACGAAATTTCGACGCATGATGCCCCCACCCGTTCTCGTTCGTATGCGCGGCAGAATAGCTGATTGCCGCGAGGTCGTGTCATTGTAAGGTAGTGAACACGGGGACCTTGACCTAGAGAGGACTGTCACATGAGTCAGCTGAGCCGGCGTGAAGTGCTGGAAATGGCGGCGGCCGGCGTGCTGCTGAGCGGCACCGCGGCGGCGTTGGGCGCGGGCACCGACAGGATCATCATCTCGGGTGCCTCCGGCAAACTGGGGGGTCTCGCCGTCCGGGATCTGCTGGGGAATGGCATTGCGGCGCAGAACCTCATTCTCGTCAGCCGTACGCCCGACGCGCTCGTCGCCTACGCCAAACTCGGCGCGGCCACGCGCTACGGCGATTTCGCCAAACCCGAATCCCTCGCCGCTGCCTACTCCGGTGGCACGCGCCTGCTGCTGATCAGCATCGGTCCGGGCGCCGTGCCAAGGCCCGTGGCCCATGGCCACGCCATCGATGCCGCCAAGGCCGCGGGCGTCAGACAGATTGCCTACACCTCGTGGCTGGGCATCAGCAGAGGCGATACCCAGGGCATCGCGGCGGACCATATCGCAACCGAGGGTCTGCTCCGCGACAGCGGCGTGGCCTACACCTTCCTGCGCAACTCCTTATATATGGAGAATGTGCTGCCGCAGGCGGTGAAGATGGTGAGCGAGGGCAAGGCGACCCTCCCGAATGGCGAAGTTCTGATCGGCTATGTCACCCGCGGCGACTGTGCCGCGGCGGCGGCCGCGGCAATCTCGACCCCCGGACATGACAACAAGAGCTACGACATCACCGGGCCCGAACTGATCGGCGTGCGGCAGATCGCGGCCGCGGTCACCGCCGCAACCGGCAAGCCGATCACGCTGCTACCGGCCGACCCGGGTGCACCGCCGCCGCGTGGCTTCGGCGGGCCGGCCCTCGCCGTGACCAGCACCGCGGTGGCCGATCTCACCGGTCGCCCGGCGACGTCGGTCAAGGCCTTCCTCGCGGAAAACCGCGGCAAGCTGCTGGCGTGACTGATCCGGAAGCCACGGTCCTGGCCCTCAATGGAGGATCCTCCAGCATCAAGTTCGCGCTCTTTCCCGAAGGTGATCTCACCCGGCGCGTGGTGCATGGAAAGATCGACCGCATCGGCAGTTCGGGCACGGCGCTCACGGCAACGCTCGCGGGTGAGACCAAGCCCCTCACCGAGAAGCTCAAGGCCGGCGAGTTTTCGGCCGCGATCCAGTTCCTGATCGACTGGTTCGATCAGCGCAAGGTCCTTGAATCGGTCACCGCCATCGGCCACCGGGTCGTACACGGCATGTGGCATAGCGCCCCGCAGCGCATCACCGCCGGGTTGCTGACCGAGCTGCGCGCCGTGATCCCCTACGACCCCGAGCATCTGCCGGCTGAAATTCAGCTGATCGAGAAGCTGCTGCAGCGTTGCCCGGCGCTGCCGCAGATCGCCTGTTTCGATACGGCCTTCCACCGCACCATGCCGCGTGTCGCGACGCTGCTGCCGCTGCCGCGGCGCTACGAGGCGATGGGTGTCCAGCGCTATGGCTTTCATGGGCTCTCCTACGCCTATCTGCTGGAACAACTGGTGCAAATCGGCGATCCCGCAGCGCGCAAGGGGCGCGTGATCCTCGCCCACCTGGGCAACGGCGCGAGCCTCGCCGCCGTGCGCGATGGGGCCTGTGTGGATACGACCATGGGCTTCACGCCGGGGGCCGGGGTGCCGATGAGTACCCGTACCGGTGACATCGATCCCGGGCTGCTCAGCTTTTTCAGCGCCAAGGAGCAGATGACGCCCGCCCAGTTCCAGCACCTGGTCACGCATGAGTCGGGCCTGCTGGGCGTGTCCGAAACCAGTTCGGACATCCGCGATCTGCTGAGGCTCGAAGACAGCGACGTTCGCGCGCAGGAGGCCGTGGCACTGTTCTGCCAGGAGGTTCGCAAGCGCATCGGCGCGCTGGCCGCCGTGCTGGGGGGCCTCGATACCCTGGTGTTTGCGGCGGGCATCGGCGAGAACGCGCCGCTCATCCGGGAGCGTATCTGCCGGGACCTGGAGTTTCTGGGAGTGAAACTCGCACCGCGGCGCAACCGCGGGAATGCCGCCGTCATATCGCCGTCAAAGAGTCGCGTCACCGTAAGGGTGATTCGCACCGACGAGGAAGTCATGATCGCGCAAATCGCGCAGCAGCTGTCGCGGGGAGGATAGATGGCGCCGACCAACACCGCGCAGCCGCAGCTGCTGCAGCTGATGGACGCCTACTGGCGCGCGGCAAACTATCTGTCCGTGGGACAGATCTACCTGCGCGACAACCCGCTGCTGCGCGAGCCGCTGAAGCCGGAGCATGTCAAGGCGATGCTGCTCGGACATTGGGGAACCACGCCCGGACAGAACTTCATTTACGTGCACCTGAACCGCATCATCCGGCAGCACGATCTGAACATGATCTACATCAGCGGCCCCGGCCATGGCGGGCCGGCGGTGGTCGGGAACACCTATCTCGAGGGCACCTACAGCGAGTTCTATCCGGAAGTCTCGCAGGATGAGGGGGGCCTCCGGCGCCTGTTCAAGCAGTTCTCATTTCCGGGCGGCATTCCCAGCCACGCCTCGCCGGAGTGCCCGGGCTCCATCCATGAGGGCGGCGAACTCGGCTACTCGATGAGTCATGCCTTCGGCGCCGTGTTCGACAATCCGGATCTGATCGCGGCCTGCGTCGTGGGCGATGGCGAGGCGGAGACCGGCCCGTTGGCCACCGCCTGGCATTCCAACAAGTTTCTGAACCCGGTGACCGACGGCGTGGTGCTGCCGATCCTGCATCTGAACGGCTACAAGATTGCCAATCCGACGATCTTCGCGCGCATCAGCCACGAGGAACAGGACCAATACCTGCGCGGCTGTGGCTGGAATCCGCTGTTCGTGCGGGGCTCGGATCCTCCGCTCATGCATGCGGCGATGGCCGCGGCGCTCGATGAGGCCCTGCTGCAGATCCAGGACATTCGGCGCAATGCACTCAATGCCAACGTGGCCACCCGCCCGCGCTGGCCGATGATCGTGCTGGAGTCGCCGAAGGGCTGGACGGGCCCCAAGTTTGTCGACGGCGTCGCAAACGAAGGCACCTTCCGTTCGCACCAGGTGCCCTTGTCGATTTCCACGGATGAGCCCGGACATCTCCGGCAGCTCGAGGAGTGGCTGCGCAGCTACCGACCTGAGGAACTGTTCGACGCCGGCGGCCGGCTGCGACCGCAGCTCGCGGCCCTGGCGCCCCAGGGTGAGCGACGCATGGGTGCCAACCCGCATGCCAATGGCGGGCGATTGTTGCGCGACCTGCGCATGCCGGAGTTCTCGGACTTCGCCTTCGAGGTCACCGCACCCGGGGTCAAGGGTCCCGGTGACACCCGGATCCTCGCGCCCTTTCTGCGCGCGGTGACCGAGATGAACACTGCGGCCCGCAACTTCCGGCTCTTCGGACCCGATGAGACCATCTCCAATGGGCTGGAGGCGGTGTTCAAGGCGACACCCCGGCAATGGAACGCGGAAGTCCGGCCCAACGATCAGTACCTGGCTGCCGACGGCCGGGTGATGGAAACGCTCAGCGAACACCAGTGCCAGGGATGGCTGGAAGGCTATCTGCTGACGGGTCGGCATGGCCTCTTCAATTGCTATGAGGCCTTCATCCACATCGTCGACTCGATGTTCAACCAGCATGCCAAGTGGCTGAAGGTGACGGCCGGCATCCCTTGGCGGCGCAGGATTTCCTCGCTGAACTACCTGTTGTCGTCGCACGTCTGGCGCCAGGACCATAACGGCTTCACCCACCAGGATCCGGGCTTCATCGACAACGTCGTCAACAAGAAGGCCGAAATCGTTCGCGTCTATCTGCCGCCGGATGGGAACTGCCTGCTGTCCGTGATGGACCACTGCCTGCGCAGCCGCCACTACGTCAATGTCGTCGTGGCGGGCAAACACCCCTCACCGCAGTGGCTGTCCATCGACGCCGCCATCGCCCATTGCAGCAAGGGCATCGACATCTGGGATTGGGCCAGCAATGACCGCGCAGCGGGGCCGGATGTCGTCATGGCCTGCGCGGGCGATGTGCCGACACTGGAGACGCTGGCGGCGGTGTCGATCCTGCGAGCCAAGCTGCCGCAGCTGCGGATCCGCGTCATCAACGTCGTCGATCTGATGAAACTGCAGCCCTCCAGCGAGCACCCGCACGGCCTCGAGGATGCGCAGTTTGACGAGCTGTTCACGCGCGACAAGCCGGTCATATTCGCCTTCCACGCCTATCCCTGGTTGATCCACCGCCTGACCTACCGTCGCACCAATCACGACAACTTCCACGTCCGCGGCTACAAGGAGGAAGGCACGATCACGACGCCCTTCGACATGACGGTGCTCAACGATCTGGATCGCTTTCACCTGGCCATGGACGTCATCGAGCGGGTGCCGGCCACCGGTACCGCCGGCGTGTACTTGAAGCGGCAGCTGGAGAACAAGCTGATCGAGCATCGCCGGTATATCGATGAACACGGCATCGACATGCCGGAAGTTCGCGACTGGAAGTGGGCCTAAGGAGACTGCTTCGCCTGTTCGGCCGCGTATGCCCGGCTCAGCGTGCCCTTCTTCTGTGCCACTTCCAGCAGCGTGGGATAGAACTGTACGAACGTTGTATCCACCGCAGCGTGGTCCTTGTGACAGGCGTAGCAATCGGCCGTGTACGGAACCTGCTGCGCAGGTTTACCGTCACTGTCGCCGAAAAAGGCCCAGCCTCCCTGAAAGCGCGCGGCATCCTTGACGTGCACCTCCAGGCCCATGATCTCACCATTCTGATAGAAGCCCAGCTTGTTGATCGAGCCTTTGTTCGTGGCACCGCGCACCTCGAGAACCAGAATGGTCTTGTCCGGCCAGGTGCCCGAGCGCAGGAACTCGCGATAGGCCTCCGGGTTCACGAATACGTTTGAAAACATGTCATGCGACTTATCCTCGAAGCGCTTGATGTAACTCATGTTCATGCCCGTGCTCAAATAGACCCATTCGCGATAATGGGGCGGGGGCATCAGTTCGCCCTTGTCGGTGTAGAGCGGAGCATTGACGGCCGTCGGCGTTTGCGCACCCGCGAGGGTCCACGGCCACAAGGCCAGCGTCGCAACCAGCAGCGCAAGGTAGAATCGTGACATGCGGCGGCTTTCCAATTGTGGCCGCGAGGTTAGTCCTTTGCCAATGCGTGTTCAATCCGTCGATCGGGAATGAACCACAGCAAGGCGACCAGCAGATACACGGCCTGCGACACCCCCGGCAGCCAGAACGCAACTCCGATCCCGAGCGCGTAGAGCACCGGCGAAATCTTTCCTTTCCAGTCGTGACCGACCGCGCGCCGCAGCAGCGAGTGCGATCCTTGCACCGCAATGATCATTCGCTGCAGCAACCAGTAGGCCAGGGCGGCCAGCATCAGCACCGCTCCATAACAGGCGGTCGGCACGCTGGCGGTGTGATGCTCGCCGACCCATTCGGTCACGATCGGGAACATCGACAGCCAGAACAGCAGATTGAGGTTGGCCCAGAGGATGGAGCCGCTGACCTGCTTCGCGGTGTGCAGCAGGTGGTGGTGATTGTTCCAATAGATCCCGACGTACATGAAGCTCAGTACATAACTCAGGAACTGGGGAATCATGGGCACCAGGGCCGCCAGGTCGCTGCCCTGGGGAACCTTGAGCTCCAGCACCATGATGGTGATGATGATCGCGATCACGCCATCGCTGAACGCCTCGATCCGACTGGTATTCATCGCCTGATTCTAGGGCAGGGCTGCTCGCAAAGCGGTAGTCTCGGACGATGCAGAAGCACATCACGTCAGGGCCGTTGGCGCCCTTCGTTGATTTCCTGTGGCTGGCGGAAGGTTATGCGCCGGCTCACGGCGCGGAGCGCATCTTGCCCACGGGACGGATGGGCCTGGTCCTGGATGTCTCGGGTGCCGGTCGCTCGCCTGGGGTTGTTTCCGGAGCCCGCGCCTCCTCATTCATTCTGGATACCTCGAAGCCGCTCAGTCTGCTCGGCGTCGCCTTCAAGGCAGGCGGGGGCTATCCCTTTGTTCACTTGCCCGCAGGTGAGCTTCAGGACCTCGCCGTTCCGCTCGATACCCTCTGGGGTATCCGCGCCGAGGCGTTGCGGACCGAGCTGCTCGAAACCAACAGCATCGCGCGCCGATTCCACATTCTGGAGGAGTTTCTCATCCGCCGTCTGGCCCTCTCGCCACCGCGCAGTCCGCTGGTCCAGTTCGCGCTTCGGGAGTTTCAGGATTCCAGTGGCGCCGCCACCGTCGGTGACGTGGTGGACCGAATCGGCATCAGCGCCCGACGCTTCATTGCCGAGTTTCGCCACCAGGTGGGACTGCCGCCCAAGGCGTTTTGTCGCATCGCGCGTTTTCGCCAGGTCATTCATCGGGTGAGCTCGGCCACCGAGGTGGACTGGAGCGATGTGGCGTTGTCGTGCGGCTACTACGATCAGGCGCATTTCATTCATGAGTTCCGCGAGTTCGCGGGGGTCAGCCCCTCGAGTTACTTGCGCTGCCGGACCACCAGCACCAATCACATACTGATGCGGTAAATTCCTTACAATCCGCGATCGCCAGACCGATTGAGAATGGGCACCTTCGAGCAAGGAGCCCGTCATGCCCGCCTACACCACGCCGACTGTCACGCCGTACCTGCTGTACGAGGATCTGCGCGGGGCCTGGGAGTGGCTGGAGAAGGCCTTCGGCTTCCATCTGCGGCATCCGCTCCCCACGGGCAAGATCACCCATGTCGAGATGGCGGTGGGAGATGACGGCGTGATCATGATGGGCTGCCCCGCGAGCGGATATCAGAATCCGAAACGGCTGGGAACGCATCGGACGCAGTACCTGTACGTTCGCGTAACCGACCTGGATCAGCACTTCGCGCGCGCCGTCGCGGCGGGCGCAGTCGTCATCGAGACGCTCGCCGACCAGCCGTACGGAGATCGCCGCTGCGCCGTCGAAGACCCGGAAGGCCATCAGTGGTATTTCGCCCAGAGCTCGGGTGGCGCGGCAGCTTCATGAGCCCTTCTCATCGAGACTGCCAAACTCAACCGCCGTCTTGACGCAGAAAAGCTGCAGCTTCTCGGCCTGCAGGCGCGCAAGGACTGCTTTGGCCTGCTCGGCGGTGGCCGTCATGACCACCATCTGCGGTTGATCTGCCAGATCGATCAAATCCGCCGAATGAATCTGGCCATCGTGACCAAACCCTTTGGCAGCGGCCACGACGGTGGCGCCGTGCAGGCCTGACGCCTTCGCCAGCTCGAGCAACCAATCGCTGACCGGTCTGTTTCCGTGCCGGCGATCCTGCAGCGTGAAGAAGGTGAGTTGAATGCCCTGCATATGAGTCTCCTAAGAGCGCGGCACGAACCTTTTGCCGACCAGCGCACCGGCGATTCCGGCCAGCAGCTTGAGCGCGATGGTGATGGCAAACCCCAGGGTGAAGAAGTCCCTGAATGCGATGCTGGCGGCGTCGAGCAGGGCGTAGAAGATCACGACGATCAGGGCGAACAGCAGCGCATTGCGCTGCGGATTGCGTCGCGCGGACCAACCGCAGGCGGCAAATATCAGCGCGGTACCCATGATCCGCGTGGACAGCAGGGCAATCGGAATGCCGGCGGTCGCATAGAACGCCCGATCGTGTCCGGGTGCGACCAGGATGCTCCAGGCGAAGACCACGCCGATGGCGAGCAGTATGTCCAGAATCAGCACGGCCGCGGCGATTCCAGCGGCTTTCGCGAAGTCGACGGCTTGCACTGCGTCACCGAAGCGGGTTAGTTACTTCGATAGATATGGTGGCACGCGGTGCAGGCGATCTCAATCCGCGAGATCGCCTTGCCGGTCGCGACCTCGTCATTGCGTGCGGCGGCTCGAGCCAGCGAATCCGCGGCCAATGTGAGGTCGTCGATTTTCGACCCGAAATCGGCGGGCTCATTCCAGATAATGCTCGAGGCGCGGGTATTGGTATCGAGCGCGCGGGTATCCTGCTGGAAGACTTCGGGAATCAGGGATGACAATTGCTGCAGCCGGCCGGCATCCGCAGCCATGACCTTCATGTCAACCGGGGCGTCTGCGTGCTGCGCGGCATTCAATCGCACCATCACCCAGCCCATCACTCGGAACAGACCTTGGCGCAGCAGGACCGCCCGGTCGGCCTGCATCTGCGGCGTCAACCCACCGACCGTCCCCGTGATGGGAACCGGCGCAACAATGTCGCCGACCGATGCGTTCGTTTTTGCGTCTGCCGGAGAGTCCGCCGACACCGGCGTATTGACCAGTGCCGGTACACGAGGCAGGGGGGTCGCCGGCATGAACTGCGCCGGCCGAACAGGGGGTCGTGGGTTGGTCTGTCCCGCGGCGGTGACAGACGAGCCGACAACGCCTGGCGATTCAGGTCGAGTCGCGTCGCTCGCAGGCACGGTGTTCGGGGTGCTGGCGAACAGCCCATGAAATGCATGTCGCGCCGGTGGGGATACCAGCGCGAAAGCCGTACCAAAGATCGCCAGCCCCAGCAGCCACCGGCCCGCGCGCGGTGGGGTCTGCGCGGGTCGGTCGAGCTGCCACTTCAGCCGAGCCGCAAATTCGGCCCGAGGCTCGCGGCGCAGTCGATGAAGGAATTGATCGTTCATTGATCCAGCCTGCTACCACAGCGACCGAAGTTTTTCGACGATTCGCTGCAGCGTCGTCCCGACGTTGGTTTCACTCAAACCCGTGATCTCGGCGATCAGCCGATTGTTCAGCGCAGCGCCATATTTGAGGGCGATGAGTTCCTTGTGTCGCTCGGGGAGCTCCGCGCTGAGCGTGGCCAGTCGCGCCAGGTCGGAGCTGTGCACGGCTGCATCCTCCGGAGTCATCGCTTCGCCCGGGTCCGCAAGCGTGCTGGTGCGGATTCGCGCCGCATCCGACCGCAGATGGTCCGTGACGACATTGCGGGCAATGGCAAACATCCAGGTGGAAAAGCCGGCCAGATCACGCCGGTACTGCGCCCGGGCCCGCCAGGCCTTCTCGAAGGTTCGCGCGGTCAGCTCTTCGACATCGTGACCGGGCCCCAGGCGGAAGCGAAAAAAGTTGTAGATGCGCGGCAGCTGATCGGCGTAGACCGCATTCCAATCGAGGTCCTGATCCAATGCCACCGATCCCTGAAGCGGCTTGGCGTCTTCTGCCGACATGCCTCTATATACGGGCGAGAGGCCGGAGTATCACAGGTTGGGGATCTGGGCTTGCGGCTCCAGCGACAGCGCCGGTAACTCCTGTTGCGCCAGTCCTTGAATATCCCCGGCCACGCCGAGGAGCTCCGTGAGGCCGCTTTGCAGCTGTCGCTCGCGCCGCGCCCAGCGCTGCAGGGTCACCGAGCGCTCCGATTCCAGCTCCTCGCGCATTTTCTGGAAGGCACCGTAGACGGCCTTCAGCTTCTGGGCGAACTGCGGTGAGGTCAGGTAGTCGTAGATCGCCTCCATTTTCTCGCCCTTACCGGCCGAAACCAGGCGCTGCTTGTGTACATCCAGAAGGCCCGCGCGCAGCACTCCCGCCAGCTGCACGGCGGCGGACCAGGTGGTCACCCAGATATCCTCGTGAAGCCCGAACAGCTGCCCTTCCGCCCAGTCCTTCGGCACCGCCGTGGTCATGCTGACCAGTACCCCGATGTCAGCGCCGCAACCACGCATATCCTCCTTCAATTTGCTGATCCAGGCCGGACCCCAATCCTTGGCGCGCTTGGATTCCCAGAGCATCACGCCGGCCACCTGGCCCGAACGGGAGGTGACTCGTTGAATGATGTCGCCACCCCGGGCGCCCTTCTTGACCTCCTCGATGGCGTCGAGGGGAAAGGTGCGCTTCAGGGCATCCTCGATGGCCAGTTCCAACACCTCGCCCTGCAGTTGCTGCGAGCCCTGCTCCATCTTGCGCTGCGCCGCGGCAAGCTGCGTCACCGCGTCATCGAGTTTTTTCTGCAGCTCGGCCTTGTCCAGCTGCGCCTTCTCCTGCTCCTGGGTTCGCGCCACTGCAATCCGGTCGGCGAGCTTGGCGTCGACCTGTTTCTGTACGTCCAGCGCCAGCGCCTCCTTCTCGTCCTTGAGCTGCTGCCGCTCTTCGCGCAGCGCGAGTTGTTCGTCACGCAATACCTTCAGCTGGGCCTGACTCTCGGCCAGACGGTTCGCATACTGCTGGCGCTCAGCGGCGATCAACTCGGCGGCTCGCGTCGCGGCGGCCTCCTGAACCCGCGCTTCGATACCCTGCTCGCGCAGCGCCAGTGCGGCTTCGCGCTGATCCATGCCCAGAAGTTTTTGCTGGCTGACCGTCAGCTGTTCCTTCATCGCATCCAGTTGCGGCCGCAAAGACTTTTCGGTCAATGCCCGCATGTCGGACAGCGCCTTGGTATGGGCATCGGCCTGCACCCTGAGCAGCCGCTGCAGATCCTCGACCTGACGCTGGGCCGCCTTGGCGTGCTCCCCGGCCAGCTGCGCAGCGCGTTTTTCCACCGCTGCGCGCTCCTGATCCTTGAGCGCCGCGAGGGCGCTGGCACTGGCGGCCTCGACGGACTCCAGCGCCTGTTTCGCGAAACCCTGCTCCAGCGAAAATTCCTGATCGCATGAGGGACAAGTGACCCGCGTTTCCGGGGCTATCAGCAGGGCTTCGCTACTCACGGGGAGCTCCTATTCGCTGCGGGGGTCCGGCTTATTATTAAGGTAATATCCCCAGCGGGTGGTTTAAATGGATCGGGGGGGTTCATATGCTGTTTCCGACGACACTGGTGGGGAGCTATCCGCAACCGGAATGGCTGATCGATCGTGCCAATCTCGCGGGGCGCTTTCCGCCACGGGTGCGCATGCAGTCCCTGTGGCGAGTGCCGGCACAGTATTTGAGCCAGGCGCAGGATGATGCCACGATCCTCGCGATCCGCGCGCAGGAGGAGGCCGGGATCGACATCGTCTCCGACGGCGAGATCCGCCGCGAGAGCTATTCGAACCGCTTCGCGACCGCGCTCGAGGGCGTGGACCTGGAAAATCCCGGTAGCGCGCTCGACCGATCGGGTCATCCCAATCCCGTGCCGCGCATCGTCGGCAAGATCCGGCGCAGGCATGCGGTGCAGGTCGAGGACCTCAAGTTCCTGCAGCGCCACACGACCCGGCGCGTCAAAATCACCGTTCCGGGTCCCTTCACCATGACGCAGCAGGCGCAGAATGATTTCTACGCCCAGGAGGAAGAGGCTGCGATGGACTATGCGGCCGCGGTCAACGAGGAAATCAAGGATCTGTTTGCCGCCGGCGCCGACATCGTGCAGATCGATGAACCCTATTTGCAGGCGCGCCCCGAGAAGGCGCGGCAGTACGGGCTGCGGGCGCTGAACCGGGCGCTGGAGGGCGTCACCGGGACGACCACCGTGCATATCTGCTTCGGCTACGCCGCGATCATTCATGCGCGTCCCAGCGGATACTCCTTCCTGTCGGAAATGGCGGAGTGCCGTTGCAACCAGATCTCCATCGAGACGGCGCAGTCGAATCTGGATTGCTCGGTGCTCGAGGGCCTGCCCGGCAAGTCCATCATGGTCGGCGCCATCGATCTGTCCGACATGAAGGTCGAGACCGCCGAGACCGTAGCCGCCCGCGTGCGGCGCGCGCTCAAGCATATGCCGGCGGAGAGGGTCATCGTCGCACCGGACTGCGGCATGAAATACCTGCCGCACGACGTCGCATTCGGCAAGATGCAGGCGATGGTCGAGGGTGCGCGGATTCTGCGCCGAGAGTACACCGCGTAGATGCCGGTCGACCTGCGTACCGCTGAGTCCGGCGATGCGGCGCAGGTCGCGGAAGTTCTGATCAGCTCCCGCCAGGCCTTTGTGCCATTCGCGCCGAGTTCGCATTCGCCTGCCGACATGCGCTCGTGGGTGACGCACAAACTCCTTCCCACGGGCAGAGTGACTTTGGCGGAAGTCGAGGGACGACTCGCCGGAGTCATGGCCACCTCACACGATGGCGTGGCCTCGTGGATCGATCAGCTCTACATCCGGCCCGGGTATCTCTCGCGCGGTATCGGCGCTCGCCTGCTCGCGAGCGCCCTCACCGCGCTGCCACCTCCCATTCGTCTCTACACGTTTCAAGCCAACACCGGCGCGAGACGCTTCTTCGAGCGGCATGGCTACATCGCGATCGAATTCACCGATGGCCGAGCCAATGAGGAGAAGTGCCCCGACGTCCTCTATGAATACCGGCCGGAGTGTCAGGCCGTTCGCATGGAGAGTTCAACGTCGTTCGCGAACGGGACCGACAGATAGCCATTCTCGCGACTGCGCACGCAGGCGAGGTACTCGGGGCACCAGTCGGCATTGTCGGCCACCAGCAGTGCGCCGACCCGCAGATGCGGTTCGAGCAGTTTGAGTACCTTGAGGTACAGCGGCTTGGCTCCATCCATCAGCACCAGGTCGATTGACGGCAGGTCCCGCGCCAGAGTTTCCAGAGCGTCTCCTTCGCGGATCTCGACAAGGTCGTGAAGATTCGCGGCTTTGAGGTTGTTCCGGGCGTGGGCGATCTTGGAGGGCTCGAATTCGGTGCTGATCAAACGCCCACCGCCATTGTCCCTGAGGGCCGCGGCCATGTGCAGCGTCGAGATCCCGAACGAGGTTCCGAACTCGACGATGCTGCGCGCTCCCATGTTCCGCGCCAGCATGTACAGCAGAGTACCGGTCTCGGGTGAGACGGCGAGGTGATAGTCCTTGTGGCGTGCATAGAAGGCCAGGTAGTCGCCGGTCTGTGCGCGGCGCGCGACTTCTTCGGGCGGCACGTTCGCGCGTTCCTGGCGCATTTTTTCGGTGCTGGCTTCGGCGTCGGCAAACAGTTGGGTCAGCAGCGGCGCGAGCGGCGGCGTGGTCAGGGTACTCATGATTCATTTCCTCTCAGGCGCGATCGTTTTGGTGGCACTAGAATGCGAACAATTCGACGCTTCCGCAATTCGCATCTGGCTCGGTGCCCATGAACCTGACGCGCGGCGGTTCGCTTATCTGCGGGGCGGCGATGCGATCGTCAGGGCCTGAATCACGCCCGTTCCTACCCTGAGCAGGAATTCGTTGCCCTCGACGCGGGCCACCGTGCCTTCGATGCGTTTAAAGCGAGCCACGCACCCAGCGGACACAAGGTCAGTCGCGAATTGGGGGCCATCCTTAAAAACACATTGGACTGGCTCACCTGCCCATCAGGCAAGCCAGTCCTTTGCGATCGGCTACATTCTCGTCGAATCGTAGTACGTTGTCAGGCCGCACAGAGTTTATCGAGCAGGCGAGTGGTGTCTGTCGGAGCGCGCGTGTGTGCCTGTAGGCGATTGTGCAAGGGCTGAAGCGGGGCAGCGGACCTGATGCTGCTCACACGCTTGCCCGTGGGCAAGCAGCTAGAATGGATCCGCGGCGGTACATTAGTTCAACGTCGGTGATACGGTATGATTTCACGGCGTTGCGGTGCTGGCGCTGCCGCCGGTGTGCGTTCGAGGAGTTCGACCATGGTTGAGATTGGCAAGGCAGGCGTGTTCAAGCTCGCCGGCCGCAGGGTGAAGCGGCTGGGCTACGGCGCCATGCAGCTGGCGGGACCCGGTGTGTTCGGGCCGCCGAAGGATCGTGCCGGTGCGCTCGCGGTGCTGCGCGAGGCGGTAGCCAGCGGGGTCGATCACATCGATACGAGTGATTTCTATGGCCCCCACATTACCAACCAACTGATCCGCGAGGCGCTGCATCCGTATTCCGAGGAGCTGACGATCGTCACCAAGGTCAGCGCCCGGCGCGGCGCCGACGGTTCGTGGATTCCGGCCATGTCGCGCGAAGAACTGACCCAGGCCGTGCATGACAATCTGCGCCATCTCGGACGGGATGCGCTCGAAGTGGTCAACCTGCGCAGCATGCACGGCATTCACGAGCCCACCGAGGGCTCGCTCGAAGAACCCTTGTCGGTACTGGCCGAACTGCAGCAGCGCGGGCTGGTGCGCCATATCGGCCTCAGCAATGTCACGCCCGCGCAGATCGCCGAAGGCCGGCGTATCTGCGAAATCGTCTGTGTACAGAACCTGTACAACCTCGCACATCGTGCCGATGACGCCCTGATCAGGAATCTCGCCCGTGAGGGCATCGCCTACGTACCCTTCTTCCCGCTCGGGGGTTTCACGCCGCTGCAATCCACCACGCTCAGCGAGGTGGCCCGGCAGCTGGGTGTTACGCCCATGCAGGTGGCACTGGCGTGGCTGTTGCAGCGCTCGCCGAATATTCTGCTGATTCCCGGCGCCTCATCGGTGGGGCATTTGCGTGAGAACCTCGCGGTGGCCGAGCTTGAGCTGCCGCGCGAGGCGGTGAGGGTGCTGGATCAGATCGGCGGCTAGCTAGAGGCCTTCAGCGGCCAGAAGACTTCCGTTTTCCAGTCGGCAGGATTCGGATGTTTCCCAGGATCCGTGACGTAGGATTCCCAGGGTGCCCCGGCGACCTCGTAGCCCTGTGACTTGATCCACGCCTCGATCGCGGCGTGGGTCTGGGGCAGGGTCTGGTAGGAGCCGCTGTGCACCGCGAACGCAACGGCTCCGGCGTGCAGCATCCCGGCCTCGATTTCCGCATCGCCGAGCGACTGCGCGGACACGGGCTCGGCGACCGGCATCGCCGCTTCGATCGTCCAAAGTCCGGGTCCCATCGCGACATAACGGGCGACCGGCCAGCCGCTCACCGGCAGACCCTGTCCATGCCCGAGAGAGAAGAGTTTGCCGAAACAGTCGCCGAGCGCTTCGGCCAGCGTGGCACGCGTGGTGGTGCGGCGAATCAGCAGGATGGGCTGTGCCGCGACTTCCCTGCGAACGATCGACGGGTCGGACATGCCTTATCCTACCCGGCGCAACTCCTCCTTGTCAGCCTCCTCGGTCCACACCTTGAACTCCAGTAAACAGGCGGGACCAAAGGCGGTGCTGATCGCGACATCACCGGCGTCGCGCCCGCGGGCAATGATGATGCGGCCGATCCGGCGCTGATTGTTGCGTGGATCGAAGAGATGCCACTCGCCGCCCAGGTACACTTCCATGCAGCCGGCGAAATCCATCGGGGATTCCACGGCGGGAACGCCGATGTCGCCAAGGTAGCCCGTGCAATAGCGGGCCGGAATGTTCATGCAACGGCACATCGCGATCGCCAGATGCGCGAAGTCCCGACAGACTCCCTGCTTCTCCTGGTACGTCTCCGAAGCCGTGCGCGTCGCGCGCGCATAGCGATAGTCGAAGGTCACGTACTGATGGACGTAATCGCAGATCGCCTGGACCCGGGACCATCCGGGCGCCAGGTGCCCGAACAGACGCCAGGCTTCCGACATCAAAACTTCGGTGTCGCAATAGCGGCTGCTGAGGAGGAACTGGAGAACCTCCGAGGGCAGTTCCCGCGGCGCGAGTTCCGGCGCGGTCAGGGCGACCGGCTCGGGCATACCCGTGTCCTCGATGAGCGCATCCGATGTGATGCGCGTGGAACCGGTCGGCAGCTCGACGCGAGTGCAATTGTTGCCAAAACCGTCGGTGTAGAGCCGCTGCGGCACGGGCCGACTCAATTGCATCTTGTCGGCCACCACATATTTCTGGTCGCGCCCAAGGTGAGGGTGCAACATCAGAATCATGTGGGTCGGGGTTGAGGTCGAATACAGTAAATCGTAGCCAAATCGAATGTACATCGCTCACCCCTTGATTAAGTCGCAGGACCATAGCAATGGCGACTGACACCGACCACGCACGCGGGGACACGGATGAGCTAGGAATTATCCTACCGGGAGTAAGTCTTGAGTAAGGCCAGCGAAAATCTGCAGGCGGCGCTGACGCGTGCCGGGACCGGCCGGCCCAAGGTCGGCGGGTGCGCTACGATGTCGATTTGATGGCCCGCACCGTGACGTATTACGGATGTCGAGGCGAGGTTTACGTAGAAGAATATCCGGCTTTGACGGACCGAGCGCGGGCTACCGCGCGGCCGGAGCGAGAGCTGTGCTCCCGTCCGGCCCGCTCTTCGATCACTTACCCGAATGTGTCGGCTGACCGCCCTTCTGGCTGGACTGGTTCATGTTCCGGGCCCGATCCGGGTCCGCTCCCACGTGCTCGGGAAAATCAGTCTCATTGTCATCGCGGTCGGTGTGCTGACCGGCCTTCGATGAGTTGGTATGGGCGTTCTGAGCGTCGCGTCCCTGCTGCCCCTGTTGCGGCTTCTGCGATTGCTGGGGCTGCTGCTGCGGACGCTTCTGGTCCGTGCCGCTGCCCTGGTTCGGGTTGGTCGGGTTTTGACTTGCCATGAGTTTCATCCTCTGTGTAGTGGTACTCCGAGCACAATCACTTTCGCAGCACTGCGCCCACGGCCGCAGTGGCTGCGACACGTATGTGCGGTAGGACTTGCCTGTCAGACGGCAAACACCTAGCCCGTCACACCGTCGGCGGTGGCTATGGAGTTGATCGCCTTGAGGTGACTCTGGACAGTCGGCAAGACGGACTTTGCGAAGGCCTGGGCGTCGGGATCCTGGCCACTCGTGATTTCCTTATGCAGCAGCCGGAGCGTGGCGCGATGGGCCGCGATCTGCCCCTTGATGTAGGCCTTGTCAAAGGTGTCGCCGGACTCGAGCTTCAACTTTTCGTGGACGGCCATTTCCTTGACGCTTGCGCTGGTGGGCAGCGTGATGCCCTTACCGCCGGCGAGGGCCGAGAGCTTGTCGTTCGCGGCGGAATGATCCTTGACCATCATCGCGGCGAAGTCCTTCAGTTTCGAATCGGTCGCCTTTTCCTCCGCGAGCGTCGCGTCATTGACTTCGGAGATACCAGCTTCCGCCGCATCCTTGTAAAAGGCCTTGTCCGGCGTGTCCGCCGCGTACGCGACCAACGGCATGGCACACGCTAAGATCAACAGTTGTCGTTTCATGATGGCTCCTTGGTGGCAGATTGCGCCCGATTATCGGAATCTTTGCGGCGCCGCGAATCCGGTGTGCGGCGTATCCGCCAGTCAGCAAGGTCCCACGATTGATCCGTGAGGCACGGCGTTCAAACAGATTGGCCGCTACGGCGGTGGTTCGGAGGCGCCGACGGTCAGGTGAACATGCCGCCGGAGATCTCGATGCGCTGCGCCGTGATCCAGCGATTGTCCTCGGCCAACAAAGCGGCAAGGGCCGGCCCGATGTCATCCGGCAGGCCGGGTCGGCCGAGAGCCGTCACGCTCGCGACGAAATCATTGATCTGTTTGTTGTCGCGCACCGCACCACCACCGAAATCGGTCTCGATGGCGCCGGGCGCCACGGTGTTGACGGTGATGCCACGCGAGCCCAGCTCCTTGGCGAGGTACCGGGTCAGCACCTCGACGCCCCCCTTCATGGCCGCGTAGGCGGCGTAGCCGGGCAAACTGAAGCGGGTGAGACCGCTCGACACATTGATGATGCGGCCGCCATCGGCGATCAGGGGCAACAGCGCCTGGGTCAGGAAGAACACCCCCTTGAAATGGATGTTCATCAGGCGATCAAAATCCGCTTCACTGGTGCCGGCGAACGGCGCGTGAATACCGACGCCGGCGTTGTTGACCAGGTGGTCGAATGACGGGCGTCCCCACTTCGTCAGCGCGCCCTTGAATTGCGTGACGAAGGCCGGAAAGGATGAGACCTGGCCGGTGTCCAGCTGGAACATCTGCGCCCTGCGGCCGAGCGCCTCGATGGCGGCGACCGTGGCATCCGCCTCGGCCCTGTTGCTGTGATAGGTGCCGATGACATCGCTGCCCTTATGGGCCAGGGCGATCGCCGTATTGCGGCCCAAACCGCGGCTCGCGCCGGTGACCAGGGCAATCTTGGCCGTAACATGCGACATGGCTTCAGCCCCTGCGGCCGCCAAACGCAAACATCAATCCCCCGACGGCAATGCTGCACAGTCCCGCCCACATCGGCACATTGACCGTATGCCTCTCCTGAGCGTTGACCGAGATCGGGCCGATTTTCGCCACCTGGGTGTCCTGCGTATAGCTGAAGCTGCCGTAAGCCAGGCCGAGCACGCCGCCGATGATCAGAATTGCCGCGATGAGTCTGATGGGGTTCATTTTTGACGTCCTCGGTTTGCCAATTGCGCTGCGGCGCAGTAGACGCCGCAGCGGGTGAACGACGAGTCTAAGGCCTTTACGTCCGGCTAGCGACGTGCGGCGCTCTTCACATCCCGGTCGGTGAGGGTCTCGAGGAAGGCCAGGACGTCATCGATGTCGGCCTCGTTCCACACCGGGGACTCACCGGCGCGGCGCGTCAGCGGCGCATCGATGACGTCGACGTTGGTGCGCAATGCCGTCGGCAGGTCATCGAATTTGATCACGCCACCGCTGCCGCCGGTCGGGTACCAGCGGTCCGGGCTCGTATCCCGCCGCACGTAGAATTCCAACACCTGCCGCAGATCGTGGAAGCGCCCGTTGTGAAAGAACACCGCCCGGGCGGCGACGTTGCGCAGCGTCGGCGTTTTGAACAACCCGCAGTAGGCGCTCTGCCGCCGCTGATCGGTGCGCAGCGGACCGCACAGGCCTTCATCAAAGTACGCAGCGTTCCTGTTGGCGGGAATCTCCGGATTGCGCGGCACACCCAGCGCCTCGAACTGGTAGTCCGTGAAGAGCGGGTGGGAACCATCGGCACCCTTCTTATCCAAATGACAGGACGCGCAGTTGCCGCCGTTCGGGTCATCGAAGAGCTCGAGTCCATGCATCTGCCCGGGGCTCAAGGTCGCCTTGCCATCGAGGTAATCGTCGAACCTGCTGCTGTAGGGATGCAGACTCGGGTCCGTGAGTTCAAAACGCTCCAGCGCCTCGAGTACCTTCGCGTATGCCCGCCGCGGATTGACGAGGATATCGGCGCCGAAGGCCGCGCGGAACTGGGCGGCATAGGGCGCGCGCGCGAGACGCATCACGAGCTGCTCGGGATTCGTGTTGCCCATTTCGAAGGGAGCGAGCAGTGGGAACTCGGCCTGACTGCGCAGCGTGTTGAAGCGGCCATCCCAGCCATAGCCGCCAACGGGAGGCTCGGCACCTTCGATGACGCGTTCGGCCGCGCTCGCCACGTACGGCGCGTTCCACTGCGGCGTGCGGTTCAGCACGTAGCGCAGCGACGGCACGGCGCGCAGACCCGGCTGATTGAGATGGGCGCCGCCGCGCCGTACGGCTGCGCCGTCGGGTGGCCCGTAGGCGTGGGCCGGACTGTGGCAGCTGGCGCACGCCATCTGGCCCGACGCCGACAGTGAGGTGTCGAAGAAGATCAATTTGCCCACGGCCGCGGTCGAGAGGCTCGCGGCGCCGGCGAGCGGCGCCAGGCAGAACACCTTGACGACCAGAACTGCGGCAGACAGCGCCAAAGCGCTGCGTTCGGTATCAGTGCGGATGGCTCGGATGCTCGAAGATATTCTGGTCCTCGCCGACAGTATCCAGGGTGTAACCATGGCGCGGATCATCGGCGGCATAGCCCAGGTGGCTCAGATGGAAGATGTCTTCCAGGCTGCGCAGCAGCGAATAGTGATTGTACTGGGTGTCCGACGTGCTGCCGGGCACGATGAACGGGGACAGCAGCACCGCGCCGATCCGGTCGCCGCCGAATCCCTGGATGACGAGGTTCTCGACCAGCTGCGGCGAGTTCAACACGGTCGTCGTCGCCGGGCGTACCCCGCTCAGGTTCGGACCTGGCTGCTGGTGGCAGCAGGTCTCGCCCGGAAAGGTAATGTCCACGATCCTCTGACCGGTGCTCGCGGTGTGAACGCTTTGGGTGTAATTGCTTTCATCGAAAGTGATGATCAGCAAGCCGTCCTTCCGATAGGCCGGGGAGCCCAGGATGCGGGGCACCCAGGCCTGAAGAAAGGCATCCGCGGAGGTGAGCCCTCCGGGTCTGCCGTCGGCGCAGAGCGTGTTGGGCGCTCCCGTCCCGGCACCGTCATGTCCGTCGTTGCAGAGGTTGGGCGTGATGAAGACGAGATTCGGGGTGGCGGCGGCGCCGGCCAGATCGGCCGGTAGCTCGTTCAGATTCACGACATGCTCTCTGCAGCTCGGGGCGTCGATGATCGAATGGAAGTAGACGAACGGATTGTGCCGGGTCGCATAGGCGTCCCCCTGCGGCACCGCGACACTGGGTGCTTCGGCGGCATTGGTGTGATCGGTGCCAATGCCGATTTGCGGATGGCCGCAGGTCGGGCTCTCGCGCATCGGGTCGTTGCCCATGTCCTCCATGTAGCCCTTCCAGGACAGGCCGGCGGCGGACATCTGGTCCACCAGCGTCTTGATGCGGTTGCCATAGACGCAGCCGCCGGTCGCGATCACCTGTCCAAGGGCCGCCGTACCGGTCTGCACCACGTCGTTGAAGTTGCCGACGGATCCGACCAGCCCGGGAAGGCAGTCATCCGCGGTATCCCGGGTCGGCGCCTGGCCGCTGATCAATGCAATGTAATTGTCGAGACTGACATGGCCGGTGCCGTAGTACTGCGTCAGCAGTGCGCCCATCGGCACCAGGGTCTGGCGCAGGTAGGGATCCTGGGGACTCGAGCCGAACGTATCGCTGTAGTTCTTGTTCTCGAGAATGATCACGAACACATGCCGCACCCGCGCGGCCGAGGTGCTCAGCGCATTTGTGACATGGCGGCCAGGGCTCGTGCCCGACGCCGACAATATTGCGACGGCCGCAAGGCCAAGGAACCAATGTCGGGATCGCACCATCTAATCACTCCTCGCGCATTGTACAATCATCAATCATGAATATTTCAGCTCGACTCTCGTTGCAACGCATCGTCGCGCTCGTCATCTGTGTGCTGGCCGGCGATGCGGCCTTCGGTGCCACGGCAGCGCCGAGCGCGGCGCAGAAGGTCACCTCAATCGAGGGTGTGACCGAGTACCGCCTGCCGAATGGCCTGCAGGTGCTGCTCTTTCCTGATGAGGCCAGCGCGACGGTGACGGTCAACATGACCTACCGCGTCGGCTCGCGGCACGAGAGCTACGGCGAGACCGGGATGGCGCACCTGCTGGAGCACATGAACTTCAAGGGCACGCCCACGCATCCCAACATCCCGAAGGAGCTGACCAGTCATGGCGCCAATGCAAACGCCACGACCAGCTACGACCGTACCAACTTCTTCGAGACCTTTCCGGCCACTGTGCCAAATCTGGAATGGGCTCTGGGGCTCGAGGCCGATCGGATGCTGCATTCGTTCATCGCCAAGAAGGATCTCGACACCGAGATGACGGTGGTGCGCAACGAGTTCGAAAGCGGGGAGAACAGCCCGACCCGCATCCTCCAGGAGCGCGTGCTCGAGACGGCCTTCCTCTGGCACAACTACGGTCACCCGACGATCGGCGCACGCGCGGACATCGAGGGGGTGCCGATCAAGCGCCTGCAGGACTTCTACCACCTCTACTATCAGCCCGACGATGCGACCCTGATCGTCGGCGGCAATTTCGATGCAGCCAGGACGCTGAAACTGATCGAGCGTCTGTTCGGTCCGATCCCCAAGCCGACCCGCACGCTGCCCAACTTCTACACGGCGGAACCGCCTCAGGATGGCGAGCGCGAAGTGATCCTGAATCGCATCGGTGGCGAGAAGGTCCTGATGGAGGCCTATCACATACCCGCCGATGCCCATCCCGACAACGCACCGCTGAGCATGCTGGCGCAGATGCTGGATGATCGGCCGTCCGGTCGGCTCTACAAGCGGCTCGTGGAAACGAAGCTCGCGAACTCCGCTTCGGCCTCGGCCGATACCCTGCATGACCCGGGCTGGATGATGTTCACGGTCATACTGCCGAAGGAAGCGGATATTGCGGCCGTGCGCACCGCACTCAACGGCATCGTCAGTGGTCTGGCGGCCGAGCCGTTCAGCGCCGAGGAGCTCTCCCGGGCACTGAGTCAACAGCTGCTGTTCTACGAGCGGCTCATGAGTTCCTCCCAGCAGGTCGCCCAGACTCTGAGCGAGAATGTGGCGGTCGGGGATTGGCGGTTGCTGTTCTGGGATCGCGACCAGCTGCGGAAGGTGACCCTCGAGGACATCAGACGCGTCGCCGCGACCTATCTCATCCCCTCCAACCGCACCGTCGGCGAGTTCATTCCGGACGATCATCCGCTGCGCGCGGCCATCGGCGCGACACCCGACCTGACGGCAATGTTGCAGGACTACAAGGGCGCGCCGGTCGAGGAGGCCGGCGAGCATTTCGACCCGACGCCGGCCAATATCGAATCGCGAACGCAACGGGCGACGGTCGGCCTGGTCAAGACGGCGTTCCTCGAGAAGAAGACGAAGGGCGGCCGCGTGAACGCGACCCTTCAGTTTCATTTCGGTTCGGCGCAGGCCCTGCAGAACCGCGGCACCATCGGGCGGCTCACGGCCGATATGCTCATGCGCGGAACCCAGCGGCATACCCGCCAGCAACTCGAGGATGAGCTCACCCGGCTCAAGGCCTCGATGGGCGTCAGCGGCAGTGCCGTGGGCGTCAGCGTCAACCTGCAGACGACTCGCGAGAATCTCCCGGCGGTTCTGCGCCTGGCTGCGGAAGTCCTGCAGCAGCCGGCCTTTCCGGCGGATCAGCTCGATGAAATCAAGCGCAATCAGCTGGCGCGGATCGAGGGGTCCCGCACCGACCCGGGGGCTTTGTCGTCCCTGACGGTACGGCGCTACATCTCGCCCTACGGCCCGGCGGATTACCGCTATGTGCAGAATTTCGATGAGGAGGCGGAGGCTGTGCGCAAGGTGACCGCGGCGGATCTGATGGCCTTCCATCAGGAGTTCTACGGCATCGGCGTCGCGGAGGTCGGCGTGGTCGGCAGCTTTGACGGCGCTGCGACCGCCAAGCTCATCGGCGACCTCTTCGGCACATGGAAGAGCGCGGCGCCCTACGAGCGCGCGCCCGCCGAGTCGAAGCTCATCGCGGGCAAGACCGAAACCATCGAGACTCCCGACAAGACGAACGCCGAGTACGAATCGGTCGCGCTCCTGAAAGTGCGTGACGACAATGCCGACTATCCGGCGCTGGTGGTCGGCAACGCGATCCTCGGCGGCGGTTTCCTGAGCTCGCGCCTGGCGACACGGATCCGGCAACACGACGGCCTGAGTTACTCGATCGGCTCGCAGCTGAGCGCCGACTCCCTGGATCCCGTCGGCTCGTTCGATATCTACGCGATCAGCGCCCCGCAGAACACCGCGAAGGTCGACGCGGACGCCCGCGACGAACTGACCAAGTTCCTCGCCGCGCCGGTCACGCCTGCCGAGATCGCCGACGCCACATCCGGGCTTCTGCAGGAGCGCCTCCTCGGACGCTCCGGCGATGGCGCGCTGGCGGGCCAGCTGGCGAGGCACCTATACCTGGGCCGCGACTTCACCTGGGATGCGCGCTACGAGAAGGCGCTTGCCGCCGTCACCCCGGAGTCGATCCAAAAGGCGCTGCGCACTTATCTCGACCCGAACGCCATGATCACGGTCAAGGCAGGGGACTTCGCCAAGGCCGCACCCTAAGGCTTCATCAGGCGGATGGTCATGGCGGACGCCAATTCCCGGATAACGATTCACATGGCGGCGAGCCTCGATGGCTTCATTGCCCGCAAGGACGGCGGCGTCGACTGGCTCGAAACCTCGGACGAATTCGCCGACGGGGAAACCCTGGACGCGGCATACATCGAGGCGTTCCTGAAGAGCATCGACTGCTACGTGATGGGCTCGCGCACCTATGAGACTGCCTTGGGTTTCGAAGGCAAAGGTCTGGGCTGGGCCTATGGCGACAAGCCGGTCTTTGTTCTCACCAGCCGCGATCTGCCGCGCACCCGGGACACCGTGGAGTTCCACTCGGGTGATCTTGCGCCATTCGTGAATGAACGCCTGCGACCCAGGTATCGAAGCATCTGGTTCGTGGGAGGCGGTGCGGTATCGGGCGAATGCCTGCGTCTCGGGCTCGCCAGTGACATCCGTTATTCGATTCTGCCGATCCTGATCGGTGAGGGCATCTCGTTCTTCGACAGACTCGATCGGGACATCCCGCTGCACCTGGTGGAGGTCAAGGCGTACAAGAGCGGCATGATTGGACTTTGGTACCAGGTGCGCGGTGCCTAGCCAAGCCATTCACATTCGCCGCTTCCAGCCAGGCGAGGAGGCCGCGCTGTTTGAGATTTTTTACTCGGCCGTCCACAGGGTCGCCTGTCGCGACTACACCGCCGAGCAAATCGACGCCTGGGCGCCGCGGGACCTTGATCCGATTGGCTGGGAGAAGAGAATTCGCGCAATCAACCCATTCGTTGCCGAGATCAACGGGGAACGGGTCGGGTATGCCGACATCCAGTCAAGCGGCTACATTGATCACTTCTTCGTTTCCGGGCTGCACCCGCGCCGCGGGATAGGTTCGGTTCTCATGAACCGGCTGCTGCAGGAGGCAGAGTCGCTGGGTACCCGGATCCTGACATCGGATGTGAGCCGGACCGCGCAGCCATTCTTCGCAAAGTTTGGCTTCGTGGTCGTGGAACAGCGCTACCCCGTATGCGCCGGGGTCGTCTGTCCCAATGCACTCATGCGCCGCGGATAGGGGCGACCGCGGCAATCCTCAGATATCCAGGTTCAGCACCGACAGCGCGTTCTTTTCGATGAACTCCCGGCGCGGCTCGACCTGATCGCCCATCAGCGTGGTGAAGATATCGTCCGCAGCCACGGCATCTTCGATCCGCACCTGCATCAGGCGGCGGGTCTCGGGGTTGATGGTCGTATCCCAGAGCTGCTCCGGGTTCATCTCGCCCAGGCCCTTGTAACGCTGGATGCTCTGCTTGCGGCGCGCCTGCTCGAACAGCCACTTCATGGCGTCCTTGAAGCTGCCGATCTCATGGCGGTCATTGTCGCGAGTCACGTAGGCGCCCTCGCCGATCAGGCCCGACAGGGTCCGGCCAAGGTCCGAGATCCGCTGATACTCGGCTGACTCGAAGAACTCCCGCGGCAGATTCTTGTAGGTCGCAGTGCCATGCTGGGTCTTGTTGACCACGATCCGGGTCGCATGGCCGTCGGCAGCCACGCGCACTTCGATCTGGAAAGCGCGGGTGCCGTCGTTCAGACCATTCAGGCGCTGATCGAGCTCCCGGGCCCATCCGCGCAGCCAGTCGATGCGGTCGAAGTCCGAGGATTTGACTTCCGGCATGTAGATCAGCTGATCCAGCAGCCGGTCGTCATAGCGCCGTGACCAACGCTTGATGATGGCCTGAACTTCCGTGTACTTGCGGGCCAGCTGCTCCAGGCCCGGGCCAGTCAGCGGCGGAGCCTCCGAGTTCACATACAGGCCGGCGTCATCGAGCGCCGCGCTGAGCAGCAGCGCCGTCAGTTCCGCCTCGTCCTTGACGTACTGTTCCTGCTTGCCGCGCTTCAATTTGTACAAGGGCGGCTGCGCAATGTAGATATGCCCGTTCTCGATCAGCATCGGGATCTGGCGGTAGAAGAAAGTCAGCAATAGGGTGCGGATGTGGCTGCCGTCAACATCGGCGTCGGTGTTGTGACAGCAAAGGCCGCCCATGCCGGCCACAAAGTTCTCATCCCCTTCAACGGAGAAGTCGTAGACCTGACCGTTGCCCGGCGCCACCTCCTCGATGCTCGTCACCGGCAGGGACATGAGATCGCCGTCGAGATGTGTGAAGTGTCGGCTATGGCGGCCCTGCATGCCCGCCAGGTCCGCTCGCAGAGACTGCGCGCCAGCGTGATCGCCCCAGACCTTTTCCAGATCCGTCAGATCCTCGGCGGCACAGACCGTGATGGTCCACCACGGGCTGCTCGGGCGCTGGGCACCACGAATCATGCGCACGATGCCGTCAGACAGATGTTCCGAAAGCGACGCGACCGTGCCCAGGCTTGAGAGCAGGTACATGAGCCCGCTGGCGATGTCGTACGAGTTCGTGCGCCAGACCACTTGGCCGCCGCTCAATGTTCCGTCACCGAGCAGGTAGCCGCGCAGGAATGCAGCGCGCAGTTCCTCGCTCACATTGAAAACCAGATCAGGCATACGATTGGAACAGGACGCCGTGCTGGCGCAGCCAAACAGCTGCTGCCAGGCCGATGCCATCGCCGCGTGATTCACCCGCGGCCCGACCGCGGATATCCGCTGCAACCGCTCCGCCATTTCATCCGCGACGCGAGCGTTTCCGAGACCGGTCGACAGGTAGAACCCGAGCAGCGTCAGCAAATCCTCATCCACCGCAACGTAGCGCGGCACCGCGAGGTCCATACAATGCTCCGGGGAGAGCATCACATCATCCCGCGCAGCCAGAACGTCAAGTTCTTCGGACGAAAGGTCCGATACCCGGGTCCACGCGCGCGCCTCAGCCGTGCCCGCCTCGCGGCACTGGGTGCTTCGCCCCGCGCTGGCCCGAGCCTCCACAGCCGTTCCTCGCAGCCACACCTGGCGTGCCGCCGCTGGGTTGCTGTACAGCGCTCGCAGGATGTCGACGCGAGCGGGTGCACCGGCGGGCAGTGTCAGTCGGCGCGGCGCGACGACCTGATCGCCAATCTTCAGTGCAGCGCCCTGCTTGAGACGGATGGCGCCTGCCTCATGCACGAACACGCTGTGACTCGCGGTCACGCGCACGGACCGCCCATGGGCGGTGCGCACCTTGTACAGCTTCTCGTCGAGCGGATGACGGATGACGCTCTTGATGGGGCGGAACCGGACAGCGCGGTCTCCCACACCAAAACAGAGCACCTCGCCAAGTGGCGCGCCCGTGAGTTTTGCGACTCCATCCGTTCGCGGCGGCGCGCCCTCCAGGGCGCCATCGATGAATTCTCCGATGCGGACCATGCGGGTGACTTGGGATGCGTCGCGCACGAAGACATGATCGTCGCCGTCGACGCTCATGATGATGATGCGGTGGTAGCGCAGCTTCGCGATGTCGAAGTCATCCCGACCGATGCCACAGCCTAACGCCGTGATCAGCGTGCCGACTTCGGCCGATCCCAGCATCTTGTCGAACCGCGCCCGCTCGACATTCAGGATCTTGCCCTTCAGCGGCAGGATGGCCTGCGTGCGCCGATCCCGGCCCTGCTTCGCCGAGCCGCCGGCGGAGTCACCCTCGACGATGAAGATCTCGGACAGCGCCGGATCCTTCTCCTGGCAGTCCGCGAGCTTCCCGGGCAGTCCCGCGATGTCCAGCGCACCTTTGCGCCGGGTCATCTCCCGCGCCTTGCGCGCCGCCTCACGGGCGCGCGCCGCCTCGATGATCTTGTTGACGATCAACCGGGCTTCCTGCGGGTGCTCCAGCAGGAAGTCACCGAGCTTGTTGTTCAGCGCCGATTCGACCACGCCCTTCACTTCGCTCGAGACCAGCTTGTCCTTGGTCTGCGAGGAGAACTTCGGGTCGGGCAGCTTCACCGAGAGGATCGCGGTCAGTCCTTCGCGCGAATCATCGCCGTTGGTGTCGAGCCTGTCCTTCTTCGAGGACAGTTCCTTCTCGATGTAGTCGTTCAGCGTGCGCGTGAGCGCGCTGCGGAAGCCCGCCAGGTGCGTGCCGCCATCCTTCTGCGGAATGTTGTTCGTGTAGCAATACATGCTCTCCTGATAGGAGTCGTTCCACTGTATGGCCACCTCGACCTGAACCGGTCCTTCCTGGGTGCGGAACCAGAACACCGACTCGTGCACCGGCGTGCGGGTGCGGTTCAGATACTTCACGAAGGCCTGCAGTCCGCCCTCGTGCTGAAACACCTCCGACTTCGTCTCGCGCTCATCGTTGAACTCGATGCGCACGCCGGAGTTCAGGAACGACAGCTCGCGCAGCCGCTTCGCGAGGATGTCGAAGTGAAATTGGATGTTCGTGAAGATCTGGGCGCTCGGCCGGAAACGGATCGTGGTGCCCCGCTCCGTGGTCGGCCCGATGACTCTCATCGGCGCCGCCGGTTCGCCCAGGTGGTACTCCTGCTGGTGCATCTTGCCGTCGCGACAGACGGTCAGCAGCAGATAGTCCGACAAGGCGTTGACGACCGACACACCGACGCCATGCAAACCGCCCGAGACCTTGTACGAGGTGTCATCGAATTTTCCGCCCGAGTGCAGCACGGTCATAATGACTTCCGCCGCCGACACGCCCTCTTCGGGGTGGATGTCGACCGGGATCCCCCGACCGTTGTCCGACACAGTCACGCTCTCATCGGCGTGGATCGTGACTTGAACGCGATCGCAATAGCCCGCCAACGCCTCGTCGATCGAGTTGTCGACGACTTCGAAAACCATGTGATGCAGGCCCGTGCCGTCATCCGTGTCGCCGATGTACATTCCTGGTCGCTTTCGGACAGCGTCCAGACCCTTCAAGACTTTGATTTTACTGGAATCGTAGACGTCGTTTTGCGACATGCGGGCGCTCGTTTGGATGACCGCCCATTATAGCCGTCCGGAGCCTCCCGATCCATGTATAAACTGCCTCATAAGACTTTGTTTGGCCTATGTTTTTTCGACCCAAATCAGCATCTGTCGAGAGCTCTTCGTGACCCTCTCGCTGGGCATTTTGGGCGGCGAGGGGCCGTGGTTTGACCTCAGTTGGGCCGATATCGCTGATTTAGCCGACATTAGCCGCTGATCGCCACCTGTTAGTGAATTTTAGCGGAAGCCTTAGCCCTCGGACACCCTGCCCTGTTCCACGTGGAACACTCGATCCGGTTGACCGAAGGGTTGGCCCCCGGCGGTCAGTGAGGTCAGCACCAGCTGGGAACGCAAGGGCGCCACCTGATCGATGAACCGCGTCAATCGTTCCGGATCGAGTTCAGCCGCTGGATCATCCAGGAGCAGCGTCGGCGGCTCGGGCAACAGCGTCGTCAGCAACCGCAATTGCGCCAGGATCATGGAAACCGCCGCCAGCTTCTGCTGCCCCCGCGACAGCGTATCCCGGGCCAGCTTGCCGTCGAGCTTCAGGATCACATCGGCCCGATGCGGACCCGCATGCGTGCTGCCTCGCTGCACGTCGCGCTCACGGAAGGCCTGTAGCGATTCCAGCAGCGGCGTGCCTCGCCCCCACCCCTGGAAGTACACCAACTCCAGATTGAGATCGGCCAATGCGAGCACGGTGGCCTGCCAGTGGGGTCGCAGGTCCTCGAGCACCCGCCGCCGCGACTGCGCCAGCTTCTCCCCCAGTTGAGCCAGTTCCGAATCCCAGGCGTCGAGCTGGCCGGTAGCGCCACGATCGGTCTGGATTTGCTTGAGCACCGCGTTGCGCTGCTTGAGGGCCCGGGTGTAGTTGGCCCAGACCTCGACGAACCCATGTTCCACGTGGAACGTCGCCCAATCCATCCAGCGCCGCCGGCGATAGGCGCTGTCCTCGACCAGCTTGTGCACGCCCGGATCGATGACCTGGACCGGCAGGGCTGCGGACAGATCCGCCAGCGTCTGGGTAAATGCCCCCTGGACCTTGGCAATCGTCGGTTCGCCCCGCGTGACCTGAATTCCCAGGGCGGTTGGGATTCCACTGGCGTCGGGTGGCAGGGTGCGGCCGAACACGACCAGCCGCGATTCGCCATGGCTGATCAGACGCTCCGAGTTGCGGGTGCGGAAGGATCGCCCCCGACCCAGAAGAAAGACCGCCTCGAGGAGGGAGGTCTTTCCTGAGCCATTCGCCCCGATGATGAGATTGCGGCCCGGATGCAGCTCCAGGTCAACCTGGCGCAGGCAGCGCAGATTCTGGATCGACAGCGCCCCGAGACTCACGGCGATGAGCTCATGGGGTTTGTTCCACGTGGAACACGTGGAACCGCGTCCCTACAGCCGCATGGGCATCACGACGTACTTGGTGTCCGTCGCTTCCGGCAAGCGCACCAGGCAACTGCTGTTGGCATCGGAAAGGCCGATCTCGACGGTGCTGCCATCCAGCGCGCTCAGCGCATCCAGCAGGTAGTTCACGTTGAATCCGATCTCCAGGTCTTCGCCCTCATAGCGGACCTCCACCTGGTCCTCGGCTTCCTCCTGCTCGGGATTGTGAGCCTGAACCGTCAACAACCCCGACTTCAGCGCCAGGCGAATGCCGCGGTACTTCTCGTTGGACAAGATGGCTGTCCGTTGGAAAGCCTGACGCAACTGGTCGCGTTCAGCGTGGATCTTCTTGGTGGGGTTGGCCGGGACGACGCGTCCATATTCCGGGAAACGACCATCGATCAGTTTCGAAGTGAAGCGAATGTCGCCGATCTTGGCGCGAACGTGATTCGTTCCGATGGCCAACTCCAGTGTCCCTTCGGGATTGAGGATGCGCTGCAGCTCGAGCACCCCCTTGCGCGGCACGATGACCTGCTGGGCCGTGCGGGCCATCGCCGACAGCTGCACCTCGCACAGCGCCAGCCGGTGGCCATCGGTCGCCACCGCACGCAGCGTCTTGCCCTCGGTTTCGAGCAGCATGCCGTTCAGGTAGTAGCGCACGTCCTGCTGGGCCATCGCGAAGTGCGTTTTGTCGATCAGACGCCGCAGGTCGGCCTGAGCCACGGTCAGCGTCTGCTGGGCGTTGATGTCATCGACCACCGGAAATTCGGAAGCCGGCAGGCTCGACAGCGCGAAGCGACTGCGCCCGGCGCGGATATTGACCCGATCGCCCTCGGCGCTGAGGGTCACCGCCGTCTTCTCCGGCAGCGCCCGGAAAATATCCAACAGCTTGCGGCCGGGAATGGTGACATCGCCGCTTTGCTGACTCGCGACTTCGCGCGAGGCCACCAGCTCGACCTCGAGGTCCGAGCCCGTGATGCTCAACCGGTCTTCGCGTACCGAGAGCAGCACGTTGGCCAGGATGGGCATGGTCTGTCGGCGCTCGACCACGCCGATGACGCTTTGCAGCGGGGTCAGGAAATCTTCGCGGGCAGCGGTGAGCTTCATGGTTCGCTCTTAGTAGTCTTAAGTCTTAAAAGAAGATTGTAGTAGTAGCTACAGGGCCTGTGGATATCGGGATAACTTCACGTCGCGCCATCTACATCATGACCTTGCAGTCGTTCGGAGTCACCGGGTAAGTACGTGGTCGAGCTGTCGACTGCCTGTGGGCCGTGTGTGCATAACTTGGCCCCCAAAGTTGTCCCCAGTCTCTCCACATCATCCAGTCAGGGTTCTCAACAGGTTTAGATAGTCTTCACTGACGCGCTGATCCGAGATGCGCAGCTCGGCGATTTTCGCACAAGCGTGCAGCACCGTCGTGTGGTCGCGGCCACCGAAAGCATCGCCGATTTCGGGGAAGCTGTGTGTGGTCAATTCGCGCGCCAGCGCCATCGCCACCTGCCGCGGTCGCGCGATCGAACGGTTGCGACGTTTCGAAAGCAGATCCGCGAGGCGCACTTTGTAGTAGTCCGCGACGGTGCGCTGGATATTCTCGATAGTGACCAGTTTTGCCTGTAATTGCAGCAGATCGCGCAGGGCTTCCTTGGCGAAGTCGAGCGTGATCGGCTGGCCCGTGAAGCGCGAATTCGCGATCACGCGCCGCAACGCGCCCTCGAGCTCGCGGATATTCGAGCGGATGCGCTTGGCGACGAAGAACGCGACCTCCTCCGGCAGCGCGACCCCGACCGCCTGCGCCTTCGTCATCAGGATCGCGACGCAGGTCTCCAGTTCCGGCGGCTCGATCGCAACCGTGAGTCCCCAGCCGAAGCGCGACTTCAGCCGCTCCTCGAGCCCGCTGACTTCCTTCGGATAGCGATCGCAGGTGAGGATCACCTGGCGCTGACCTTCGAGCAGCTCATTGAAGGTATGGAAGAACTCTTCCTGCGAGCGATCCTTGTTGGCGAAGAACTGGATGTCATCGATGAGCAGCGCATCGAGTGAGCGGTACGCCGCCTTGAAGTCATTCATGGTGTTGTGCTGCAGGGCGCGCACCATGTCGCCGACGAAGCGCTCCGAATGCACATAGGCCACGCGCGCCTCGCCGCTACGCTGCTTCATGAGATGGCCGACGGCGTGCATCAGATGCGTCTTGCCCAGACCCACGCCGCCGTAGACGAACAGCGGGTTGTAGGCCTTGCCGGGGTTCTCCCCGACCTGCTGCGCGGCCGCGCGCGCCAGCTGATTGCTCTTGCCCTCGACGAAATTCGTGAAGTCGTAGTCGGGGTTGAGGCGTGCGCCCACCACCAGGCCTTCGACCCGCCGCGGCGCCGGCACGCTCACCGGCGGGGCGGCCGCGACCGGGACTTCCGGCCGCGCCCGCGAGCCGATCTCGACGGTGATGATCGGGGCTCCACCCGCGGCCGCGCCGCGCAGCAGCTCGCCGATTCGGCGCAGCAGGTTATTGTTCACCCAGTCAACGACGAAACGGTTCGGCGCCAGCAGTTTCAGGACGCCTTCGCCCTCGATGGCCTGCAACGGGCGCACCCACGTGTTGAATTCTTGCTCCGCCAGCTCCGCTTCAAGCGTCTGAATGCAAATGGACCACAACGACGCCACTGACCGCCTACTCCCCCTACCAATCCGTGCAAACTTGAAGAAAAAGAGGCGCAGTCTACCCCCAGACCTGGGGATTAAGTACTGGCTGTATTGACACCCTCCGGCGCGGGACGTAGCCTTCCCGCCCCTCTTCGTAGAAGCCCTAAGATGAAACGCACTTACCAGCCCAGCAAAGTACGCCGGGCGCGTACCCATGGGTTCCGCGCCCGCATGGCCACGGCCAACGGCCGAGCGGTCCTGAATCGGCGTCGCGCAAAAGGTCGCAAGAAGCTGATTCCTTAAAGGTCCCCCAAGTCTGTGGCCCCGGCCGACCGCGAGCGATTGACCTTTCCCGCCGCGCGACGCCTGCGGCGCAAGTGGGAATTTGATCAGCTTTACGCCCGTGGCCAACGGCTCGGGAATAACCATTTCGGCATGACCATCCAACCGAATGAATTGGGTCAGGCGCGCCTTGGCTTGGCCGTCGCCTCCAAGCCCTTCGGCGGCTCGGTGCCGCGCAATCGCATCAGGCGGCTCATTCGCGAATCCTTCAGACTGCGCCAGCACGACCTGCCCGATGTTGACTTCGTGGTCAGCGCCCGGCCGCGCGCCAAGGGTGCATCGGCGCAAGAGCTGCGCGCGAGCCTTGATGTATTGTGGGATAAAGTCATAGTCCAATGCGCGCCGTCCTCGTAAGCCTGATCCGCCTGTATCAGTGGACCCTGAGCCCCCTGCTCGGTCCCAAGTGCCGCTTTCATCCCTCTTGTTCCCATTACGCACTCGAGGCGATCCAGCGCTTCGGTATGCTTCACGGCGGCTGGCTGACCGTGAAGCGCCTGGGCCGCTGCCATCCCTGGCACCCCGGTGGCATCGACCCCGTGCCTGCCATTGGCTGCCTGCACACCCATTACGGACATGACAAGTAACTATCCCCGCTACGCGCTCTGGATCATCTTGGGCGCCGCCCTCTGGTACAACTACCAGGCCTGGGTCAAGGACTACGCCCGGGTCGATGCGCAGGCCGTCGCCGAGGCCGCGGCGCGCTCGCCCGTCGGCGGCCTCGCCGCCGAAGTGCCGCTCTCCGGCAATGGCGGCGCGCCGGCCTCATCCGCGGCAGGCAGCGCCGCCACGGTTCCCGCCGCCGCGCCGGCGGCCGTCAGTTCCCTGGCCGCCGCCGCGAGTGTTGCCGCAGGGCCGGCCGTCCACGTCCATACCGATGTACTCGACCTGGACATCAGTCTGACCGGCGGCACGATCATTCGCGCCGATCTCAACGAGTACTCGTTGCACAAGGGTCAGGCGCAGCGCGTGCGTCTGGAAAATCACGACAGTCCCGAGACCCTGTATCTGCTGCAGGTCGCGCTCACCGGCCCCACCGGCAGCGCCCGCCCGAATCAGCTCGCGATGTTCACCAGCACGCAGACCGAGTTCGAACTGCCGCCCAATCAGGATGCGCTGCGCGTGCCGCTGCACTGGACCGATGGCCAGGGCGTCGAGGTGACCAAGGAGTACGTGTTCCGTCGCGGCAGCTATGACATCAACGTCACTCAGACCGTCGACAATCATTCGGGCTCGGCCTGGGCGGCGGAGCCCTATGCGCAGATCGTGCGCAACGATCCACCGACCAAAAGCTCGCTCTTCAGCACCAACCCCGAGCGCTTCGCCGCTCATGGGCCGGCCATCTGGGATGGCACGAAGTACCGCAAGCTCAAGATCAGTGACGATGATGACCGGCATCTGAACATTCAGGTGAAGGACGGCTGGATCGCGGCCCTGCAGCATCAGTTCGTGACGGCCGTCGTGCCGCCGCAGGGGGTCGATTACCGCTTCACCCTGGCCTCGCAGGACAACGAGTACCTGATGGCCGCGAGTGCACCGCCAACCGACGTGCCGGCCGGCGCCACCAAGAGCTTTTCGATGTCGGTGTTCCTGGGGCCGAAGCTGCAGGCGCAGCTGGCGCAGGCCGGGCCCGAGCTGCAGCGCGTGACCGATTTCAACCATCTGTACGTGATCGCGCAACCGCTGTTCAAAGCGCTGAGTTGGGCGCACTCGGTAACGGGCAACTGGGGTGTCGCCATCCTCATCATCACCCTGGGCCTGAAGCTTCTGTTCTATCCGCTCTCCGAAGCCAGCGGTAAGTCGATGGCGAAAATGCGTGCGCTGCAGCCGCGCATCAAGAACATCCAGGAACAGTACAAGGACGACAAGGAGAAGCTCGGTCGCGCCACGATGGAGCTGTACCAGCGCGAGAAGGTCAATCCGGTCAGCGGCTGTCTGCCGATGCTGATTCAGATACCCGTGTTCTTCGCGTTCTACTGGGTGCTGGTCGAAAGCGTGGAGATGCGCCAGGCGCCGTTCGCACTGTGGCTCAATGACCTGTCATCCCAGGATCCGTACTACATCCTCCCGGTGCTGATGGCCGGCATGATGTTCCTGCAGCAGCGGCTGAACCCGACCTCTCCGGATCCGGTGCAGGCGAAGGTCATGATGTTCATGCCGCTCGCCATGTCGTTCCTGTTCGCGTTCCTGCCTTCGGGCCTGGTGCTGTACTACGTCATGAACACCGGACTCGGCGTGCTGCAGCAGTGGAACATCAATCGGCGCATCGCCGCGGCCGCAGCGCCGAAGAGCTGAGCGTGCCGCTCGCGTGAGCGACACCGACACGATCGTTGCGGCAGCGACTGCGCCGGGGCGCGGCGGCGTCGGAATCGTGCGGCTCTCGGGACCCGCGGCGCAGGGGATCGCGACGAGCGTACTCGGCACGCTCCCGCCCGCCCGCCGTGCGGTCTTCGCCGCCTTCCGGGATGCCGAGCAGCAGACCATCGATGCCGGACTCGTGCTGTTCTTTCCCGGTCCGCATTCCTATACCGGCGAAGATGTCGTCGAATTCCACGGCCATGGCGGCCCGGTCATCATCGACACCCTCACCGCACGCCTGGTCGCATTGGGTGCGCGGCGCGCGAATCCCGGTGAGTTCACCCAGCGCGCGTTTCTCAACGAGAAACTGGATCTCGCGCAGGCCGAGGCCGTGGCTGATCTCATCGACGCCGGATCGCGCGAGGCAGCGCGCGCCGCGATGCGTTCGCTGCAGGGCGAGTTCTCGACCATGATCCAGGTGCTCACCGGCGCCGTGATCGACCTGCGCACCCACGTCGAGGCCGCCATCGACTTTCCCGAAGAGGAGGTCGATTTCCTGGCGGATAAGGCGCTCGCCGAACGGCTCAGCAACGTCCGTCAGCATTTCGACGCCGTGACGCGCAGTGCGGGGCAGGGGCGTTTGCTGCGCGATGGCATGACGGTGGTGCTCGCCGGGGCGCCGAACGCCGGCAAGTCGAGCCTCCTCAACCGGCTCGCGGGCTACGACGCCGCGATCGTCACCGCCGTGCCGGGCACCACTCGCGATGTGCTGCGCGAGCGTATTCACGTCGATGGCATGCCGCTGCACATTCTCGATACCGCGGGGCTGCGGGTCGCGCTCGATGCGGTGGAAGAGGAAGGCATCCGGCGCGCGCAGCTGGAAATGGCGCGTGCCGATCGGGTGCTGTTCGTCATCGACGGCGCGCAGGACCCCACTGCCGGGGCCTATCGCGATCTGGCCGGCACGCTCCCCGCGCAGGTACCCGTGACGCTGGTCTACAACAAATCTGACATCACGGATGCCGGCGCCGTCGCGGCGCCTCCCGGAGTGCCCCGCATCGAAGTCTCGGCACGGACCGGCCAGGGACTGGATGCACTGCGCGGGCATCTGAAGTCCAGCATGGGCTATTTCACCCTCGAGACCGGCAGCGTCTCGGCGCGGCAGCGACATATCGAAGCGCTGGAGCGCGCCCGTGCCAGCGTTGAGGAGGCGGCGCGGGTGTTGAAGGAGACCCGCGCCGGCGAACTCGTGGCACAGGAACTGCGCGCCGCGCAGCGCGCGCTGGATGAAATAGGCGGGGAGTTCACCAACGAGGATCTGCTGGGACGGATCTTCGCGAGTTTCTGCATCGGCAAGTAGCGCGACGGGCCGGGTCAGGCGTGTACGTGAAACACCTTGTTCATGATCTTCCACTGGCCATCGACCTTCAGCAGAGTGAAGAGATCGGTGTAGTTCACGCCCGACCAGTTCTTGAGTTCCAGGCGCACGGCGGCGATGGTGCCGATGACATCGATGCTGACGATGCTCGCTTCGAGTCCGGTTGCCGGGCCGTTCACGTCATCGAAGAGCTTCTGGATGGGGCCGCCGAACAAGGTCGTGCCGTCAAACCCAAAGATGGTCGCGGCTTCGTGAAAGGCGGGCTTCATGACGCCGCTTTGCCCCAGTCGCGCGCCGTCAATGTACAGCTGGACCGACTTCGCGATGGCCTCTTTCTCGCTCACGTACGCTCTCCCTGCTGGATCGTCTTAGCGGTAGCTGGACAGCATATTAATGGGACGGAACGATGTTTTGTCGACATTTCGGCGAAATTGCCCGATATTTTGCTGGCTCTCATCCAATGGAGATCCCAAATAAATGTGGCAGCAGGTGCGCGCGCACGGACCGCACCGGCGGGAGCATTTGTCTGCGACGGTGACACTGGTCAAGGCTGATGCATTTGAATGGCTGCAGCGCCTGCCGCCCTGTTCGCTGCACGCCATCGTCACGGATCCCCCCTACGGGCTCATCGAGTACGCGGCCCGGGACCATCGCAAACTGCGCACCGGCCGCGGTGGGGTATGGCGCATTCCACCGCAACTGGATGGAGTGAGGCGCAAACCACTGCCGCGCTTCACGGTGTTGTCGCCGGCGGAGCTGGCCGCACTGTCGGAATTCTTCACCGGTCTGGGCACTGCGCTGCACCGG